>Ga0209154_1001536_pt1 | contig 13509 bp, 16 predicted proteins | sample GraSoiAngelo_121_FD_185878 | JGI IMG/M metagenome (GOLD analysis project Ga0209154, IMG submission 185878) | Grasslands soil microbial communities from the Angelo Coastal Reserve, California, USA - 14_0919_12_20cm (SPAdes) (version 2) | ecosystem: Environmental > Terrestrial > Soil > Grasslands ... | reverse complement strand
CATGACGGGTGAGTTGGACCGGCGCACGCCGATCCCGCAGACCGAGGAGTTCTACGCGGCCCTGAAGGTGCGCGGTGTGCCGACGGTGATGCTGCGCTTCAACGACGAGTACCACGGCACGGGATCGAAGCCGTCCAACTTCATGCGCACGCAGCTCTACATGATGAGCTGGTTCCAGAAGTACCGCCGCGCCGGCGCCGAGCCCGCCACGGGGGCGGGGAACCGCTAGCTCGCCGCGCGGTTGCGCACCTTGCGGAACTGCGCCGCGAGCCATCCGGGCTCGCGGCGCCCTTCGTCGCGGGCGAACTGCACCCACGCCGCCAGGATCCCGTCGCGCGCCACGTACCCGACGACCTGCTCGGGCTCGCTCCGGTCGACGACCGGCAAGAGGTCGACTTCGTGCTCGAGCATCTTGGTCAGGGCATGATCGAGCAGCTCGTCGGGATAACTGACGGCCGGCGACCGGTCGCCCACCTGCAGCACCGGGGGCTCCATGACGTCTTGCACCCGCAGCAGGTGCAGCGGGTTGGCGCTGTACTCGCGCGTCAGGTGATACCCGCGGCGCGCGACCTTCTCGGTGAGGATCGAGCGTTTCATGAGCAGCACGGTCACGGCGTCGGCGGCGACGCACGCGACGAGCAGCCCCGGCAGCACGTTCACGTCGTGCGTCAGCTCCACCATGAACGCGACGGCGGTGAACGGGGCGCGCATCGTGCCGCCCATGATCGCCCCCATGCTGAGCGCCGCCCAGAGCCCGGTGTCGCCCGCCGGAATCCAGTGCGCCTCGAGGGCGCCGAGCGCGCCCCCCATGATGAGGAGCGGGGCGAGCACGCCGCCCGACGTCCCCGATCCGAGGGCCACGGCCCAGATCACCGCCTTGGTCACCATGAGCCCGAGCAGCGCGACCCCGACGAGCCGCCCGGTGAGCAGGTCGTGGATGGTGTCGTAGCCGACGCCGAGCGAGCGCGGGGAGACTAGACCGCCCAGCCCGATCGCCGCGCCGCCCAGGATGGGCCACCACATCCAGTGTATCGGGACCTTGCGAAACAGGTCCTCGCACACATACACGAGCCACGTGAGCAGCCCCGACCCGAAGCCGGCCGTGATGCCGAGCGCGAGCGCGATGACGAGCTCGCGTATCGCCAGCGTGGCGTGGGGCGGCACCGGAAAGAGCGGGCCGGGACCGAGCAGCGGCACGCGCACAGCGGCTGCGACCGCCGCGGCGCAGGCTACGGGGACGAAGCTCCGCGGCTTCCACTCGAACAAGAGCAGCTCCACGGCGAGGAGCGCCGCGGCGAGCGGTGTGCCGAACACGGCCGCCATGCCGCCCGCCGCGCCGGCAACGAGTAACGTCTTCCGCTCCGCCGACGACAGATGGAACGCCTGGCCGAACAGCGAACCGAACGCCCCGCCCGTCATGATGATCGGCCCCTCGGCGCCGAACGGCCCGCCGGTCCCGATGGCAATGGCGGAGGACAGCGGCTTGAGTACGGCGACCCGGGCGGACATGCGGCTCTGCCCGATCAGGATCGCCTCGAGCGCCTCCGGGATGCCGTGACCGCGGATTCGCTCGGAGCCGTACCGCGCCATGAGTCCGACGATGAGGCCCCCGATGACGGGGACCAGCAGCGCCCAGAGACCCAGGCGGTTGCCGGCGGGCGAGATGAGGCTGCTGTCGATCGCGTGGTAGTAGAACAGGTGGGTGAAGAACCCGATGAGCCGCAGCAGCGCCAGGGCGACGAAGGCGCTGATCACGCCGATCAGCGCGGCCATCGCGGTCAGCGTAAGGATACGGACGTCGGCGGTGAAGTCGCCGAGTTCGTTGTCGAAAGCAGCCGGGCGGCTCATGGGATGCAGAAATGTAATCGGCCGGCTCGTCTCTCACGTTACGTCCACGGCTCGTCCCCCGACGGCCCGTAGATCGACGGCACCTTGCCGTCCGCCATCCGCAGGTAGACCGACATCTGGCCGCGATGGTGCACCATGTCCATCAGCAGGAACCAGAAGAAATCCAGCCGCCGCACGTCGCCCATCTGCTTCGGTCCGGTGAGGAACTTGACCGTCTTGTTCAGGTCGGCGTCGCTCGCCTTGCGAACCTTGTCGCCCAACGTCCGGAGCGCACGCTCGCATTCGCGCACCATGCCGTCCCACGTATCCGGCACGGGCGGCATGTTCTTGGGCGGAAACTTGAGCTCGCCGTCCACCGCCTGCGCCCCGCCGAAGCCTTCGAACACGAACGTCCAGGCCAGCTCCTTCGCACTGCGCGCCCTCGGGTGCGGCTTCAAGTCCGCCTTGGCGGCGGGGTACGCCTTCAGGACCTTGAGCGTCGTCGGGACCTCCCGCTCCCAGGAGCCGAGGAACTGCTCTTTCTCCGTCATCGCCCCTCCCTTGCCGGTGTCTGCACCGTCAGGTGTACACCGGGGCACACCGTGTGGTCAAGTATCTTGCGGCATGATCTACACCGTGGGCCACTCTACGCGCGAGCTCGACGATTTTCTGGAACTGCTGGAAGCGCACGGCGTGCGCCACGTGGTGGACGTGCGCCGTTATCCCGCGTCGCGCCGCCATCCCCATTTCGCCCGCGATGCGCTGGCTGTCGCACTCGAAGGCGCCGGGATCGCCTACCACCATGAGGCCGACCTCGGGGGTCGCCGCAGCGCCCGGCCCGACTCCGCCAACACCGCGTGGCGCAGCGCCGCCTTCCGCGGCTATGCGGACTACATGGATACGGATGCGTTTCAGCAGGCGCTGGGCCGGGTGATCGAGCTGGCGCGCGCCCGGCCGACGACGCTGCTGTGCGCCGAAGCGGTGCCGTGGCGCTGCCATCGCCAGCTGGTCGCCGACGCCCTCCTGGCCCGGGGGGAGAGCGTGAGTCACATCCTCGGCCCGGCCCGCCTGGATCCGCACACGCTGTCGGCGCACGCGCGTATTCTCCCTGGGGGCGTCTTGCGCTATCCGGCCGGGCCGCCCGACCAGCTGGCGATGTGCTAGCGCTCGCGCCCGGCGCGTTATCTTCCGGGCGACCGACGCCGACAGGGGTGGTGGGTGCGCATCGACGGTTCCATCGGGGGGCGTCTCGACGCCTCGCTCGCGCGCCTGCCGGCCGCCGCGCTCGTGATCGTCGGGCTCGTCATGGTCGCGGGGCTCGGGTGGGTGGATTTCGTCACCGGTCCCGACCTCACCCCCCTGGTGTTCTACGTGGCCCCGGTCGTCCTGGTGGCGTGGTACGCCGGACGCTGGCCCGGCGCGATCATCGCGTGCGCGGCCGGTCTGGCGTGGATGCTCGCGGAGGCGCTCGCGCAGCATGATTACTCCGATTGGTCGATTCCCTACTGGAACGCCGCGCTGCGGCTCGCCGCGCTCGTGCTCGTGTCGGAAGCCCTAGCGCGCCTGCGTCTGGCGCACTCGCGGGAGCGGGAGCTGGCACGCAGCGACGTGCTCACCGGCGCGCCCAACGCCCGCGCGTTCTACGAGGTCGCCGACGCGGAGATCGCGCGCGCCCGGCGCTACACCCATCCCTTTTCCGTCGCCTACCTGGATCTCGACGACTTCAAGCTGGTGAACGACCGTCTGGGCCACCTCGCGGGCGATGCCGTGCTGCGCTCGGTCGCGCGCGCGTTGAGCGGTGTGATGCGCTCGAGCGACGTCGTCGCGCGTCTGGGCGGGGATGAGTTCGTCGTGCTGCTGCCCGAGGCGAGCGCGGCGTCCGCCCGGCTCGCGACTGAGAAGTTGCGCCGGGCGTTGGCCGACGTGGTGCCGGCGCACGGCTGGCGCATGACGGCGAGCATCGGCGTCGCCACGTTCCTCGTGCCGCCGGAATCGGTGGACGAGCTGCTCGGGGCGGTCGACCGCCTCATGTATCGGGCCAAGCAGGCAGGGAAGAACGGTGTGGCGCACGAGACCCGGAACGAAGCGCCGGCGGTGCGCTGACATGCCGCGGCAAAACATCTCGAGCGGGGCGCCGTGGGAGCCGGTCGTCGGCTACTCGCGCGCCGTACGCGTCGGCTCCACGGTGCACGTGGCGGGCACGACGGCGACCGGGCCCGACGGGACGATCGTCGGCCTCGGAGACGCCTATCTGCAGGCGGTCCAGGCGCTCAAGAACATCGAGCGGGCCCTCGTCCAGGCCGGCGCGTCGCTGCGCGACGTGGTGCGAACCCGGATGTACGTGACCGACATCGCGGATTGGGAGCGCGTGGGGCGGGCACACGGCGAGGTGTTCCAGGACATCCGCCCCGCGACCACGCTCGTGGCGGTGAGCCGGCTGGTGGCCCCCGAGATGCTCGTGGAGATCGAGGCGGAGGCCATCGTCGAGATGTAGATTACCACCGAGGGAGGTGTGCAGTGTCCGTCACCGAAGTCGGCAAGCACGCGACCGTCGCCTGTCCCTTCTGCGCGACACTCAACCGGGTGGATCTCACGCGCATCGCCGACCGCCCCAAGTGCGGCAACTGCGGGCGGCCGATCCTGCTCGACCGGCCCATCGCGGTGACCGACGCGACCCTGGACGGCGTGCTCAAGGGCACCGACGTTCCGGTGGTCATGGACGGCTATGCCGACTGGTGCGGCCCGTGCAAGATCATGGCGCCGATCCTGGACGATTTCGCGCGCCAGCGCCAGGGCGACGTGCTGGTCGTCAAGCTCGACACCGACCGCAATCCGGCGACGACGCGCCGCTTCGACATCCGCGCCATCCCGACGCTCATCGTGTTTCGTCACGGCAGCGAGGTGGCCCGCCGTGCCGGTGCGATCCCGCGCCAGGAGCTCGACGCCCTCGTCGGGCCGAGCGGGCCGAACGGTCGCTCCTGACCGTGCCGTCGGAGGCGGTGTCGCGCTACGAGTCGGGCGAGCCGGGAGAGCGCGGGCGTGCGGTGTCGGAGCGCTCCCGCGCCGTGGCGCTGGGGCTCGCGGTCGTGGGCGGTGCGTTCGGGCTGCACCGCTTCTACGCCGGTCGGGTGCAGAGCGGCATCTGGATGTGCCTCACCCTCGGCGGGTTGGGCATCTGGTACCTGTACGACGTGGTCGTCATCGCCGCCGGTGATTTCCGGGACGCCGACGGGCGGCGGCTGGTGCGCTGGGACGTGGCCGGCGACGAGGCGGATGCGCCCCCGGGGGAGCGTCGGGTAGCGGACCTGGAAGACCGCATGCAGGGGCTCGAGTCGCAGGTGAGCGAGCTGGCCGAGCGGCTCGACTTCACGGAGCGGCTGCTGGCGCAAGCGCGCGAGCGGGGGGGCTTACCGAAAGCGTAAGACTCCTTTCGCCGATCGTTACCCAATACTCCCAAGGAGCGGTAATGAAGATCGGGGTCCCGAAAGAGACCGCGGCCAACGAGCGTCGTGTCGCGCTCGTCCCCGACACGGTGGGACGGCTGGTGAAGGCCGGGCTCGAGGTCGCCGTGGAGCAGGGCGCCGGTGCCGCAGCGGCGTTCCCCGACGACGCGTACCGCTCCGCGGGCGCCGGCCTGGTCGGGACGCCGGCCGACGTCTTCGGGAGTGACGTCGTCCTCAAGGTGCAGGCGCCCTCGACGGCGGAGGTCGCGCTGTGCCGCGAAGGGGCGGCGCTCGTCGCGGTGTTCCAGCCGGCGGCGGAGCGCGACATCGTCGCCTCCCTCGCGGCGCGCAAGGTGACGGCGTTCAGCCTCGCGCTGCTCCCCCGGATCACGCGCGCGCAGCCCATGGACGTGCTGTCGTCGCAGGCGACGGTGGCGGGCTACAAGGCCGTCCTGCTCGCGGCCACGACCGCCGGCCGGCTCTTTCCGATGCTCGTGACGGCGGCCGGAACCTTGCCGCCGGCGCGCGTGCTGGTGCTGGGCGCGGGCGTAGCGGGGCTGCAGGCGATCGCCACGGCGCGCCGGCTCGGCGCGGTGGTGTCGGCGTTCGACGTGCGCCCGGCCGTGAAGGAGCAGGTGGAGAGCCTGGGCGCGAAATTCCTGCAGCTCGAGATCGGCGAGCAGGCGGAGGCCGCGGGTGGCTACGCGAAGCAGCTCTCCGAGGAGACCCACCGCCGCGAGCTGGCGTTCATCGCACAGCACGTGAAGGACACCGACGTCGTGATCACGACCGCGGCGATTCCCGGGAAGCGCGCGCCGATCCTGATCACCGCCGACGCCGTGCGGGGCATGAAGCCGGGCGCGGTGATCGTGGATCTGGCCGCCGAGACGGGCGGGAACTGCGAGGTTACGGAGCCCGGAACCGAGGTGCGTCTCGCCGGCGTCGTGGTCCTCGGACCCCTCAACCTGCCGAGCACCCTGCCGCTGCACGCGAGCCAGATGTACGCGAAGAACATTTCCAGTTTCCTGTTGCACGTGACGCGAGACGGCACGCTCGTCGTGGATTTCGACGACGAGATCATTCGCGAGACCTGCGTTACCCACGCCGGGGAGGTGCGGAAGACATGACCGACTACTGGTCCATGGTGTTCGTGTTCGTGCTGGCGACGTTCATCGGGCTCGGGGTGATCCGCCGGGTCTCGCGCCTCTTGTACACGCCCCTCATGTCGCTCACCAACGCGATCTCGGCGATCGCCGTGGTGGGGTCGATCGTGGTGGCCGGCGCCGACTACCCGACGACGATTCGCGTGATCGGCGCGGTGGCGCTGTTCGCGTCCATGACCAACATCGTGAGCGGGTTTCTGATCACGGACCGGATGCTCAAGATGTTCAAGAAGCAATGATCCACGCGATCGCCCAGGCGGCCGCCGTGCTCGCGACGGCATTGTTCATCTTCTCGCTGCACTGGATGAACGACCCCAAGACGGCCCGCCGCGGCGTCGTCGCGGGCGTGACGGGCATGGTGATCGCGGTCGGGGCGACGTGGATCCAGCCGGAGATCGTCCACCACGGCTGGATCGGCCTGGCGATCGTCGCCGGATTCATCGTCGGCGTCCCGCTCTCCCTCGTACCGCTCACCGCGGTGCCGCAGCGGACCGCGCTCTCGCATGCGTTCGGCGGGCTCGCCGCCGGGCTGGTCGGCAGCGCGGAATACGTCCTCGGCCTCACCGAAAATCCCGCGCAGCTCACGACGTTCCGCACCAGCGCCATCGTGGCGGAGGTGATCCTGGGATTCCTCACCTTCACGGGGAGCCTCATGGCCGCGGGCAAGCTGCAGGAGGTCAAGTGGATTCCGCAGCGGCCCGTGACGTATCCGGGGCAGAACGTCGTCAACATCGGCGTGCTGGCGCTCGCCGCGGCCCTGGGCGTCCTGGTCGTGCTGCACCCGACGGCGGCGTGGTCGGGACACGCCTTCTACGCTATCGTCGGGCTCGCCGTGCTGTTCGGCGTGCTGCTCATCATCCCGATCGGCGGCGCCGACATGCCGACCGTCATTTCCATCCTCAACTCCTACGCCGGGCTCTCGGCCGTCGCGATGGGCTTCGTACTCGACAACAAGCTCCTGGTGACCGCGGGCGCGCTGGACGGGTCCAGCGGCCTGATCCTCTCGATCATCATGTGCCGCGCGATGAACCGGTCGTTCGCGAACGTGCTGTTCGGGGCCTTCGGGACGGTGCAGAAGACGGCCGCGATCGGAGAGCAAAAAGCCTGGAAGCAGGAAACGGTCGAGGGGGCGGCGCAGCTGCTCGAGCAGGCGAACCTCGTGGTCGTCATCCCGGGATACGGCATGGCCGTCGCCCAGGCCCAGCACAAGGTGCGCGAGCTGTACGATCAGCTCACCAAGCGCGGCATCACCGTCAAGTTCGCGATTCATCCGGTGGCGGGCCGCATGCCGGGCCACATGAACGTGCTGCTCGCGGAAGCGAACATTCCGTACACCGCGCTCGTCGAGATGGACGAGATCAATCCCGACATGCCGCAGTGCGACGTGGCGCTCGTGATCGGCGCCAACGACGTCGTGAACCCGGCCGCGCGCTACGCCAAGGGCAGTCCCATCTACGGCATGCCGATCATCGACGCGGATAAGGCCAAGACCGTCCTCGCCATCAAACGGAGCAAGAACCCGGGCTTCGCCGGGATCGACAACGAGCTGTACGTGCGGGACAACACGTGGATGCTGTTCGGCGACGCCAAAGCGGTCATCGGGGATCTGGTCAAGCAGCTCGCGGGCGGGAGCGGTCTGCACTAGCCTCGCGGCGCGTCCCCCAACGCTTCCAGCGTCTCGCCGTAGTCGCGCACCATCCGGTCACGCGAAAAATGCATCACGGCGCGCTGCCGTCCGGCCGCGCCGAGCGCCGCCCGCCGGCCCGGATCGCCCAGCAGGTCCTGCAGCAGGCCGGCGAACGCGCGGGGATCCACAGGCGGGGCCAGGACGCCCGCGTCGCCGACGAGCTCCGGCGTCCCCCCGCCGGCCGCCGCCACCATCGGCCGCCCGCACGCGAGGGCCTCGATCAAGGCGAGCGCGAACACTTCATCGGGGCGCGTGTGCACGATGCACGTGGCCGCGTTGTACGCCCCGACGAGCTGCGCCGGGTCTACCTCGCCGATGAACCGCGCATCCACGCCGAGTCGCCGCGCCTGCGCCCGGAGCGTGCCCTCCAGTGCGCCGGTGCCGCACAGCACCAAGGGCGGGGCCGGTGACGGCAGGAGCGCCAGGCTCTCGAGCAGCAGGTCCCACCGCTTCTCGATCTCGAGCGCGCCCACGGCGACGAGGATCGGCCGGTCGCCCAGCCCGTGGCGCTGCCGGAAGGCGCGCCCGGCCGCCTCGTCCGGACGGAACAGGTCGCAGTCCACACCGTTCGGGATCACCCGATGCCCGGCCCGCCGCATGAACCGCGCCTCCGCCAGGCTACGCTCGGCGAGCTGACGGGTGAGGAACACGGTCAAGGCCACGCGCCGGAACGCGAAGCGCGTCAACAGGTCGCGCGGGGGACGGGGCGTGCTGATGCAGTACACGACGGCGAGCGGAGTGCGGAGCGCAGCGAACGCGGCCAGGCGGATGTCGCGCGCCCGGTCCACGAGCACGATCTCCGCCGCCAGGTCCCGGAGGCCCTGCCGCAGGGCGCGCGCGCCCCGCAGGGTGGTGTGGCCCACGGGCAGCGTGCGCACGGCCAGCTGGCGCTCCCGGAACCCGGCGGCCACGCCATCGTACGCCACCACCGCCGTGGTCGTGTGGCCGCGCTCGGCGAGGCCGCGCGCCAGCACCGCGAACACGCTGCTCGAGCCCCGCCAGAACCGGCTCGACGTGAGGAGCGCGATGCGCAAGCGTCGTCCGGCTAGTGCTGTTCCAACCTGGGCCACGCGTTGTTGGAGCGATCGACGTCCGGATACGCGCCCTTCGGATCCACCACGGCGCCGACGACCCGCCGGGCGGTCGGGAGGCGTGCCGTAAAGCGGCTCCCCAGGTTCCACATCTCGACCGGCAGGTCGCGCGTTTCGGCCGCGCCGTCGGCGTAGCGCAGCTCCAGTGTCACCGGCAGCACCATCTGGCCGCGATTCGAGAGGAAGACGAGCGCGGTGTCGCCCGCGGCCGTCACGGAATCGACCGCTTGATCGAGCCGTCCCGTCGTGTACACCCAGCCGCGCCAAAACCAGTCGAGGTCCCTGCCCGACACGTTCTCCATGGTCCGGAAGAAGTCCGCCGGCTGCGGGTGCCGGAACGACCAGCGGTGCACGTACTCGCGCAGCGCACGCTCGAACGTGTCCTTGCCCAGCACGGCGTCGCGCAGGATGGTGAGCATCAACGCGGGCTTCTGGTAGGCGGTCCACGCCAGGTCGCGCGACTCGACCGGTTTGGTGATCAGCGGCTGCTCGGCCCCCGGGACGGCCGAGACGCGATAGTCGGTCAGCAGCTCGCGCCGCACCGTGTCGCCGTAGGCCGTTCCCTTGAAATAGCCCTCCGCCGAGCCGTAGTCGATGAACGTGTTGAAGCCTTCGTCCATCCAGGGATAACGGCGCTCGTCCGAGCCCACCATCATCGGGAACCATTCGTGGCCGAATTCGTGGGTGAGCACCCAGTACTGATCCTCGCGCCGGTCGAGAGACGGGACGAAAGTCAGCATCGGGTACTCCATCCCCTCGATCAGGCCTTCGACCGTGGTGGCGTGCGGCCAGGGATACATCCCCCAGGTCTCGCTGAAATGCTTGATCGTGAACCACGCCATCCGGTTGGCCTCTTCCCACGGCGCGGCGTCCGGCCGGTAGAACGTCTGGATCAGGATGCCGTTCCAGGCCGATGCGTCCCAGCGGAAATCGGGGGAGGCGGCCCAGGCGAAGTCGCGCACGTTGCGCGCGGTGAGGTGCCAGGTCTTGGTGCCCGGGGTCCGCTGAGCGCCGTGCGCGGTTGCTTCCGCTTTCGTGACGATCAGCACGCGCTCGGTGGAGCGCCGTCCCGTCGCCAGGCGCGCGCGCTGCTGCGGCGTCCAGACGACGAGCGGATTCGCCACCGTGCCCGTGGCGGCGAGGAGGAACCCCGCGGGCAGCGTGAGCGTCACGTCGAAGTCCCCGTACTCGAGGTAGAACTCGCCGGCGCCGATGTAGGGGAGCGGATTCCAGCCGTGCACGTCGTCGTACACGACCATGCGCGGGTACCACTGGCCGATCTCGTACAGGCGTGTGCCGATCCGTCCCATGCGGCCGCCGCCGTAGGGCGGTACCGGGAAGTGCCAGGCGACGTCGAAATCGATCACGCCGCGGGGCGCGAGCGGGCGGGGCAGCTCGACCCGCATCATCGTGCCGTATTCCGTCCGCGCCAGCTCCCGTCCCGCGGCCCGAAACCGCTCGATCGTGATGCCGCCGATGAAGCCCTTGCCGGTGAAGTCGAACACGGCGCCGCCCGCGAAGTGCAGCGGCGGCTGGTTCAGCGCGTAGGTCACGCTGTTCTTGGCGAAGATGTTCTGCTCGATCTGCACCCACACGAACGCGAGCGTTTCGGGGGAGTGGTTCGCGTAGTGGATCCGCTCGCTGCCGCGAATCACCGAGCCGGCGGTGTCGAGCGTCGCCCGGATTAGGTAATCGGCGCGCTGCTGCCAGTAGTCGGGGCCGGGAGCGCCCGACGGTCCGCGCACGCGATTCGGGGCCGGGAGCGGAAGGGCGCGGAACGGAGAAGTGTCAGCGACGGACGTTTGCAGCGCCAGCGACGTGACGGTCAGGAACAGGAGCATGCGGTCAGCGCTCGACGCGAGTCATTCAATTCCGCATTCCGCATTCCGCACTCCGCAATAGTCATTCCTGAATCACCGTGATCTTGAACCCGTCCGGATCGGTGATCGCGAAGGCGCGGTCGCCCCACGGCATGTCCTTGGGCGCGTGATCCAGGTGCCCGCCACGCGCCGTGATTCCCGCGGCGAGATCCTCGATGTCCTGCGCGGTCGAGAGCCAGATGCGCATGCCGTCGCCTTTCTTGCGGTCGCGTCCCTTGGCGAAGTCGTCCTGGTTCAGCATGAGATCGCAGGTCCCCGCCTTCAGCTGAACGCCCCGCAGCTGGCCGCTGTCCTGCCAGCGCTCGCCCACGGTGAAGCGGAGGACGTCGCGATACCAGGCGAGGCTCCGGCTCAGGTCGTTCACCGTGAGCGACACCGCCAGGGAACGGAGCCGCAGGGACTCGGGCTGCTGGCGCTCGGGACGCCGCGGCGCGGGCCGCTTCTTGGCCGGGCGCCGGGGTCGCTTCTTCGTGGCCATCGGTGGGCTCCTCTCTCGCGCAAGTCACAAGCGTAGCGTCCGGCTGACGCTTCCGCCAGATTTCACATCTCTCACCATCCGCGAGGAGTCGAGCCGATGCCCACGAGTCAAGCGACCGCCGTCTGGGAGGGCAAACTCAAGGACGGCAAGGGAAACTTCCGGGCCGCGAGCGGCGCGTTCAACGGGCCGTACACGTTCGCCACCCGGTTCGAAGGGGCGAAGGGCACCAACCCCGAGGAGTTGATCGCCGCGGCACACGCGGCATGTCTGAGCATGGCCCTCTCGGCGGGATTGGAAAAGGCCGGCAGGCCCGTGACGCGCGTCGAAACCACGGCCGCCTGCACCATGGACATGGTCGACGGCGCACCCAAGATCACGAAAATGGCGCTCACCGTGCGCGGTAAGGTGCCCGGCCTCGACCAGGCCGGATTCCAGAAGGCTGCGGAGGAGGCGAAGCGCGGCTGCCCGGTGTCGAAGGCGTTGGCCGGAATTCCCCAGATCACCTTGGACGCGAAGCTCGAATCATAGGGCGGGGGACGAGGGACGGGTGTGGACGGTGTATATGCTGCGGTGTCGCGACGGGTCTCTGTACACCGGCATCACCAACGACCTTGCGAAACGGCTGCTGCGCCATAGGGCGGGACGGGCCAGCGCATACACGCGCGCCCGCCTGCCGGTGCGCCTCGTCTACCACGAGAGCCAGGCGGATCGCCCGGCGGCGCTGCGGCGCGAGGCCGCCTTGCGGCGCCTGTCCCGTGCCGCCAAGCTCGCGCTGGTGCGGCGCGCCCGATGACACCCAAGACCCCCCGGAGGTTCGACCGGCGCGACCTCCTGGCCCTGGTCGGCGCGCTCCTCGTCGCCGCCGTGTGTGTGCGACTGGGGCTTTGGCAGCTCGACCGGCTGCACCAACGCCGGGCCCACAACGCGCTCGTCGCCGCCGCCCGTGCCCGTCCCGAGCTCGAGCTCCCCCTCCCCCTCCCGCTGCCCGTCGATTCCCTGCGGGACCGCCGGCTGCGCGCGCACGGCGCGTACGACTACGCGGGAGAGCGCCTGTGGCACGGCCGGAGCTACGAGGGCATACCGGGCGTGGACTTCATCACGCCGTTGCGCCTCTCTGACGGCATGGCCGTCCTGGTCGATCGCGGTTGGGCCCCTTCGCCTGACGGGTACCACGTGGACCAGCCGGCGTACCGCGAGGGCGACAGCGCGGTCGTCGTAGGATTGGGCATGGCCGCGCCCCGGGGCAGGGGAGACGCGGACCCGGCCGCGCTGCGGGATTCACTGCCGTACAGCGTTCTTCCTATCGTGATTCAGCAGTTACCGGCTTTCACCGCCCTCCACCGCCCTCCGTCGCGCCTCACCCGCTGGCCCCTGCCCGCGCTGAGCGACGGCCCCCACCTGTCCTATGTCGTCCAGTGGTTCAGCTTTGCGGTGATCATCGTGGTGGGCTCCCTCGTGCTGTTGCGCCAGCGCCCCATACGGGAGCATCCCGAGGGGTACCAATAACGCGCTGTCCTAGCTATATTTAGGTACATTGGCCCGCGGTGTGCCGGCGCCGCATTGCACTCCGTGGGCCGTTTCATGTGCCGTTCGAAAGGAGCCCCGAAGAGATGCCAGCAGCCTCGCCCCTCAAGAATCCCGTGAAAGTCAGTTTGCTCCTCCGGCGCCGTCTGCGCGAGCTCAAGCGCACGCCGCGTGAGCTCGCGGAGGCAGTGAAGGTCTCCGAGGACTACATGGCGGACCTGGTGGCCGGTCGCCGCCGGCCACCGGCACCGAGTCGGAGCGACCTCTATACGCCGATGACCAAGTTTCTGCGGTTGCACCGCAACGACCTTCCCACCTGCGCCCGCGCCGAGCGGGCCTCGGCGGCGGCGGCGGGACGGCCCGACCCGCGGGTGAGCCGGCAGCTGCTGGAGCTGTGCGCACCCGAGCGGCAGCGC
>Ga0209154_1001535_pt1 | contig 13518 bp, 9 predicted proteins | sample GraSoiAngelo_121_FD_185878 | JGI IMG/M metagenome (GOLD analysis project Ga0209154, IMG submission 185878) | Grasslands soil microbial communities from the Angelo Coastal Reserve, California, USA - 14_0919_12_20cm (SPAdes) (version 2) | ecosystem: Environmental > Terrestrial > Soil > Grasslands ... | reverse complement strand
GCGCGCGCTCGGCGATGCGCAGCTCGAGCCGCTCGGGCGGCAGCGCCCCTTCCGCCAGGAAGCGGCCGATGTCGGCCGCAAAATCCTCGTGCAGCACGTGATGGCGCAGCGCTCCGAAGGACACCCGTACGTCCGGGTCGGCAGCGGCGGCGAGCGATGCGAAATCCTCCTTGAGGCAACCGAGGACGGCCCGGGACAGCTGGGCCGCAAGGCCCGTCGTCTCGGCGACCCGCAGAAACTCGGCCGGCCGGATCTCACCGCGCAGCGGGTGCAGCCAGCGCAGATACCCGACCCAGGCGGTGAGGCGCCCGGTCTCGAGATCGTGCCGGCCGACGTAGCGCAGGCGGATGTCGCGATGGGCGATCGCCTCGCGCATCTCGCGGGCGATGTCGAGGCGCGCCAGCGACTCGAGCCGCATCGTATCCGTGAAGAAGCACACTTCGGAGGAGCCGCGGCGGCGCGCTTCGGTCGCCGCCGCGCGCGCGTGATCGAGGAGCAGCTTCGGCGTGGAGGCGTCCTGGCCGAGGATGGCGACGCCGGCGTACGGCGTCAGATGGAACTCCGCGCCGCCGATCGCAATCGGCTCGCGCAGGCTCGCGGACAACCCCGCCACGCACTCGCCGATCGCTTCGCGATCCGCACTCTCGAGCACCAGCGCGAGCAGGCTCTCGCTCAGCTGCCCGAGGTACCACCAGGGCTTACCGTCCCGCTCGTCCGATTTGGCCGGCAGACGCAGGATCGCCGTGCTCATGATCTGCTCGGAGACCTTGGTGGCGATGATCTGCGCGATGTCGCTGATGCCGTCGAGCTGGATGACGGCGACCGCGAGCGGCCGCTCGCGCAGCGCCGCCATCGCCATCGACTCCTTGCAACGTCTGAGGAAGCCGCGGCGGTCGAGCTGGGGACGGGGCCGCTCGTCGCTCCCCTCGAGCGAGTCGTCCCGCGAGCTTGCCGAGGCCTGCCGGATGATGCACAGCGCGCGCTCCGGACCGCGGGCGCTGGCGCGTGCCTCATAGGCGATGCCGTCATGCTCCAATCGCGCTTCCGCCGTGGTGCGCAGCGCCAGCGACCGGCGCATGAGCAGCTTCAGGAACTCCGCGACGGGCGCCGGCCAGAGACTCTCGATCCGCTTGCCGGCCGCATCCAGGCGGCGGCGAAGGCCCGGCACGCCGTGTCCTCCGCCGCATTCCAGCACCAGGCCGTCCCGTCGGATCAGGACGACGAGATCGGGCAGTCCTTCGATCAATGCATCAGCGCTCATGCGGGCAGACGTTTCAGGATCGCGACAGAACTGCGTGCGATCCTACGGACGCGCTGGCCGGGGAGTCGTAGATGCACGTCGCGCCAGCGCAGTGCCTTCTGAGACAGGATTCGTAAGTCGCTGATTTGTCGGCCGCATTATGTCGTGAGCGGCGCCTCATGGAAACCGAGGACAGGGGCGCGCCGCACTTCGGAATCGCACGCCGCCCCCCCGCGATTCTCGCGCCGCATGGCAGGTGAGTCGTCCCGTGCGGCTCGCCGACGAGCGCACACCGTTGCGCCGCTCATCGGACGGCCGCGTAACGGAACGCATCGCGTGCGGCTTGTAGCGGCACGCTACGGGCGGGTAGAATCCCGCGCTTGCTAAAAGGGCTCTTGAGACAATTAGTTAGGACGATCGCGCCATGGCCTTAACCAGCGAGAAAAAGGGCGGAATCCTCGCGCAGTTCCGCCGCGGACCGGCCGACACCGGCTCACCGGAAGTTCAGGTGGCACTGCTCTCCGAGCGCATCAACGGACTCGGCGAGCACTTCACCGCGCACAAGCGTGACCACGCCTCGCGCCGCGGGCTCGTGAAGCTCGTGAACCAGCGGCGCAAGCTCCTCGATTACCTCAGAGCCACGCAACCCCAGAAGTACCAGGAGCTCGTCGAGCGACTCGGGCTTCGCCGCTGAAAACTCAAGGGCCGCCGGCAACGCGCGGCCTTTGTGTTTTCGCCCTAGAGATTTCCGAAGATCCAACTTTTCGAGGATTGAGCCTTGAGCGTCGTCAGCAAATCATTCTCATATGGTCAGCATTCAGTCACCATCGACGCGGGTGAGATCGCCCGCCAGGCGGAAGGCGCGGTGCGCGTCGCCATGGGCGATACCGTCGTGCTGGTCACCGCCTGCATACAGCAGACCCCGACCGCGGGGCGCGATTTCTTTCCCCTGACCGTCAACTACGTCGAGAAGACCTACGCCGCCGGGCGCATCCCGGGCGGCTTCTTCAAGCGCGAGGGCCGGCCGACCGAGAAGGAGACGCTGACCTCGCGCCTCATCGACCGCCCCATCCGCCCACTGTTTCCGGACGGGTTCTACAACGACGTGCAGGTGGTGGCGACGGTGCTGTCGATGGACCCGGACATCGATGCCGACATTCCGGCGCTCCTCGGCGCATCCGCCGCGCTCGCCCTGTCGGGCATTCCGTTCAACGGCCCGATCGGAGCTGCGCGGGTCGGCTGGAAGGACGGCCGTTATGTCCTCAACCCGACCGCGACGGAGCTCGCGCAATCGCAGTTGCATCTGGTGGTCGCCGGCACCGAGCACGCGGTGCTGATGGTCGAGTCGGAGGCGAAGGGGCTGCCCGAGGAAGTGATGCTCGGAGCCGTCGTGTTCGGACACGAGCAGATGCAGACCGCCATCCGCGTCATCAAGGAGCTCGCCGCGCAAGCGGGCAAGCCGCGCTGGAGCTGGCAGCCGCCGGCGGAGAACGCCGAGCTCGTGAGCGCGCTCAGCCTCCATGCGCAGGCGGCGCTCGCCCAGGCTTACACCATCACCGAGAAGCAGCAGCGGCACGCGCGGCTCACCGAGATCAAGACCCAGACGCTGGCGACGCTCGCCGGAGGGGATCAGCCCAAGTGGACCCAGGAGGCCGTCGAGAGCGCGCTCTTCAGGCTCGAGAGCCGCATCGTGCGCCAGCGGATCCTCAACGGCGAGCCGCGCATCGACGGGCGCGACACGCGCACCGTACGCCCGATCACGGTCAAGGTCGGCGTGATGCCGCGCACGCACGGGTCGGCGCTCTTCACCCGCGGGGAAACCCAGGCTCTGGTGCTGACCACGCTCGGCACCACCCGCGATGCGCAGATCATCGACGCCCTCGAGGGCGAGCGGCGCGAGCCGTTCATGCTGCACTACAACTTCCCGCCCTTCTCGGTGGGCGAGACCGGCATGATGGGAGCCCCGAAGCGGCGCGAGATCGGGCACGGCAATCTCGCGCGTCGCGGCGTCAGTGCGGTGATGCCGGACATGACTGCCTTTCCGTACGTGATCCGCGTCGTGTCGGAGATCCTCGAGTCGAACGGCTCGAGCTCGATGGCGAGCGTGTGCGGCACGTCGCTGTCGCTCATGGACGCGGGGGTTCCGATCAAGGCGCCGGTGGCGGGCGTTGCCATGGGGCTGGTGCTCGAGGGCAGCCGCTATCAGGTGCTCACCGACATCCTCGGCGACGAGGATCACCTCGGCGACATGGATTTCAAGGTCGCCGGCACCAGGGACGGCGTGACGGCGCTGCAGATGGACATCAAGGTCGAGGGCGTCACGCCCGAGATCATGCGCGTGGCGCTCGAGCAGGCGCGCGCTGGCCGCCTGCATATCCTCGATGAGATGAACAAGGTCATCCGCGAGCCGCGCGCCAAGATGTCCGAGTGGGCCCCGTCGATCATCACGCTCAAGATCGATCAGGAGAAGATCCGCGACGTCATCGGCAAGGGCGGGGCGGTCATCCGCCAGATCACCGAGGAGACCGGCACCACCATCGACATCGAGAGCGACGGCACGGTCAAGATCGCCTCGGTCTCGGGCGCCGCCGGGCGCGAGGCGCAGCGGCGCATCGAGCTCATCACTGCCGACGTCGAGGTGGGCCAGATCTACGAGGGCAAGGTCGCGCGGCTCATGGATTTCGGAGCCTTCGTGACCATCCTTCCCGGCCGCGACGGGCTGGTGCACATCTCGCAGATCTCGAACGAGCGCGTCGAGCGGGTGAGCGACAAGCTCAAGGAGGGCGATCTGATTCGCGTGAAGGTTCTCGAGGTGGATCGCCAGGGACGCATCCGTCTGTCGATGCGCGACCTCGACTCCTGACGGCCGCGGCCCGGCGCGCTTCCCTCTCAGCCCGGGGGCCCGCGTCCGCCGTTCTGGCTCGCAAACAGCTTCAGGCTCTGCTCCAGGTAGCTGCCGACGGTGCTGCGCATGGCGTCGCCGTAGGAGCGGATCACCTGCGAGAGGAAATCGCGGCTCATGAGCGGCTCGCCGTCATGCTCCTGCTCCGCGATCACCTGCAGCAGGATCGGGCGGGTGATGTCGCCTTGGGTCTTCTTGTCGATGACGACGAAGTCGACCCGCTCGATCACCAGCCGGCGGATATCGGCGAGCGTGATGTACCGACTCTCTACCGTGTCGTACAACCGCCTGTTGGGATACTTCTTGATTATTCGCGGTGCGCTCATCGCAGGTCCCTCACTATGGGTTATGCACCTTCCCTAGTGCTGGGCCGTTTCGACATACCATATTACATCCGTCGGTAGCGGCGCCGCGAACCCAACTCGCCGAGCGCGCTTGCGGAGACTTCCCTCAGTCGGCGCCGGGGGCGGCGGCGCGGACTTCCCGCACGCCGTGGAACCGGTCCAGTTCCCAGTGGACGCAGCCCCATTCGAGCACCCGGCCGGGTGACTCGAGCTTGAGCGTGTCCGGAGGGTCCTGGTTGAGGAGCCTGAGGGCCTCGTGCAGCTCCCGGCCTGAGGCGTGCGGATCGAGCGCCACGGAGCGCCGCGCCTTGGCGAGCTTCGCGCCGCCGGGCTCCGTGACCAGCGGCAGGTGGAGGTAGTGCGGGGTGGGCAGCCTCAATGCCTCCTGCAGCGCGATCTGCCAGGGCGTGCAGTCGAGCAGGTCGGCACCGCGGACGACGTCCGTCACCCCCTGCAGCGCATCGTCCACGACCACCGCCAGCTGATAGGCGAACGCCCCGTCGCGGCGGCGGATGATGACGTCCCCGCGCTCGCGCAGCTCGAAGCGGCACTCCCCCTGCGCCCGGTCCTCGAAGCAGACGGTTCTGTCATCGACGCGAAAGCGTGTGGCAGTGGCTCCCCGGCGCTTCGGTCCGTTGCGGCACGTGCCCGGATAACCCCCGTCGGCATTGCGCTCGGCCCGGGTGCAACTGCACTGGAAGGTGAGGCCGAGCGCCTCGAGGGTGGCGAGGGCCTCGCCGTAGTGATGCGTGCGGGCGCTCTGGTACTCGACCACGCCGTCCCAGGTGAGCCCGAAGGCCTCGAGCATGCGCAGCATGCGCTCGGCGCAGCCGGGAATCACCCTTGATGCGTCCAGGTCCTCCATCCGCAGCAGCCAGCGGCCGCCGCGACTGCGGGCATCGGCGAAGCTGCCCACCGCGGCGACGAGCGAGCCGAGATGGAGCGATCCGGTCGGGGAGGGCGCGAAGCGCCCGACGTAGTCCGCCCGCGCGGCCCGGGGTGCTCTAGCGATAGCGGTCGTCGCGGTCGCCGTACTGGCGCTCGCGCCGTTCGCGGCGTTCCTGGGCTTCGATGCTGAGCGTGGCCACCGGGCGCGCCTCGAGGCGCTTGATCCCGATCTCTTCGCCGGTCTCGAGGCAGTAGCCGTAGGAGCCATCCTCGATGCGCTTCAGGGCGTCGTCGATCTTGCGGATGAGCTTCCGTTCGCGGTCACGCGTGCGCAGCTCGAGGCTGAATTCCTCCTCCTGCGTTGCGCGGTCGTTGGGATCCGGGAAGTTCGCCGCCTCGTCCTTCATGTGCGTGACGGTGCGATCCACCTCGACCATGAGGTCGCGCTTCCAGCTGTTGAGAATGTTGCGGAAGTGCTGGAGCTGCTCCTTGCTCATGTACTGCTCGCCCCGCTTGGCGATGTACGGCTGGACGTTGCGGGGACCGGCGAGCAGGCTTCCCGGCTCGACCAGCTCGGCGTCCTCGCCGTCGGCCGTCGCAGCGGGCGCGGGTCCGATGCGGTTGCCGCCGAGCATCGAGGTCGCAGCGCGGGGCGGGCTCGCGGGAGCCCCGGGGCGCAGCGGCTTTCTCGTTTCGGCAGCCGGCTCGCTGGCGGCGGCGGGTGCGGCCGCGCCGGGCTTCTTCGGCGGGGGCGCGGTCTTGTGCGGCGGCGCCGCGACCGCTCTCACACGCAGCGGTTCGGGCTTGTGCGCGGTCGCCTTTCTGACCGCTGGCCGGCTGGCCGCCTTCTTGCCCTTCGCGGACCTAAGCGCTGGTCTCTTGGCCGGCATCTAATGGCTCCTCAAATCGGCATCAGCCCTCGTGAAGAACGCGCGATTATACCGGCGGTTCCCGGGGTGTACAGGTGGTGAAACCTGGCCTCTTGCGGGGTGGTGGTTTACCTGATGTGCGCCCTGCGCGGGTGCTGCGCTTCCGCGCGGGTGCGCTGCGCCGCCGCGGGCGCATCCGCGGACGCGGGACTCTACGGCAGGACCGCCTTCGGCTGCGGCTCCCAGGCGTTCTGTCGTCTGTCTGCGACAACGGTCGTGCAGATCCCGCCGCGCACGTTGAAGCGCGCAGTGAGGCGGAGGAACCGCGCGCGGAGCGTCGCGTCGAGGTGATCGACAATTTCGTTCGTGACCGCCTCGTGATACGCGCCACGGTCGCGGAACGACCAGATATAGAGCTTCAGCGATTTGAGCTCCACGCACAGCCGGTCGGGCACGTACTCCAGATCCAGCGTCGCGAAGTCCGGCTGCCCTGTGCGCGGACACAGACACGTGAACTCGGGAATCTGCATGCGAATGGTGTAGTCGCGATCGGGCGCGGGGTTCGCGAAGGTCTCGAGAGCCTTGGTGGGCGTCGTGGGCATATTCCTCTACACTACACCATCCTCGGGGCCGCCCAGGAGGCGGAAGATAGGCGCGATGCGGCTGACCAAGATCAAGCTCGCCGGCTTCAAGTCCTTCGTCGATCCCACCCAAATAACCTTCCCCAGCAATCTCACCGCTGTCGTCGGTCCCAACGGCTGCGGCAAGTCGAACGTCATCGACGCCGTGCGCTGGGTGATGGGCGAGCTCTCCGCCAAGCATCTGCGCGGCGACAACATGGCGGACGTGGTGTTCAACGGCTCCGCCGCGCGCAAGCCGGTCGGCATGGCCTCCGTCGAGCTGGTGTTCGACAACTCCGACGGCAAGATCGGCGGCGCCTACGCGAGCTACGGCGAGATCTCGCTGAAGCGCCAGGTGGCGCGCGACGACACCTCGGCGTACTTCATCAACGGCGTGCGCTGCCGGCGCAAGGACATCACCAACCTGTTTCTCGGCACGGGGCTCGGCTCGCGCAGCTACGCCATCATCGAGCAGGGCACGATCTCGCGCGTCATCGAGGCGAAGAGCGAGGACATGCGCGCCTTCGTCGAGGAAGCCGCCGGTGTCTCGCGCTACAAGGAGCGGCGCAAGGAGACCGAGGCGCGCATCGCCGAGACCCGCGAGAATCTCGAGCGGCTCCAGGACGTGCGCGACGAGGTGGAGAAGCAGATCCGGCACCTGCAGCGTCAGGCGGCGACCGCCCGGCGCTACCAGGCGCTGAAGGAGCAGGAACGACGCCTCGCCGCGGAGCTCCTGGCGCTGCGCCTGCGGGACCTCGACAGCGGCGGCAAGGTGCACGACGCCGCGGTGCGCGGGCGCGAGCTCGCCATGCAGGAGGCGCTCGCCGCGCAGCGCGCCGCCGAGGCCGCGATCGAGAAGCAGCGTGCGGTGCAGACGGCTCACGGCGAGCGTCTGTCGGCGGTGCAGGGGCGCTACTACCAGGTCGGAGCCGACATCTCGCGGCTCGAGCAGTCGATCGAGCACACGCGCGAGCTGCGCGAGCGCCAGCGCGCGGATCTCGCGCAGGCGCAGGCGACACTCGGGGAGCTCGCGGTGCACATCGCCCGCGACGAGGGCGAGCTCGCCGCGGTGCGTGCGGAGATCGCGCGGCTCGCGCCCGAGCGCGAGGCCGCGCAGCAGGCCGAGCAGCGCACCGGCGCGGCGCTCGAGGCGAGCGAGCAGGCGCTCCAGGAGTGGCAGCAGCGCTGGGAAGAGCACACGCGGGCGGCGAGCGGGGCGCAGCAGTCGACCGAGGTCGAGCGTACCCGCATCGAGCAGCTCGAGAACCAGCTGCGGCAGCTTCGGGCGCAGGCCGAGCGGCTCGCCGGAGAGCGGCTCAGTCTCGGCGCGCAGGATGGCGGCCCGCAGCTCGGCCAGCTCGCGCTCGAGGAATCCGAGGCGCGTCGCGCGAGCGAGCGGTGCACGGGCGCGCTCGTGGAGGCGCAGGCGCGGGTGCAGGCGCTGCGCACCGCGCAGCTCGGCTGCGAGGAGCGCCTCGAGGGCACGCGCGGCGCGCGCGAAGCGGCGCGCGGCGAGCTCACCTCGCTCGAGGCGCTGCAGGCGGCGGCGCTCTCGGATCATGCGGGGCAGGCCGCCGAGTGGCTGCGCGGTGCGGGCCTCGCCGCGCGGCCGCGGCTCGCGGCGGATCTCGAAGTCGAGCCGGGCTGGGAGCGCGCCGTCGAGACCGCGCTCGGTGACTACCTGGAGGCCGTGTGCGTCGAGCGGCTGGAGGAGCTCTCGGGCGCACTCGCCGGTCTCGCCGCCGGGCGACTCACCCTGGTGGAGAGCGGCGAACGCGCCTGTGGTGCTGAGGCGAAGACGCTCGCCGCCCACGTCAAGGGTCCGCCGGCGGTCATCGCGCGGCTCGCCGCGGTGTCGACGGCCGAATCGCTCGGCAAGGCGCTCGCGGCGCGTGGCGCCCTCGTCGACGGACGCTCCTTCATCACGGCCGCGGGCGAGTGGGTCGGCCGCGACTGGCTGCGCGTCAGCCGCGGCCCCGACCCGCGGGCCGGGACTCTCGAGCGCGAGCACCGCCTGAGGAGCCTGCGCGGTGCGTCGGCGGAAGCCGACCAGCGGGTCGCGGAGGCCGAAGCAGAGCTCGCCGCGGCGCGCGAGCGGCAAGCGCAGGCCGAGACCGAGCGCGAGCGTACCCAGACGGCGCTGCAGGCCGCACAGCAGAGGCACGCCGAGCTCCTCGGCCGGCTCAAGGCGACCCAGGCGCGCGCCGAGGAAGTGAGCGAGCGCGGCGAGCGGCTGCAGCAGAGCGCCGCAGACATCGCGCGCGAGAGCGCGGCCGCCGAGGAGGCCCTGTCACGCGCCGCCGCCGAGCTCGCGCGCGCGCAGGCGCTGGCCGCCGAGCTCGCGGCGCGCGAGCGCACGCTGAGCGAGGAGCGCGAGGAGCGGCGCGCGGCGCTGGGCTCGGCGCGTGCGCGCTCACAGGAGGCGCAGACGAGGGCTCGCGACCTGCACGTGAGCGTGGAGTCGCGCCGTTCGAGCGAGAGCTCGATGGCCGTGGGCCTGCGTCGCATGAGCGAGCAGCGCGAGCAGCTCGAGCGACGGCGCGCGGAGCTCGAGCAGGAGCTGGCCACGGGCGATGAGCCGATCGCTGCGCTTCAGGCGCGCCTCGACGAGGCGCTGGCGCTGCGACTCACGGTGGAGGCGGAGCTGGCCGTGGCGCGCAGCGCCCTCGAGGAAGCCGACGCCGCCCTCAAGGCGCTCGATGAGCGGCGCCTGACGGCCGAGCAGCGGGTGAGCGCCGCGCGGGACGAGCTCGATGCGGCACGCCTCGCCGCCCAGGAGACTCACGTGCGGCGGGCGGCGCTCGCCGAGCAGTTCGCGGAGACCGGCTGCGACCTCGGCGAGGTGCTCGCCGGGCTCGAGCCGAGCGCCGACGTGGCGGCCTGGGAGCAGTCGCTCGCCGAGGCGCGTGCCGAGGTCGAGAAGCTCGGACAGGTCAATCTCGCCGCCATCGACGAGCTCAAGGAGCAGACGCAGCGCCAGGAGTATCTCGACAGTCAGTACGCCGACCTCACGTCGGCGCTCTCGACGCTCGAGGAGGCAATGCGGCGCATCGACAAGGAGACCCGTGCGCGGTTCGAGGACACGTTCGAACGCATCAACACGGGGCTGCGCGACAAGTTCCCGCGCCTCTTCGGCGGAGGGCACGCCTACCTCGAGCTGGTCGGCGAGGACAAGCACACCGCCGGCGTCGCCGTCATGGCGCGCCCCCCGGGCAAGAAAAACAGCACCATCCACCTCCTGTCCGGCGGCGAGAAGGCGCTGACTGCGGTGGCGCTCGTGTTCGCGATCTTCGATCTCAACCCCGCCCCGTTCTGTCTGCTGGACGAGGTCGACGCGCCGCTCGACGAGCACAACGTCGGACGCTTCTGCGACATCGTGCGCGACATGTCCTCGCGCGTGCAGTTCGTGCTCATCACCCACAACAAGGCCACCATGGAGCTCGTCTCGCAGCTGATCGGCGTGACCATGAACGAGCCGGGCGTCTCGCGCCTGGTCACGGTCGACGTCGACGAGGCCGTGCGGCTGGCGGCGGTCTGACCATCCTTACGGAGCGGGGCACTAATGTCCGAGCTGCGCTGGACGCTGCTGATACTCGGGGTGGCCTTCGTTGCCGGGCTCGGGTGGTGGGAGCGGCGTCGACCGCGCCAGGGGGCCGGTGGCGCGTCGCGCATCGCACCGCGCGAGCCGCCCGCGGAAGCTTCCCCGTCGCCGCGGCGCGAGCCGACTCTCACGCTGCCGACGATGCGCGCCCGCGATCCGCTCGTGAGCGACGCTCTGCCGGTCCTCGGAGCCGCGGGCGCGCCGGCTGCCCCGGAGCGAGCGCCGGGGCGGTCGGAGCCCCGCGAGCGCGCCGCCGAGGTGCACGCGGCCGCCGCGCAGGACGAGCGCGAGCCGCCGGTCTCCGGCGAGGGGGGCGCCGTGGCGGGCGTGCCGCTCGAGAGCCTGCCACGACTGCCGCCGGCGCCCGTACCAAGGGTCGAGTGGCCGCCGGGTGAGCGGCGGCGCGTCGTGGCGCTGCGGCTGGTCGCGACCCAATCCGAGCGCTTCGCGGGCCGCTCGCTCCGCCAGGCGCTCGCGGCGGAAGGCTTCGTGCTCGGTCGCTTCGCGATCTTCCACAAGCCGGACGAGCAGCAGCGCGCGGTGCTGAGCGCTGCGAGTCTCTCGACGCCCGGCACCTTCGATGAGGACACGATGGACTCGCAGCACTACGGCGGGCTGTCGCTCTTTGCGGTGCTGCCGGGGCCGAAGCCGCCGCCCGAGACCTTCGAGGAGCTCATCCTCACCGCCCGCAGCCTCAACGAGCGCCTCCAGGGAGAGCTGCAGGACGAGCAGGGCAGTCCCCTCACCCCGGCGCGCATCGCGCTGCTGCGCGAGCGCCTCGGCGCCGGGGCGGGTGCATGACGGAGGAGGCGGCGGCGCGCGCGGCGGAGCTGCGCGCGCAGATTGCACAACACGACTACCGCTACTACGTGCTCGATGATCCGCTGATTCCCGACGCCGAGTACGACCGGTTGATGCTGGAATTGCGCGCGCTGGAATCGGCGCAACCCGAGCTCATCACGCCCGACTCGCCCACGCAGCGCGTGTCGGGAACGCCGGGCGGCAGTTTCGGCGAGGTCGTGCACCAGGTTGCGATGCTCTCGCTCGACAACGCCTTCTCGGAGGAGGACGTGCAGGCCTTCGACCGCCGCGTCCACGAGCGTCTCGGCGTCACGGGCGACCTCGACTACGTCGCGGAGCCGAAGCTCGACGGGCTCGCGGTGACGGTGATCTACCGCGAGGGGCTCCTCGCACAGGCCGCGACGCGGGGCGACGGCCTCACCGGCGAGAACGTCACCCCCAATGTGCGCACCATTCGCGCCGTGCCGCAGCGCCTGCGCCCGCCGGCTCCGCCCTTGCTCGAGGCGCGCGGGGAGATCTTCATGCCGCTCGCCGGCTTCGAGCGCATGAACCGCGAGGCGCGCGAGCGCGGCGAGAAGGTGTTCGTGAATCCGCGCAACGCGGCCGCCGGGAGCCTGCGGCAGCTCGACGCGCGCATTACCGCCTCGAGGCCGCTCACGGCTTTCTTCTACGGCCTCGGGGCGCTCGAGGGCGCCGCCCCCCCGGCGCGCCAGAGCGAGCTGCTCGAGTGGTTGCGCAGGCTCGGCCTGCCGACATCCCGGGACGCGCGCACCGTGCGCGGAGTCGCGGGCTGCCTCGGCTACTATCGCGAGCTGGGCGAGCGGCGCAGCTCGCTCCCCTATCAGATCGACGGCGTCGTCTACAAGCTCGATGACCGCGCCGACCAGGAGCGGCTCGGATTCGTGTCGCGCGCGCCGCGCTGGGCGATCGCCCACAAGTTTGCTCCCGACGAGGCGCTCACCGTCGTCAGGGACATCGAGTTCCAGGTCGGCCGCACCGGAGCGCTCACGCCGGTGGCGCGGCTCGCGCCGGTGTTCGTGAGCGGCGTGACGGTGAGCAACGTCACGCTGCACAACATCGACGAGGTGCACCGCAAGGACGTGCGGGTCGGAGACACCGTGGTGGTGCGCCGCGCCGGGGATGTGATCCCCGAAGTGGTGAGCGTGGTGCCCGACCGGCGGCGAGAGGACGCCCGGCCGGTACAGCTGCCGGAGCGCTGTCCGGTGTGCGGCTCGCGGGTGTTGCGCGTCGAGGGGGAGGCGGTGGCGCGCTGCACCGGCGGCTTCACCTGCAGCGCTCAGCGCCAGGAGGCGCTGCGGCACTTCGCGAGCCGCCGCGCGCTCGACATCGAGGGTCTCGGCGAGAGGATGATCGAGCAGCTGGTCGAGCGTGACCAGGTGAAGTCGCCCGCCGACCTCTACGCGCTCACTCTGCCGCAGCTCGCGCAGCTCGAGCGCATGGGAGAGAAATCGGCCGCGAACCTGCTGGCGGCGATCGAGAAGAGCAAGCAAACGACCCTGCCGAGACTGCTGTACGGGCTCGGTATCCGCGACGTCGGCGAGGCGACCGCGCTCGCCCTCGCGCGGCACTTCGGCTCGCTCGAGCGGCTGATGAGTGCCGACGAGCGCACGATCCAGCAGGTGCCCGACGTCGGGCCCGTGGTCGCGGCGCACATCGCAGCCTTCTTCGCCTCCGAAGAACACCTTAGAGTTATCAAGGCGTTACGCGATAAAGGTGTGACGTGGCCTGATCTGGAGCCCGCGCCCCGCAGCACCGGCTCGCTCACCGGGCGCACCTTCGTCATCACCGGCACGCTCTCCAGCATGACCCGCGAGCAGGCCCAGGAGGCGCTCACCGCGCGCGGCGCCAAGGTGACCGCGAGCGTGTCGAAGAAGACCAGCTACATCGTCGCCGGGGGCGAGGCGGGTTCGAAGCTCGCACGGGCCGAGGAGCTCGGTGTGCCGGTGCTCGACGAGCAGCAGTTCCTGGATCTGCTCGGCAGCGACGGCGGCTGAGCGGGTGAGCGGCGCGCTCAGTTCTTTCTCGGTGTTGGGCTCGGCGCGGGCGCCGCCGGCGTGCCAGCCGGCGCCGCCTGACCCGAGGGCGCCGCCGCCTGACCCGAGGGTGCCGCCGCCTGACCCGAGGGCGCCTTGTCGAGAAACCTCTGGATCTTGGCGCTGCGCATCAGCTCGTCGGCGTAGCCGTGGAACTTCTTGTTCTGCACGATCTGCTCGAGGCGCTGGCGCACCTGCT
>Ga0209154_1001528_pt1 | contig 13552 bp, 14 predicted proteins | sample GraSoiAngelo_121_FD_185878 | JGI IMG/M metagenome (GOLD analysis project Ga0209154, IMG submission 185878) | Grasslands soil microbial communities from the Angelo Coastal Reserve, California, USA - 14_0919_12_20cm (SPAdes) (version 2) | ecosystem: Environmental > Terrestrial > Soil > Grasslands ... | reverse complement strand
CGGCCATCCGCTCGAGACTCTTCGCAATCACTCTATTTCCCACGACGTGCATCGGACCCTCGATACCTACCTCCTTTGCCACCCTCCTGTCGAGTACAGCGAGCAACAGCTGGCGTATGATCATCCAGTAGATCCGATCTGCTTCTTCCTCCATGTGCAGCACTTCGTCAGCCAAAGCCACTCGGCCTTCGACAACAGACTTGACTGCCTGCTCCAGCATTGAACTGAGGATAATCTGGAGCCTACGCATCAACCCGTAAATAGGAAACTTGGTCGGGTCAACAAAACTCTGGAGAGTTACAGACTTCAGACTCTGCTCCACAATCCCTAGACCCGTCAATCTTCTGCTTACTCCTCGAACCTCCTCGAGGTGGCGGGACGACAATTCCTTCTTCGAAACAATCTGGATTGTATCGTGGCCCGTCAAATAATTTGCAGTAATGATGCGAGTTAGCAGATTCGGACTGTCACAGAGGTCCGCGTCTATTATGTACCTGAAGTTCTCTCTTTCCTTAGTCAATCCTGGATAGACAGTGATGCCGCCATCGGATTCGCGTCTGAAGGTTACAATGTCTCCCTGCTTCAAACCCACCTCTTCTACCCAGTCTTTCGGAAGAGAGACTATCAGAGTTGAGTAGCCGACTTTCTGCACTTTCCGAGCCTCCATCATGAGAGACGTCGTGCATAACCTCTATACGATCAAACTGGATAATGGATGATATATACTTGAGCTTCGTCGTAAATTGTATCTATACTTTCCGCCGATACGGGAGAAACGCCTCGCTGTGTGTCGAAATCTCTACATGTACTTTCTTAGGGTGTCTTCAATCCGCGCCTTCGGGACGGCACCAACAATCTGATCTACCCGCTTACCATTCTTGAAAATCAACAGAGTGGGGATCGCCATTATGTCGAATCTACTAGAGGTAGCAGGATTCTCATCCGTGTTCAATTTCCCGAAAGCTACTTTGCCTTTGTAATCCCTAGCGAGCCCATCGATGACCGGGGAGACCAGACGACAGGGCCCGCACCATGGGGCCCAGCAGTCCACAAGTATCAAAGGGTATTTGGAAACGAACGAGTCGAAGCTGGAATCGTCTACTTTTACGGGCGAGTCAGGCGAATCAGTCATGATGAAATTCACCATTCGGTCTGCCCGCTCCGATATATGCCTGACAGTGAGAGGATGTGTCGAGCTAGGGACTCTGTCTTAGTCGGAAGATCCTCCAGGTAAACTTGAGTCTGCAGCCCCACCCTTTCCAGAGCCGTGGCAGTGAGGACAGTAAACACTCTCCGGTTTGCCTGGGAATACTTCTTTGGTCCATCGGCCTGTCCCCACACAGTAAGTGCATTTTGGATCCGTGGACACGGTTGTAGTCTTCGCGGCTGGAACGGCTGACATTCATCTAATCGATAACCGGTTTGCCCGTTAGTTCTACCTGTCGCTTTCCTCTCATGAGTCTTGAGACCCAGAGGACCCCCGCTAGCTCTAGCTTCATCAAGCCCGTGTTGAGTTCTCTGAAGCTGACCTCTCCAAAGCTAGACTTGAGCTCTTTCTGCAATTCCAAGTCCGTCATTGATCCCTTCTTCTCCAAGATCTCGACTATTGATAGGGACATGGGTCTGGGACTCCAAACTTTGCTCAATGCCAGAGTCACCAGGAACGATTAGCCTCGGAGCATCTAGGTTATTGGGACCGGTGCCCTTTCTTTCTTGAACCGTTTCGTAAAGCCCTGATACCAGTTCTCCATATCAGGTGTAACTGAGGGCCTGACACGCTCCAGAGCATCCCGGAAATCTTCTATCGTAACGCTCTTTGTATCGATGTCTCGTCGGAGCGATATTAGTCCCGCTTCACGGGAGACCGCTTCAAGGTCCGCTCCTGAATAGCCTGCCGCTTGTTGGGCTATGTGTTCTAAGTCAACATCCCTAGCCAGGGGCATGCTTCTTGTGTGAATCTTGAGAATGTTTAGCCTGGTTGTGTGGTCCGGCGCGGGAACGTAGATGAGTCTGTCAAATCTTCCGGGGCGCAGGATTGCTTGGTCGATGATGTCGGGCCGGTTGGTCGCGCCGATTATGACAACGTTGACGAGAGACTCGATCCCATCCATCTCTGTCAACAGCTGGCTTATCACTCGCTCCGAGACTCCGCTGTCCCCAAAGCCCATTCCTCTCCTGGGGACCACCGAGTCAAGCTCGTCAAAGAACACTATCGAAGGGGCAGCGGTGCGGCCCTTCCTGAAGACTTCCCGTATCGCCTTTTCCGATTCGCCTACCCACTTGCTGAAGAGTTCGGGTCCTTTGATCGAGATGAAGTTGGCCTCGCTCTCCGTCGCTACTGCCTTGGCAAGCATGGTCTTGCCGCAGCCTGGGGGTCCAAAGAGAAGAATACCTTTCGGTGGTCTTATTCCGACTCTCTTGAAAACCTCAGGCTTCTTGATCGGCCACTCAACTGCTTCTTGGAGTTCCTGTTTGACCTCGGTCAGCCCGCCTACATCTGCCCAGTTGACTGATGGAACTTCGATGTAGACTTCTCGCATCGCGGTCGGCGTGATCTCTCTGTACGCGTTCGTGAAGTCTTCGACGTTTACTTCCATCTTTTCTAGTATACCCGTCGGTATCCTCTCCTCTTCGAGGTTGATCTCGGGGAGATACCGTCGTAGCGCCTTCATAGCGCCCTCTCTACATAGAGAGGAGATGTCAGCGCCGGTGTAACCGTGGCACATGTCTGAGAGTCGATGCAGGTCAACGTCAGACGCAAGCGGCATAGTTCTTGTGTGAATCTGGAGGATTTCGTACCGTCCCATCTTGTCGGGGACACCGATCTCAATTTCGCGGTCGAAGCGTCCCGGTCGTCTCAGGGCAGGATCTATTGCGTTCGGTCTGTTGGTGGCGCCGATGACGATTATGTTTCCCCTTGCGCCCATTCCATCCATCAAGGATAGGAGTTGAGCGACAACTCGTCTCTCCACCTCTCCAGTGACTTCCTCTCGTTTCGGTGCTATCGCGTCCATCTCGTCGATGAAAATTATGCTAGGAGCGGTTTCCTGGGCTTTCTGGAAGATCTCGCGGAGTCTAGCCTCAGACTCGCCGTAGAACTTTGACATTATCTCTGGACCGGAGATTACGTAGAAGTTTGCGTCGGACTCGTTGGCGACAGCCTTCGCTAGCAGGGTCTTCCCGCATCCCGGCGGACCATAGAGGAAGACTCCTTTTGGAGGTTCGATGCCTAGTCGCTGGAAGAGTTCGGGATGGCGCAAGGGAAGCTCGACCATCTCCCGAATCCTCTGGATCTCACTGTGAAGACCCCCGATGTCCTCGTAGGTGACGATGGGTATGCCCTTCTTCTCGGGGGTGGGCTCGCTCATCACCTGAACGACGGTCGATTCTGTGATTTTGACTGGTCCGTGGGGCCGGGTCCTAGTTGCGATTAGCGGGACTGCGCTGCCGAAGATGCTGAGAAGGGTCATGTCCCCTTCGACGAAAGGCATGTCCATGAAGCGGCGCTTGACAAATCCCACGAACTCTTCGTCCACGCTTAGTCGGACATCTGTGGGCGCGAAAACTATCGTCTGTGAATCCTTGACTTCTGCTTTCTTGATTGTGATATATTCGTTTAGGGCGACTCCGGCGTTTCTTCGGAGGAGTCCGTCCATCCTGACTATTTCCTGGCCTTGATCCTCTGCGTAAGCAGGCCACGCGATAGCAACAGTGGTCCGCTTTCCGTGCACGTCGATGAAGTCGCCTGCTGTTATGGCGAGCTTCTGCATTGTCTCGTTATCGATCCGGACCTTCCCGTGCCCTACATCTCGCTGTTTGGCGTCAGCGACTCTCAACTGCACCTCTTTTGGCACAGTCATTCTATCAGCTCCTCGACGCTATTATTTGAGAGAGGGTTGAGGAGAAGCTGGGCGGCCGTAATCGGTAAATTGGTCCTAACCTTCGATTTCACTTGGTTATTGCCCCTCAAAAGACTTATCGTCATCATTAATGGAATTCGTCTCTTTCAGTAGCCTCCCGGTCGCTAGGGACAACAAAAGAAAGCTCCCGAGACCGAGTGGAGAGAGGCTGTAGCCTTTATTGCTTTTGACGATTAGCTCTCGTCTAGAAGACTTGCTGACCAGGTCGGAGATGTACTTTGGATTGACAGCGACCTTGAGGAGATCGGTAAATGTTGCTGAATTGTTGCAGTCTCTGACCATATGGCTCAGCATCTGGACGCGCCTCTTGTTCGAGAAAAAGTCGCATATTTCGCACAAACTCTCAATATCAGCCTCTGATTCCCCTAATTCCTTCATTACAAGCTCTTTGACTCTCGGCTTCCATTCGCTATCGGAGAGCGGGAGATCAAGTAGGACTCGATCCTCGTTCTGGAGCGTAAATCTTAAGCCCATTGTCGCCTTACGGGAAGAATTTTTTCCTATTTAAGATTCCTGTTACTTAATTACCAGAAGGTAAGTTATCACGCTATCCGACGAGAGACCAATACTTGAACCTCGCTGACTCCGTCAGTTTGCTTGAGCAGGTCCTCAACCTCATCCATCCGTCCCTGAGCCTCTTCAGGCACCAGAACGTGGGCGATTAATGCGACGAGACCGAACGCGATAGGTTCCTCTTCGTATTTGTAAATTGACGCTTTTCCCTCCAGGGTCTTCCGCACCTTATCTTTCAGGACGTTCATGTCAGTCGTTGTGTCAGATGGAAAGATCTTGATCGAGACTAGTACTTTGGTCAACTGGATCTTCTCTACGGTCCGGTGAAACCGCACTTTGGACATTTGTAGGGTCGGCCGAAGCCCCTGCATTTTTCACATCTCCAGATGATCACTTCGCCGCATTGAGGGCATGGGAAATGGACCGCTCCTTCTCTGGGTAGTATCATGCGTCCGCACCAGTTGCACGATGGCATGCGCACTGTACGGACTTCGGTCGTCATTTTGATCGGGGTGGCGCGACGGTGGCTTATCGGGATAATATGTCTTCGTTCAAACGGGATTCTTCTGGCTTCTTGTCCGCTCGTAATCTATTGAATCTCGGAAATCTTAGCTTTCTGTCGGACGTGATGTTGGCGTACAATATTTCGGCGACGATTCTGGGCCTTACCCAGGTTATTGGGGAAGGGGCCTCGATTGGACCGGTGATGACAGGTTTCTTGACCTCTAGCCTGTCCAGCATTGGCTTTATCTCGAGGAGACTCTTGTCGTCGAATCCTCCTCCGACATTTCCGACATGAACCAATTTTCTGTTGTCATCGTACATCGCCATGACTAGTGAGCCGAAGGTGGCTTTTCTCATTCCCTCGCCTACCGTGTAACCGACCACGACCGCGTCTAATGTCTGCGAGCCTTTGCTCTTTGTCCAGAAGCCACTCCGTGCTCCTATGAGGTAAGGCGAGTGTTTCTCTTTGCCGATCACTCCTTCAAAGCCCAGCTTGAGTGCTTCTGAAAAATATTGGAGGCCTTTCCCTTCGATGTGATCCCCGTAGAGAAGATGCGGGCCTTCCTCGATCAGATCTTGCAGAGTGTTCTTTCTATTCTCCAATTGATCCTTGATGAGGTCCTTTCCATTTAGGTGGAGTAGATCGAAGGCAACATATGTGACGGGGTTCGCGCTGCGCGCAGTTTCGACTCGCTTAGGATCCTCTATGCCAAAGCGGTTCTGCAGTTTGCCAAAGTCGGGAGTGCCTTTCTTGCTGAGAACGACAATTTCCCCGTCGATGATCGCCTTTTTCGCTTTGATTCTTTTGGTGATGGTTTGGATTTCTGGATAGGAGGCTGTCACGTCGCGGAGGTTTCGGTTTTGAAGCTCAAGTTTTCCGTTTTGTAGAAACATTAGGGCTCTGAGCCCGTCCCACTTTAGCTCGAAAAAATGGTTGTTCGAGTCGAACGGGTCTCCCGTCTTCGCCATCATCGGTCTGATGGGACGCTCATGGAAGAGCGTCATCTTCTTTCTTGGGCTTTGATACTCGCTTTGAGGGCTTCCATCAGGTTCTTTGTCGGTTTGATCTCGGGAACCCGCAGCTCGACAACTTCTTCCTTGCCCTTCATCTTAGCTTCGACAAGCTTCATCAGCGCTTCCTGGTACCGGTCGCGGTATTCTTTGAAGTTGAAGGGTTTCTTCATTATCTTGATCAGTTGGCCAGCAAGCTCTAGCTCCTCTTTCTCAACCTCGGGTGGTTTCTTGAGTTCGGGAAAGTCTCGCGGGGTCCGGACCTCGTCTGCGTAGTGTAGTGTGGTCATGAGAATTGCTCCTTCATACGATCTCAGCGCGATGAGGTGTTCTTTCTCGTGCATCACGACGCGCCCCACCGCAACTTTGTTGTTCTGCTCGAGTGCTTCGCGCATTAGATAGTAGGGCTTTTCTCCGTGCTCGTCCGGGATCAAATAGTAGCTGTTGTCGTAGTAGACTGCGTCTAGCTTGTCAGCGTCTACGAACTGGAAGACTTCGACGAGTCGGCCGGACTGCAGTTCTAGGGCTTCGAGTTCTTTGGGTGTGATGATTATGTATTTTCCCTTCTGGACCTCGTAACCGCGCACTACCTCGTCCCAAGGTATTTCACGGCCTTCTTTGGGGCAGACGCGTTTGAACGAGAGGGGGCTCTTGTCTTTGGGGCACATTAGTCGGAGGCCGGTTTTGTGTTCTGAGATGGCTCCGTAGGTCTTGACTGGGATGCTGACTAGGCCGAAGCTGATCGCGCCTTTCCATATTGGTCTTGGAGGCAACTTGTCATCTTCTAAAGAGTCGCGGGAGAAGATGGCTTTTCTAGTCTACTCGGATAAGAGGGTTCTGTCAACTCTTCGTAGGTTGAGTTAGCTTCGGAGCATCGACTCCGGGGATTACCGTAGGCGTCGGGTTCCCCTTTACAGCTTCAGCTGCTCCGCCTTGCGCCTCTAGATGGATGGGAGGCCGGGAACGTGCGAACCTCACCCGTCCCCGCCGAGCCAGGATAACCGCTGCTACCATGTCCCGGTCCATCACTATTCTACATTTTCCGCACCAGAGCTTACGGTCCAGTCTCTTGTCTGATTGGAGTCTCTCCCCGCATCTCGGACAAGTCACACTGGATCCTCTGGTCTCACGCCTAGACAGACGAACCACGGGTAGGCCTACCCATCGGGCCTTGTACTCTATCTGTCGTTGAGCTTCACTGAAGCTCCACCCGTTCATCCGACCCCGATACTTCCTGCCTTGACCGTTACCCTTACGATAGAGACAGCGTATACCCCTGATCTCTTCGGGAACTATTGCTTCTCTCCGCTTGACTGCTAATTGTACAATTGTCTTTGTCGCATTGTGGAGGAGATGCCCAGTCCTAGCGGTTCTTCGCTGTCCATACTTTGACGCTATGATCCCCCTAGTCCTCACATCGTTTCGTTTGAAGGAGCCCACTATATGCACGGTAGTCCTGGCTATTCTGACAGTCTCCGAGAGGTCGTACCGAACCGTCTCTTCGTCGTTTCCAACTGTGAGATTGCGAAGATTACGGTCTACGCCGACGGTAGACAAGCACTCTACTGGGGCAACGTCGCGGGTGATGCATGGACTCAGCCTCTTCTGGATGAGGGTGAAAGAGCGCACCTCGACTCCTGGCCGAGAAACAACCTTTAGAGTATGCCTGGTTAGCGGAATGCAGAAACGTTTTCCTCTCGCGACTGGAATCTCTAACCCTCCATTCTTGATCTTGAATCCGTAACGGGAGACTATGCAGGATCTGAAGGCATAGGGCTCTCTAGTCGGGTAGCCTCTCTTGACGCTCTTCTTCCTAGCCGCTAGTATTCCTGCTGCCCGGGATATCGCGCAGAGCTTGTAGCAGCTAGGAGAATCATAATGAGCCAGCTGATTATAGGAGAGGATTGAAAGTCTCCTCAGCGAAGACACATCATTAACCAGGCCGATACGTATGGAGTCGTTAATCATCCTCCTGAACACGTCCAAGAGGACGAGAACTTCTCGTGATGGAGCATAGTATTGCCAGACTGATCTGATAGCCCGCAGGATGAACAAGGAGATCCAAAGACCAGCCCTTAAGATGGAGAGGCACCCGACGATAAGTTAACAGAGCCATAGATGCGCACTGTGACTGTGTGAGGGCTCTTTTTGAAGAAGACGATGGATATTGTCGAGGTTGATGGCCGGAAGATTGCTCTCTCCAATCTTGACAAGCTGTTGTGGAAGCGGGAAGGAGTGACGAAAGCTGACGTCATCCAGTATTATTCAAGCGTCGCCGATAGGATGATTCCTCTCATCAAGAACCGGCCATTGATGCTGAACCGTTTCCCTCACGGGGTTCCGGGAAAATCGTTCGTCCAGAAGGACTGGCCCAATCATCCGAGCTGGGTCAAGATTGCTAAGGTGCGTTCACATAGTCTCAACAAGTCTGTCCGACACGTTGTCTGTGATGATAAGGCGACGCTGGTCTGGCTGGCGGATCTGGCGTGTCTGGAGATTAACCAGTTTCTCTCGTCTGCTCCAAAAACTGACTGGCATGACCTGGTTTTGGTTGATCTGGATCCGTATCCGCCTGCGGAGTTTGAGGATGCGGTGGAGATTGCGCGGGCGGTTCACTCGGCGCTGGTGGAGATGCGGCTGCGTCATATGATAAAGACGTCGGGAGCTGATGGTTTCCATTTCCTGATTCCGGTCGTACCGAAGTATTCGATCGAGACGATTCGGAGGTTTGTCTTGTTGCTCGGGATTTTGCTGGAGAACCTGGCCCCGAAGAAGGTGTCCACGTCCAGGAATCGTGCTGATAGGATTGGGAAGGTGTATGTGGATTTCTTCCAGAATGGTCTGCAGAAGACTGTTGCGGCGCCGTTTACTCTCCGGCCGGAGCCTGGTGCGCCTGTCTCATTTCCGCTGGATCCCAAGCGACTGAATGTTCATTTTCAGCCCTCTGACTTCGACATTAGAACTGTTCCGGGGATATTGAAGCGGGAGGGTGTTCCCGAGTTTGACCCTCGTCCTGATCAGTTGCTGGAGCCGGCGTTTGCTGAGATGGGTGTGAAGTTGTAGGTGGGTTTATGGTGGGCCCGGAGAGATTTGAACTCTGTCGACTGGACGTCGTCCGGGTTCACGACCCCACGATTATCAGTCGTGTGCTCCTTGGCGTTGCTTCTTGCAACATAACCGTGCTGAGCTACGGGCCCACTGGTTTTTTCGGCTGGGGCTTGGACGGGTATTAACATTTTCCGGAATCTGTTAGGCACGGTTGCTCGCCAAAGTCTTAAGATGGGTTTGTGGAATGCAAGTTTTTGGGGCCGGTAGTTCAGCCTGGTATACTGACGAATGTCAGGCCGTAGAACGTTCGGTTCGCATAGGCGTTCTGCCTGGGATGACCGAAAGGCCGCGGGTTCAAATCCCGCCCGGTCCACCAAGATGGCTGTTAACGTGTGAAGGAGTTTTTTTGTTTTGACATACCCGCCGGGGGGTCGAGAAAAAGATAATAGAAAAAATTGGTTAGCAGAAAAAGAGGCGATAAGATCTTGAGAGATGGATTCGAGAGCTCGAGACTCGAGAAGGAAGAAGCTTGCAATGGGAAAAAGTGGAATCTGTGTCGCGAGACTCTCGCGCATACCTTTTTTTTCCCCGGGGGCGCGCCTCGTCACAGATCTTAACAGATTTCTGTAAACGTCGATTATCGCATGTCACTGTTGTTCAGCCGATCTTATCATTGATGTGACCTCCAGGCCGTTTTCTAGGGGTTTTCCAGGGGACTCTCAGGGTACTCAGGATAGTCTGGGAGCGTCGAAGCCTGTGGGTTCCTGATCTGGCCTTGTTCTATGCAGGCTGGCCATCAGCAAAACTATGTTTTCTACTCTATTTGGTAGATTGATGATTATTCAATCATCGTCACGTTGCCGTTTTCGAATTCAGAAAAAACGGTAGCTTCCCTCTACCAATACAGGACAAAGAAACGTAAGAGCCATAAGTGCTGATCGTCGTCTTGTCTTACGGAATGGTCAGCAAATACACCAAGAACCATCCCACTGATGTTTTTCCATGGGACAACGCTCGGGGACAAGTGTCGAAATGCTGCTTCTGCAAAGCTGACTGCACCTGGGTCATGTGTTCCAAGTGTGCTGACCTGATCTCGAAGGGTCTCCCACCTCAGAAACCGATCTATCGCCCGCGCAAGCGGGGACTCTACCGTCGTCACACCTTTGGCGGAGAAGTACGTTAAGGGACGTTTGCAAAATCGCAAACGCAGGCAGAAGATGCATGATTCTCACTAAGATTCTAAGCAACTGGTCAAGGTAAATTTCGCAACCGATTTATCAGCGAGGAACGATAGCGAAAATCACAAGAAAGTGTCGTCCCAGAAGCGGCGGAGGCTGGCCGCGATCATGTTCACCGATATAGTCGGGTACACCCTGCTCGGACAGAAGAACGAATCACTCTCCCTGTCGCTGCTAGAAGAGCAGAGAAGACTGGTCAGAGAGACTCTGAATCGTCACAATGGAAGAGAGGTCAAGACGATCGGCGACGCGTTCCTCATCGAGTTCGCGAGCGCTCTCGACGCTGTCAGATGCGCTTACGATATCCAAGGAAAAACTAGAGAACATAACGTCTCACTGCCCGAAGAGAGAAGGGTCCACCTAAGAATAGGAATCCATCTGGGCGACGTGGTAGAGGCTGAAGGGGACATTTCCGGCGACGCGGTCAACGTAGCCTCAAGGATTGGATCGTTCGCCGAGAATGGAGGCATCAGTCTAAGCAGACAAGTCTACGACCAAGTCGAGAACAAGTTCGAACAGCCACTCGTAAGCCTAGGCGCCAAGACCCTCAAGAACGTCAACACGCCGGTTGAACTGTACAAGGTCGCACTACCCTGGCGAGAAGAGAGAATGCCATCCTCAACTCAGCTGGATAAGAAACGGATAGCGGTTCTCCCATTCGCGAACATCAGTCCGAGTTCCAGCGACGAGTACTTTTCGGATGGGATGACCGAAGAACTAATCGCGACATTATCAAGAATCAAGAGTCTGGGCGTTATCGCACGAACATCCATAATCAGATACAAGGGCCTAACCAAGCCAGTCGTCGAGATCGGTCGAGAACTCAACGTGGGAACGGTGCTGGAAGGCAGCGTTAGAGTCGCAGGCAAGAAGCTCCGGATAACGGCACAGCTCATCGACGCCGGAACCGAAGAGCACCTCTGGTCAGAAACATACGACCGTGACCTCGAAGACGCCTTAACGATCCAGACTGATATCGCGAAGCGAATCGCGAGAGCACTAAGAGTCCGCGTTCTTCAGAGCGAGACCTTACGTCTTGAGAAGAAGGCAACTGGCATACCTGAGGCTTATTCGCTCTACCTGAAAGGTAGGCACTCGCTAAACACGAGAACGGAGAAAGGGCTGAAAGACGCGGTCCAGAAATTCGAGAGCTCGATAAAACGCGATCCAAAGTTCGCACTCGCGTATACGGGATTGGCTGACGCCTATTCGATCCTCGCTTCCTACTCCCTAGAATACGTTCCACCAAAGGAAGGTTTCCCAAAAGCCAAGACAGCTGCCGAGAAAGCACTGTCATTGGACGATCATCTCGCAGAGGCTCACGCATCCCTCGGCCTAGTCAAGTTCTACTACGAATGGGACTGGAACGGCGCCGAAGCGGAATTCAAGAAAGCTCTAGAACTGAACCCTGGCTACGCCCAAGCTCACCAGTATTACGCGGACTTTGTCAAATCATTCGGAAGATTCGACGAAGCCCTGGAAGAGATGAAGAAGGCACTGGTTCTAGACCCGTTATCATACTCGATCAATACGGGAATCGGTCACGTACTATACCTCTCTAGACAGTACGACCTGGCCATAGACCAGTACCGAAAAGTTGTCGAGTCGGACCCCTCCTTCGTCCCAGCACGGCTCTGGTTCGGAAGACCTTACTTGCAGAGAGGCATGTTCAAGGAGGCCATCGAACAGGTCGAAGAGGCAGTCAAACTATCGCACGAGACTACCGTCTCGCTTGCCACGCTCGCGCAGGCATTTGCCGCGGCCGGCCGAATAGCTGACGCGAAGAAGGTGCTCGACAAGCTCTTGACGAGAGGTACTGAGCAGTATGTGCCATCTTACTGGATCGCGCTTGTATACACAAGCATGGGAAACAAAGACGAGGCAATGAAGTATCTGGAGAGAGCTTTCCTTGAGAGATCAAGTTGGCTTGTCTGGGCAAACGTCGAGCCCAGATTCGACGCATTACGATCAGACGAACGATTTGCATCTCTTCTAGCCCGCATCGGGTTCAAACCTGCTGAGAACGTAAACTAGCATGAAGTCAAGGACAAGTCCTCCCCCGAAAGGCAAGTCTCCCTCCCAGGAGATAGACGCTATTATCAAGAATCAAGATGATTGGCGGGGCGAGAAATTATCACTCCTACGCGCTTTGATCAAGAAAGCCGACCCCGGCTTGGTCGAAGAAGTAAAGTGGAAGAAACCAAGCAACCCGATGGGGGTCCCGGTCTGGTCCCACGATGGAATAATCTGCATAGGGGAAGCGCTCAAGAATGCTGTTAGGCTGACGTTTCCCAAAGGCGCTCAGATGAAAGATCCAAAAAAAGCTCTTCAACACGCGCTTAGATAGCAACGCAGTTCGCGTCATCGACATCCACGAGAATGACACCGTCAACGATGTCGCACTTAAGAATCTCATCCGAGAAGCCGTGACGCTGAACCAGACCAGGGGAAAATCCGTCTAGGAACCCGGCCGGCAGATTCAAACCCGCCGAACCTCTGCCCGAGACCAGGGAAACCATCCCTAGCTAGCCGGAACGAGAGTACTGAAACTGTCTTTACCCAATTCATAAGTCGAGCAATAACGAGCTATCATGATGGCAGGAGCAAGATGCCCGCATTGCGGCGCCGGAATCGGAACCGGATCATCTTTCTGCCCCTATTGCGGCGCACAAATAGGCCAAGCCATGGGCCAACCCGCGGGACCGATGGGACAACCAATGGCACAGACTACGGGACCCGCCTATGGCACATCCTATGCTCAAGGAAGACTCGTCCCGCAATTTAGTGGAAACTCGTACATCATCGACCAGAAGATTCTGGCAATAAGAGACACTTTCGGAATCAAGGACCGTAACGGAAGCCTGCTCGCGTATGTGAAACAGCAACTAGTTAGTTTCGGTCCAAAATTCTGGTACGAGGACACGAATGGTCAGAAACTCGGCGAGATTCACGGCAAAGTTCTCACAATACGCCCGACCTACGAGATCTATGACGCGCAGGGACAGATGGTCGCCCAAGTGAAGAAGAAGCTTTTCTCGATGCTAGGCGAGAAATGGTGGATGGAAGACGCGTCCGGGCAGGAGATTGCCAAGATGAAGGGAAACATCTGGGAACACGACTATAACATCCAAGACATGTCAGGTCAGCCAATTGCGCAGATCCACAAGAAGTGGGTCTCAATCAGAGACTCCTACTGCATTGAGATACTCAATACATCCATAGACCCATACATGATAATTTCCTACGCGATTAGCCTAGACCACACCGAGAAGAAAGAGAAGCACTAGGACAGCACGAGGAACCTTCACTCATTTTTTT
>Ga0209154_1001527_pt1 | contig 13555 bp, 15 predicted proteins | sample GraSoiAngelo_121_FD_185878 | JGI IMG/M metagenome (GOLD analysis project Ga0209154, IMG submission 185878) | Grasslands soil microbial communities from the Angelo Coastal Reserve, California, USA - 14_0919_12_20cm (SPAdes) (version 2) | ecosystem: Environmental > Terrestrial > Soil > Grasslands ... | reverse complement strand
GCGGCGCCGGGCGAAGAACGTCGTGGCCGAGACGAGGGACCAGAAGACGGGGTCTTCGTTGTATTCCCGCATGGGGACCACCCACATCGCGACGTGATACTGCCGCATCAGCCGGGGCAGCACCGAGTCGAGCCGATAACGCAGCCACTCCTGCTCGACGGCGGCCTGCTCGCGCAGCGTGCCCAGGGGGCGCGTCGGCGACGCCGTGAGCGGCAGCGCGGGCGCCTGGAGGAGGAAGATGGAGACGGCGAGAGTCGCGAGAGTCATGTGGAGCTCCGCCAGATGCCTACCGTGAGGGCGAGCCAGCCGGCGAGGAACGCAAGCCCGCCCACGGGCGTTACGGCGCCGAAGCCGCGCGCGCCGGTGAGGGCGAGCAGATAGAGCGAGCCCGAGAATATCACGGTGCCGGCCACGAACAGCCATCCGGCGGCCCGGACGGGCGGTCCCGGCCAGCGGGTCGCCGCCCAGGCGACGAGCAGCAGGGCGAGGGCGTGGTACATCTGGTAGCGCGCGCCGGTCTCGAACGCCGCGAGCAGGTCCGCGGAGAGGCGACTGCGTAGCGCGTGCGCGCCGAACGCACCCGCGGCCACGGCGAGCAAGGCCGACACCGCGCCGAGCGTGGCGAACAGGCGGTCCATCAGTCGAGCTGGCGCCCCGTCACCTCGATGCGACGATAGCGCTCGATCCTGCCCGATCCGCCGACGAACGCCGACGCGAACCACCCCGTGAGCCCCACCACGATCGAGCCGAGCACGGCGGCGCCGAGGCCGCTCACGGAGAATCCCGGCACGAGCCAGTGGACGAGATAGAACGAGATCCCGTTCACGACGAAAATGAACAGCCCCAGCGTGAGCACCGTCAGCGGTAGCGTGAGGATGAGGATGACGGGCCGGATCACGGCGTTCACGATGCCGAGCAGCAGCGCCGCGACGATCAAGTGATCCCAGCGGTCGATGTGGATCCCGGGGATGACGGTCTCGGCGGCCCACAGGCCCAACGCCGTGATGACGAGCCGGAACAAGAAGCCTTTCATCGGTCCTTCGCCTTGTCTCGCCAGGCCGCGATGTTGCCCTCGATCTGGCGTGAGTGCTTCTCGAGGTGTTCGGCGTAGACCGCCAGCCAGTCCTCGGCGCCGTACGGGCCCGACTCCGTGTGCCGGCCTACGCGACGCCAGTCCTGCTCGGTCGCGCGCGCGAGCAGCGGCACGGTGTTTGCGCGCACCGCCTTCACGGTGGCCAGCGCCGCGTCGATCGGGTGCGCGTGGTAGTCGAAGCGCTGCGCCCAGCGGTCCTGGTCGTATCCGACGATCAACGGCTCGGGCTCCGCGAGCAGGTAGCGGAGCCGCATGTGGGCGTTGGTCTCGCTGTCGGCGCAGTGCACCACGATTTCGTGCGCGGACCAACGCTTGGGCCCCGGCTTCCACTGGAGCGCGTCGCGCGGCACCTTGGCAAGGGCAGCAGCGAGCAGGGCCGGTCCCCTGGCGTAGCGCTCGATCATCGAGGCGCGCTCGGCGGCGGTGAGAGGCATGTCAGGATCTCCGCAAGAAGATACTCGATTCGATCAACTGTGCGCGCGACCAGCCACGAACCGCGCCGTCGCACCCGGGCGCGCCCGCACGCCCAGCCGGGAGTCGAACAGGATCGCACCCACGAGCGAGTCACCCACACGAGTCGCTCCGATCCCGGCGAACGGCCCGAGCGCGGCCGGCCACCCGTACACCAGCGCCTGCTCGGGGTAGCCGATCCACGTGACCGGCAGCGTGTCGAGCGGCACACGGAAGATGAGCGTGCCCCGGAAGTGGCAGCTGCGGCCCACCACCATCCGCGTGCTGTCCAGGACGACGTCGGTCAACTTGAAGCGGTCGCCCAGCTCGGGCAGTGTGAGCGTATCGCCCCGCGCCACCACCCAGTGACCGATGTAGCGTTGTGCGTAGCGGGCCTGCAGGTGCATCGCCCCGGCGTGGCAGGGGTTCGAGGGGGCGCACGCGCCCAGCACGCACAGGCCGGCGGCCCAGGCGACGGGCTTCACTGCGCGACGCTGTCCGACGCCCGCACTCTCGCGTTCGTGGAATCGGCGGCACGCATGGCGGCGCCCACCCCGCGCGCGCCCGGGATGCGCGACCCGGCCAGGATCGAGTCCCGCTGCCGCTCCGTGAGCGTATCGCGCGCCGCGGTGCCGGCCTTGCCGGACCGGCCGCCACCGCAGGCGCCCACGGTCAACGCCACACCGAGTACGATCCATACGATCGTCCGGTTCATGCGGGCAGCCCCTTTCGCAGCACGTCTTCCATCACGTCCGCGAAGCGATCGATCTCCGCGAGTGTCGTGTACACGTTCGGGGTCACGCGCATGCAGCTGAACTCCTTGTGCACGATCGGCGTGACGAGGATCCGGTGCTTGTCCCAAAGGAAGGCGACGAGCTTGTTCACGTCCAGCCCCTCGACTGAGACGCTCGCCAGCCCGCACGACTGCGCGGGGTCGTACGGGGTGAGGATCTTGACGCCCGGCCTCTGCTCCAGCCGCTTCGCCCAGCGCTGGAACAGGTAGCGCAACCGCGCCGCCTTTCGCTCCGCCCCGAGCCCCTCGTGGAACGTGAGCGCTTCCGCGATGGCGTTGTGGTTCGCGGCAGGATGGGTCCCGATCTCCTCGAACTTGCGGATGTCGCGGTTCATTTCGGGCGGCGCCGCCATGAGCGGCCAGAGCCGCTCGATCTTTGCCTTCCGCACGTACAGGAACCCGGTGCCGTGGGGTGCCAGCAGCCACTTGTGGAGGCTGGTGCCGTAATAGTCGCAGTCGAGCTCGTCGCGGGTGAACGGGAAGTGCGCGAACGCGTGGGCCCCGTCCACGATCACCTCGATCCCGCGCTCCCGCGCCAGTCGCACGATCTTGCGGATCGGGAAGATCTGGCCCGTGAGGTTCGTGGTGTGGCAAACGTGGATGACCTTGGTCTTCGGCGTGATGGCGCGCGCGAAGCGGTCGGCCAGGTCGTCCTGGGACGGCGGCGGCACGGGAAAGGTGATCTCCCGCAGCACGATGCCCTCCCGCCGCTCGCGCTGGTGCCACGTCGTGAGCATGCGCGGGTAGTCCTGACTGGTCGTCAGTACCTCGTCGCCACGCTCCAGCGGGATCCCGAGCTGTACGATCTCGAGCGCTTCGCTCGCGTTGCGTGTGATCGCCATTTCCTCGGCGTCGCAGCCGAAGCTCGCCGCGAGGCGGTGTCGGACGGCCTCGATCTCCGGCTCGAGCACCTGCCACATGGTATAGGCGGGCGCCGTGTTGGAGTACTCGAGGTAGCGGCGCATCGCCTCCTGCACGACGCGGGGGCTCGGACTGACCCCGCCGTTGTTCAGGTTGATGATCGTGCGATCGAGCGTGAAGGCCTCCTGGACCTCGCGCCAGAAATCTTCGTCGCCGGTGATGTCGTCGGCGGGCCGGCGGTCCGCCTGCCGGGCCACGCGGGCGAGCCGCGGTAGCGCGTCGTCCCGGAGCGCCGGGAGGGCGGCACCGACCGCGAACAGCGACTCGAGGAAACCGCGGCGAGTGGTCATAGGGTCAGCCTCCCCGAAGCGTGCGGCGGATGAGGACGGTATAGGCGACGAAGTTCACGACCACCACCAACGTGCCGAGCAGTGCCTGGGCCGGCCGGGTCAGCCCCGCCGGATAGAGCAACGGGATCACGTAGTGCTCGACGAACCCGCCCCGATAGCCCTCGAGTCCGGCCCGGGCCCGCAGGGCGTTTTCGAGGGGCGTGAGCGGGCACGTCCAGCCGGCGAACTCGATGGCTGCCCCCCACACCGCCGCCGGCACGTGGGCCCACAGCACGGCCCGCCGGCGCCAGGCGAAGAATCCGCCCAGCATCACGAAGGCGACGAAGGCGGCGTGCACCAGCACGATACAGTCGGCGAGGGCGCGATAGACCATCTTCACTCCCCCTTATAAGACGAAAGCCCCCGCCCGGCCAGGCCGGGCGGGGGCTTCGCCCCGTAGAGCCGCGCCCGCTCAGCCGCCCATCAGATGCTGGCTCGGGTTGAACAGGTGCTCGACCACGACCTCCATGTCGAGGGGCAGAATGAAGAGATCGTACAGCGCCTGGTCCTCGGCGGCAGAGACGGCGCTACCATTGGCGTGGTGCCGCTGGATGTTGGTGCTCGTCGCGGTGGCGGTACCCGTGATGCGCGCGAACGCGACGTCGTTCACCGTAATCGACAGGTTGACCGTCAGGGCAAACGGAGAGAGCACCACCAGGAAGGTCCCCCTCACCGAGACCGTCTCCGCTCCGCGCGTCACGCTGAAGTCGATCGTCACCGCGAGATGGTTCGCGTCCGACGTGGCGAGCGTCTCGTGCAGCTCCACGTGAATCACAGGGCTGTCGAGGTCCCACGTCACGTCCATCTGGGCATCCGAATTGTCGGTGGTGAGGTTGGTCGCCGAGAACGTCGCGTTGAACGTGAGCGCGTGTATCCCGTCGCTGACGTAGCCGGCTGCCGCAGCGGTGAAGGCCGTAGCCGGGTTGCCGGTGACGCTGCCGCTCACCGTGTAGTCCGCGTACGTGCTGGGACCGGGACTTGCCGGCGTGCCGTCTTTCACTATCACGTGGAGCTTGTCGACCGCAGGGCTCGTGGTGCTTTCATCCAGGAGATCCGCGAAGCCCACGGCGGTCGACGGCTCGGCCACCGCGGCTGTGTCCGAACGGAGGGCGTACAGGATGATTCGCACGCCGTTGGTCGGTCCCGCGTCGGGGCCGACGACGTATTGATGCGCGACATCGTCCCACACGAAGGTCTGACCCAGATACTGCGGCGGTATCACGCTGGCGCTGATGCCGGAGCCGAGCGTTCTCGCCGCCTGGCGGAGCGCCTGCAGCCGCCGCGGCGCGTCAGCGTACGGTTGGCTGGACGTGCGCGGGGCAGTGATGGGCGCGGCCTGGAGCAGGGCGCCCACGGGCGTCGCCACGGTGGCGGGCGAGCCCGTGGCCGTGCCGACGGCGCCGAAGCTTTGGAGCACCGCGGATTGCAAGATACCGGACACAGTCTCCAGGTCAGCGCTGAGCTGCGGGGGGTCGGCGAGCTGGGCCTGGGGCCCGGTGGCGTTGCTGCAGGCGGCGGCGGCGACGGCGGCGAGCAGCGCGAGCCCCCACAAGGGACGACGTTGACGAGCGGGCATGCTGGTCCTCCGAAATGTGGGGCGGTGGCGGCGACGGTCAGAGCGGGCGCGCCGCGGCGGTTGGTCCAGCCTGAAACCTACCCCGTGGACCGACGATCGGACGGTGACGCCGCGCACGACCCCCGCCGAGAGGACGAACCACTTGCCCGGGAGACAGTTACGCGATCACGCCGCCGCCCAGCAGGCGCCCGTCGGCGTCGTACAGCGCGCCGGACTGCCCCGGCGTGATCGCCCGCACGGGCTGGGCGAGGTCGAGTACGAGTCCGTCGCCCGCGCGCTCCCGCACCCGGCCGGGCACGGCCGCAGCGCGGTAGCGGCACTGCACGAATGCGGCGTCGCCCGGCGCCAGCGGCTCGGCGAGCCAGTTCACCTCGGCGAGCGCCACGGCGTGGCCGAACAGCTCGTCTCCCGGTCCGATCACCACCTCGCGCGTTTCCGGCCGGATCGCCACCACGTACATCGGCTCACGGAATCCGCCGGGGAGGCCGCGGCGCTGGCCGATGGTGTAGCGGGCGAACCCGGCGTGCTCGCCCACGATCTCGCCGCCGGCCGTGACCAGCGGGCCGGGTGCGAGGGCGGGGGCGTCCGCCGGGAGATGGCGCTCGAGGACGCCGACGTAGTCGTCGTCGGGGACGAAGCAGATCTCGACCGATTCGGGCTTGTCGGCCGTGACGAGCCCGAGCCGCCGGGCGACCGCGCGGGTCTCGCGCTTGGTGAGCGCTCCCACGGGCGTGAGCATGCGCGCCACGACCGAGCGGTCGATGCCCCACAGGAAATACGACTGGTCCTTCTGCGGGTCGCGGCCGCGGAACAACGCCCCGTTCTGCGCGACGGCGTAGTGCCCCGTCGCGATGTAGGCGCACTCGAGCGCGTCGGCGTGGTGGAGGAAGTCGCGGAACTTGGTGAACGAATTGCAGCGCACGCAGGGGATGGGCGTGCGGCCGCGGGCGTACTCGCTCACGAAATTGGCGATCACGTCGCGACCGAACCGGTCCTCCAGGTTCAGCACGTAGTGCGGGATGCCGAGCCGGTGCGCCACGAGGCGCGCGTCGCTGATCGAGTCGAGCGAGCAGCAGGGCCGGTCGGGCACCGCGTCGCCGTAGCAGAACAGCTTCATGGTAGCGCCGACGACGTCGTACGCCGCCTCCACCAGCAAGGCGGCGGCGACGGACGAATCGACGCCGCCCGACATGGCGACGAGGACGCGCTCTCTCACCGCGCCACCCCGCCCGATTGCGGATTGGCGATTGCGGATTGCGGATTTGACCTCTCACCCACCAATCCGCAATCCGCAATCCGCAATCCGCAATAGTTTCGGCTCACCGGTGCAACACCGCGGACAGCTGCCGGACCTTGTCGACGATCTTCGGCAGGGCAGCGATGAGCGTGTCCACGTCCTCCGCCGTGTTCTCCCTGCCGAACGAGAAGCGCAGCGCCGCAACGCCCAGCTCGCGCGGCACGCCCATGGCCGTCAGCACGTGCGACGGCTCGACCGCGCCCGTGCTGCAGGCGGAGCCCGAGGAGCACGCGATCCCGGCGAGGTCGAGATGCATCAACAGCGCCTCGCTGTCTGTGCCGGGCAGCGACACGCTGGACACGTGCGGAGCCCGCGGCGCGTGCGCGGCGTGGACCACGGCATCCGGCACCACGGCGAGCACGCGGCGCTCGAGCTCGTCGCGCAGCGCCGCGGCTCGGGCGGCGAAGTCCGCCTGCTCGCGCGTCGCCAGCTCCACCGCCTTTCCCAGCCCGATGATGCCCGGCACGTTCTCCGTCCCGGGGCGGATCCCGAACTGCTGGCCGCCGCCGTGGATGATGGCCTCGACCGCGTGCCGGTCGCGCACGATCAGCGCGCCGATCCCCTTGGGAGCGCCGATCTTGTGGCCCGAAATCGTCAGCAAGGTACAGTCCACCTCGGCGAGTGACACCGGGATCTTGCCGAGCGCCTGCACGGCGTCGACATGGAGCGGGATGCCGGCCGCGCGGCAGCGTGCGGCGACCCGGGCCACCGGCTGCACGACTCCCACCTCGTTGTTCACCCACATCACGCTCACCACGGCGACGCCGCGGGCGAGCGCCGCGGCCAACGTGTCCTCCGCCACGGCCCCGGACGCGTCGACCGGGAGCACGATCTCCTCGCCACCCAGCCGAGCGACGGCGTGCGCCGCGGCGAGGACCGCTTTGTGCTCGATCGCGGAGACGGCGACGCGGAAGGGCGCGCCCCGCTCGCGCGCCGCCAGCGCGCAGCCGATCAGCGCGAGGTTGTCCGCCTCGGTGCCGCCGGAGGTGAAAATCACCTGGCCGGGGTCCGCGTCCAGCGCTGCGGCGATCGTGCGCTTGGCCTCCTCGATGCCGGCGCGCGCCGCGCGTCCGAACCGGTGTGCCGAGGAAGGGTTCCCGAAGGCGTCGCGCCCGAGATAGGGCAGCATCGCCTCCAGCACTTCGGGCCGCACCGGCGTCGTGGCCGCGTTGTCGAGATAGACCAGCCGCTTGGGCATGCGGGTGAATCTAGACGCTACAGGGACTGCACGCCAAGCTGCAGTACATCTTGGACTTCGAGCGTCTCGTGACAAAAGAACGGCTCGCCGTACGGCCGGCGGATGAGCGAGCCGTAGTGCGCCGACTGTACCCGGATCAGCTCGTACAGGTCCTGGCCGGTGGGGTGGATCTCGCCCGCCGCTTTGGCGCCGTCGAATTGCGATCCGTAGCAACGGACCGCCGCCATCTTGGTCTCGAAGACATCGGAGATATCCACCACGAACGACGGCTTTACCGGATCCTCGCGGTAGGCGAGGGCGTAGAGCACCTTGAACGGCCGGTGAGGCTCTCCCTGCCCGCCGTACTTCGCGAGCCCCGCTAGGTAGCAGGCGTCCCGCCCCAGCTCCGACGCGACGCGGTGATCCGGGTGCCGGCCGATCGGGAAGGGAAGAATCACGACCCGCGGCTTTGTTTGACGTATCAGCGTGACGACTTTCGCGCGTGACGTCTCATTGTTTTCCAGATGTGCGTCGGGGAGCGCGGCGTTCAAGCGCAGGTGAACGCCCAGGGTCTTGGCCGCGCGCTCGGCCTCCGCGGCGCGGGTGACCGCGTCGCCGCGGGTGCCGCTCTCGCCCTGGGTGAGATCGACGATGCCCACCCGGTGGCCTGCCTTGACGGCCTTGGCGAGCGTGCCGCCGCAGGTCAATTCCACATCGTCGCGATGGGCGGCGATGGCGAGAAGATCTACAGTTTGCGTCAAGAAAGGCCCTCCTCTTGTCGGGAAACGGGACACGGGGAACGTTGGTCACCAGAGGGTCACGTTTCCCGTTTCCCCTTTCCCGTTTCCCGACTATTCGTATCTCAACGCCTCAACGGGGTCCAGCCTGGCGGCTCGCGCCGCCGGCGCGATCCCGAAGACGAGCCCGACGGCGATCGACACGATGGTCGCGATCGCCGCGCTCCACACCGGCACGGTGGTGTTGAAGTCGAGCAGCCGCTTGAGGAATTCCCCGGTCACGGTCCCCAGCATGATGCCGAGCAGGCCGCCCATCAAGGTGAGGGTGGCCGCCTCCACGAGAAACTGCCACAGGACATCGCGGCGCGTGGCGCCCATGGCCTTGCGCAGGCCGATCTCCCGTGTCCGGCTCGTCACCGACACCATCATGATCGCCATCACGCCGATCCCGCCGACCAGCAGCGCGATGCTCGACAGCACGAGCATCACGAAGAAGAACGCGAACGTGAGGCTGTCGAAGATGCCGAGCACCTGATCCGAGGTCAGCAGGTCGAAGCTGTTGGGCTCGCCCACCCGCAGCCCGCGCAGGCGCCGCAGCTGCAGTGTGGCGGCATCCATGGCGCGTGCGACGCTCACCTCGGGTCGCGGCTTGACCAGGATGATCAGGCCGTTTACCCGGTCGATCGGGAAACGCGCGTGGGCCGCCTCGAACGGCACCACTCCCGCGATCTCCGGCGCGCCCGGCACCTCGAAGATGTTGGTGGGACGCTGCCACACGCCGATTAGGCGGAACGGATGGCCGCCGATGCGGACCATCTCGCCGATGGGCTCGCGCGCCCCGAACAGCCGATCCACCGTACGCTGCTCCACGACCGCGACCGGCGCGCCGCCGCGCAGCTCCGCCGTCGTGAACACCCGGCCCCGGACCAGCTCGCCGCCCAAGATCTCCATGTAGCGATCGTCCGCGCCGAACACGCCCAGGACCTGGGTGCGGGCCCCGGCGTATTCGAACCGGTAGAACAGCTGCGTCCAGATCGCCGCGTAATGGATCTCGGGCAGACGCGCGATCGCCTCGGCCTCCCGGGGGGCGAGGGCGGGGCGGATGCGCACCTCGCGCGGCAGGGCGTCGGGATTGAGCGGCGTGGACGAGAAGAACCGCAGGATGCGAAACGTGGTCGGCCCCACGACCTCGAGCGTATTGACGATCTGCTCGCGGAACCCCGCCACGATCGACGCCATCGCCATAACCGTCGCGATCCCGATCACGACCCCGAGGATGGTGAGCCCGGAGCGCAGCTTGTTGATGCGCAGCTGGTCGACGGCGATCAGCCAGCCTTCCCGAATCGAGTGGAACGCCATGCTACTCGGCGCGCAGCGCTTCGATCGGGTCGAGGCGCGCGGCCCGGTGGGCCGGGTAGACCCCGAACACGATCCCCACGCCGACGCCGAGGCCCAGCGCCACCGCCACCGACCAGGCCGTCACGCGCGCGGGCAGAGGGGAGGCGACCTGGACCAGGGCGGCGAGCGCGCTCCCCGCGAGCAGTCCGGCGACGCCGCCCAGCAGCGACAGGATGGCCGACTCGGCGAGGAACTGGCGCCGCACGTCGCGCCGAGATGCGCCCAGCGACTTGAGGATCCCGATCTCGCGGGTGCGCTCGGTGACGCTCATCAGCATGATGTTCATGATCACGATACCGCCCACCACGATGCCGATGCCCACCACGGCGGGCACGACCGTGAAAATCACCCGGGTGAGCTTGCCCCAGAACGCGATCAGCCCTTCACCGGTGTCGACGGTGAAGTCGTCCTCCTGCGAGGGCCGCAGGTGGTGCGCGATGCGCATCGCCTCCTCGGCCCGGAGCATACCGTCGGCCACGCGCGCGGCCGCCGCCATCTTGACCGAGATCACCGTGGTCTGGCGGCGCCCGTACAGCGCCTCGAACGTCGTGAGCGGCAGCATGACGAACCCGTCCCAGGACTGTCCCAGCACGGTACCCTTCTTGCCGACGACGCCCGTGATCGTGAGTTGCGCACCGCGGACGCGAATCGCCATGCCGACGGCGCGCTCCGGAGCGCCGAACAGTTTTTCCGCCACGTCGAACCCCAGCACCGCCACGAGCCGCCGCTGCCGCTCGTCCACGTCGGTAAACGGTGCCCCGGCCGCGAACGCGTAGTCCTGCACCACGACGAACGGCGGCGTGACACCGAACACCAGCACGTCGCCCACCGTGCGGTTGCGCCACTGCACGTCCGCCATCGGGGTCGGCCACCCGGATTGGAGCGAGATGGCCTGCGCGTCGGGCAGCGCGCGTCGCACGTAGGCGGCGTCCTCCTGGCCGATGATCGGCCGGCGTTGGATCCGCTTCAGCGCTTCGTCGTCGATGAACCCGACTTGGATCGGGTCGCGACGGATCTGAAACGCGTTGACCCCGACGATCGCGCCCGCGATGCGCTCGCGCACGTACGCGTTCATGCCCTGGATTACCGCGACGACGGCCACGAGGAACCCGACCGACACGATGATGCCGAGCAGCGTGAAGAACGAGCGCAGCTTGTGGCTCCACGCGGTCTGGAGCGCCTGGAGAATCGCTTCGGAGAGGGGCATGGCGCTAGAACTTAACGGGAAACGGGACACGGGAAACGGGAAACGTGGGTGTTGACGATACCCGTTTCCCGTTTCCCGTTTCCCGTTTCCCGTCTATTCGTACCTCAGCGCCTCGACGGGATCGAGTCTCGCCGCCTTGCTGGCGGGATACAGGCCGAATCCGATCCCGGTGAGGGCGGAGGCGGCGAGGGCCGCGACGACCGACCACAGGGGCACGTGCGCGGGGATCGGCGTCAGGCTGGCGACCCCGAACGCGACCACGCCGCCGGCGAGCATCCCGACGGCGCCACCCACGAGCGTGAGGGTCGAGGCCTCGACGAGGAACTGCCACTGGATGGCGCGCCGGGTCGCTCCGAGCGCCTTGCGCACTCCGATCTCCCGCGTGCGCTCGGTGACCGCGACCATCAACGCGATGGACGAGAGCACCAGCATCACGAGAAAGAACATGCCGGTGACCTTGTTCCAGGAGTCCAGCAGCTTATCCTGCGTGACGATCGAGAAGTTGTTCTCCTGCCCTGGCTTGAGCCCGCGCAGCGAGCGCAGCGTGGCCACCACCTCGTCCATGGCCTGCTGCTGGGTGTAGGCCGGCGCGGGCGCGACGGCGAGCCGCATCCATCCCTTGCGGTACGGCACGTGTTTGACGAACGCGCCGTGCGGGATGCCGACGAACGGCGGCGTCGAACCGCTGAACAGACTGGGCGGCGGCACATAGACGCCGATCACCTTGAACGGCGCGCCGGCGACGTGGATCGTCTGGCCGATCGGGTCGCGCCCGCGGAACAGCTGTTCCTCGAGCTTCGTGTTGATGACCGCCACGGCATCGTTGGCTATGTCTTCCAGCCGCGTAAACGTCCGTCCCGGATGGAGGTCGCCGCCGTTCACCTCCACCCACTGCGCGGACAGCCCTGAGACGTTGACTGATTCGAGCCGCCGGTCGCCGTACTCCACCGTGGCGGCGCTCTCGTCGCGCCGGGTGACGTAGCGCACCGAGGGCAGCACGGCGATCCGGTCCGCCTCGATCTCCACGATCTCCGGGTTGCGCCGCCAGGGGCTCGATTCGTCGGAGCCGTCCGAGACGTTCACCCCCGCCTGGAAGAAGCGCCACACGAGAAACGTGCGCGGCGCGATGGATTCGATCACGCTCGAAACGCTCTGGTTGATCCCGCCGATCATCGCGGCGATCACCATGACGACGGTCACGCCGATGGCGACGCCGAGGATCGTCAACGCCGCCCGCCGCTTGTTGCTGCGCAACGAATCGAGCGCGATGCCGACGCCTTCGAACAGGGCCCCCCCGGTCATGTCTCGTGCCGCAGGGCCGCGATCGGATCGAGTCGGGCGGCGCGGCTCGCCGGATACACGCCGGCGATGACCCCGACGCCGCCGCCCAACACCACGCCGACCAGGATGGACCAGGGCGCGACCGCGGCGGGGAGCGGGGTGAGGGCGGCCACCGCGCCCGCCAGGCCGATGCCCAGGACGACGCCTCCCGTGGCCCCCGCCGTGGCGAGCGTCGTGGCCTCGACCAGAAACTGGCGCAGGATGTCGCGTCGCCGGGCGCCCAGCGACTTGCGGATGCCGATCTCGCGCGTCCGCTCGGCCACCGCCATCAGCATGATGTTCATGATGACGATCCCCCCCACCACGAGCGACACGGCCACGAGGCCCGGGAGCGCCACGAACAGCACCCGGCTGATCTTGCCCCAGAAATCCAGCACCTCATCCGCCGTTTCGAGCGTGAAGTCGTCGGCCTGGCGCGGCCGCAGGTGGCGCCGGTTACGCATGATCGCCTCGGCCTGCCCCAGCGCCTCGCGCATGTCGGACTGGGTGCGCGCCTTCATGGCCACCGCGTCCACCATGCGCGGTTCGCTGACATAACGCTTGACCGGGGCGCTCGCCGGCGCCACCGCGAACTTGTCGAGCGACAGGCCGAACAGGTTGCCCTGTTTCTCGACCACGCCGATCACCCGGTAGGGGAGGTCGAAGATCTTCACCTCACGGCCGAGCGGATCTTGACCCTCGAACAGCTTCTCAGCCAGCTCGTACCCGAGCACGAGCACGGGCACGCCGGCCTGCACTTCCTGTCCCGTGAAGGGGCGGCCGCGCTCGACCGCGAGGGAGCGGATGTCGAAGTAGAGCTCCGTCGCTGCCGTGACCTCCACGTCCTTCGCGTGCTTGTGCCCGGCCACCAGCGTGGTGCGGGTGCTCGACTCCCACGCCGCGAGTACCGGGACCGTCACGCCGTGCATGACCGCCTGGGCGTCGTCGTAGCTGACGCGCGGCCGCCGGCGCCACACCCGCCACATGGAGTCGGTCACATTGCCGAGCTGGACGTCGGGAAACTGTCGCAGCCGGAACGTATTCACGCCGAGCAGCGTGCCGGCGAACTTGTCGGTCATGTAGCGGTTCATCCCCTGCACGACCGAGACGACGGCGATGAGAAACATCACTCCGATGAACACGCCGATGATCGAGAAGGCGCTCTTGAGCTTCTGTGCCCGGATGGTCTGCAGGGCGAGACGGACGGCCTCCCAGAAGGCCATCTATTCGTAGCGCAGCGCTTCGACGGGGTCGAGA
>Ga0209154_1001516_pt1 | contig 13624 bp, 13 predicted proteins | sample GraSoiAngelo_121_FD_185878 | JGI IMG/M metagenome (GOLD analysis project Ga0209154, IMG submission 185878) | Grasslands soil microbial communities from the Angelo Coastal Reserve, California, USA - 14_0919_12_20cm (SPAdes) (version 2) | ecosystem: Environmental > Terrestrial > Soil > Grasslands ... | reverse complement strand
TTCTTCTCCGAGGAGAGAGGACGCACGCGTCTCAGCTACGTCGTGAGTCAGGCCTCGGTGAGTGAGTTTCAGGTGAACACGTCGAATTACTCGGCCGAGTACGGGCGGGCCGCCGGCGGCGTCGTTAATACAATCACCAAAAGTGGCTCAAACAGATTTCACGGCGGGGCTTTCTATTACATTCGCGACAACACGCTGGGCGCCACCAATCCGTTTGCCACCCAATCCGTCCTAGTAGGAGGCGTCTCCACACCCGTTCATATCAAGCCCGACGACCGCCGTCACCAATTCGGCGCCAACCTCGGCGGGCCAATCGTCAAAGAGAAAGCTTTCTTCTTCTTCAGTTACGACCAGCAGAAGCGCAACTTCCCCGGCGTTGCCGCCCCCGGTAGCCCGTCATTTCTGAACCCTATCACGACTAGCGCACCTCCGGCGGGTTGCGCCAGCCCCGGCCTTTCTCCTGGTCAAACGTTGTTTTGCGGCATCACGCAGGCTCAGACGGATGCGGGTCTGGCCTTTATCCGCGGCCTGACGGGTGTTGTGCCACGCACAGGCGACCAGTACATCCTCTTCCCGAAACTCGACTGGAACATCACGGCGAAAAATGTTCTTACGGCGAGTTACAACCGGCTCCGTTGGAATTCGCCGGCCGGAATCCAAACGCAGCCGGTTGTGACGCGCGGCGTCGCGAGTTTTGGTGACGATCTTGTGAACGATGACTTCGCGAACCTCCGGTTGGTTTCTATCCTCTCTTCACACCTGGTGAACGAGGCCCGTTTTCAATACGGGCGCGATAATGAATTTGAGTTCAGTCAAGCTCCAGGTCCGGGTGAACCCACCACCGGTCCCGGCGGCAAACCTCCCCAGATCGGGATTGCGTCATTCGCTGGAGGAATCACAATCGGTAAGCCCAATTTCCTCGAACGCCGAGCCTTCCCCGATGAAAGCCGCGTTCAATTCGCGGATAGCATTACACTGAGCCATGGTAGACACGTATTCAAATTCGGCGGCGAGTACAACCGCGCGCACGATACGTCGGACAATTTGTTTACGGAAGGCGGCAACTACACCTATTCCAGGCTGGCAGATTTCTTGAGCGATTTTGCCAAGCCGAACAGCTGCGCCGGCAAGGGCTGCTACAGCTCATACCTGCAGGGGTTTGGACCGTCCAAATTTGAATTCGCAACGTCAGATTTCAGTGTCTTCGCTCAGGATGACTGGCGCGTTGTGCCTCGCCTGACTTTGAATCTGGGCTTGCGGTATGAGTATGAGAGATTGCCGAAGCCTCAGATACCCAACCCCCTGGCCCCGCAGACTGCATCATTCCCTGGCGACAACAATAACGTCGGTCCGCGCGTCGGCTTTGCATGGGGGATTAGCGGGGACGGCAAGACCTCGCTCCGGGGCGGGTATGGCGTCTACTACGGGAGAATCATCAATTCCACGATCGCAAATGCGGTCACAAATACGGGAGCACCTGGCGCACAGGCTACGGTTTTCTTCAGACCAGCTTTCGCAGGTGCCCCAACTTATCCCACTGTATTCTCCAGTGGATCTCCGACGCCGTCCAAGAACATCGTCGTATTCTCGCCCAATATGCAGAACCCACTGATTCACGAGGCTGACCTAATCCTGGAGCGAGAGATCGCCCACAACACCGTGGTGTCTGCCTCGTATCTCTTCAGTCGTGGCCTTGGGCTTCCCACCTTCGTGGACAGGAACTTGAATCCCCCCACGTCCACCATAACCTATACCGTGTCTGGCGGCTCATTTGATGGGCAGAGGTTCACGCTGCCCTTGTTTACTTCCCGACCGAACCCTACCTTCGGGAGCATTTTGGAAATTCAGAGCGCGTTGCGATCCCTGTACAATGCTTTCATCCTACAGATGAATCGTCGCCTTACAAACGGGCTGCAATTCCAGACTAGCTACACGTTGGCGAAAGCAGTGGATACCGGACAGGCTTCACAAACATTCACAAGCTCTGACACGGGTGCCCCGGTTAATCCTTTCAATCCAAATCTAGAGTACGGAACATCGAACTTTGAGATTCGTCATCGGTTTGTAGCCAGTGCTGTTTGGTCCCCAGAGTTCTTTAAAGGGAACAACCATCGCCTCGCCCGAGCACTCTTGAATGACTACACCATCTCTCCCATCGTGTCTGTCGCTTCCGGAAAACCGTTTACAGGAACCATTTCTGGAGATGCCCCTGGAGGTGTTTCCGGCGGAATCTTGGCTGCGGGACAAGCGAACCGTCCACCCTTCATCGGACGCAACGCTTTTCGCTTCCCGAGGACGGCGAACGTGGACCTTCGACTTTCGCGCCGTTTCCGATTCTCGGAAGCGACCAACGTGGAAATCCTGGCGGAGGCGTTCAATCTCTTCAACCACACAAACATTACCGACTTGCAGACGGATATTTATACGATAGACAACACATGTGCGACCGCACCTTGCCTTGCCTTTCGGCCCGCATTCGGTAGTTTCACTGCCGCTGGCAACACAGTGTTCCGGGAGCGGCAGATTCAATTTGCGGTGCGCTTCGCGTTCTAACTCAGGCGATCGGATCCGCTAGACGTATGCTCTTCGGGGCGTGCGGTGAGTGCTCAGAGCTTGGCGCATTGTTGCACCGATCAGTAAGAAGGGGCGTCCCGGTGAAGCCCCGGGGCGCCCCGTTTTCTTTTGAAGCGGAAAATCTGGTAGGGGCGGTGAGGATCGCACCGGCAACTCGGTGAGTGCGAAGCGTCCGAGAGAGGGCATGCACTGACGCCCTAGTACTTCAGTAACGCAGCCTAAGATCTTCCTGCCTATCGACGCCTTCCAAAGCCTTCGGCAAAATCAGTCAGATGAAAAAGCTAACAGCTGCGGTAATTCTGGCTCTCTTTTCCGGATTCATTGTTTTGACGCCGGGCGCAACCGGGCCGGAGGCCGCTGGCCAGGCGAGCGGTCACAACGATCTCGGAAATGATGGCCAGACGGTCAGTGAAAGGTTGTGGCCCCCAACCGGCAGAGAACTTAGCGTTGCGGTGCGCGTAAACCACCAGCCCGGCCAAGTTCGAGCGAAAGACTTGAATGATGTAGTTGTGATCAGTCGCCCAGGTCGCACGATCGAGATCTGGGACTTTCTAGGAGTAAGCAGCGCCCCACAGTCAGTGGGTAAGCAACAGGCCTCCCCCAGAGTAGTCTCTCTCACGAGCAGTATGGAGAAATTGCGCTAATAGCAATAGCCAGCCGCAATCCACTTCTCCCCGGCCAAAGCCAACCAGTCCCGCAGCAAAGGAAGCGCCCTGCCCGCCGTATAGCCGTCGTCCGTCATCATCCATCCCATCGCCAGCCGCAGCTACACAGCGCGGAGCTTGAACTTCGCCGCCAGGGTGGGGGTGGGATTCCTTCTTATGATATGATTCCTTCTTGTGATATGATTCGTCAGATACGGTGCTGCTGGTTGCTGAGCAGATTTTCGCGGCCAAGCCAGCACCAGCAATGCTTGCGCCCTGTACTCTTACGAATTGGAACGAAATCCGGCGCTCCCGAACCGTCCTGGTAGGGGCCACGGGCTGCACAGGGCTTGTCGGGTTTAGCACCTTTCAAACGTTCGGCGGGCTAAAACCGTTCTAGTCTGAGCCTTCCTGCTGCACTCGCACCCTGGATTGGTCTGGTTGCTTTGGTGGCAGCCTATACCACGGCGTTTTAGGCCTTCGGCAAGCCCAGCCCAAGGGGCAATGGGGCGTGCCGCTCGTCAGCACTGAGCGGATGCCCGCGCCCAAAACTGGTGCCATTTTGGAGGTTGGCGATGCGCTTCCCACGGAATAACTCATTGTGGAGACTGGCCGCGAGCTTCCTGTTGTTGGTTTCGCTTCCTGGTCTTGTTCCCGCCCAACAACCCCCACCGGACATGCCCGCGCCTGTACTGCGCGTGACCACGCGGCTTGTGCTGGTGGATGTGTTGGTGACGAATAGGAACGGGCAGCGCGTGGAAGGCCTTACCCCGGCGGATTTCACGCTACTCGAAAACAAGAAACCTCAGCGGATCGCCTTTTTCTCCTGGGAGCAGCCGGGACGCCGCGCGAACGCCGCTCGCGGCGGGCCGGCTCCGTTGCCGCCAAACATCTATACCAACCGGCCGGAATACCGCTCGCCGCCGGGAGCGCTCACGGTGCTCCTGCTCGACGCCCTGAATACGGGAGTGCAAGATCAGGCCTATGCGCGCGCGCAGATGCTCCGCTATCTGGCCACGCAGCTCAAACCTGATCAGTGGATCGCGGTCTACGCCCTTGGCCAGTCGCTCAGGGTCTTGCAGGACTTTACAGACGATCCCAGGTTGTTGCGGGCCGCCGTGGAAAGCTTCAACCCAGAGAAGCCTTTGGAACTCACCATCGAAGATGTCAATAAGCGCCTGCCACCAGCTCCGCGGGAGTTCGGATCGAAAGAGGGCGGCAGCATTAACCCCATGGTGAGCGTGGTGGTCGAACGCCTGCGCGAATTCGCGACCACGCAGGCGACTGTTGCGCTGAATGTCCGTGTAGCCAAAACGCTGAAAGCCTTCCAGATGATTGCGCGGGCGCTGGCTGGCTATCACGGACGGAAGAACTTGGTTTGGGTCTCGGCGTCGTTTCCTCTCGCCATGACGAGCAAGATCGTCAAGATGGGTACGCCGGGACCCGAACTGAATTTGGGCCCGGGGCAATTCAGGATCGAACGCTCCTATGCCGAAGACTTGCAGCAAACAGCCGCCCAGCTCACTGACGCCCAGATCGCCGTCTATCCCGTAGACGCGCGGGGGTTGATGGGTTCCACCCTGACGACCGCCAGCGACCCGGGCACGAACGAGTTGGGGCTCGGCCGGCTGGGCGCGGAGTTCGGGGAACAGGTTTCCAACGCCGACTCGAAGTTGCTGGACACCCAGGCCACCATGGAGCAACTGGCCAACGAAACGGGCGGGCGGGTCTTCAAGAACCGCAACGACGTGGATAATTCGGTGGCTCTCAGTCTGGCCGACGGCTCTTCTTACTACCTGCTCGGCTACTATCCGGAGGACAAAAACTGGGATGGGAAATTCCACAAGATCCAAGTGAATGTCGCACAGCCAAAGCTGCAAGTACGGCACCGGCAGGGCTACTTCGCCGTGGATCTCACCCAGTGGGGAAAACAGGCGAAGGAGGATAGGGACGCCGAGCTGATGTCGGTGATGGGGCCTGATTCTCCGCTTGCCACAGGGATGATCTTCGACGCGCGGGTCGTTCCACCCGCACCTGCGAGTCGCGTGCAGGTTCCTGTCGAGCTTCTGATTGATATGCGCACTCTATCTTTTGAAGAGAAGAAGGGTGGAGAACGACTGTATAGCTTGGAATTCCATGTCGCCGCATACGCTCCGGACGGCAAAATGGCCGCGCACCACGACGCCCGAGTGGACGCCCCCATAAAAGCGGAAACCGTAGCGGCCAGGCTACAGCAAGGGTTCCCGTACCGCACCCAACTGGAACTCCCCCCAGGGCGCTACCGCCTCCGACTGGCTGTTCGTGACAACCGGACCGGTTTTCTGGGCACAACGGAAGTGCCGCTGGTCCTTGAAAAACCAGCGGCGGAGGGCAAATAGTTTTCGAGGAGCGCAACGGGATTGCAAGTATGAGATGAAGATCCCGAGGAACTTATTGGAGACCTTCAAAGAAGCGAATGGGGGCCTTCTCGGTCGATCCTTCTGAATGCAGAATCAGACTTTCCCAGGGATATCAAGCTGCCGTCACTTGTATTCGAGCTGCCTTGCGTGAGCGAGGCTTTCTACGAATCACGATCTCAACGTCACACTCAAGTGCGCTGAGAAAGCCACCGCGGACTGGCGAAGGAGATCGAGGATCTGTGGGAACCGTGGATGAGAGAAGTGGATCGGTTGTTAGAGGACGCGGCTCTGGTAGAGCGTGTATGAAGCGCAAGGGCAGCGGCATCCCAAGAGCCGGACGCGGGGCCGGACGCAGACACCGGCAGAGGTAGTGCTGCGGCTGCTGATCCTGAAGCACGTGCGGAACTGGAGTTACGACACTGGAGCGGGAGGTGCGCGCGAATCCGGCCGCCCCGTCCACGATGGCATCGGCCCCGCAGTCGTTGCAGCATTCGCTCATTGCTCTTTCACGCCTAGAATGGGCTTAAGCGCAGCGGCTATCGCCTGGATTTGCTCCTCGGTCAAGGCCCAGAATTCCAGATTGAAGCGACCCCAGCGATTGTTGTAGTCATCCGTGATGCTCGCGTGCCAGGGCAGGCGCGCGAACAGGTGCTCGACTGCTGCTCCGCCCTCAGCCAAGTGGGGCTCCGAATCTCCAAGCCAATGGATGCTCAGCATTCCGATTCAATCGCGCCGGTGTGCTGAATCCGTGCCCGTTGCCTCGACTCTCGATGCCAGCGCCAAAAAAGCAACCCAAGAACCAAGAAAGGCGCGAGGACGCCCAACGCCATTAGCAGTAAAAGTGAAATCAAGATTACGAGCTCGACGAGAACACCAACCAAGTTAACTGCCCCTCATCTCAGACTTTGCACTCTCTGCTTTGGGTGACCCCTTCAGGCCCGCTCCACCGCCCTCAGCCATCTGTTGGATGGCCATTCGATCCAGGTTCGAAACGACCCTGTTGTTCAGGCATCGAGTTTCTGGACTCCGAAAACTTCTGGGACTTGGACAGCGGTTCTCCTGAGCCCGTCATTTGATTGTCGGTATGCACGGGCTCACAACGTAATTCATCTGGCTGCGAGGCTTACGGTCTGCGAGAAGAATGGGGGAGTGAAACTTTCGGAAGGATGGCTTGACAAGTGCCGAAGGAAGGAATATACGATCCTGCTTTGCCAAGGTCTTCGGGCCCGCGTTGTGGGGGAAAGGGGCCGCCGATGAATCCTACGCGAAGGGAATTCCTCAAGGTCGGCACCGTTGGAGGCCTAGCTGCGTCTGTCTTGGGCTTTGACTTAGGCCCGGCCTATGCACAGCTTCGCGAACTCAAGATCGCCCGCGCGACAGAAACGCGCTCCACCTGTCCGTACTGCTCGGTGAGTTGTGGCGTCATCATCTACACGATTGGGGATAAAGCCAAAAACGTGACGCCTCAGGTGATTCACGTCGAGGGCGATCCGGACCATCCGATCAACCGGGGCACCTTGTGTCCCAAAGGGGCTTCGCTCGAGCAGGATATCCTCAATGAACGCCGCCTCATGAAACCCCAGGTGCGTCGGCCGGGGTCCGATCAGTGGGAAGACATCTCTTGGGATGAAGCAATTGGTGAGATTGCGCGCTGGGTCAAGAAAACGCGCGACCAAACCTTTGTCGAGAAGGATGGGCAAGGGCGAACGGTGAACCGCTGCGAAGGGATCGCCTGGATCGGTGGCTGTACTGACACCAATGAATTCAATTACCTCGTCGGGAAATCCATGCGCAGCCTGGGGGTCTGCTATTTAGAAACCCAGGCTCGAGTTTGACACGGCCCCACGGTCTCAAGTTTGGGACCAACATTCGGGCGTGGGGCGATGACGAATAGTTATATCGACATCAAGAACACCGACATGATGTTGATCATGGGTGGCAACCCTGCCGAAAACCACCCATGCGGCTTCAAGTGGGCAATTGAAGCGAAGCGAACCCGAAACGCAAAAATGATCGTGGTGGACCCGCGCTTCACGCGCACCGCCGCGACCGCGGACCTCTTCCTCCAGATCCGCGCCGGAGCAGACATTGCCTTTCTGGGTGGCCTGGTTAACTACGCCATCCAGAACAAACGGATCGCCAGGGAATACGTCACCCACTACACCAACGCCGCTTTCTTGGTTCAGGAAGGGTTCAAGCTACCGGACGATGGCCTTTACTCCGGCTTTGACCAGGCGACACAGATGTACGACAGATCAACATGGAATTACCAGGAGAGTGGGGATATGCCCCACCGAGCGGCTGGCGCGGATCCCGCGAAGCCTGCCACAGCGGCGAAAGCGCCGGCGATGCTACCACCGAATGTCGCTTACGACCTCACTCTCCAGCATCCGCGATGCGTCTTCCAGTTGCTGAGAAAGCAGTATTCGCGCTACACGCCCGAAATGGTCGAGCGCATCACCGGCATATCGAAGGCTGAGTTCTTGAAGGCAGCCGACCTGTACACCTCCATCCGCAAGGACGGGGACATGAAGAAGGCCGCCACGGTCATCTACGCGGTGGGCTGGACGCAGCATACCTTCGGGACCCAGATCATCCGCACAGCGGCAATCCTTCAGTTGCTGCTCGGCAACGTTGGCCGCGCCGGAGGCGGCGTGAATGCTCTCCGCGGCCATTCAAATATCCAGGGCGCGACGGACATGGGCGGAGTGTTTGACATCTGGCCGGGTTACCTGAAGGTGCCGATTCCGACCGATGTCGACTCGAAAGCCTACCTGGAGCGAACCACTCCAAAGGCTTCAAAGCCGGCCGTGTGGGATTCATTCAACTACTGGTCGAATACGCCCAAGTTCGCGGTTTCCTTCCTGAAGGCCATGTACGGCGACGCCGCGAAGAAGGAAAACGACTGGGCCTTCCATTACATGCCGAAGGTGGAGCGCAACTACTCCTGGACCGAGATCTGGGACAACATGTACCGCGGCAGCGTCAAGGGAATGTTTGCTTTCGGTATGAACGGCGTGGCCATTGGGCCGAACACGCAAAAGAATATTGAGGCGCTTAAGAGAGCCGATTGGCTCGTTGTCGGCGAGATCTATCCGGATGAGACCAGCGAGTTCTGGAAGTCACCGGGGATCTCGCGCGAGGAGATGAAGAACATCAAGACAACTGTCTATCGCCTCGCCTGCGCGGGCTTCGCAGAGAAAGATGGATCTATGACGAATTCCGCTCGGTGGCTGCAGTGGAAGGACGCCGCCCTTCCTCCGCCGGGCCAGGCCCGGCTCGATCAGGACATTATCGCGCAAGTCTTCCTGAGGGTCCGTGATCTTTATCAAAAGGAAGGTGGTAAGTTTCCCGATCCGATTCTGAAGCTCACCTGGAGCTACACCATTCCCACCAGCCCATCCTTGGCAGAACTGGCCAGGGAGATCAACGGTCGTGCGCTAGCAGACCTTACCGATCCGGCCACAAGACAGGTTATCAAGGCCGGCCAGCAGTTGCCCGGCTTCGCCTGGCTCCGCGACGACGGAACAACTTCTTGTGGCAACTGGATCTATTCCGGATGTTGGACCGAGGCAGGACCCCAGTTCGCACGTCGCGGCACCGAGGACCCATCGGGCCTCGGGATCTACCAGAACTGGGCGTGGTCATGGCCCGCGAATCGACGCGTCCTGTACAACCGCGCGTCGTGCGATCCCTCTGGGAAGCCTTGGGATCCTGAACGCAGACAGGTCTGGTGGAATGAATCCGCGCAGCGCTGGATGGGGAACGACGTACCCGACTTCAAGGTCGACTCTTCTCCGAAGGAGCATATGGGCCCGTTCATTATGAACGCGGAGGGCGTTGGCCGGATATTTGGGCCTTTGGCTGCTTTCGCCGATGGGCCCTTCCCTGAGCACTACGAGCCGATCGAAAGCCCAGTTCGGAACCCGCTGCACCCAGACCAATCCAATAACCCAGTGGTCAAGAAGTTCGGCACGCCGGCGGACAAGTACGGGACCCCCGAAGAAGGCTTCAATATCGTTTGTACTACCTACCGGTTGACCGAACATTACCACTACTGGACCAAGAACAACCCGATGAACGTCCAGCTTATCCCCGAGCCGTTCGTCGAAATTCCCGTCGAGTTAGCGGAGGAAATGGGGATCAAGGGCGGCGAGAAGGTGAAGGTAACCAGCGCGCGGAGCTACTACATCGCGAAGGCCTTTGTCACGCGCCGGATCAAACCGATGACGATCGACGGCAAGAAGGTCTACCAAATCGGGATTCCGATCCACCAGGGCTACCGTGGCATTCAGGAAGACGAAGGCAAGAACGCGAAGACGGTCGTGAACCGGCTCACGCCGACCGTGGTTGATCCCAATGCGTACACGCCCGAATTCAAGGGCTTTCTCGTCAAGGTCGAAAAGGCATAGGGGGAACCGAGGATGAGCCAGGCAACACTGGAAGTCCGCAGAATTTCCGGCCATGCTGGCCCCGTCCCCGGTGCTGGCGTGAAGCGGGAGTATGAGGTCTGCAAGCTGATCGACACCACGACGTGCATTGGCTGCAAAGCCTGTGAAGTAGCCTGTCTCGAGTGGAACGGTTACACCTTCAGCGAGACGACATTCAATAACAGCTATCAGACTATGCCGGAGACGGCGTGGAATTACTGGAACCTGATCAAGTTCAATGAGCACCAGCGGGAAGACGGCAGCTTGATGCTTCTAATGCGCAAGGATCAGTGCATGCACTGCGAGGAGCCGGGCTGCCTGGAGGCGTGCCCGGCCGATGGTGCCATCGTCCAGTATGCGAATGGCATCGTGGATTTTCAGCAGGACCACTGCATTGGCTGCGGCTATTGCGTCACCGGGTGTCCGTTCAACATCCCCAAATTCAGCCCCACGGCGAAGAAGGTTTTCAAGTGCACGCTCTGCGCTGACCGCGTCAGCCAAGGCTTAGAGCCGGCGTGCATCAAAGCGTGCCCCACCGGATGCCTGCACTTCGGCACCAAGACAGAGATGAAGGATCTCGCGGAGACGCGCGCGAAACAACTGCGCGAGCATTCGGGCTTCAAGGACGCGGGCGTTTATGACCCGCCCGGAGTCGGAGGCACCCACGTGATTTACGTTCTCCACGACACCACAAAGCCAGATGCATACGGCGGCCTGCCAGCCGACCCGCACATTCCCTGGGTGGTCAAGCTCTGGAAAGGGCCTGCGAAGTGGATTGGGAACCTCGCCATGCTGGGGGGCGTTATTGGCGTGACGCTCCACTACCTGCGGTTTGGAGCGAAGCGCGTCCCGGAGGACAGAAAGGACGGAAAAGGGGGGCGGCAATGAGCGCCTCACGAACCATCTCCTCTCCACAAGCCGTGGGCGGAACGGGCGACCGAATTCTGCGGTATACACTCGGCGAGCGCGTTAACCACTGGATCGCCGGGCTCAGCTACATTTATCTGCTGATTACCGGCCTGGCTTTCTGGTCGCCCTACATGTTCTGGCTGGCCATTCTGGTCGGCGGCGGGCCAACGGCGCGGTTCTGGCATCCCTGGATCGGCCTGCTTTTTGCCGCCTCCGTACTTTGGATGTGCAAGATCTGGCGACGCGACATGGTTGTCACCGAAGCCGACCGCGCCTGGCAGCGCGCGATCATACACTACATCCGAAACGAGGATGAGGATCTGCCCCCCATTGGCCGCTTTAACTACGGGCAGAAATTGTTTTTCTGGCTGATGTTCTACGGGGTGATCCTGCTCGCGCTTTCGGGGCTGGTCCTGTGGTTCACGGAATCCATTCCGTGGAGCCTTCGCTGGCTACGCTACCTTGCCATCGCCGTCCACGTCATCGTGGCCCTCGCAACCATCGGCGGCTTCATCATTCATGTGTACATGGGCACGGCCATGGTGCGCGGCGGCTTCAATTCCATCATCCGCGGGGAAGTTCCCGCTGCCTGGGCAAAAATGCATCATCGGCTTTGGTACAACCAAGTGGCCGGTGAATCTCCGATAAAGAAATGAACGAGCTGGAACAAACTGATAAAGCGCGCTGGGGACCTAGCCGCAGCATGGCTGAAGAGGGCAGACATTGAATGTTTGACGCTCGTCTTCTCCAGGGCCAATATGAAAGCTCGCGCGCTCCTCTCTGAGTTCACCCCTAAGGTAGCCGTCGTCGGCCCCGCGGTCGTTGCAGCATTCGCTCATTACTCTTTCACTCCTAGAATGGGCTTAAGCGCAGCGGCTATCGCCTGGATTTGCTCCTCGGTCAAGGCCCAGAATTCCAGATTGAAGCGACCGCGGCGATTATTGTAGTCATCCGTGATGCTCGCGTGCCAGGGCAGGCGCGCGAACAGGTTCTCCAAAACTTTCTTGTAGCGGTCGGCCCGCTCTCGCGCTTCCCGTTCGGACTCCGCTTCCTGCCTGCACCGTTCCTGCTCCACGTAATCCTCAGGCGTGGCAAGTCCCAGGATGCGCCCGCTCATCAGTCCGTATCGCAAACCGGATTCCCGGTAGTAGCGGTCGCCATTGTCCAGCGTAAACAAGGTTTCTGTGACTCTCTGTACTTTTTGAATCCGCCTAGGCCGCTCCGGGCTACTGCCGACCAAGACGGCATCGCCGACCTTGATTGTGCTCGGTTGAAACTTGCTCATGAAAGTTTCACTCCCATTCTTCTCTCAGACCGTAAGCCTCGCAGCCAGATGAATTACGTTGTGAGCCCGTGCATACCGACAATCTCAGGAGAACCGCTGTCCAAGTCCCAGAAGTTTTCGGAGTCCAGAAACTCGATGCCGATTTCTTGGGTTCCGCCAACTCTGCGCCACCGCCACACCACCTGGGCGTGTGCCTGGCGGCCAGTGTCCATCCGCACCACCAGCAGTGTTTCTTCCATTTTCACCGGATGCTCACACTCCAGCATCGCGCCATGGCGGCTTATCACTCTCGTCCGAGTCTGCTCCTCCCAGGTGCCGCACGACTCTTGACCGCGCAGCTGCACTGGGATGGAAACTGCAATTCGCGGGCTCTGCCGCAGATGGCGGGAGAGATCGGTGACCTGGAGGAGAATGTCGAGCAGTTGGGCCCGCTCCAGGTTAGTGAATTCCTTGAGGTCAAGGGCAAGTTTGGCGACTCTCAGAGAGCACTCCAGCAGAAACTGCCGTAGCGGTTCCGCGGCCCCGTCCGGGGAAAGCCTCTCTTCCTGCCAGCGCCTGCATTCGTCAAGTTGCTCGTAGCAAGTGAGAATGAGGTGCCTGCGGCAAAGAGAGCGGGTCTCCGGCGAGGCAGCTGGCTTCTCGCAGTTCTGAATGCTACAGCGCACGATTTCTGTCATTGGTGGGTTACCAGATGGGGCAGTGTGCCCCCATGAGCCATGGGCAGGCCTGCCATCAATCGTGTTGAGCTGAAGGCGCAAGTAATACGCCACAACGGATTCCGATACACGTCTCCTCCTGAGTGTTGCGATTTGGCTCACAACACGGCAAACGCCTCGTTGCAAGCTCGTCCGGGGCGATGAACCCCGGTCGCTATGCGGACTCAATAGGTTTGTTATGCGTTTGGTCGAAGAGTTTTCTGCGGAAACTCATTCGGCGCAAGCACGGCGAGACGCCCCTTCTGAGGCGCTCGATAAACGTGTAAGGTGGGAGGATTGCTATTTTCTTTGGATCGACAGCAGATGCAGAAGCTCCTGCCCTGCTCTTGCCAGGCGCTCAGTGGCAGGGTGGAGAGGAAATCTTTGGAGACTTACGCCAAGGAAGGGTTTAGGGTGTGCGGATCCGATTTCCTGAGGGGCAGAATGCGATGCGGATGGATGGACCGCGCTAAGAAGATGCTCAGAGGATACCGCATCGTTTGAAGAGTCGTCGTTCAAACTCGATAGTTCAGGCAACTCCTGACACGCGAAGCAAAGAGAAAGGAAAACAATCAGGATGTAAAGAGCTCGTTTCAACTTTTCCCTCTCCGCAGAATACGAACGAACCTCAGGGCAAGTATATCAGGGATACTGAACACAAGAATGAATAACGAACACAAGAATGCCG
>Ga0209154_1001514_pt1 | contig 13626 bp, 7 predicted proteins | sample GraSoiAngelo_121_FD_185878 | JGI IMG/M metagenome (GOLD analysis project Ga0209154, IMG submission 185878) | Grasslands soil microbial communities from the Angelo Coastal Reserve, California, USA - 14_0919_12_20cm (SPAdes) (version 2) | ecosystem: Environmental > Terrestrial > Soil > Grasslands ... | reverse complement strand
ACGCGGTTACACCGGTTGGAAGAGTTGTGAGAATACTGAACGTAACAGGCGAGGTCGTCGCAGACGCGTTGAGAGTTGCAGTAGCAGTCTCAACACCACCAGAACCACCAGGCGTGATAGTCAACGTTGACGGCGATGCGGCCAGCGTGAAATCGAAGAAGCCAGAGACAACCAGGGTAAAGGTCGTCGTGTGAGTCACAATAGGCGAACCACCACTTGCCTGGATAGTGATCACTGTCGAGGAAGCAGGAGCATTCTTAGCAGCAGTAAATGTGACAGTAGCACTGCAGGTTGGACTGCAAGGACTATTCGTGAACGCAGAGGCAGTCACACCAGTTGGAAGAGTCGTCAGAATACTGAACGTAACAGGCGCAGTTGCACCAGATGTCAGGGTCGCGGTGGCAGTCTCAACACCACCAGCAGCACCATCTGTAATCGACAAGGTCGATGGGGTTGCTGCGAGACTGAAATCGAACGCTGCAGCACTCACTTGCAAGGTGAAAGTAGCGGTCTGAGTGACAGTCGGCGAACCACCAGCGGCCTGGATAGTAATCACAGTTGAGGAGGCAGGAGCATTCGCCGCAGCAGTGAAGGTCACGGTCGCACTGCAAGTCGGGCTGCACGGACTGTTCGAGAACGATGAAGCAGTCACACCGGTCGGAAGTGCGGTGAGAATGCTGAAGGTCACAGGCGAAGTCGTACCTGAAGTAAGAGTGGCGGTTGCTGTCTCTGTGCCACCAGCACCACCCGCAGTAATCGACAGAGTTGAAGGCGTGTCCGCGAGAGTGAAAGCGAAACCTCCAGAGACCGTTTCGATCAGATTAGCAGATCTCTCCTGAATTGAGGAAGGAGAATGAGTAGCGTCATTTTCTATGCCCGTTGCGAAAGCAGTGTACCCGCCGGCCGGGCTTGGGGAGATATAGCTGTGAATAATACTCGTACTGTTAGCGGCGCCCGTACCGCCCATCGTAATAGTGCCCGTGCCGAATCCGCCGTCTCCGAACAGGACCTTGACGTTAATGCTAGTAGCGCGGAAGGCGAGAGGATAACTTGTATCGTAATGAGCTACCACGGTGAAACTGACTGGCTTGTTGATCGTTGGAGTAGTCGTATTAGACGTTAGGGTCAACGTGTAAGCCAAAGGGAAGCCCGTGACAGCAGTTACGTTGGGGAAGAAAGTGAATGTCACAGCGTTAGGCGCGCCTCCAAGAGTAGGAGATACAGTATCGGTGATCTTCAGAGTGTCTGTGAAGACACCTCCGAACTTGTAGAGGACACTCTGCGTGTTGAGCTGACTATTTTGCGCGGCGGTGATTGAGGCAACTGGCCTTGAACACACCGTCTGTACTAATGCGCTACCTGGGCAGAATCTCCAACTGTAAAGGTAAGGAGCGTTACCTCCAAACCAGAAGCCTGGAAAACTCTGCGCAGTGTTAGCGGCGAAGGCCCGCAGGCCTCCAACGTTAACCGTTAGAGGTAGCGCCTGAACGAGCTTGATAACATGTGCAGCCGAATCGGTGACTTGAAGGGTTATTCTATTCGCACCAATAGTCAGGGATGGTATCGTTACAGTTAGAGGGTTAGTGGTGCAACCACTGCAGGCAGCGAATGGGGTTGTGTTGGTCCCGTTCATCATCCAGGCGAAAGAGTAGGGTGGAGTACCACCTGAAACCGTCGCAAGGAAGCTGTTCGAACCTCCTGGGTTGAAAGGAGTGGAGTTGGTGAAGGACGCAACCCAGTGCAGAGTATGAGCTGAGTCCCAGAAAGTTTCCGCGTCAAACGCGCCTTGAATTGTCTGATGGACAACGGCGCCAGGGTTGGTGATAATATCATTGCTTATTGTGAGTCCAGTAGTACCGACTCCTACGACGTCGAATCGTAACCGGAAGAATACAAAGTCTCCGCCTAGAGCGGAGAAGATTACCTGGACAACGTGAAGCTGGCCGACCTTATTGTCCAAGGCGAAAACACCCGTGAAGGGATTATTCGTACCCCAGGGAAGACCGCCCTGGTCGAACTTTACGAGGCGAATAACATTAGGATTCCAGTTGACGGTGATATCAAAACCATTCGTGGTAGAGGTCGAATTCTGGAGATAGACCATATCGGCGGTAAAACCACCGCCAACAGCGGTGGAAACGGTGCTGCTGAATACCTCGTCCTGATCGACGACGAGAGGCTCATTCGTTCCATCTGGCGCGGCAGCGTAGATGCCATAGTCGCCGATCCAAGTACAGCTTGGAAGAATCTCGAAGGCTCCATTTTCGGATGGCGCAACAGGGAAGCTTGTACCGTTCAGCACCGCCTGAGTTGCGCCCTGCCCGCAGTCAAACCCGAGCTGGGGGTGAGCAGAGGCAAGTTGTTTGATTGGGGCTGGGTTTAGGGAGTGGTTACTTGTGGGGGTGGAAAATGCAAGTAATGCTGTCGGAACTCCTGCGAGAATCAGCAAAACTGCGAGGATAGCTAGCTTCTTAGCCGTAAAGTTTCGACTCAACTATTCATTCTACCTTTTTTTTGTCTACTTTTTTGTCTCGCAAACACTCGGTATCGAGACGCGTGGGTCAGGCCGGAACTGCGAATATAAGAGTTTGCTATCATTAGCCCTACCTGTATATCCAAGGCAACTCAGAGCAAGCGAGAGAATACTCCCTTTACCTATACCAACACAACACAACAGCAGTCACACTAGTCAACGAGACTTAGCTGCGTCACAGAGGTTAGAATAATACCAGATCCGAACCTTTCGGGCTAGGACAGAGAAAAGGTTTCAGAAACCCTTCGAATCCAGGCGTCCCGAGAATCTACGTGCACTCCATCCGTGCAAGCACGGTGCAGGATAACGGTCGTTAGAACCCGATGTGAGGAAAGGGTATCCGGCCTAGAAGCAAGAACATGAGAACCAAGCCTATTGCGAGGGAGTAGCCCACGATCTGCGCAATCGTCCTCTTCCAAAAGTCATAGTTGCTGAAGTTTTCACCGCCTCCAACCCGTCTCTCCACGACTACGGTGACGCCGACAAGGCCCGCAGCTACCATGCCAAGGAACACCAGAGGACCGAGAAAGATTCCGTAGATGACCAGGAAGACCATGCCAAAAATCATCAGCGGCGGCAACATCATCACAAAGAGTCCCTGCATCGAGCTGAAACCGCCAGTCATTCGTCCCGAGATCCTGGAGAAGCGGCCCCGGGTGTGTTGGGTTTCAGCATGGACTTGGCGGAACCGGTCAACATCGTAGAAAAATGCTCGACGTTTTTTCTTTCCCTGCTCTTGATCGCTCAATACTGCGACCCACCTCAGGTTAGAACAGAGCTTCTCAAAAGCCAGTCGTAACGATAGTTGACATTCCATACTTTTAGGTCTATCCTTAAACTCTGAAGGTTCCATCGGAGCGGCGCCTCAAGCAGAATGAAACTCTACGGGGGAAGGTTAATCCAACGACCCCAAGCTGGGACCCTCGCTGGCGGCATCCCACGGAAGTTCCAGGCACTAAAGGAAGAGAAACCCTCACTCTCATCTTTTTAGCGGTAACTCTCGTCTCAGCAGTAGTTGGAGGCGCGTTCACCCACCGCTACTCCCAGTTTTTCCCAGCGCTGCAACAACTCCAACTCAGCATTCCATCTTTCAACTTCAATCCGACAAACACATCCCTAAACGCCTTGGTCGTCTTCACGATCACAAACCCTTCGTCATACTCCGGATTAACTCTAACGGATTTCCTCACCAACTTCACAATCCAAGCTCCGGGAAATGTTGTCATACCGCAGGGATTGACCCCATCATACCAGGAGAAATCACCACTTGACCCAAGGAAACCTGTCACGTTCAACATCTCCTTCCCCGGCTTCCTTGAAGGACCCTATCAGGTAGACCAGATGATCCGCAGCGGGGCTACAACATCGCAGTTCCGTTTCAATTTCACATCAACCATATTCCTGTCTACATTCCTTGACGCCTACACGTCCGTCATAGGGGTTTACCAGTGCACCACGACAATTGAGACCGGAAGCTGTGAGCAAGTCGCGGTCCTCCTCAAAACCAACCCTGGAACATCACCCTACGGCGGAGGCGACTAGAATGGAAAAGATCCTAACCAGTTGGCCGTTTCGGACAGAACGCCGGCGTGACGTGACAATTGTCCTTCTCTGGGGAATATCTATCGCCACCATATTTGCCCAAGCCCTCTTCCAGCGAGCAACAGCCACGATCTACGATCTAGCCATCCTGTTTGTTATTTGCGTTGCAGCAGGTGCCATCTGCCAAGATTTCGCCAAAGCCATCTTCGGATACATCGGCGCGATGATTATCGGGATGACAATCCTCTTCGCGCTAACAATGATACCCGTGATGACAGGCACGGTCTCCCCACCAGGAGACCAGTTCCTAATAGTAATCTGGATCTCAATCATAGTCCAACAAATATTCCCAATTCTGACACTGCTCCTCTTCGCCGGCTCCATCATTGGAGCCGGACTCGCCGAACACTACTGGTACTAAGACCCCGATCACCAGATTTCTAATCCTAAAGAATTCCTACCACAAGATCTACTCGCCCCTATGCTGTAAGGCCTCGGAACCAGGCTGTCTGGCCACTCTTACTCATGGCCAGATCGGAATTCTCTTTCTTCATCCGAGACCTAGAGAAACGCGAGGCTCTAAGTGGCCAACTCAAGGGCTGGTTTGATATCCGACCTTCCCAAGCAAATCGGGCGAGTCGCACATAGCGAACTACGGTTCCTCTACTTGGTTCGAGATCTCACTCTCGTCCTCCTTTTTCGGAAATAGACGAACATAACAAGCACGAGAAGAGACAGCCCAAGAACGCCTGACAGTTCCTCCCCCAACACAAAAGGATCCGTGTTCGAGCCTGGTGAGCCCCAGAGAGAGGTGCTTGCCAAGGCGAACCCGAGAGCGATTGTTCCGTTTGAATAATTGTGTTGATAGTTGCACATGATTCCAGTACTCTGATCCCAAGATATCCGGACGGACTCGCCGGAACTCGGAAACGAAGTGTAAACCTGTGGCCGCATTTGGCCTCCCGCTCCGCAACTGTAAGACCGCTGAGCGGTCATGGAAATACTAGAACCATCGAAGATAGGGTCACCCACATTCAATCCAGAACCGACAGCGAAATACAGGCTAGAGACAGAACTATTAGTCCGGCCAGAAAAAATGTCGAGCCACATGTTCCCCAGAACAACTCCGTAAGACGGATAATCCTGAAAGTTCACTGTGACGTTCGTTCCGGAAACACTCAAGATTTTCATAATGCTCTCGAAGGAGTCTGCTTTGTGATACAGCGTATACGACACCGTATCACCTGGCTTCAGCCCAGTCGAGTATGAAACGGCCAAAGCAGGAGATACGAAACTTGAAAACAAGAAAAATCCCAGAAACAGAGCCGTAAGAAGAATAATGTTCTGATGGCGCAAAGTCCCGCGTCGCAATTATTGACGAAACTGGAACATAACCGTTATTCCAACGGAAACCGTAGCTATCGCCACGGATTCACCCCCCTCCCCTCATCTGACATTTACGTGGAAACGGGAATTGCAGGCACACTCTTGCTCGTCCTTCTCACCCTCGTAGCCGATGGGAGGCATGAGAGAAATCGCTGACCTTCTTCCTCCATAACTGCTAGGATCACCGAATCTCAACCTTATCACCCAATGCATCCTTGAGTAACTTCGAGACATCTGCAAAGTTCCGTGAAGTGAAGAACTCGTACTTGTCATCTTTCGTGAGGATCATCAAGCCCACGAGGTGAGGATCGTCTTCAAGCTCCACCCGGACCACGTCACCGTAGACGATGTCGAAGTTGTCCTTGTCTGCCTTTAGTATCTCATCCGGGCTCATCTCGTCCACGCCCCGTTTCACCCGCCTCTGCTTGCGAACTTCTCCTGGACTCTTGAACACACCCTCCAGAGCGGCCCCCCACTTTCCCAGCAGCGTCATCCCAGGCAGCTCTCCAGCGCCTCTCTTTCCAATGTGGGCGAGAATCAACCGTCTGGGAGTGAAGAACAGCTGTAGCAGTTCCACCCCCGACCGGAGCTGCGCGGAGACCTTGATCGATCCAACGATGGTTTCAGGAGGCTCGCTCAACCCAAAGAGCACTCAGAAACGGGTCCCGAGCCTCAAGAAATAAGCACTCCCTAGAACGAGAACCTCCAACAAGTCCAAGAATCCGTTTCAGTGAATCTGATTCCCCTAACTATCGCAAATCCATAGGCGACTTGACTTCTTTGATCCAAAAAATCCTGATGAGAGCGAATCTAGTGGCTCGGAGGAGCAACTCTTATTTTCTCGTTCCCTCCCGTCGCCCACCAGGAGTAAGTTAGCCCATGACCCGTGTATCCCTGTCTATCTTGATATTGTTCCTTCTTATCGTTGGAACTTTCTCACCACTCGGAGGCCGTCAAATCCTAGGCACGTCGGATCCGGCTAGGATTCGTCAGGACACTATTTCTCAACCGCCAGTCTTGGGAATTGACTGTGGCCTGGGGGCAAGAGAAGCCGTGTTGAATGGAGCTGGTTATCCCGTCGCTCCAAGTGAGAATGGAGCGTACGAAACTCGCAGCTCGTGCACTTGGATCGGTGATATCGGGAACTACTCAGGTCCCGTGGACAAGACCACTGAGCCTCTTGTCTCGGACCAGGATGAGACTTTCAATACGGTTTCTCCAACGATCGGCGGAGGCTTCACCGCCGATATTGTCTATCTTCAGAACGGTACCTCTACAACGAACGGATTCGACATCACCGTATCTTGGAATCCAAGTATCCTTCACGGTGTAATGATCGACCAAGGCGGAACGAATTGGGCGGCCACATCTCCTTTCATCGTAACCCAGATGATCAACAATACAGCCGGTCAGGCCCACGTGGTGGAAGTTGTCTTTGCACAATGGGGTTTGAACTTCACCTTCTTCCGTATCAGGTTCGATGTTGTCGGTATCGGAAGTACCGGACTGCTTATCAGCAATGACATTATTACGAATCCAAATCCTGTGGTTCACCAGGCGCTCAAGGGAAGTTTCGACAGCGAAACTTTCTTCGACCCCGCTCACACTCTTAATTGGAGTGGAAGCTTCACCGTCTCTCCAAACCCAACGGTACCTGGTTCACCAACCACCTTCCTCTCGACAATAACATGTCCAGGCTGCATCGGCTCGCTCAATTACCAATGGGACTTCAATAACGATGGAGTGGCCGATACCACTAACAACCCCACGACGATTACGATCCCAACTCCCACTTTCTTTGTAAGCCGAGTAACCCTGATGGTAACAGATAGCGCCTCACCCTCAGCTCACAACGCCACAATCGTTGAACGTCTTCCTTTCACGGCTGCCATTCAAGGACCACCCAGCCTTCCCGTCAACACGATTGGGACGTGGAACGGTTTCTGGTTAGGAGGAATCGCGAACTATGTTGGCAGCTGGAGGTTCTGTCCAGGTACCGCCCTAAACACCGTTGTCTGCGCAAGACCTGCTCCCTCCGTTTCCTCTCAAATCGGCGAGAACAATACTCAGACCCTCAGCGGTTCGACCCCAGGCTATTACTTCTCGGGGGTCTATAATGTCAGCTTGAGGGTTACCGATTCTGGCTCCGGATCTCTTCCAGCGGGCACGACGACGGCGTACAGCTTACTGAATGTTACCGGAGGCACACCAGTGTTCACAGTTCAAGTTACCTCCCAAAGCGCGCCCGCGGGATCGCCAGCGAAAATTTCCGCGACTATCGCATACTCGACTGCCTATCCCTCAATCTCAGGGTTCCGATCAGCCCTGTTCAAGTACACGCTCTACTGGGGAGACGGCGGATCATCCATCATTACGAACGCCGGTCTCAGCATATCAGCAAGTCACGTGTACTCATCAGCTGCAACCTATCCCGTTACAGTAATTGTCCAGGATCAACAGACTGTATCGCAGATACAAGAAGCGGGCTTCGCAACAGTCAACATACCCCCCTCAACCAGTTTCGACTACTCTCTCTCCCTACTTCCCAGCCAAGCCTCAGTCGGATCGGGAGGCGGAACAGCATCAACCTCCTTCAACACGACCACAGGCCTACCTCCGTATGCATCTACACTGACTATCTCCGTTTCTCCATTGACCCTTGACGGAACATACAACATTATTGTGGAAGGAAACACAACATCGGGCATAGAACACCAATCACTGTTCCGTCTTACCGTGGGACCCACGTCACTACTCGTGGTCAGCGTTTTCAGCACCCAGTATGGTAGCGCGAATATTACCGACACCTCTTTGCAAGCTGGGTCAATCTTCCAAGTCCAAGTAGACGTCAAGAACGCCCCTTTCTTCAACGGATACGAGTTCGCCCTCTATTATGACCAGAATTACATCAGCGTATCCTCCTACGACACATCAACAGGCACGGTCTTCGATAATCCCTTCCTGAGTCCCAGTTCGTTCAAAGGTGCGGGTGCTTTGAGGTTGTCAGTTGTGAACGTGAACGACGGCCACAACAACAATGGATTCTTTACCGGAGGCTCCGGGCTACTTGCTAATATCGTATTCTCGGTCGTTAAGGCCGGAGGAGTAAGTCCTCTGACCCTGGCAGCTGGAATCGCCGATCCGGGTCCCTTTGCAGCACCTCCAGGGGGAATATGTCCTTCCTGTCCCGTCGGAACCCCCAACTGGACGAGACTGGTCGCGAGTGGGAGTCTACCCAATGGCACCATCGTCAGCAACATGATTCAAGTTGCTACTTCGGATGGCTACTTCAAGAACGTCTCCGGAAAATCCGGTCCCATAGCGTCTTTCGCATTCTCGCCCACGAATCCTAGTCAGGGAGACACCGTGACCTTCAACGCTACGAGCAGTTTTGACCCGGACAGTTCCAGTCCTCAAAATCACGGAATCATGGAATACTTGTGGGATTTTGGAGACCTCTCCCCTGAGGCCAACCAAACTTCCTTTATCCCAGTCATTACTCACGTCTTCGACACGGGCGGTTCCCTTCCGAGGCTTTTCTTCGGAAACTTCTCGATCAGACTAACAGTAATCGATCAAGACAATGGATTTCAAGGAATGAAGACAATACGACTCCAAATCATTCACCCTGTCACGGTCGCCCATGACATCGGAATTTCTCTCGGTCTTTCGAGCAACAACGTTTTCCAAGGACAAACAGTCGTGTTGTCGGTGAAGGTTGCGAATCTAGGAACGACCGCCGAGACCTATGACCTAACAATCATCCGCGGATTGACAAGCGGGCTGCAAAATGTCACCTTCGTCAGTTTGACAGGACAGACTGTATCCGCCGGAAATCTCGTCGCTTACACGTTCGGCCTGAACACGACCAGCCTTACCCAGGGCACGTACAACATTGTCGCAATGGTTTCGGATCCTCTCGACACTAATCCATTGAACAATGTCGCAGTTGCTCAGCTTCAAGTCATGACGCCGGACGAGCCTCCTACGGCCAGCTTTACCTTCGACCCAACCGTCCCGGTTGTGGGCCAAGACGTGACATTCAGCGGCACCAACAGCGTTGATCCGGATGGAATAGTACAGGTTTGGAGCTGGAGCTTCGGTGATGGTTACTTCGAACAAAACACAGGTTATCCATACGCTCACCACGTTTACAGCTCTCCTGGAAACTATTCTGCGACCCTGACAGTCAGGGACATCTCAGGACTCACCGCAACGGAGACCATGATCATCCGAGTCGTCCCACGCCCCGAGCACGACGTAGCCCTCGTCTTCGTCCAGGCCAATCCTTCGCTCACCGTCTCAGGACAACAAGTCGATCTGCAAGCGGGCATCCAAAACACAGGATCAAACTCCTCCACTGTAGATCTCACGTTCTACTACAACGGCAAGGTTGCAGTCACCCAGAAGGGACTGCTGATCCCCACAAACTTCTTCACCTTCTATGTAGATGTTCGATGGGACACCACAGGCATCCCTGCGGGCAACTATACTCTTTCAGCAACAGTTTTCCTCTCAGGCGACCCGACCCCGAATGACAACTCGCTGACCGGTGAGCAAGTGACTATTCTGCCCCCTCCAGTGCTAACTCTAGCTCCGAGCTCTGGACCCGTAGGAACGCTCGTAAAGGTTCACGGCTCAGGCTTCCCCGTACAACCCCTACAGTACTATCCTACCGAAGTCGAGGTGACTTTTGACAACCAGCTTGTAGGCTTCATCTTCATCCAGAGCAGCTCCTTCAACTTCAGCTTCGACGTCCCCGATGCACAACCTGGACTGCACCAGGTTCACGCCATCGAATTGTTCGGCGTCACACCACTAGATGTTCAAACGATTTTCACAGTCACCCCCACACCTGCCCCAATCAGCGTAACCGTAAGCGTAGGCACGATCTACTTCCCCGGAGACACAGCAACAGTCTTTGTCATGACCAGTTTGAATGGACAGGCAACCTCAGCCGGAAGCCTGCAAGTGATCCTGATCATACCCGATGGGACCAATCTCACACTAAGCACCATTGCCACCGCCGCCGGCCTCTACAAAGCATCCTACACCATACCTGCGACCGGCTTGATCGGAACCTACGCTGTCACGGTCAGAGCACACCAGACAGGATCGGGAGACGGAACCGCGCTAGCCAGCTTCGAAGTCAAACCATCATGGCTGGCATCCAACAGCCGAAACGTCGCAACAGGTGTCGCGATAACCGGGCTTGTAGGTGTCGCAGCTCTCGCCTGGCGACGAGGCTACTTCAGAAAGAACGAAGATCAAGAAGCAGTTCCCTAAACCACTAACAAAATCAAAACCAAGCACCGCCCATGGTCTCCAAGAAAAAAGCCCATTATCAGCCCTGATCTCGAATCTGGGACACTTCCTTCAACTCTCCCGAAATTCGTTCGGAATTGTCGTCTTCTTCGCCAGGCCATCCGAACTAGAATTACACCCTGATCGCCCGGACTCGCCTATTATCAGTGCCGGACAGGAAATCGTTTCTAGAAAATAGGGGGTCTTAGCGACCGACCCTCGTGTCCCATGAGTGGTCCTCGCGGACCCGTATGAAAGTGAGACCCGAGATCCCGAAACCCGTCACCGTTCTAGTAACTCATATAACGTGTCCAGGCCGCGCCATCGAACAGGTGCCCCGGTGGCTCAGCCTGGTAGATGACAACCAGCCAAGAGCGTTGCCTTGGTAGACCCCTCAAAAAGGCAAAGGTCGCGGGTTCAAAAGCACGATAGAAGCGGAAAACCCCGCCCGGGGCTCCAACCTAACACGAGAAAGCCAAAAATACCAGAAAAACTCAGATCAGAATGATCGTGAAAGCCAGTTCCTTTCTGTTTGCAACCGGCATCATCCTATTAATCACAATGCCTGCGGCGGTTTTCCAAACCGCAACGGGGATAAATCCAACCTCCCCGTCCTCGGCATCTCCGACCATCGCCAAACCCATCGCGGCGTTCACCTACAGCTCGTGTGTATTCTGCCTGGCACCAGGATACCTCTTCTCCTTCAACGCCAACTGGAGCGCCACCCCATCAGGCACAATCACGCTCTACACTTGGAACTTCGGCGATGGCAGTCCGATCCTCAACACGACAAACCCCACAACCTATCACGACAGCGGCCCGGGCCCATGGAAAGTTACGCTCACAGTCACCGACAGCCACGAGCAGACAGACACGATCAGCCAGCTCGTAATATTCGACATCCACCCAGTCTTCATTTATCACCCAACACGTCCACTATTCAACCAGCCCGTCATCTTCAACGCGACCGACAGTATCAGCTACGATACCAATAGCCCAATCAAAGGGTACCTCTGGACGCTCGGAGACGGGACAAACGCGACTGGAGCCATAATCAAGCACACGTACATCGCTCCTGGAATCTACAGAGTCACATTAGAACTTGTAACGCCGAATGGAAACCCGCAAATTTCAGAGACGATCAGTATAGGGCACCGAATCTTCCAAGGCACCTTCAACAACATCAACGTCACGGTAACAGGCTCACTAAGCCTCAGCACCACAACTCACACTCTCACCGGCACAGTTGACATAACAGCCACAAACATGACCTCAGGCGCTACGATATTCTCGAAAACCCTCAGCTTCACGATAACATACTCTCCCAACATGAATACTGCGAAATTCCTGCTATTCATCCCCACGAGTGCATACAATCTCGGAGTAGGTTGCGCCGTCAACACAAGCACCAGCGATACAAGCTGTATCCTCTCCAAGAACCCGGATACTGCTAACCAAGGAATAGTGAACATCATCGACCTTGCAACCATCGCAATAGCTTACGATTCGACCCTCAACGACCCCAACTGGAACAGCAACGCCGACCTTAACGGCGATGGCATTGTCGGCGTGGTCGACCTTGCAATCACGGCCTCGAACTACGGCGCGATCGTGCTCCAGTAGTAGGGTTAGAACTAAACCTCTCTAATTAGCCAACATCTAGCTGGCAAGTACGAGATTACTTGATCAGCAATGCGATTAGCCAAGCAGGCGGAGCTGCTGAAGGATCTATGGAGAAGTGACACCTTGCTTCAGACGGGCTACGGCGTCGCGGGTTCAAAAGCCGACAGAAGCGGAAACCCCCGCCCGGGGGTCCACAACATCCTCTCGGCCACGAAAGTCGGCGAGCCGCTACTCGATCCTCCACGAGAAGGCTTACCCCGCGATAAAGCTATTAATCAGAACCCTAACGGCGCCTCATACAGATGAGGAGCGGTAGAATTCTTTACCCCACGCTTCTAATCGCAATAGCCCTCGTTTCGGCGCTAGCCCTAGGCGAGCCCAATAGGGCCATAGCATCCAGCGCTCCGATAGCCGCCTTCACATGGACGCCGTGCGAGACGTGTTTGGTAGTAGGATACCTCTTTTTCTTCAGCGCTAGCAGCAGCTCCGGCTCCGCCTCGATAACAACCTACAACTGGAACTGGGGAGACGGAACAACAACCACTACCACGAGCCCCAGCACAAGAAACGACTACCCCGCAGGCATACCTTCCCAGGGAATAAACGTCACACTGACAGTCCAGGACTCCACTGGGCAACAGGGAACGGTTGAACAACTCATCATGTTCCAAACCGTCCCTAGCTTCACAATCCAGCCCCAGAGCCCCGACGTCGGACAACTAGTAACCTTCAACGCGACCGACAGCAAATCCTACAGCACCAGCAATCCCATACAGGGATACCAGTGGAATTTCGGAGACGACACCACTGGCTCCGGGGTCCTAGCGACCCACAGCTACTCCATGCCCGGAACCTATAGAGCAAGCCTCTCGCTGCTCACGCCAGCAGGAAAGCCGACAACATCCGAAACACTCATCGTAAGTGGCCAGCCGAGCCTGATACTCCAGACAACCTTCCACGGCCTAAGCATAACAGCAACGGGTACTTTCTCCATCAGCGCCACCAACAAGACCATAGCAGGTTCCGTCTCGGTCAGCATAGTAAACGCAACAACCGGGGCGCCTATCTTCTCCAAGACCTACAACATCAACGCCACGTTCAATTCGATGGGTCGCGCAGTATTCGTGCTGGCAGCGCCCACCAGCATCGCCACCCTAGGCGTCAGCTGCACAGCAGACACTCAAGCCGCAACAACCTGCATGGCCTCCCGGAACCCCGACCTCAACGCTGATAGGAAG
>Ga0209154_1001512_pt1 | contig 13630 bp, 8 predicted proteins | sample GraSoiAngelo_121_FD_185878 | JGI IMG/M metagenome (GOLD analysis project Ga0209154, IMG submission 185878) | Grasslands soil microbial communities from the Angelo Coastal Reserve, California, USA - 14_0919_12_20cm (SPAdes) (version 2) | ecosystem: Environmental > Terrestrial > Soil > Grasslands ... | reverse complement strand
AAGGCGCCCAGGCGCGAGGGCACGGCGTGGACGCTGCAGACCCGCCAGCCAATTCCCTGGTGGTGGATTCCGGCATCGGAGCACCCCGGCAAGACCGAGCAGACGCGCGGCTGGGAAGTGATGTCGGCGGTGGAAGAGAGCGTCGTGCAGAGGCGCGATCCGAAGAATGGGACCATGAAGCTCAAGGACCCCGTGACCGGCGAGGCGCTGGAGCTGGACTTCGTGGGTACCCACCAACCCGTGCGCCGCCTGGAGCAGGACGGTCGCTACTTCGCGTGCACGGATTTCCGCAAGGCCGGCACGACCGACCAGTTCTACGATATCGACTTCTGGGTAAACGAGCACGGTGGCAAGCTGACGGTGGACGAGATCCGCTTGCACAAGGTGCCGGTGAAGCAGGAGGACGGCACCTGGGTGCAGAAGCCGCGTTACAACTTCGACGATCTCAAGTTCGACGTCGTCCCCTAGCAGAAGGCCGTGCCCTAGCAGAAGAATGTCCCGGCGTCGCCGCGGGTCGGCGGATGTCGCAGATGAACTCCAGTCACGCACACGCAGCGCTTGCGGCGCTGGTCGCCGTCCTGGCAGCCTGCGCGGGGGTGACCCATGCGGGGGAAGACCGGGACGGGCACGCGCCGCAGCCGGGCCGCGGACCTGCGGCCCTCGCGCTGACCGACGCGCAACAGCGCGCCGCGGGCGTGCGGGTCGATCACCCGGTTGCCATGGCGAACGTGCCGCAGGTGGAGGCCTACGGTCTGGTCCTCGATCCGGCGGCGCTCGTCACCGACATGGGCCGGATGGAGAGCACGCAGGCCGCCTGGCATGCAGCGCAGGCGGACGTCGTGCGCGTGGCCGGGCTCTACCGGGACAACCTGAACGCCTCGCTCAAGTCGCTGCAGCTGGCGCAGGCGCAGGAGAGTGAGACCGGCGCGCAGGCCCGAGCGGCGGCGGCGGCGTTCGCGCTGCAGTGGGGGCCGGTCGCTGCGCTCGGCGCGCAGAAACGCCATGCCCTCATCGACGCCTTGAGCGCGAACCGCCAGCTCCTGGTGCGCGCGGGGCTCCCCGGACAGCACCTGGCGGACTCGGTCGGCCCGCGGGCGCTGCTGGACATCGACGGTGTCAGCGTCGCGGCGCGCGTGCTCGGGTCACTGCCAAGAACCGATTCACAGCTGCAGGGCGCCGCCTGGTTGCTGGCGATCGAGCGCGCGCCGGCGGGACTGGGGCCGGGCGCGCACGTGCGGGTGCTGCTCGAGCGCGCGCCGGTCAAGGGCCTGTTGGTGCCGGCGGTGGCGCTGCTGTACGGCGAGAACGGCGCCTACGTGTACCGTGACGCCCGCCGCGACCCGGGCGGCAAGCACCACTACGAAGCGGCCGCGGTGCAGTTGCTCGCGGCCGTGGGCGACAGCTGGCTGGTGAGCGGACTCAACGCCTCCGACGCGATCGTGGTGCAGGGGGCCGGTGTCCTGTGGTCGCTGCAGGGGATCGGCAGCTTCTCGGCCGCGGAAGAAGAGCACGACTGAGCCCATGCTCGCCGCCAGCGTTCGTGGCTCGATCGCGCACCCGAAGATAGTCACGGCGCTCTCGCTGCTGATTGCGCTGTTCGGCGTCAACGCGCTCCTGAACGCGCGGCTCGACGTGTTCCCCGACTTCGCCCCGCCGCACGTGCTGGTGCAGACCGAGGCGCCGGGGCTGGATGCCACCCAGGTCGAGGCGCTGGTGACGCGACCGCTCGAGGGTCTGCTCGCCGGCGCCGAGAGCATCGCAGCCATCCGCTCGACCTCGAGCCAGGGACTGTCGGCCATTCAGGTCGTGTTCGGCGCAGCGGGCGACCCGTATCGACAGCGCCAGGTGATCACCGAACGCCTGGCGCAGGCCGGGGCACTGCTGCCGGCCGGCGCCGGGCCGCCGCTTCTGTCGCCGCTCAGCTCCTCGATGGAGTACTTGCTGCATTTCGGCTTCACGAGCGATCGGCTCTCGCCGATGGAACTGCGTGACCTCATCCGCTGGACCGTCAAGCCTCAGATCCTCGCCGTTCCCGGGGTCGCGCAGGCGCAGATCTTCGGTGGCGATTCCCGGGAGCGGCAGCTGCTGATCGACCCGCTCAGACTGCAGGCGGCCGGGGTCACGCTCGATGAGGTGTACGAGGCGGTGCGCCGCGGCACCGAGCTCATCGGCGGCGGCTACCTGGAGACCGCCACTCAGCGCATCGTCCTGCAGGCCCAGGCGCCGGGCGCTTCACCCGCAGCGCTCGCGCAGGCGGTAATCACCGTGCGCGACGGCGCGCCAGTGCGCCTCGGCGACGTCGCCACGGTGCAGGACGGGCCGGCGCCGCGCATCGGCGATGCGATGATCGGCGGACGCCCCGGCATACTCGTGGAGACCTCGACCCAGTTTGGCGCCAACACTCTCGAGGTGTCGTATGCGCTCGAGAACCGCCTCGCCACGCTCGCCCCCGCGCTCGCGGCGCAGGGTGTGCAATACCATCCGGCGCTCTTGCGGCCGGCGAGCTTCATCGAGAGCGCGATCGCGAAGCTGCGCAATTCCCTGCTGGTCGGCGCCGTGCTGGTGGTCGCGCTGCTGCTCGTCACGCTGCGTGACTGGCGCGGCGCGCTGATCTCGTTCAGCTCGATTCCGGTGTCGCTGCTCGCGACGGTGTGGTTTCTCATGAGCCGCGGCATCTCGCTCAATACGATGAGCCTTGGCGGGCTGGTCGTGGCCCTCGGGGTCGTCGTGGACGACGCGGTGATCGATGTCGAGAACATCACGCGCCGGCGGCGCGAGGCGCCGCCCGGCACTGACGGCCGCCAGCTCTTCATCGATGCATCGCTCGAGGTCAGACGCCCGGTGTTCTACGCCACCGCAGCGGTGGCCGTGGCGTTTCTGCCGATCTTCATGCTGTCAGGACTGCAGGGCTCGTTCTTCCGGCCGCTGGCGACGGCCTTCATGGTGGCGGTCGGCCTGTCGTTGCTGGTCGCCATGAGCGCCACGCCGGCGCTGTGCGCGCTCCTCATGGGCCGCTACGTGCCGCGACCGGAGGCGCCGTGGCTGCGCCGCTGCAAGGCGCTGCAGCAGCAGGCCATCGCCCGCCTGCATGCACGCCCGCTGCGGGTTCTCGCCACCGTGCTGGTGACGGGAGCCGCGGGCGCCGTGCTCCTGCCTACACTGGGTGCGCGGCTCCTGCCGGACTTCCGCGAGGACTACCTGATCGCCCACGCCGCCCTGCGCCCGGGCATCGCGCTCGAGGAGACCGCGCGCGTGGGCCGGCAGATCGCCGCCCGCCTCGCGGCCATCCGCGGCGTCCGCAGCGTCGCCGAGCAGATCGGGCGCGCGGAGAACGGCCAGGATCCCGACGCGCCGAACAAGAGCGAGTTCGAGATCCGGCTCGATCGCTCGCAGGGACTCACGACCGAGCAACTCGACGCCAAGGTCCGCGCGGTGTTCGACGACTTCCCCAACCAGCTCGTCGAGATCTATTCAGTGCTCGTCGAACGCATCGGCGAGACCCTGTCCGGCGAAGGCGCACCGTTTTTCGTGAGCGTCTTCGGCCCGGATCTGGACGTGGACGATCGGGTGGCTGGCGAGATCGCCGCGGTGCTGCAGCGCCTGCCGCAAAGCGGCAACGTACGCCTCAAGGCACCGGCGCGTCAGGTGCAGCTGCGCGTGGCGCTGCGCCCGGACCGGCTGGTCCTGTACGGGCTGGAAGCCTCCGCCGTGCTGCGCACGGTCAATGCGGCATTCCACGGCGGCGCAGTCGCCGAGCTCACGCGGGCCGATCGCAGCGTCCCCGTGACCGTGCACATCGCAGGCCCCCGTCCCACCCCCCGCAACGTCGGCGACCTGCTGCTGCGCGGCCGTGACGGCGCGCTGGTGCCGCTGTCCGCCGTCGCCACGCTCGAGCTGGTGTCAGCGCGCAGCCTGATCGACCATGAGAGCGGACTGCGCCGCCAGATCGTCGTCGTCAATCCGAAGACTTCCGACCAGGCGGGCTACGCACGGGCGGCACGCGCGGCGGTGGCGGCGCAAGTGAAGCTGCCCCGCGACGTCTATCTGCGCTACGGTGGTGAAGCGCCCGCGGTCGCGGCGGCCGAAAAAGACCTGCTGCTGCATGCGCTCGCCGCCTTCGTGCTGATCGTGCTGCTGCTGGCGCTCGCCTTCGGCCGCACCCGCCACGTTCTGCTGGTGCTCGTCGCCCTGCCGAGTGCGCTGCTCGGCGGCGTGGCGGCCGTGGCGGTCACGGGAGACACGCTGTCCCTTGGAGCGATGGTGGGCTTCGTCGCCCTGTTCGGCATGGCGGCGCGCAACACCATCCTGCTCATCTCCCACTACGACCACCTGGTCGCGGTCGAAGGACAGCCGTGGGGACTGGCGAGCGCGGCGCGCGGCGCGGCCGAGCGGCTCACGCCGGTCCTGCTCACGGCCTCGCTGACCGCGTTCGCCCTGTTACCGGTCGCAATTCAGCTGCGCCAGCCCGGGCACGAGATCGAGGGGCCGATGGCGGTCGTGATCCTGGGGGGGCTGGTCTCCTCGACCCTCGTCACTCTGGTTCTCATCCCGCCGCTCGCGGCCCGCTGGCTGCGCCCCGGCTGACCCGGGCCGCGGTGACAGCCATGCGCCAGGATTGCTCGGAGCGCGTGTGTCACATTCGACACGACTCTGTGGCGGGCGCGACGCTTTGCCGCCCGCCGGTGCGAGGATGGTTCCGCGCCTAAATGAACAAGCCTATGATAATCGGCCTTTCTTGCAGCGAGTCCGGCGCTGGCACGGCACCTGCTAGAGGAACACCGGTCGCAAGGCCACGTCGCGGCGTCACGCGGGAGGGTGCGCCGTCGCTGAGGGCGGGGCGCTCGGAGAATCTAACGATACAACTCGAATCGAGGAGACGGCGTATGCAATTCGATTCAAAGGGAAAGCTATGGAGGATGTTGGCAATCCTCGCACTCGGGAGCGGGTGCACCGCGGCGCTCAGTGACGAGGTCACCGACCGCGCCAAGGATCCCGATCTGTGGGCGGCGCCCGGCGGCGACCAGGCCCTGACACGGCACAGCCGGCTGAAGGACATCTCGACGGCGAACGTGAAGGGCCTGCAGATGGTCTGGTCGCAGTCCAGCGGAACCCTGCGCGGCCACGAGGGCCAGCCGCTGGTCGTCACCGTCGGCAACACTCCCATGATGTACATGGAGAGCGGCTGGCCGAACATCATACAGGCGCTCGACCTCACCGATCCGGACCATCCGCGAGAGGTGTGGAACTACAAGAAGGCTACCAATCGCGATGACTCGGCGGTGCCGCGCGCCTGCTGCGATACCGTCAACCGCGGGCCGTCCTATGCGGACGGCAAGCTGGTGTTCGGCACCCTCGATGGCTTCGTCATCGCGCTCGACGCGCGGACTGGCAAGGAGGTCTGGGTCGTCAAGCACGCCTACCCCGCCAAGGGCGAGACCATCACCCCGGCGCCGCTCATTGCCGACGGCAAGGTGGTCATCGGCTTCGGTGGCGATGAGTTCGCCGCCCGTGGTCGCCTGACCGCCTACGACCTCGCGAGCGGCCAGAAGGTCTGGGAGTGCCAGAGCACCGGCAGCGACAAGGACGTGTGCCTGACGCCGGCCACCAACAAGGCGCACCCGGAATACGGCAAGGCCGGGTCGGATGTCGGTATCCACAGCTATCCCGGTGACGAGTGGCAGCGCGGCGGCGGGGCGATGTGGGGCTTCTACAGCTACGATCCGGAGCTGCACCTCGTCTATGCCTCGACCGGCAACCCCGGCCTGTGGAGCCCGTCCTATCGCTGCAGCGAGAAGACCCACGAGGCCTGCAACACGGGTAAGCAGGACAACAAGTGGTCGATGTCGATCTTCGCGCGCAAGCTCGAGACGGGTGAGGCGGTCTGGGTGTACCAGATGACGCCGTTCGACCAGTGGGACTACGACGGCATCAACGAGAACATGCTCGAGGACCTGACGGTCGACGGCAAGGCTCGCAAGGTGCTCGTCCACTTCGACCGCAACGGCTTCGCCTACGTGCTCGACCGCACCGACGGCACGCTGCTGCGCGCCAACAAGTACGTGACGACGAACTGGGCGGAGAAGGTCGACATGAAGACCGGTCGCCCGATCAAGGTGAAGGAGCATTCACCGTTCGCTCCCGGCGGCAACACGCAGGCTTGCCCGTCGGCCATGGGCGGCAAGGACCAGCAGCCGTGTGCGATCGACCCGACCGAGCCCGGCATGGCGTACTGCCCGACCAACAACTGGTGCATGGAAGACGAGCCCCAGGAGCGCTCGCATACGCAGCAGGGCACGGTGTACGTGTTCGCCAACGTGTACATGTACCCCGAGAAGCCCGGCATCACCGGTAAGTTCAAGAAGTTCAACTTCCTCACCGGGGAGACGGTGTGGGAAATCCCGGACCCGTATCCGAACTGGGGCGGAGCGCTGGTCACCGACGGGGGCCTCGCGTTCTACGGCAGCCTGAACGGCGACTTCCGCGCCGTCGACCGTGCCTCGGGGGAGGTGCTGTGGCAGCGTCGCCTGGGCTCGGGCATCATCGGTAACCCGATCACCTACAAGATCGCAGGCAAACAGTACGTGTCGGTGTGGAGCGGCATAGGCGGCTGGATCGGGTTGCCGGTGACCGCGGGCCTGGACCTCAGCGACAAGTTCGGCGCCATCGGTGCAACCGCCATGACCAAGGCGGCGAACCTCGACAAAATCCCGATGGGCGGAACTCTTTACACGTTCCGTGTCGAATGAGCATGGTGAGGGCAAGTTGAGTTGGGAAGCGCCCGGTCTTTCAGACCGGGCGCTTCATTTCGGGCCGCGACTCAAGTCGCGGCCCGGCACCTTGGGGGCAGGCGATGGTGTGGAAACGGGCGGCGATGCTGGCGCCTGCCTCGCTGGCGATACTCGCGGCGAGCGCGGCAGTTGCGGGGCGCACCGGCCCCCTGCGCGTGTGCGCGGACCCGGGCAACATGCCGTTTTCCAACAACCGCGGCGAGGGCATCGAGAACAAGATCGCCGAGGTGCTCGCCCGCAACCTCGGCACGTGGGTGCAGTACTACTACCGGCCCGGCATCGAGCGGGGCATGACGCGCACGACCTTGTACGCCGAGGAGTGCGACGTGATGTTCGACATGCCGGTGGACAGCGAGCGTGTACTGGTCACCACGCCGTTGTATCGCACGACCTTCGTGCTCGCCTCCCGCAGCGATCGCAGCATCACCATCAGGAACCTCGACGATCCGCGCCTGAAGAGGCTCAAGGTCGGCGTCTACCAGACCTCGGCGATCCGCCAAGCGCTCGCCGACCATGACGTACGCAACGTCTCGATCCACTACCTCAGCCACGACGCGGACCTGGTGCCGGAGGATCAGCCGGCCTACCAGGTGCAGGAGGTGGTGGACGGCAAGCTCGATATCGCCGCCGTGTGGGGGCCGTTCGCCGGCTACTACAAGGTGATGAAGCACGCACCGATCGCCCTGCAGCCGGTCAACCTCATGGAAGACGCCGTACCGCTCGAGTACGACCTGGCGGTCGCGGTGCGCACGAGCGACAAGGACCTGCAGGCGCAGCTGGACCGCGCGCTGCACGCCGAGCGTGAGGCGATCCGTTCCATCCTCACCGACTTCGGCGTCCCCCTGGTTCGTTGCGATGCCTGTCTCGTCAGCGGCGACCTGCCTTCGCACGGACCCTATGCACAACCGAAGCGCGTGCCGGAGTCCGCGAGTGGCACACCGACCGTCAGCGTCGCGCAGCTCAACGACTGGCTGGCACATGGCGCGAACCTCAACGTCGAGCTCAACAACGCGGTGCTGGCCGGCGACCGGGTGCGCATCGCCTACCTGCTCGATCGGAAGCACGCACCGATCGACGCCCTGGACCTGCAGGGTGAGACCGCGCTGCAGGTCGCCATCCGCCAGAAGTCGCAAGCCCTGGTCCGCTACCTGATCGCGCACGGTGCCGGGGTGGCGGTTCCCGACCGCGACGGCTGGACGCCCCTCATGACGGCCGCGTGGGTGAACGACGGCCCGATTGTCACCCTGCTGGCCAGGCAGCACGCAGACCCTGACGCCGCCGGCGCGGGTGAGCTCACGCCGCTGGGCATCGCCTTGAGCGGCGGCAAGGATGCAGCCGCGCTGGCACTCATCGAGGCGGGGGCTGACGTCAATCGCCCGGTGGGGGCGGGCGGGTACACGCCGCTCATGCTGGCGGTCGCCCAGCATTCCAGGACCGCCGCCCAGGTGCTACTCAAACGGGGAGCGGACGTGAATGCCCGCAACCAGGGCGGCATCACGGCGCTCATGATCGCGGCGGCCGCCAACCAGCCGGAGCTCGTCGCACTGCTCGTCCAGGCGGGCGCGAACGTGGAGGCCCGCAGCGAGACCGGCGAGACGGCGCTGTCGATTGCGCGGGCGAGGGATTATCAGGCGGTGATGAAGCTGCTCGAGCAGCAGCCCTCGCCGGCGAGCTGACGCAGACGCACGTCCCGCACGCCTCACTGTGATCGCCGATGAAGGGGTGGGTCTTTGAATGCGCGCACTGCTCGGCTGTATCTTCCTGCTCGCGTTCCCGGCCCTGAACGCCGACGAGCCCCAGGCGCCGCCGGCGCAGCTACCAGCGCCGCCCCAATCACCACCGGCGCAACCGCCCCCCCCGGCCCCCGCCAACACCCTGAAGCCCGCGGATCGCGTCGAGGCGACGCCCAAGGGGCAGCTGAAGAATCCCTACACCGACGACAACGCGGCGATCGTGGAGGCCGGGCACAAGCTGTACATGCGCTACGGCTGCAACGGCTGCCACGGCGGCAATGGAGGCGGTGGCATTTGCCCGCCTCTGATCAACGACGCCTGGGTGTATGGCGGGGATGACGACACGCTCTTCCGGCTGGTTACGCTCGGCAGTGACGTACTGCAGAGCAAGGGCTACAGCCGCATCGCCCAGGAGAACGTGGTCGCGCCCATGCCGCCGATGGGCCTGATCGTAGCGACCGACGACGAGCTGTGGCGGATACTCGCCTTCGTCCGTTCCAACTTTCACGGGGCGCCGGAGAACAAGTTCGGCCAGCCGCCTGAAGCGGTGTCGCCCACTCGCTAGTGGCCACGCCGTGTGCGCCAGATCTGGCATCCTGTGGCACGCGCGGCGCACGCCGCTCACGTGCCGCGCACCGCGGCCGCGCGCGAAGCTGCGGCAAGTCACTGCAGAGAAAGGAGGTTCCCGGCCGCGCGGGCGCTGGCACGCGGAATGCTAGTAGCTAAGCGCTGGCGCACCACTCATCCGAGCGAGGAGATCCCACAGTGAAATCCAGAGCCGCGGTCGCCTGGGCTGCCGGCCGGCCATTATCGATCGAGGAAGTGGACGTGGCCGCCCCCAAGGCCGGCGAGGTCCTGGTCAAGATCGTCGCGACCGGGGTCTGCCACACCGACGCCTTCACACTGTCCGGGCGCGACCCGGAGGGTCTGTTCCCTGCGATTCTCGGCCACGAGGGCGGAGGCATCGTCCAGGAGGTGGGAGCCGGTGTCACGAGCGTGCGGGCCGGCGACCACGTGATCCCTCTTTACACACCCGAATGCGGCGAGTGCAAGTTCTGCCGCTCAGGGCGGACCAATCTGTGCCAGAAGATCCGCGCCACGCAGGGCAAGGGACTCATGCCCGACGGCACCACGCGCTTCTCCACGGGAGGCAAACCCGTGCTGCACTACATGGGCACGAGCACCTTCTCGGAGTACACGGTGCTGCCCGAAATCGCGGTCGCGAAGGTGAATGCACGGGCGCCGCTCGACAAGGTCTGTCTGCTCGGCTGCGGCATCACCACCGGCATCGGCGCGGTGCTGAACACCGCCAAGGTGCGACCGGGCTCCTCCGTCGCGGTGTTCGGGCTGGGGGGCATCGGCTTGTCGGTGGTGCAGGGGGCGGTGATGGCCAAGGCCGGGCGAATCATCGGCGTCGACACCAACCCCGAGAAATTCCCGATGGCCCGATCGCTCGGCGCCACCGATTGCATCAACCCCAAGGACCACAACCTGCCCATCCAGCAGGTCATCATCGACATGACCGACGGCGGGGTCGACTACTCCTTCGAATGCATCGGCAACGTGAGCGTCATGCGCTCCGCGCTCGAGTGCTGCCACAAGGGCTGGGGGGAGTCGATCATCATCGGCGTCGCGGGCGCGGGCGAAGAGATCCATACCCGCCCGTTTCAGCTGGTCACCGGCCGCGTGTGGCGCGGCTCGGCGTTCGGCGGCGTGAAGGGCCGCTCGCAGCTGCCCGGGTTCGTAGAGCGCTACCTCGGCGGGGAGATCAAGATCGACCAGATGGTCAGCGAGGTGCTGCCGCTCGAGGAGATCAACCGGGCGTTCGACCTGCTGCACGAGGGCAAGGTCATTCGCTCCGTCATCCGCTTCTGAATCGGAGCTTCAACTTTGGCGGGACGCGTCGAAAACCGGCGGTTACGCACTGCAGCAATGCGCGGTGCTGTCGGCGACGGGCCGTTTGCAGTAGCCTCTCGCATGGAGCACTCATGTCACGGATGGGTGAGAATGCTCAGGGCGCCGACGCAGGGGGGCCCGGACGAGCGTTCGGGGGACGCCACCATGCAAACGCGATTGAGCACCCAGAGCCACGCGGACCTGATTCGCAGTGTCATCGCCGGACACCGGGCGGGGCTGCCGATCGATGAGGTCATACGGCGCTCGTGGAGCCGCTGTCTCACGACCTACGCGCTGGACCCCTATCAGAGCAAGCGGCCGAACAGCGTCGAGCATGCCGACCTGCTGGCACGCAGGCAGCGCATCGGCGCCGTGCTGCCGATTGCGCGCATCGAGATGGAAAGCCTCGGCAAGCTCCTGCTGCACTCCCAGTACAGCATCATGCTGACCGATCGCGATGGCGTCATCCTCAGCTACGTCGGCGATCCCGGTTTTGCGGCCACGGCGCGCCGCTGCGGGTTCCGCGAAGGCGTAGTGTGGAGCGAGCAGGAACTGGGCACGAACGGCATGGGGACCTGCCTGACGACGCAACGGCCGATCGTCATACACCGCGCCGAGCATTTCCTCGCCCAGAACATCCAGCTGACCTGCTCCGCGGCCCCGATCTTCGACATGCGCGGGCAGCTGCTCGCCGCGCTCGACATTTCGGGCGCTTCCGCCAATGCGCAGACCCATACGCTGGCGCTGGTCGACATGGCGGCGCAGAACGTGGAGAACCGCGCACTGCTCAGTGCGTGCCGGGACTACTACGTGCTGCGCTTCCACCGCTGTGCGGAATTCGTCAGCACGCCGGGGGAGGGCGTGGTCGCCTTCGATGAGGCGGGCACCATCAAGGGCGCCAACCGCAGTGCGCTGGAGCTGCTGAGATTTCGCGATCACGAGGCCCTGTGCGGGCAGCGCGTGGACCGCGTCTTCGAGACCCCCCTCGCGACCCTGCTGCAGCTGGCCGCGCGCCACAGGTTCCGGCCCGAGCCCCTGCCGTCGCCCTTGGGAAGGCGGCCGTGGTTCGCGATGGTGCAGGCGCCGGTGGAATCGCAGCGCCGCGCGCTCCCTTCGGCCGGCACTGCCGGGAGCGCGGCCGGCATTGCGCGCACGGCGGAGTCGGACCCCTTGCAGTGCCTGCAGTCCACCGATCCGGTGATGCAGCAGAGCGTGCAAGTCCTGCGCCGCGTCATCGATCGGGACATCTCGGTGCTGTTGCTCGGGGAAACCGGCACCGGCAAGGGGTACTGCGCGCGCGCCATCCATGCCGCCAGCCGCCGCGCCGAGAAGCCGTTCCTGTCGGTGAACTGCGGCGCCATCCCCGAGCCGCTGATCGAGAGCGAGCTGTTCGGCCACAAACCCGGCGCGTTCACCGGCGCCGCCCGCGACGGCAGCGTGGGCCGCATCCTGCAGGCAAACGGCGGCACGCTGTTCCTCGATGAGATCGGCGACATGCCGCTGCCACTGCAGGCGCGCCTCCTGAACGTCATCGAGGACCGCGAGGTGCTGCCGCTGGGTGGAACCAAGGCGATTCCGGTCGACGTGCGCATCATCAGCGCGACACAGCACGATCCCGTGGAGCTGATCGCCAAGGGGCAGTTCCGCGACGACCTGTACTATCGCCTGAACGGCATCACCGTGCGCATGCCCCCGGTGCGCCAGCGCGCGGATATCCCGGATCTGATCCGCAAGCTGGTGCGCACGGAAGCCGGAACCGAGAACGCGGTTGACATCGATGTGGCGCTGCTCGAGCGACTGGCCAGGTATTCCTGGCCGGGCAACGTACGCCAGCTGCGCAACGTGGTGCGCACGATGCTGGCGCTGCGCAGCAGCAATCGCCTGACGCTCGCGGATTTCAACGACAGCTGGCTCACCGGCGCCACGCGCCCCGAGGAGCCGACGATGGAGTCCGGCAGCCCGGCCGAAGCAGACGTCGAGAACGTGCTCGGCAGCGCCGAATGCGACGCGCTGCGCCGGACGCTCGAAGCGTTCCACTGGAACATCAGTGCCGCGGCCTCGCGCTTGCATCTCAGCCGGCGAACGCTGTACCGCAAGATGCACCGGCATGGGCTGGCACGCGCGGTGCCGACAGGGCTCGCGATAGTGGCTCGCGAGCGCGAGGCGACTCATGACGAGGGCGGCGCACGGGCGCCGCCGAAAGGCCCGGCCGACGCGGGCCAGTAAACGCTGGCGAAGCGGGTTTTCATGGCGGAACTTTCAAGCGAGGCAGGACTTATGGCAGTTTCAATTCACCCCTCCGTTGACAACGGCGTAAAGAAGGGTAATCCCAATTTCGCCGGCGGCACCCTGACCTGCAAGTGCGCCCAGATGCCGGTCACGGTCAGCATCGGGGCGAACGTGGCGTTCAATCATGCGTGCGGCTGCACCAAGTGCTGGAAGCCCAAGGGCGCGCTCTTTTCGGTGGTCGCGGTGGTGGCGCGGGACAAGCTCGCGGTCACGGCCAACGGCCAGAAGCTCAAGATCGTCGACCCGAGTGCGACGATCCAGCGCTACGCCTGTACCGGATGCGGCGTTCACCTGTACGGCCGCATCGAGAACAAGGGCCACCCGTTCCATGGGCTCGACTTCATTCACGTCGAGCTGTCGAAGGAGAAGGGCTGGGAAGAGCCGCGGTTCGCAGCGTTTGTCTCCTCGATCATCGAGTCCGGTGCCAAGCCCGAGCAGATGGGCGCCGTGCGCGCGCGGTTGAAGGAGCTCGGTCTCGAGCCCTACGACTGCCTGTCGCCGGCGCTGATGGACCTGATCGCAACGCATACCGCCAAGGCGAAGGGCGTGCTCGCGGCCTGAGCGCGAGGGCGCGGCGCCCCTCGCTCGAGGCGCCGTGCGCTCAGGTGCAACGGGTCAGAACGTCCCGGCGACGGAGAACGGCCGCCGGCCGGTGGCGTCCGGGGAGCCGAGATAGCGGATGTTGTTGACGAGCTCGGGCGTGGCGCCGGCGCGCGCCGCGACCAGCCCCTCGAGCTCGAAGCCCGGCTGACGCGTCAGGCGCAGCGTGCCCTCGACGGCGAGTGGGCCGTCGAGGTCGCGCAGTTTCCCGGTCGGCTCGCCCGGGCCTCCGGGGAAAGTCACCAGGTAACTGCCCAGCGGCGTCGCCGCACCTGAGCGATCTTCCAGGTCACGCGCCTCGATGCGCCCCTGAAGCGCGGTGAT
>Ga0209154_1001504_pt1 | contig 13653 bp, 8 predicted proteins | sample GraSoiAngelo_121_FD_185878 | JGI IMG/M metagenome (GOLD analysis project Ga0209154, IMG submission 185878) | Grasslands soil microbial communities from the Angelo Coastal Reserve, California, USA - 14_0919_12_20cm (SPAdes) (version 2) | ecosystem: Environmental > Terrestrial > Soil > Grasslands ... | reverse complement strand
CGTTCTTTTTTCCTTCTCCTTGGTACTCTTCGAAGAGTTTTCTCTGCATATCGAGAGCCTCCTCAGTGTGCTCGATGACTCGGAGAACCTTGGCAACAGACCATTTCGCCGTTCTGATCTTAAGCGGATCACCAAGCTGCTCGGTATATTGCAGCGCCTTCTGGAACATGAACAACGCTCCTTGGTACTCTTTCCGCTCGAAGTGGTTCCAACCGATGCTACTGTAGAGGGGCCCCTTCGCCATATTCGCTCTCACATCCGCCGACTTTTCGGCAAGATCCAACGCTTTCATATTCCACTCTAACGCCTTCTCGGGCTCCGCGATAGCCATCATGCGAGCCGCGTCAATAGCAAGCAGGTCCATCTTCAGCATCAGCGCAAGATTGAACGCTTCTCGGAGACGTGGCTGAGCTTCCCGTGGTTTCCCTGATAGACTGAGAACTCTTCCCCGCTCCAACACATATCGGACGCTCACCCTCTGATCAGCCTTAGGCAGAGCCTTCTCGACCCTATCGAGAGTCTTCTGAGCCTCCGAGAATTTCTTCTGAGTAGCCTCAGCCCTCGCAATCTGTGTCAGAAGCTCAGCTAGATACGAGATGTCGAGCGAGTCTAACGCGGCTGGGAGAAGCTCGCGAAACTTCTTCTCAGTCGGACCCGGATGCTCATAATCCCAGAGACGGTCAAGATCAGTGACCATGCCCATTCCCAATTTCCTATCAGTCTCTCCCAACTTGCTAAATGAGCTCGACACTCCTCTGTGGGAACCTATGACCTACTTAGCCAATGAGCCGACTCATTTTCTTAATTGTACCAAACAGTTGAGAGCCTGGGTGAAAGGCGTCAATGAAAGATCGCCGTCCCCTCGGGGCAAAAGGGCCCGGGAAGAACTGCAGGATATGGTTTCCGACTTTGAACTGTGAGGCATCGCTCTAATGTTGTTTGTCGGTACCGATGTCGGCGGAACCTTCACTGATATAGTCATCTTCGATGAGGAGTCGAAGTATAACCTCGAGGTTATCAAAGTCCCAACAAATCCCAAACATCCAGAATCCGCAATCCTTGAAGCTCTAGAGCGGTATCAGAATAGAACGGGACAATTTGCGCTGATTTCTCATGCAACGACCATTGCGACCAACAACCTCCTCACGCAGACTGGGATGGCAGAAACCGCTCTCATTACGAACGAGGGGTTCAGAGACGTCTTAGAGATCGGACGACAGAGAAGACCCGAGATCTACAACCTCAACACAAAGAGACCAAGGCAGCTTGTCACGAGAAGAAACCGTTTCACCGTCAGGGGAAGAAGACTTGTCAATGGATCTAGTCTAGCATCGCTAGTGGAAGAAGATCTGCTAACGGTTTCTAAAGCAATCATTGAAAGAGGAATAGAATCAGTCGCGATCTCATTTCTCAACTCCTACGTCAATCCGGCAGATGAGATAAACGCTGAAAAAATTTTGAGACATTCAGGCTTCAAAGGGCATATCGACCTGTCGAGCAGAATCAACCCTCAATACAGGGAATATGAGAGGACTAGCACAACTGTCGTCAACGCCTCACTCGCGCCCTCAGTATCGCAATACCTGCAGCGACTAAAGAGAAGGCTTGAACAGATCGGTATAGGATCTCCGGTCTATGTCATGAACTCTGACGGAACAGCCAGCACCACGGCCCAAGCCGCCAAACACCCGATCTCGATAATAGAATCCGGCCCCGCAGCAGGAGTCCTATCCTCAAGAAATCTCGCCAAACATCTCAGGCTCACAAAGGCCATTACGTTCGATATGGGCGGGACAACAGCAAAGGCCGGCGCGATCGTCAGCGGGAAGGCCGACCTCGCCTACGAGTTCGAAGCGGCTGGAAGAACCTACCATGGAAGATCAATCAAGGGTAGCGGCTACCCAGTAAGACAACCCTTCATCGACCTCGCAGAGGTAAGTGCCGGGGGCGGAACGATAGCGTGGATAGACGAGACCGGGAACCTCAAGGTGGGACCCGAAAGCGCGGGAGCAGACCCGGGACCTGCAGCATACGGCAATGGCGGCACACATGCGACCGTAACAGACGCGAACATCATTGCAGGAAGAATCAACTCTTCCAAACTATTGGGCGGACAGCTCAAGCTCCGCGATGATCTTGCAGTCAGAGCCGTCGGAAAGCTAAGTCGTAGGCTCGGAACCTCGATCGAGGAGACTGCAGATAGGATTCTCCGAATAGTCAACAGCAACATGAGCAAAGCACTCAGACTCGTAAGCGTTGAACGCGGCCGAGACCCCAGGGAGTATTCCCTAATCGCGTTCGGAGGCGCCGGACCTCTACACGCTTGCGATTTAGCAGAAGAACTCGAGATCAAGAGAATAATCATACCCATGCACCCTGGTCTGTTTTCGGCGTTCGGCCTGCTCACCGCAGAAGTGTCCAGAACATTCATTCAACCCATAATCGGACAATCAGCGATCAACGTCGAGCCAACTTTCAGACATCTTAGAGAACAAGCAAGAAAATCACTGAAAGAAGAAGGGTTCACGGGCTATCAGACAGTAGAACAGGTTGACCTGCGATATCAGGGGCAAGCCTACGAAATAACACTGCCCTACAAGAAGAACACTAACCTAGAACGACTATTCGATCGAGAGCACAAGAACCTCTACGGATACTCATCAAAAGATGCAGTTGAAGCAGTAAACGCTCGGATTCGAGCAATCATTCCCATACCTAAGGCTAAACTCGCGAAGAGGCAACTCAAATCCGGAAAACCAGCCGCTCCAGCCTCATCGAGAAAAATGTCACTTCTAGGAAGCTGGCAGAAGGTCCCAGTCTACGACCGAGAAAAACTATTCCCGGGCGTAAGCAGCAGCGGACCTTGTATTATCGAAGAATACGACTCGACCACGGTAATCGGAAAGAATTGGAAGTGGAAAATCGACCCCTACCGAGACCTTGACTTAGCTCTCCACACATCCGTGAAAGATTAGAAAAAGAAAAACGGACATTCCAGCCCGCATTCGAACGATGCGGCATGTCTAGTCTGTATCCGCAGCGTTCTCGTTAGCGTCATCCAGTTCAACGTGAGCTACTGAATTGTCATCCGAGGTTTCATCATCATCATGCTCCTGATCTTGATGGTTCTGCTCATGCTCATCACTATCATGACTTGTGGTAGCGGTGTTGGAAGTTTCAGTTGCATGAAGAATGGCAACGGCGGGAAGTAGCACAGCGGCTGTAATCAATAAGATGACTACTATCTTCTTCGAGACCCTTCACCTCCCAAAGTCGCACGCTACGTCACAGATACTGATGCCTAAGATAACCCAACGGTTTTGAACGCACCGTTCAAGAAAACTTAGCGTTCCAAGTTCTGGAGACTCAGTCACAGTAGACATCCGGCTCCTGGTGTCCAGATTCTTCCGGACCCCTATGAGCTATGTTTTCTAACTACCATTCGTCCCAGTGTATCTGATTCGAGGATCTCCTCAGAGCCTTCACTCTTTTCCTCATTTCCAGTCCGAATCGTCGCTCTCCCAGATGTCTGTAGCCTATCGGAACAATGGCAAGAGGGATGATGGACCCGTCTGCTGGGAGTTTGAGGGTATTAACAACCATGCTGTCATCTATTGCTCCGATGAAAGATGCATCCAGCCCTTCTTGAACGGCGGACAGGATTAGAGCGAGGCTGGAGAAGGCGCTGTCAGTCAGCCACCAGGGAATCCTAGCGTTCTTCTCCGCAGGGCTACCGTATTTTGATTCGAACCGAGACTTGTTACCACAGGGAACCACGACTACCGGAGCCTTCTCAATGAACCCTGCGACTACTCCCCCGTAGCTTGCGTATTCATGTTGGCGCGCAGCTTCCGCGAGCTTTGCCCTTTTCCAGAGTCCCTGACGACAACCAGGTCGAAGTCCTGTGTGAATCCTGCGCTAGGCACGTGCCGCGCGTTTTCCAGAATTCTGCTCAGAACGAATTCGGGGATAGGTCTGTCTTGAAACCCGTACACGTTTCTGCGCTTTCGAAGAAGCAGGTCAAACTCCATGGGCTGGCCGCTCCAGCGGTTATCCTTTATCAGACATGAGTCGAGTGTTTGGGAGAGTCCTCTCGGTTGTCCTCGCTCAAGAATCCCGTTCGAGCTCGAATCAAAAGGCGGCGTCCGAAGGACAGCGTGTCCAAGCTAGCCTTTCGCGTCAGCTACCTACGTCGCAGCAGAGAAATCTACCGTCGCTATCTTGAATCAAAGCCCTGGATCAACCAGCTTTACACCAGCTTCCTCAACATCAGACCCGGCCAGAAAATCGTCGACATAGGCTGCGGACCCGGCGACTTCACCCGCCAGCTCGCAAGACTCTCAAACCAGAAAGCAAAAATCCTGGGAATAGACTCCAACGAGAAGTCGATCCGGGCAGCAACCACCGACACTAAGAAAGCGCGATTGTCCCAATGCATATCTTACAAGCTAGGTGATGTCTACAAGATTCCGCTCGAGGACGGCTACGCTGACCTGACCTGCTGCCGGACACTCCTAATGCATCTCACGGAGCCTCTCAAAGCCGTCAAGGAGATGGCGCGAGTAACAAAGAGAGGCGGGTCAGTCGTCGCACTAGAAGGGGGAAAAATGGGAGCATTCTACGACCCTGACGATGAAGAGTACACCAAGCTTGCCGAACGAGCCTACGAAGCCTGGATCAACGGCATCCGAAAACTGGAAGGAAAAGAGTTCAAGATCGGCGAAAAACTTCCAGGAATATTCCAGAAAGCTGGGTTGTCCAACATCAAGGCCGAGGTCCAGGCCGATGCCTGGCTCTACTCTGACCCAAGACGAAGACTCAGCGATGTGAAGGCGGAATTGCGCTTCGACTATTCACTCTTCAAAGACAGAAGGCGCAAAGACAGAAAGTATCTGCTAGCTGGCGGACTATCAAACGCTACTATCACTTCCTACTTCAACCGCCTAGAGGCCCGCACAAAGGAACTCTTGTCAAACGATGAGAAGCTTCGCAATGACGCTTCGTTCTACGCGGCCACTTTCCTCTTGGTATCCGGAGCGAAGAAAGACTAGAGACTGATTGGACAACAGCCAGAGACAGGTTTTCCAGGAAATGACCGTGGATCCGACAACGGTCGAGATTATCCGGAGCACGCTCCTCTACGCCAGCGAGGAGATGGGCATCGCTCTCAGAAACTCATCCTACTCTCCAAACATCCGGGAAAGAATGGACCACTCAGCCGCAATCTTCGACGACCAGGGAATGCTACTCGCACAAGCAGAACACATTCCAGTCCATCTCGGCTCGCTACCACTCGGGTTGCGGAACACGCTGGACTATTGCGAGAAAGAAAACATCGGACTGGAAGAATCGTCGATGATAATAGTCAACAATCCATACATTGCCGGGACACACCTCAATGATGTAACAGTCATCTGCCCCGTATACCACTCAGATAGTCTCGTCGCTTACGCGGCGAACAAGGCACATCACGCAGATGTCGGTGGTAAGGTTCCAGGGAGCATCTCAATAGATGCCAAGACCCTCTTCGAGGAAGGTGCCGTAATAGACCCGAGATATCTCATTCGGAAAAACAGATTCGTCGCCAACGCGGTAACAGCTCTCGCCTCTAAATCCCGCACGCCGAAAGAGAGGATAGGCGATCTCAAAGCTCAGACTGCAGCCAACGTCACCGGGGAAAGAAGAGTCCTCGATCTCGTCAAGAAGCACGGCCGAAAATTGTTCCAGCAGGCATGCGCAGAGTCGCTGAGGAGGACGGAGCAGATGATGAGGTTGAGGCTCGCTAAGATACCCTCCGGCACCTATCATGCTCAGGACTATCTAGAAGATCCTGACGGACACGATATTCTACTCAAAGTCACCCTCACACTCTCAAAGGGACGATTGAAAGTAGACTACACCGGAACCGATAGTCAGGTATCGAATCCTCTCAACGCAGTCTACGGGGTAACCCTCTCCGGAGTATACTACGTCACCCGGACACTAACAGGGGACGATGTCCCCGCAAACCAGGGAGCCTTCATGCCCATCACAGTCCATGCACCAGAAGGAACAATCCTCAACCCAACATTCCCCCACCCTGTCGCCGGAGGCAACGTCGAAACAAGCCAGCGAAACGCCGACCTCCTCTACCTCGCATTCTCGAGAGCCATCCCTGACAAGGTCCCAGCCGACTCAGGTGGCTCGATGAATAACATCATGATGGGCGGATCATACAAGGGTCGAAACTGGGCCTTCTACGAAACCATAGGCGTCGGCCTCGGCGCAAGAAGCGACGCGGACGGCATAGACGGCATACAAGCAAACATGACCAACACAATGAACACACCTATCGAAGAAATAGAGCGATCGTACCCCTTACTCATCAAACAATACGAGCTCAGACCAGACAGCTCGGGATCCGGACAACACCGTGGAGGCTCAGGATTAATCAGATCCTACCAAGCACTAGCCGACAATGTCACAGTGACAATTCTTGCCGACAGAGGACGAAACAGGCCACGGGGGCTATTCGGAGGTGGAGATGGTGCTCGAACGGGGGTTAACCTCTACAAGAGGGCGAGGGGGAAGACTCGGAAACGAGCACTGCCCGTCAAAGTCACGGTTGTTCTCCGGAAGGGAGATGTGATTGAAATCATGACTGCTGGTGGAGGCGGCTATGGGAAGCCAGAGAAACGGGAAGGGGCAAGAATCAAAGAGGATATTCAACAGGGAATCATTACGTCTCCCAATGTGAGACGGGCATGTTGCCAATTCAGGGGTATCTAGCGAGTCAAAGGGAACGACTTGACGTAAGAATCGATTCGAGCGACTACGTTTTGTTCAGCTAGGAAGTGATGCACTTTGCTGTTTCAAAGCATTGAGTTTGAGCTGAACGGACCCAAGATAACTATAGAATTGAACGGCGGGCTTATCTACAGCGTGACGGACATATTCTCTACGGATATCCACGTGATCTGATGTCGGACAAGCGGTTTGTCCAACAGTCCGGTATCGACGCCTTCAACGGTAACGAGCTAATAGTCAAAGGCGCACTGGAAAGCCAGGTCGGCCTCATGGCCGGATACCCGGGATCGCCAGTCGCAGAAATCTTCACCATTCTGGAGGAGAACGCGGACATTCTCCGCGAGGTTGGACTCTGGGGCGAAATGACCAACGACGAATCCCAGGGCGCAGCCGCCCTCAACGGTGCAATGGACGTCGGCGTCAACGCCATAGCTGTCATGAAGAGCGTCGGACTAAACGTCGCAGCCGACCCGATCAACATCATCAACTACAGCGACAAGTACGGTCTGAGCGGCAAGAAGGGCGGAGCTGTCGTCGTCTGCGGCGACGACCCACACGCCTCCAGTACTCAGGTGGCGGGTGACAGTCGCGCCTTGATGGAGCATCTCAAGATGCCCATCATCGAGCCCAGCAACCCTCAAGAGATCAAGGATTGGATAGGAGAAGCCCTCCGACTCTCGGCCTACTCAAACCTGGTCGTGGGCTACCTCATCACTACCTACCTGGCTGAAGGCGGGGGAAACGTAAAGATCTACGAGAACAAATCCCCTGAAATAAGCTTCAAACATCCTATCACCATAGACATCTCGAAGGTTGACATTAAGCGAAAGGTCAGCATCCCTCCCAACACGTGGGATCTCGAGAAGGAGATCATTCGGGACCGGTTTCCAAGGGTACACGTATACGTCCGACAGAATCATCTGAACAAGATCCTCTATTCAAACGGGAGGAAGCACAATCTCGGCTTCGTCGCCGCAGGAATCTCCTACAGCTATCTAGAGCAAGCCCTCTGGGAACTTGGATGCGACGAACAATTTCCCATCCTCAAACTATCCGTCACATTCCCGCTAGATCCTGCGGTAGTGGAAGAATTCTCGAAACTAGCTGACAACCTAGTTGTCGTCGAAGAGAAAGGTCCCATCATTGAGGACCAGATCAAAACAATTCTCACAGACCTCGTCCAAGACGGGAAGATCAAGAAGGAACCCAGTGTCTGGGGCAAGATATTCCCCAAAGACGCGGACGGCTTCCCTGAAGAGAGTGGACTAACCCCTTCCATGGTCATCGAAAGACTCGGAGGCCTGATTCTCGAAATAGGAGATCCCTCTGCAAAATACGATGAGAAGAAGATTCACAGCGAATTGGACCTTCTCACCGAGATCAAAGCCTACGGGGTGCTGGTTCCACCGCGGTCCCCCGGTTTCTGCGCCGGTTGCCCGCATAGAGAGACGCTCAGTACGGTGCACTCGATGAGGGACCAGCCTGAGCACAAGGACATTTTTGCTCACGGAGACATTGGATGCTACTCCATGAGCTTCCTCCCACCCTTCGGCGAGATGCACAACCTGACCGCGATGTCGCTGGGCGGTGCTGCGGGCAGTGGGATGGACCCGTTCGTCACCAACAAGCAGTACGCGTTGATGGGTGATTCAACTTTCTTCTGGAGAGGCATGACTGCTATATCGAACAGTATCAAAGAAGGCCAGGACATTCTCTACATCATCCTCGAAAACAAGAACACGGCCATGACCGGCCACCAACCAACTCCTGAGTCAGGACACAACATCATGGGCGACAAGACCACTGCCCAAGACATCGAGAGCATTGTCCGTGCAATGGGCCAAGACCAGATCTACGTCCGGAAGATGCCCCCCTCCAACCGGGAGAAGTACATGAAAGAACTCGACAAGGCCTTTAGCATGCCCGGCACCAAAGTGGTCATCGCCGACAAGGAATGCGGCATAACCTTCCACAAGAGAAAACGCGCCGAGAGAAACAAGATCATCGACAAACAAGGATACATCCCACGAGAGACTTTCATCAACATATCCCAGGAAGTCTGCGAAAACTGTCGCGAATGCACCAAGAATACGGGCTGCCCCGGACTAACAATAATCGACACTGACTATGGAGAGAAGATCGGAATCGACCAGTCCACATGTGTCTCAGACACGTACTGTACAAAGATCATGGCTTGCCCGTCCTTCGAGAAAGTAATAGTAACAAGAAGTAAGCCGCCAATTCCCCGCGTGAAGAAGATCTCCTTAGACAATATTCCAGCACCCACTCGACACGAATTCTCGGATACGTGGAGTGCGTTCATCAGTGGAGTCGGAGGCATGGGAGTCGGGGTCCTCTCCTCGACCCTAGCAAGAGCCGGGACGAAGGAGGGCTACACTGTCAAGTTCAACGACAAGAAGGGTCTTGCCATCAGAAACGGGGCGGTCTCGGCGCACATCAACTACGCCAAGGGTAGCGCGAAGATCAGCACCATCGTCCCCAACGGTAAAGCAGACCTGCTGCTTGGCCTTGATATGCTCGAAGCAGAGCGAAGCCTAGTCTACGCCAGCCGCGCACGGACAACCGCTGTCGTGAACAGTAGCGTCATCCCGACCATACCAATGCTCGCGGGAATGATGAACTACCCCGCTGATGTAGAGGACAATATTCGGAAACACACCAACTCCGACGAGTACCTGAGCGGAAGAATCGGGGAGATCTCGGAACTCTTCTACGGAAACAAGCTCTTCACGAACATCATCCTCCTCGGAATGGCGTTCCAGAGAGGCCTCATACCCGTCAGCGAGAAAAACCTCCTCGAAGCAATAATGGAAACGGTCAGCCCCAGCCAGCGCGCAAGAAACGCAGAGGCCTTCGAGCTCGGACGTAAATTCGCAGCGGAACCCGAATACTTGGAATTCAAGAACATAGTAGCCGACAACAAGATACTCAGACTCTTCGGTGCCAAAGAATCATACATAGACCTCCTGGCCCGGAAATCCGACACCATAGCTCACTCCTACTGGATGTGGTGGAAGGGCGAGCATACCGCCGAAGAATACCGGACCATGGTGGAAGACACTGTCGCAAAGATGAATCTGGACGAGGAGACGAACCGAAACCTCGCGCGACGGGTCTACGATATGATCATGTGGGGAGGCCTGGACTACGCAAGAAAATACGTGGACCGAGTCTTGGAGGTATTTGCGGTTGACCAACCAGAGAAGAACTACGCGGCCACTAAAGCTGCGATATTGAACCTTGCCAAGGTCAGCCTCATCAAAGACGAGATCTACACACCGCTTCTTCTGACCGATGATGAGAAGCTGGAGAGGGACAAGGTCCGTTACAATATCGACGAGGAGAACGGGGACAGAATTACCTACGAGCATATCAACCGTCCGGAGTTCGAAGTCTTCGGAAGACAATTGAGGTTCAACCTGCCCCAGTGGCTCGCCCACAATTGGCTCATGAACATCTTCAAACACGCAAAGTTCACGCGTGGCATTCTCACTCGCTGGGGTTGGCACAAGAAAGAACTCGGATTCCGCGACTGGTACAACGACCAAGTCATCGGATTCTTCCTACAAACCGCGCCCACAAACTATGAACTCGCCCTACGAGCCCTACGCGTCATCAACGACCCCTACCGACCCAACGAGTTCGCAGTCACAGGTTTCAGAGAAGTCATCTATCCCAAGATGGAAAAGGCAAGAAAAGACTTCGAACAACTAATAGGATCAAGTCCGCCGCTACCGGAGATCCCGGTGCTCGTTTCCTAGCAGGAACATAGCCAGAACTTCTCCGAATTTTCAGACCCTTGATCTTTCTTCCTTCCACGCGAGTTTGCTCGTGGCGGTCGACCGTCGGGGTATCGGTTATATCATGGTCAAACCCAATACCTCTAACTGCCCGGGGTAGCCGTTGACATTAGAGGACCGCCTCCGTAATCCACTCACCGAGGTTCTAGGCCAGAAACGGTACTCGCAGGCTGCCCTGTACCGTGCGGCAATCCGCGACACGCGATTCTCATCCGGTTTCGGGATGTATCCTCCTCATATTGTCAAACCGAGGAGGTGGAAACCTGCCGCGTGGCTCGTCTTCAAGTTCGGATTCGTAGGGGGATTGGGGCTATTCCTCAACGTATACATCATGTACGTTCTGACCCAGATCACAGCCCTGACAGGCCTACTCGCAGGCTTTCTGGGAGGCTCTTCCTACCTTGTCTACGCGATCATCAGCAGTCAAGCGGCGGTCTTGGTCAACTTCCTCATGAACGATGCTCTGGTCTTCAGGGGAAGAGTGAGGGCGACTGGACTTATCCGAAGATTCACTTTCTTCAACTCTATCGCCTCTGCGGACCTTCTCCTGCGACTGCCCATATTATGGGGATTTACGACGTTTCTCTCTATCACACCACTGCTGTCGAATTTTGACAGTATCCTAGTAACATTTGCGGGGAGGTTCCTGATCAGCACGAAGAAGATCTGGCCGAAACAACACAGCTGACGCAACGCGCCCCATACTGCTATCCTTCTCCGCCTCAAGACGCTTCACGCAATTGACTGAATCTCCAGGTTAGAGAAACCGTCCACTGCCCACTCGTAGATAATTAGCAAAACTGATACGTATAGGATTTCAATCATTCTTCGTCTTTGCTGTCTTACGCTCTCAAGAGAATCACCCGGTCCTGGAAGCTTTTCGCAGCTCTAGCACTCGGCATGACACTAGCAGCTACCTTCTTCGGAGGCATCAACGTCGCAGCAGATACGGTCGGAAAACAAGCCCTAGACGCTCAGCTCGCCAATACTCCAGTCGACATGCAGCTACGCGACTTCTCAGTCGATGGAGGGAGGAGTCTAAACTCGTCTGTGCAGGGCCTCGTCTCGAATCTTCAGAAGATAGATGGCGTAGTATCCGCTGAACCTGTCGGAACGTCCAACCTGTTCATTCCTTTCAATGCTTCTTCTTCCATTATCGTTACCTCTTCCATTACCCTTACTGGAATCCAAGATGCCTCCGCATTGTATCAGCATATGACGTTGGTCTCGGGAAGGAAAACGCTTCGCCCAAATGAGATGTTGATAAATTCGGACTCGCAGCAGGCGCAGAACTTCCCGGTCGGTCGATGGATCACGTACACGCTTTACACCAACTCTTCGACGAAATACAACGTGACTCTAACAGTAGTTGGGTCGGTCAGCCTCGACACGGTAGCCGTTAACACTCTAGGCATCGGTTACTACTACCAGCCATTTCCAGGAAATCCAGGTCTAACAACTGCTAACCAGCAAGCAAGTATCCTTATCGTCAGCTGGGAACAGACATTTCTTCCAGTGCTGGCCAAGAATTACAACGCTTTTTCGACTGGTAATTTTTCAAGATTCTACAGCATCTCCGCACAGGTGAACGTGTACCTAGACCGGAACCGGCTGATAAGCCCCTTCGCGATAGAGAGTAGCATATCGACGATCCAGCAGATAGATGCTCGAATCTCGAACCTCGCATTGCAGTATGGATTCTCACCAAACGATAATCTTCTCGGCCAACTGCAAGCATTCTCCTCTACCATCTTCTCACTTAGACTAACTTTCACCGCGGTCTCTATCCCAGTATTCTTTATGGCCTGGTACGTAGGACGCACTGTCTCACAGTCATCCTTCAACTTGCGACGCAAAGAGATCGGGCTGCTATTGACGAGAGGATTCACAAGAGGCCAACTGGTTCGCCACTTTATCACTGAAGGGCTCATGGTAGGCCTAGTCGCAGGACTGGCGGGGATCGCTCTTGCTTACGTTCTGAACCCCCTCTTCCTCCAGGTCCTAGGGAGTAGCTCTGGAGCAACCGCGATCCTAACCAGCGATACAGCCATGATCACAATAATCTTCACGCTAGTCCTCACACTCTTCGCAATTCTCGCTCCTGCTCGCCAGGCGGCGGCAATGGATCCAGCCCAAGCGCTGAAGGGCTATGTCTACCTCGAGGAGACGCGGCCCATCAGAAAGCGTGGCGCAATACTAGCCCTTACCCTAGGTGCTTACCAGCTAATCACGCTTGCAGTCGGAATAAACTACATGAATATTGGCAGGTACGTTTACAATGCAAACTTTCTCCTAGTCCTATTCCTAATAATCGCCGCCGTCCTCAGCTTCGCACTATCCTTTATCGGGCCGTTCCTCTTCCTATACGGGGCAGCGCAGCTATCCACCGGTCTGGCAGAACGATTTCACAAGAAATTCTCCCGCATCTCTAGATGGATTATCGGGGATGTTGCAGCCCTCGCATCAAAGAGTGTCTTCAGAAATCCTCGAAGGGTCGCGGCCCTCGTATTCATAGTCGCCCTTATCGTCGGATATTCAATCTGGGTGATCGGCGACCTTGCCAGCCAGCAAGACTACAACTATCGACAGGCAGAGGTCGCAGTAGGCTCTGACATCCGCCTCTCAGGAATAAGCTCGATTGCAAACGCGACAATGATTGCAAACAAGCTTCAAACTTGGGGCAACATTACAGGAGCGACGGCCGAGTCCGACTTCTCTGGGACAGCTACCGCGGGCGGAATCCAGATCAAGGCAATAGATCCGCTGACTTGGAGACAGGGCGCATACTACGAGCCTGGTTGGTTCACGGGTGATGTAAATGCGGTATTCACGACTATGGCAGGCAATAATCACACAATGGTCCTCGACCACGGAGTCGCCTCATACTATTCCTTCGGCATCGGGACGACGATCGTCCTCTACTATCGATCGATAAACGCATCGGTGATCAGCTACTTCGGCCCAGACTACTCCCAATCATCGGGAGGACCCTTTGGTCGTTCCTTCTCACCTGAGGGCTGGTCATTCATACCGATCGGGCTCATAA
>Ga0209154_1001503_pt1 | contig 13655 bp, 10 predicted proteins | sample GraSoiAngelo_121_FD_185878 | JGI IMG/M metagenome (GOLD analysis project Ga0209154, IMG submission 185878) | Grasslands soil microbial communities from the Angelo Coastal Reserve, California, USA - 14_0919_12_20cm (SPAdes) (version 2) | ecosystem: Environmental > Terrestrial > Soil > Grasslands ... | reverse complement strand
GCCCGATCCCGTCACACCGAGCAGCGTCTGATGTTTTGCGCCCGACAAAATCCCCTGGGTCAGCTTCGCGATGGATTGCGGCTGATCACCCGAGGGTTGGTAGGGCGCGACGAGTTCAAACATCCAGGGCGAACTTAGGGAGAGCTCAGAGATGTGTCAACGGAACGGTTTCTTCTGCTCAAGACGAGGGTAAAACTCTTCTTTACTTGCGAGGTCCCGGCGGCAAATCTATCCGCTCTAGTATGGACAGTCTTTTGTCTCTGTTGAACGGTGACTTATCGATTTGGGGCGTGATCGCCCTGCCTGTGGGAGTCGCGATTTGCTTCGGTCCGGCTTTGTTCATGTGGCTGAAGGCCGAGTTGGGAACGGAACCCGAGGATAAGGACGACGGCCGCCGCTAAGGAGGAACGATTTCGTTGGCGGTGCCTTCCAACACCGCGAGGAACCACGAGGCCGCGGAATGGATTCGCCGAGTTCTTCGTTGTCACGGTCGGAAATCTGCGTAAGCTCCCTTTCCGAAAAAAATGAAAACTCTCTTTGCGTCAGTCCTTCTCCTTTCCTTCTCAATTCAGTTGCGCGCTGAGGTAAAAGACCCGATGCCGCTTTGGCCGAACGGCGCGCCGGGGGCGTTGGGCAAAGAGGACAAAGACATTCCCACCATCACGCCCTATTTGCCGGAGCCGGACAAAACGACTGGCGCGGCGATGGTCGTCTGTCCGGGGGGAGGATATGGCGGCCTGGCGCAGCACGAAGGAAGAGACTACGCGCTTTGGTTGAACCAACACGGCATCACCGCGTTCGTGCTCAAGTATCGCCTTGGCTCGAATGGCTATCGGCATCCGGCGATGCTCAACGACGCGGCGCGCGCCGTGCGGCTGGTGCGGTCGAAGGCAGGGGACTGGAAAATTGATCCGACCCGCGTCGGCATCATCGGTTCTTCGGCTGGCGGACATTTGGCGTCCACGTTGCTGACGCATTTTGATGCAGGCAAACCGGACGCCGATGACCCGGTGGAGCGGCAAAGCTCGCGACCGGACATTGGCATCCTTTGTTATCCGGTCATCACGATGGGAGAGCACACGCATCAAGGTTCGAAGAATAATTTGCTCGGCAAAGACCCCTCGCCGGAGTTGGTGAAATTGCTCTCAAACGAACTACAGCTGACGAAGGACACGCCGCCTTGTTTCATTTTTCACACGGACGAAGACACGGCGGTGCCGGTGGAGAATTCACTGATGTTCGCCGAATCGTTGAGGAAGGCCGGTGTGCGGTTCGACTTGCACATTTATCAAAAGGGCCGGCATGGCATCGGGCTGGCGGACAAGCCGCCGTTCGAGCATCCGCATCCCTGGGCGAACGATTGCCTGTTCTGGCTGAAAGAGCAGGAGTTCGTGAAATAAGTTTTGATCCGCTAATGACGCGAATCGACGCGAATCGACCGGCCTTTTCCATCCCTGAAACGGTCGGAAGGGAAGCGCGTCGAGGGGATCGGACTTGATCGCTCGCCGTCGCCGCGTTGGCCGGGCCGCGAATTGAGCCGTCAGCACTGTCCGCGGCAGCGTGACGGAGGCGCGCGGGGCCGCGCGCACAGACTTTTGGCAGAGTTCCGCTAACTCACGAGCTTGAAGACAGAAAAGTCGAACCCCGAGGTGCCGCTATTCCAACATCCAAAAAGGTACCGATCACCGGGCGAACTGTGACGAAATCGCTCAACAAATTGCGAAAGGAGTCTATTGACCGCTTTCTCGGTCTTCTCTTTACCCTTTGGGCAAAAAATCATGACCCGGTGGTCGGCGCGAGCCAAGACAAGCTTCTGAAAGTCATCCTCGGCACCACCGGGACCACCCGGTTGCCATTCGACCTCCATTACAAGCTTCGCTCCGATAAGACTGTCTTTTTGATAATCCAGCCAGCACAGGTCGTAGAGCCATTCGCGTCCGTGTGCGTGTTTGCACCTGTTGGCGCACACTTCGTGTTTTCCGTCACGACCCAATCTGGCCACGGATTCTTTTACCCGGCGCGTCCAAGCTTTGCCATCCAATCCTTCTGCATTGTTGCAGACTCCTTTAAGTGCATCGATAATTTTGGATTCCGTCTGGTCGGGTTTTGTTCGGATGTACGGTGCGAGTCGCTGTGCATGGCTGGATTTTGAAATGGGCTTCTTGGTCATTGTTCGATGAGAGCCGACCCAGCGCCTAAAGTCAACCTCCACCGAAATCTCTGTTGAGTCCGCCAAGGTCGAAAAAGTAATTGCTTCACTCTGGATCGCCGCGGACTCTACGAGCACCGATGGCGATGGACTTCTTTGAGCGGCAGGAAATGGCGCGGGTCAACAGCCGGAAGATTGTCCTGCTGTTTGTGCTGGCGTTGCCATGCGTCATCGCGGCGGTCTATGTCGTCAGCGTTGCCGTTTATGCGCTCGGATGGCCTTTCTTCGCCTTTTGGCGCAGCGTCTTTGTCGAAATCCATTCCACATCCGCGGGGACGGCTTATTTCATTTCGCTCTGGCAACCGACACTTTTCTTGTGGGTTGCCGGTGGCACGTTGGCGGTGGTTTTCGGCGGCAGCCTCTACAAATTGAAACAACTGGCGCCGGGCGGCCACGTTGTCGCGCTGCTGCTCGGCGGCGAGCGGCTCAATCCCGAAACCAAAAAGCTCGACGAGCTGCGGCTGCTGCACGTGGTCGAGGAAATGTCGGTCGCTTCCGGCACGCCCGTGCCGGACATTTACATCCTGCGCCGCGAGTTCGGGCTGAACGCGTTCGTCGCCGGGCACACCGTGAGCGATATGGTCGTGTGCGTGACCGAGGGCTGCCTCAAGAACCTAACACGCGACGAACTGCAAGGCGTCATCGCCCATGAATACAGCCACATTTTCAACGGCGACATGCGCCTGAACATGAGACTCATGGGTCTGGTCCACGGATTGCTTTGCATCACGCTGCTGAGCTATTGGGTGATGAGCCGGACCTATCGCGAGAGCGACCGTGACATTGGAGGCGAGCCGGAAGTGCGCACAGGCGTCGAGGTGTTGGTTGACCTGGTGATTCTGGTGCTCGGATTCCTCATTGCCTTCATCGGCTGGAACGGCGCGTTTTTCGGCCGCATCATTAAAGGAGCTGCCTCGCGACAGCGCGAATTTCTCGCCGATGCCGCCGCCGTCCAGTTCACGCGTTATCCTGAAGGGCTGGCGAACGCCTTGAAGAAGGTGAAGAAGTCACCCGAAGGTTCCATTATTCATTCACCGCGCGCGGAGGAAGCCAGTCACATCTTTTTCTGCAATGGCATCGAAGACGACCGGATTTGGTTGACGGCGACGCACCCGCCGCTGGAAGAACGAATCGAACGGATTCAGACCATGATGGGGGTGAGCTTCGTGCCTGAACCGAAACCCCTCATCCCGTCCCTGTCCCCAGCGGAAGGGGAGAGCGTGGCCGACAGGCCGGGTGAGGGAAGTTTCATCACGCGTTTGTTGGCGCCCAAAGATGGCGCAACCGAGTCAATGGCATCCGCCGCGATTGACGCAAAGGACGCGCTGGCGAACGTTGGCGTGCCGGTGGGGCGGCATCTGATCTATGTGGCGAACCTGATGGAGGCGTTGCCTGAGCAGGTTCGACGCGCCGCTCGCGAACCTCGCGGCGCGACGGATTTGATTTATGTGTTGTTGCTCAGTCCGGTCGAAAGCGTGCGTGAAGCGCAGCTTCGTCTGCTGAAATCCCGATTAAGCTCTGAAGCATCCCTGAAAATCAGCGCCCTGCTGTCCGTTGTCCGCGACTTGAATGAGCTCATCAAAATTCCGCTGGTTGCGCTGGCATTTCCGGCGCTGCGCCGGCTGTCGCTGCCGGAATACGCAGCGTTCATGGAAAACACGGCAGCGCTCATCGCGGCCGATCGGCAGGTGGATTTGTTCGAGTTCGCGTTGCAAAAAATGCTGCGCCGCCATTTGGAACCCAAATTCAAACCGGTTCCGAAACCGGACGCGCGTTATTCCGCGCTTAACGAGCTGACCGTCTTCTGCTCCACCCTGCTCTCCGCGCTGGCGCATGCCGGCCAGGACACCTCAAACGAAGCACAGGCCGCGTTTGAGCGAGGCGCGAAGCTTCTTAAGCAGGATGGCGCGGACTGCAAATTCGTGGCCCTGGCGGCTTGCACGTTCAACGCCGTCGAAGCGGCTTTGGACGGCCTGGCGAGAGCGGCGTTTCCGCTAAAAAAACTTTTCCTCGATGCCTGCGCGCTTACCGTCGCTGCCGATGGCCGCATTCGCCCGCGCGAAGCGGAATTGTTGCGGGCCATTGCGGACAGTCTGGGTTGTCCGATGCCACCATTTGTTTTTGCCGATCTCTGCAAGACAAAGTAATAGGCAAGTCTGCAGGGAGACTATCGAATGCAAGCCACAAAGAGGCTCAAAATGCTTAAAAAGGAATTCCTTTTGTGGCTCTTGTGCCTTTTTGTGGCCAAGACAATCTTGTCAGCTTGAAAAGATTTGGCGGGATGGCAGTGCAGGTTGGAAACCTGCGCCACGTCCAAGGTGGCGATACCCGAAGCCGTCCCCGGCGCGTCCAGCGACCGCTGACGTGGGACGCCGCGGCGCGGCATCCCTAGCTGGGGAAGACACGCGTCTGGCTACAAGTGCGTCGGTGATTTGTAATTTCCACTAACGTTCAGTTCGTGCGATAAGGGTGCAGCTATGCCGATGGATTTTGTCGAACAACAAGAGCATGCCCGGCGGAAAACCAGGCGCCTGATTCTCTATTTCGCCACAGCCGTGACGGCGATGATCGGGGTCATTTACGTTCTGCTGGCAGCAGTCTTCCTCGGTTCGCGCCATACGCCGATCAACAACGTCAACGGATTGTGGAATCCTGAATTGTTTGCCGTCGTCAGCGCCGGCACGTTGTTGATCATCGTTTTTGGCAGCTTCTACAAAATCCGCGAAGTCGCGGAGGGCGGCGCCGCCCTCGCAACGCGACTGGGCGGCCAATTGCTCAACCCGCACACAAACGATGCCGACGCGCGAAAGCTGCTCAATGTCGTCGAGGAAATGGCGATTGCCGCGGGGATACCCGTTCCGCAAGTTTTCGTCCTGCAGGACGAGGAGGCAATCAATGCATTTGCCGCCGGATATTCTACCAGTGATGCGATCATCGGCGTGACGCGCGGTTGCATGAAACTTCTCACACGCGATGAACTGCAGGGAGTTATCGCACACGAGTTCAGCCATATTCTCAACGGTGACATGCGGCTGAACATGCGCCTGATCGGATGGGTGTTCGGGATTCTCTGTCTGACCATCATCGGGAAGCTCCTGCTGCGAACCCGTGGACGGAAGAACCCGGCGCCGATAGCAGGACTGGTGCTGATCATCATGGGAGCAATCGGCGTTTTCTTTGGCCGGCTGATCAAAAGCGCAGTCTCGCGTCAGCGGGAGTTTCTGGCGGACGCCTCAGCGGTGCAGTTCACCCGCAATCCGGATGGGATCGCCAACGCGTTGAAAAAAATCGGAGGCTTGGAGTACGGGGCGAGGTTGTCAACAGATTACGCGGAGGAAGCGAGTCATCTCTTTTTCGGGAATGCTCTGGGGGAAAGCATCCTTTTTTCAACGCATCCACCACTGAAAGAGCGAATCCGTCGAATTGATCCGAGTTTCGACGGCAAATTTCCGCGCGTCGCGATTGAGACAAAGCCGGCTACGTTAGTCCCGGCGCCGCAAGCGCGTCGCCCGTCTGGAATCCTTGGCGCCTTGGGCGGGGCTGCGTCCGCGGTGGAGTCCGTTCCCGCTGCCTGCGCTTTGTCTCAAATCAGCACCCCGCTGCCCGAACACCTCGCCCGTGCCGGAGGAATTCTGGCGGCCCTGCCGGAAGCAGCAGCCCGCGCCGCGCGCGAACCGTTCGATGCCAACGCGCTGATCTTTGCGATGCTGCTGAGTTCCGACGAGACGGTGCGGGCGGCGCAATTGAAGAGTTTGGAATCGCAGATCAGTGTTGTGCTGGTTCAAGCGACCGGCAAACTGTTTGCGGCAATCGCCGGCCTCGAACGCGACGCGCGGCTGGCGCTGGCGGCAATGGCGATGCCCGCATTGCGGCGGCTTACGTCAGCACAATACGACGTATTCACCCGTGGAGTTCAGTCCCTCATCGAAGCTGACCGGCAAATTGACCTGTTTGAATACGCGCTCCAAAAGATGGTGCATCGTCATATCGAGTTTCGTTTCCGGCCAGGGCAGAAATCCGTCGTGCAATACTACGTGCTCAAGCCGCTGGTTGGGGACAGTGTCGTTCTTCTTTCCGCGTTGGCCCGCTTCGGTCAGGAGGATGAGGCACAGACCCAGACGGCCTTTCGGGCCGGCGTGGCGCGGCTTGGTCTGGACCCGAACAGCGTTGGGATACTCTCGGGTGATGAATGTAATCTGCCTCAAATCGACCGGGCACTGGACCACCTCGGACAAGCGTCGCCGCGGCTTAAGGCGCTCGTGCTCGACGCGTGCGCTCACACGGTCGCCAGCGACGGCGCGCTGGAGGCCAGAGAGGCCGAACTGCTGCGCGCCATTGCAGACACGCTCGATTGTCCTGTCCCGCCGTTCATCGAGTCGGCCAGCGGTTGATTCTTTCGGGAATCGACGTTTTTGGGCGTAGCCATGGACGTAAGGAGGCGGATAGAAATGGCGATCGCGTCGGTCCTCCTCCTCACGTCGGTGGCTACAGGCTGTCGTGATTTCATGCGGAGTATGAAAATACCCGCGTTAGCGTGTTTGTCCTCGTTCCCGCTTGCCGTGCCGGTGTGGTTCGCCTAATTTTTAAGCAGTGCCGATGGAGTGCGCGCGTAGCTCAATTGGATAGAGTGACGGCCTCCGAAGCCGAAGGTTGTGGGTTCGACTCCCGCCGCGCGCACCATTTGTTTTGGAAATGTCAGCCCGCCGGGTTCGCCGCAGGCTCAAGAAAAGGTCTAGGATCGTTGCCCGAACTGACCGATGGCTTAACAGTGGGCGGTGTGTTTAGTCTACGACCGGCTGTTGGCTTCGGTGTTCTCGGCTTGTCTTCGTCGATAATTCCAAGAGCGATGTAGGCTTGTCTCAATCCATAACTCGTTGAGAGTATTTGCAAGTTATGGCTCCCCAGCTTCATCCATTTCAAAGCTGTCTGTCTGGAGATTTGCGGGCAATTCTCTTGAAGCCACCTGACCCAGCACCCAGGCCCGACAAGCTCCTTGGTCCGCTTGAGTTTCTGCCCGCAGAGTATGGCTTCGGCCAGCGCCTCGCGGCTTTTCTCCCTCGCGGCTTTAATCAGTCCGGCAACGGATTCATAGCTCTCGCGCAGTTCGCAAGCCAGTTGCTTCAGTTCCGAAGGCTCTTTAATCGTGTTGCTCTTCGTGTTGATTTTATTGATTGCAGTTTTTACTGCCATGGCTTTGTCCTCCAATCGTGTCGGCAATGATCTCCCGCGCGACAAGTTCTGTTTCACGGCTGAACGACTCAAGATTCTCAAACGTCATGCGCCGGGTGGAAGCGTTCGCAATGCCAAGTTTTCCGCCGGTGCGGAATTTTTTCGTGCTGCGACTGTTTCCACGGAAACGGGAAATATTCTCTCCCCGTATGGCGACGCTTTCTGTCAAACATTTGGTTGGCGATGTCTCATTTTTGCAAGACAACGCAAATCAAGAACTGGCGCGCTTCGTCCTCTTGGTCTCGAGGACGAGGACGAGCACGAGAACGATTGGGTTCATGATCCCGATGCGCGATTTTGGAACCGTCGAGGCTACGCCGATCAACCGCCCCCTCAGCCCGTCCCTCTCCCCCTCCGAGCGGCAGAGGGCGCCCGAACGATCCGCGGTTGGAAAACCGTGGGAAACTGCCCATGAACCTCGTAGCCGCCGACTTGAGTCGGCGCACGTGTTTGCTTTCGAGGCAAAGGATTAACGCCGACTGACGTCGGCGGCTACGGTTCAGGGGTTCAATGCGTGAGATTTTCTTTCGGAGAATTCTCACCCTTCCCTTCCTTCAGCGGATGAGGGGAGAGGGTGGTCCAGCAGCGCAGGGCCCCGGGTGAGGGGAGTGCCGCACGCGACATTGATTGGAAATTACTTTTGGCAACCGCTATAGGCCACGGAATCAGTGGTTGGCGGAGCCGTTGACATGGATCGTCAGGCTCCTGGTACTGGTGGTGCCGCGGGTGCACGTGACGGTGAGTGTGACCGTGAAATCCCCTGGAGAAGTGTAAATGTGAGTGGGATTTTGCTCGGTGTTGTGGGGCGAGCCGTCGCCAAAGTCCCAGTTCCACGCCGCGACAGGCGCGCCCCCGGACTTATCGGTGAACCGCACTGTCAACGGTACATTGCCTGAAGTCGGCTCGGCCACGAAGTCGGCGGTCAAGCCCGACGGTGGCGGTGCTGGCGTTGTGACATGAATCGCCAGGTTCTTGCTGTTGAAACCGCCGCGGCCCGTCACCTTCAGTGTCACCGTGTAGTCCCCGGCATTGTTGTACGTGTGCGATGGACTCGGCGTCGAACTGTGCGACGAACCGTCCCCAAAGTTCCAATCCCGGCTCGTGATGCTGCCGCTGGAGCGGTCCGTGAACTGCACCGCCAAAGGCGCCTGGCCCGAGATATTGTTCGCCGTGAAGTCCGCCGTCGGCGCGGGCGGCGGTGCTGAGTCATTATCGTGGATGGTTACCGTCGCGCTGTTGGGTGAACCCACATCGTAGGCTGCGTCCTGCGAAAGCGTCAGCACCACCGTTTCATCGCTCTCCACTTGACTGTCATCAATCGGCGTCACCGTCACGGTCGCTGAAGCGGCCCCGGCTGGAATCGTCACTGAGGTGGGGAGGGTTTGATAGTCGATTCCGTTGGCTGCGGAGCCGCCCAGCGAATACCGGACCGTCAGCGCGGAGGCCATGCTGCCGCTGCGACTCAGCGTGAACGTGCCCGGATCAGGCCCTTGCTCGGACGCATCGGGATCGGTCGCCGCGACGCCCACGGTGGGTTGTGGCGGCGGCGGCCCCTGATCGTTGTCGTGGAGGGTGACCGTGGCGCTGCTGGGCGAACCGACGCTGTAACCCGCTCCGGCCACCAGCGTGACAATCACCGTTTCGTCTCCTTCAACTTCCGAGTCGTCAATGGGCGTGATCGTCAGGTCGGCATCCGCCAAACCCGCGGGGAAGGGGCTGGTGGTGGGCAATTGCTGGTAATCGACTCCATTGACGGCCGTGCCGGAGAAAGTCCAGCTCACCTGAATCGCCTGCGAGGTGTCGCCGGTCCGGTGGAAGCGGATGACGCCATTATCCGGCCCGCTCTCCGAAGCCTCCGGATCAACTGCCTCCAGCGTGAGGACCGGCTCTCCAGGAGGTGCAGTCCCGTCGTTGTCCGCGATGGTGATCGTCGCGCTGTTGGCCGAACCCACCGTGTATGCTGCGTCCTGCAAGATCGTGAGCACCACCGTTTCGTTGCCCTCGACTACAGTGTCGTCAATCGGCGTCACTGTCACCGTGGCGAAGGAAGCGCCTGCGGCCATCGTCACCGAAGTTCCGAGTGGCTGGTAATCTGTTCCGTTTTGCGCTGTACCGCTCAACGCATAGTTCACTGTCAGGGCCGAGGAAGTGTCCCCTATTCGGCTGATGGTGAACGTGGCTGTGTCAGGCCCTTGTTCGGAAGCGTTGCCATCGGTGGTCACTACGGACACGATCGAGGTCTGTTGGGGTTGAGGTGGAGCCGATCCGCCGAGCGCTTTCCGCAAATCGAGGCGACCGCCGCTCACGCACTTGCCCGCCAGAGCCGGCAGCGGGTCAACGTTCGCCAGAACCCGTTTGATAATTTGCTGATAATTGTCGTTCGGGTAATGGGCCATCAACAGCGCGCACGCACCCGTCACATGCGCCGCGGCCATCGAGGTGCCGTCATCAAACCGATAATCGTTGTCGGAGCCGTTCCAGCACGAAAAAATCGCCGCCCCCGGCGCAGCGAGGTCCACACTCGTCGCACCGTAATTGGAAAAAAGAGCGAGGTCATCCGTGCGCGTAGTGGCGGCGACGGAAATGATGTTATCCAGATCGAAGCTGGCAGGATAAATGGGAAGCAGGTCATTGTTGTCGCCCGTGTTGCCGGCCGCCGCGACAAAAATGATGCCGGCTTGGCGCAAGCTATCGATGGCGTCGCGCAACGCTTGGGAGTTAAAGCTCGTGCCGCCCCAACTGGCATTGACGATTCTTGCCCCTTTACTGCGCGCGAAGTCGATGCACTTGACGGCGTCCGAAGTGAACCCGTTCCCAGTGGGGTCCAGAAATTTGCAGGGCATGATCTGAACCTTCCAACAGACGCCGACAATGCCGACGGTGTTGTTGCCCACCGCGCCGATCGTCCCGCTGACGTGCGTGCCGTGGCCGTGGTCATCGTTGGGGTCACCGGTGTTGGTTATGGCGTTGATCCCGTGCACATCGTCCACGTAACCGTCGCCGTCGTCGTCAATGCCATTACCTGGTATTTCGCCCGGATTGACCCACAGGTTGCCGGCCAGGTCTTCGTGCGTAGAGCGCACGCCGGTGTCAATGACCGCGACGATGATGTTGCCCGCGCTGTTCTGAATGTCCCACGCGGTCTCCGCGCTGATATCCGCGCCGGGCGTGCCGCCGTAAAGGCCTGTGTTGTGCAAGCCCCAAAGCGATCCATCACCATAGCGAAAGTCATTGGGCGTCTGCAGCGCCTGCACTTGATAATCCGGCTCCGCGTATTCCACCAGGCCGCTATGGCGGTAAAACGCGATCAAATCTGATATGCTTGCCGGCGGAGGCACTTTTAACACCTGCAGATTGCCGATGCCCGGATAGCTCTGTAATACTTGCGTCCCCACCAAAGCATGCAAGTCTCCCAGGAGAACCCCGGACTTGGGCTTGACCAAAATCCGGTCCTGCCGGAAGCCCTCCAAAAGATTTTGCGCGGAGACGGGACTAGTGGATGGTGCCGCCCGATAAAAGCGCTGCGGTGGATTGTTGAACTGCGAGTCAACGCAATCGAAATAACCGGCGCTGGAAACGGTGTTGGTGAAAACGGGAGTCCAGGCGGAAAGATCGCTGCTCGCTTCCACGACGTAGGTCGTGCCGGGTGGCCCCGAAACACGGAAATGGAATTGAGCGGAGCCCAAGGCAAGACCGCCGGCAGGCGGCGTCGGCGGACTGAATTGGTCAGCTCTGATCGGCGGGACGCCGATCCCGGCCAGAACAGTTGCGAAAAGAACCAGGAATCTTGCGGTCCGTGATTTTTCGGCCGCGGGTCGAATTATTTCCTGCCTGGATGTCGAGCGTGTCTTCATAAACTCATCGCTCCTTTCTCTCTCTCTCTCTTTTTAAGTGCTGGTGCGTTTCCGTTGTTTACATTGCGAATCGGTTTCCAAATGAATTCAGTTCGTTCGCTATCTTCGTTAGCCGGAAGGCTTGCGGCACCTGGCCGCGGGTCAGACGCGGCAAGCGGAGCAGTAACCAACAGCGGTTGCTTCCGTCAGTCGGCCCAAAGCTTTGTTTTTCAGGAGCCGTGGCAATTCAACAATAAGCGGATCGCTGGAGCCGATGCAGGTGGGTGAAAACCTGAAATGCCTAGGTTGGAAAACCCCATTTCGCCAACAAAAGAAGGGAAAAACCTGAATCGAACGAACTCCTGACCCAACCGGTCTCATCTTTGTGGAAGCCGCTCGTTCAAACCCAATGAAGGCGATTTTGCCGTGGTGTGTGGCCCTCGTTCTGGCCGTGGGGCTGGTCGTCCTTTACACCGGAACGAAGAGCAAGGAGAAGGAATTGGCTGCGCTCCGGCGGGCGAACCAGGAGTTAAGCAGCGTACGCGCTGAGAACGATGAGGTGAAGAAAATTCAACTCCAGGTCCAGGAGTTGACCCGGTTGCGGAAGGAGAACGAGGAACTTCATCGCTTGCGCAACGAAGTCCACCAACTGCGCGACGAAAAACGACAAGCCAGCAAAACCGGGCAGGCGGCGCAGTCGTCGGTCGCTCCCGTCAAAACAGACACGACAGCGCAAGCGCAGCTTCAGCAGCTACTGACTGAAAATCAACGTCTGCGAGCGGAAAATCAGCAGTTCCAGCAGGTGCAAGCGAATGGCCAGGTCAATGCCTGCCTCAACAACCTGCGGCAGATTGACAGCGCCAAGCAGCAATGGGCTTTGGAGAACAAGAAACCGGTCAGCGCGCCGGTAAACGCTCAGGACATCCAGCCTTACCTGCCAAACAACGCGCTTCCGGTGTGTCCACTCGGCGGTCTTTACGCACTCCACACAGTGGGGGTCCTCCCGGCTTGCAGCATTCCTGGCCACGTCCTTCCGCAGCAGTAATCCGCAGTCACCTGTCGCGCGTGCTCATTAAATTGAGTTGACCTCCGACGCTTCAGGGATTTTCCGGTCTAATCACGACGACCACGAGCGCGTTGTCTCTCAGATATTTCGTCGCAGCGGCGTGGACTTGTTCACGAGTTACGGCTTCGTATCTGATGTCCTCGGTGTCAGCGTTGGCGTAGCCGAGGCCGTAGAGTTCATCGAGCGCGGTGGTCATCGCGAGATGGCCGAGGTCCTGGCGGGCGATTTTCTTTTGGCCGATAATTTTGGCTTTGGCCCTTTTGAGTTCTTCCTCGGTCAAACCTTCCGCTTGCAGCTGGGCGACTTCTTGGAGCAATTCCTGTTCAACCCGCTCAACGTACTCCGGCGCAGTGCCGCAGTATAAGGCGAAGTAACCCGGCGCAAGTCCGAGAAAGTTTTGGGCGCCCACATAGTAAGCCAGTCCAAGCTTCTCACGGATGCGCAGGAACAAGCGCGAGCCGAGATCGCTGCACGCTTCCTGGATCAACTCCAGAGCGTAGCGGTCTGGGTCGTGAACGGTGGCGCCCGGAAAGCCGAGGGCCAGCACCGCCTGCTTTTTGTCGCGGGTTTCGGTGAAGCGCTTCCGCGAATTGCCGGTGACCGATTGGCGATCTGTCGTCGTCTTCAGCAACGAGGCATCTGGCTTTGATTTCCATCGAGCAAAAGCATTCCTGGCCGCTGCGAGGACCTGCTTCACTTCGATGTCACCGTAGACAGCGAGAACGCAGTTGGTTGGCGCCGCCAATCGTTGGTGAAATGATTTCAGGTCGGCGGATTGCAGTTTTTTGACGCTGTTTTCCAGGCCTGTAGCATCGAGACCGTAACCCGTTTCGCCGAACAGCCCGCGTCGCATGACGCGAAGCGCGCTCGGCAACATCTGGTCCTTCTGCGCTTTGATGGCAGCGAGTTGGACCTCGCGTTCGCGCGCCAACGCAGGCGCCGGAAACGTCGGATTCAACAGCACGTCGGCCACGAGGTCCAGGCCCTTGCCAAAGTCGCTGTTCAACACTTCAGCGCTCACGCCGAAACTGTTATTGCCGCCGAAGCTGTCGATGCTGCCGCCGAGCGACTCGATTTCAGTCGCGATTTGTTCGGCGTTCCGTTTCTTTGTTCCTTTTAACAACATCTTCGCTGTCAATTGCGTGACGCCGTTGGTCGCCGGCGTTTCCGCGAGCACGCCGCCTTTGAACACGGCGCGAAATTCGATGAATGGCAGGCGATGATCCTCCTTTACGAGCAAACGCAGCCCGTTTGTCAGCACAATTTTTTGAATCGCCTTCTCGGTGATCTGAACGGTCGCGGTCGATGGCTTTGGCGC
>Ga0209154_1001501_pt1 | contig 13665 bp, 9 predicted proteins | sample GraSoiAngelo_121_FD_185878 | JGI IMG/M metagenome (GOLD analysis project Ga0209154, IMG submission 185878) | Grasslands soil microbial communities from the Angelo Coastal Reserve, California, USA - 14_0919_12_20cm (SPAdes) (version 2) | ecosystem: Environmental > Terrestrial > Soil > Grasslands ... | reverse complement strand
TCGCGGTGGACGAGGTCCGCCGATTTCACTGCAGCGTCTCGCAGAAATTGCTGGGCCGCTGTCTCCCTCATGGTTTTTCCTGGGCCAGGATGCTGGCCAAATGGATGGTCTTGGCTGCTTTGCCGCTTCTTCCCAGCACACCCTGGAGATGGAGCAGGCAGCTGGAATCGATGGCAGTTACAAATTCGGCTCCAGTGGCCGCAACGCACTCGACCTTGGAATTGCCCATGGCAATCGAAATATCGGCGAACTTCGTGGCAAAAGTCCCGCCGAATCCGCAGCATTCCTCAGAGCGCGACAGTTCCAGGAGTTTGAGTCCCTTCACCTTGCGCAAAAGCTGCAGCGGTTCGTCGCGCAAGCGCAGTTCTCGTAACCCGTGGCAGGATGCGTGGTAGGTTACGCTATGAGGAAAAGCAGCGCCGACCTCGGTCACTCCCGCTACTCTCACTAGAAACTCGGAAAGCTCGAATGTTCTATGCCCGACTTCGATAGCATCATTGCGTAGCGGGCTGGAGGCGAGCAACTCGGGGTAAAAGGTGCGAACCATAGTAGTGCAGGAACCAGAGGGACAAACCACAACTTCTGCGCTTCCAAAGATGCGGACAAATCGCTCCGCGCAAGGGCGGGCATCATTCCAATATCCGGTATTAAAAGCGGGCTGGCCGCAGCAAGTTTGATTTTCTGGACACTCAACTTCACAGCCGATTCGTCGTAACACCCTTACGGTATCAACCGCGACCTCTGGCAACAGTTGGTCCACGTAGCAGGGAATGAACAGAGAAACTTTACGAGGCATAGTGGGCTGGTGCACTTTACGAATCGAGCTTCGACAAAAATAAGATTCTAAATCTGTTTCTGGGATCCTTGCTTAGGTACTCGGGGAGAAATGCTGGAAGCACCTCTCCCCGAGAGCAACAGTTTAGAAGGTGAAGACGGGGCCGAACTCTTCACGCAAGTTGTGGGCTTTCGTAACGCTTGCTCCTTTATAAAGCTTTGACAGGTCTTTTGCAGCCGTGGTTTCGATGTAGCTGAACTCGTTCACAAAAGTAACCCACTTGTTTAGCTTGTAAGTAAGGGAAGCAGTGTCCAGGTCGGTGCGGGCCAGGCCGTTGGCGGCGCGCGCATCCCTGCCGATTGCGCGGTCGGTGCCGTAGCCCAAATGCAACACCCACCCGGAATTATACCCATCCGGGTTGGCGTGAGCGATGCGGGAAAGCGGGAAACTCAATTCCGCAAATCCGCCCTGACCGGTGACGGGCTCGAGAATAGCGGACGAAACGGCGGTGCCTTGGCAATTGATGGTGCCAGCAGGCTCGCCCGCAGTGGTTCCGCCAGGGCAGCCGAAAGTGATGCTTCGTCCGCTAAAGGAAGTGCCGCTTCCTACCGAGAACATTCCGTGCAGGTTGGAAAAGACATCGTTGAGTTGGCCGCCGAAGAAGAACCGCAGGTCGTTTCCGTGATAGTACTTGCCCGCGAACGTTACCCACGAAGTGGGCAATTGCAGCTCGACCGTCCAAACGTTCTGGGGATTGCTGACCTCGAAGCCATGAGGAAATAGCTGCGACAGGTTGCAAACTCCCGTCAATTCGGCGCAATTGCTGGCATTGATGATCGAAACGGTCCGGCCCGAGCTGTTAATAGTTGCGAACCCGACATTAGGAACGCCTGGGTTAGTGAAAACCGAAGGCGGCGAAATTGTGCAAGGAAGCACGGTGCAGGTGGTGAGGCTGGGAAGGGTCTGCGCACCGCGGGGAATGATTTCGTTCATACGCGCATGGTGGCCGCTGAAGATAAGCTGCGCCGGAGCCACGCCCTTCCATTTGTGAGAAAGCGGGAATTGGAACACCATGCGGGCTTCAATACCCGGCTGGTTGGATTCTGCACCCGCCCGATCGCCAAACCGGGCGCGCTGTTCATCGGTGAGAGCGGAAGAGGCAGCCACCGGTAGAAGAATGGCAAATTCCGGCTGAGCTTTGAAATCACCCGAGTGAAATTGCACGCCGGTTTTGAACTGCGGCAGCCGTTCATAGAGCGAGCCCATGCCAACGCCCAAACCGGTGGTTTCGAATAAGGTGGGAAGCGTCGACGAACCCACCAGCGTCCAGTCCTGCCCGAATTCGGCGAACCAGGGCAGTTCACCGAGTTTAGTATCCAGCCGCATGTAAGCAATCCGCAGAGACAATTGATTCGAACGAACACCGCTGATGTTGCGGTTGTTCACGTTGGTGTAGTCGCCTTCGTAGTCGGTTTCGAGTTTAGCGGTGACAGTCGTCTGCGAGCCTTTGGGAACCCATTCGAAGTTGCTGCCAATCCGGAAACTCCGGGCCTTCAGGTGGAATTGGGGATCGGCAGTGGGCCCGGTGTCGCCGAGCAACAAGGGAAGCGGCCAGTCCTGGCTGCCGAAGGTTGCGCCGCCGCTGGATGAAGATTCTTCCACGGCTGTGGCTTTGAAAAAGCCATAGAGTTTCATCTTGGCTCCGCTGCCGAGTTGGATATCAGGAATCAAGCCGCCCTGCTTCGGCGCGTCGATGGGCAGGACTCGCGTGGGCGCAACGGCCGGAATCACCGCCGCTTCTTTTGGAGCGCCTTGGGGACTCGGGTCTGGTGTTGCCACTGCCCCCATGATTACCGGTTGCGCGGGCACAGCAGCCGAGGCCGTCTTGAGAGTAGCCAGGTCCGCGTCCGAGACCACTCCTTTCTCTTTCAAAAGGTTCAGTAGTTGTGGCACGCCGCTGGCAGCTGGCACACCACGCAGAGTGTTCGCTTCCGCAGAGGTGAGGACGCCTTTCATCACTAACAGTCCGAGTAATGCAGGACTGAGCGCCGCGTCGCCATCAGCTTTGGTGGTGACACTGGTTAGAGATGCGCCACTGGGAGTTGCTGCACTCCCCTCCGAAGGGTTCCCTTCACCCGCCCACAGGGGAATATTGAGTGCAACCGTCAACAGAACCACAAACAGCCGCTTCATGGAATCCTGCATAGTTCCTCCATTAATTAGCCATGAGCGCAAGATGTGGATTAGCGCTCAGAAGAGCCTGGGCCGAAAGGATAGGCAAAGCGCTACAAACGTTAGGCTCGCTGTACACTGCCGCGCTGTGACTGTCGTCACACCCCGGTGTGCGGACGCCGCCATGCGGGCAGTGGGCGAAGATTGATTCACGGATGCAGGCAAGTGAGTATGCAGCAGGCAGCGAGCCTGGAGACAATTTGCCGATGCTGCCCAGGCACTCATCTTGCATGCGTCTTGTTGGATGCGGGTTGCTCGAACGAAGTGGTAGTCCGCTCAACCATTGGAACACATGAAAAAAGAGGGCCAGAGCTTACAACGTGACCGCTGGTAGTTTCAAGCGCATTGTCAGGCCGTCAGACAGGGATCACGGTTCTAAGCCCATTTCGGCGGCACTCCGCACTATGAGATCGCGCATGCAAGCCCTTGTAGCGACTAGCTATGTGCAACCATTTACGAGCCCTCCCGCGCGCGACCGAGTATGGTTCGGTTGCTGCGCGAGGTGGGCGGCAGGGGCAAAGGGATTTCCTGTCCATGCCATTTGCCCCTTCCATTGTGTCCTGCAAAGGGATAGAATCCCTCTCCTGTTCGGCCGTGCGGGGGGCCGGAACTGCCTGCGTATTCTGAATTCTCATACGTATCTGGCGGGCAACTAAATGGGGCGGCGCGGCACTCCAAGTCAAGATCATCCTCGGCTTCTTTGCAAAATATCGCGGTAGCGGTTCGTGAATACGTCCGGCGTTCGTGAGATCGAAGGGCAGGCGATTCAGCGCTGTGAGTGATATGCCAAGGCGAAGAATGGAGGATAGGAAAATATGGCAACGATAGCGCAAGCGAGAGGGGGTCATCAGCGGGCTTTCAGCATGCCCCTGGTGATTGCCGCATCGTCGGTGGGGACGACGATTGAATGGTACGACTTCTACATTTATGGCAGCTTGGCCGTGTTTTTCTCGACCCTGTTTTTCCCAAAAGGCAATCCAAGCGCGGCCTTCTTAGCCAGCCTGGCCACTTTCGGCGCAGGCTTTGCGGTGCGTCCGTTTGGCGCGATTGTCTTCGGGCGAGTCGGGGACCTCGTCGGAAGAAAGTACGCGTTCGTGGTGACGCTCACGGTGATGGGCTTGTCCACTTTCTTCATCGGACTGCTGCCGACGTACGAAAGAGTAGGCGTGCTCGCTCCGGTTCTGCTTGTAGGTTTGCGCTTGATCCAGGGACTTGCGCTGGGCGGGGAATATGGCGGAGCAGCTACTTACGTTGCCGAGCACTCGCCCGACCACAAGCGTGGCTACTACACTAGTTACATTCAGACCACCGCCACATTGGGCTTTTTCGTGGCGCTGTTCGTCATCCTGATCATTCGGCAGCAGATGACAGAAGCAAACTTCAAGTCCTATGGATGGCGGATTCCTTTCCTGCTGTCGGCGGTATTGCTGGCGATCTCGCTGTACATCCGCATTCGCCTCCGCGAATCGCCCTTGTTCCAGAGACTGAAGGATCAGGGCAAGTCCTCAATCAAACCGCTCACCGACAGCCTAGGCAGCGGCCGTAACTGGAAGATGATGATGCTGGCCTTGTTTGGCGCGACCGCAGGACAAGCGGTCGTCTGGTACACCGGCCAGTTCTACGCCTTGTTCTTCCTGCAGTCCGTCTGCAAGGTGAATTACGTCGTGGCCTACAAGATTGTGGGTTACTCACTGCTGATCGGCACTCCCTTCTTCCTGGTCTTTGGCGCGCTTTCCGACCGGATTGGCCGGAAAATGATCATCATGGCGGGATGCTTGCTTGCTGCTCTGACCTACGTTCCCATTTATCAGGCGATGAAGGCGAATTCGAACCCAGTCAACTTCGGCATGCTGCTTTTCCTGGTAACGGTCCAGGTAATTTACGTCACGATGGTCTACGGGCCGATTGCGGCCTTCCTGGTCGAATTCTTCCCGGCCAAGATTCGCTACACCTCGATGTCGCTGCCCTATCACCTGGGCAACGGCGAGTTTGGCGGGTGGACACCGTTCATCGCTACCGCCATCGTGGCTGGGGCGACAACCAGCAGCAATCCTTGGATTAAGGATCACGCAATCTACATGGGCCTTACCTGGCCCATTGCTGTAGCCCTGATGACGTTTGTCATTGGCTCCTTGTTCATTAAGGAGACCAAGGACGTGCGCATCTGGGAAGAGGTTGGGGGCGAAGTCGCCGCCGACTAGGTAAAAATATCATTACGCCGGGACGGTGCTGCACTCCAGTACCGTCCCGGCGCTTGCCGAATGCGATCCCCGCCAGGAGAGGTTTCAAGGAATCACCTCGCCTGCGGGATTCCGCATCTCATGAACCGGAGTAATGAAGATGGCTAAGACTCGCGAACAACATGCCGTAATCACCGAGCCGAGCGAGGCCCACATCGCTGTCCACTGGAGAGAAGAAGAATATTACTATCCGTCACCAAAGTTTGTCGGCCAGGCCAACCTGACCGATCCCAGCATCATGGAGCATTTCAGTGAAAAGAATTTTCCGGAATGCTTCCGTCAATACGCTGACATGCTGGACTGGGATCAGTACTGGCACACCACGCTCGACACCAGCGACCCACCGTTTTGGAAGTGGTTTCTCGGCGGCAAAATCAACGCCTGCTACAACTGCCTCGACCGGCACTTGGACAAGTACAAGAACAAAGCCGCAATCATCTTCGTTCCCGAGCCGGAAGGAGAGGCTCCGGTCGCAGTCACATATCGCGAGCTGTATGTGCGCGTGAATGAAATGGCGGCGCTGCTGCGCGATTTCGCCGGACTCAAGACCGGAGACCGCGTCACGATTCACATGCCCATGGTGCCGGAGTTGCCCGTCACCATGCTGGCGTGCGCCCGCCTGGGAGTCATTCATTCCGTCGTCTTCGGCGGCTTCAGCGGAGAAGCTTGCGGACGCCGTGCTGCTGATTCGGGTAGCCGCGTCCTCATCACCATGGACGGCTACTACCGCAATGGCAAGCTAATCGACCACAAAGCCGGCGCGGAAATTGCATTGGATATCGCCCAGCAGGAAGGCCAGACCGTGGACAAGGTCCTGGTCTGGAGACGGCATGCGGGCCAGAATGCTTCGGCATCGCCCATGGTCAAGGGCCGGGATTATTTTGTGGACGAGGTCCTGCAAAATTATGCCGGTGAACTGGTCGATCCGGTGTCCATGGACGCGGAAGCTCCGCTGTTCCTGATGTACACCAGCGGCACCACCGGCAAGCCCAAAGGATGCCAGCACCGCACCGGCGGCTACCTGGCGTACGTGACCGGCACCTCCAAGTACATTCAGGACATTCATCCGACCGATGTTTACTGGTGCATGGCGGACATCGGTTGGATCACCGGCCACTCCTATATTGTTTACGGACCTCTCGCGCTGGCTGCTACCAGCGTTATCTATGAAGGCGTTCCCACCTATCCCGATGCCGGAAGGCCGTGGCGAATTGCCGAGCGTCTTGACGTCAACATCTTCCATACATCGCCGACCGCCATCCGCATGTTGCGTAAGGCCGGAGCGGACGAGCCCAAGAAATATCACTATCACTTCAAGCACATGACCACGGTCGGAGAACCGATCGAGCCGGAAGTCTGGCGCTGGTATTACGAAACCGTCGGAAAACGCGAGGCAGTCATCGTCGACACCTGGTGGCAGACAGAAAACGGCGGTTTCCTGTGCAGCACCAAGCCTGCTCTCGACCCCATGAAGCCGGGCAGCGCGGGTCCGGGCATGCCGGGGATCTACCCGTTCATCCTCGATGAGGAAGGACATGAAGTGCAGGCCGGCTCGGGAAAGGCCGGCAACATTTGCATTCGCAATCCCTGGCCAGGAATCATCCAGACCGTCTGGGGAGATCGCGAGCGCTTCGTCAACCAGTACTACCGAAAATACTGCAAGAACCCCAACAGCAAGGATTGGCGCGACTGGCCATATTTTGCCGCTGATGGCGCGATGCTCGCGTCTGACGGCTACTTCCGCATTCTGGGCCGCGTGGACGATGTCATCAACGTGGCCGGCCATCGACTCGGCACAAAGGAAATCGAATCCGCGTGCCTGACCGTGGCGGAAGTTGCCGAAGCTGCGGTCGTGCCCGTTGTAGACGAAGTCAAGGGGCGTGTTCCGGAGGTCTATGTCTCGCTGCAGCCGGGACTGCAGCCCAGCCAGGAGGTCCACGACAAAGTCCTGAAGGCGATCGAGACGATGATTGGCAAGATCGCCCGGCCGAAGAAAATCCACATCGTCCCGGACATGCCGAAGACGCGTTCCGGCAAGCTTATGCGGCGTGTCCTGGCGGCGATTTCCAACAACCTAAATACGGGAGACATCACCACCCTGGCCAATCCCGACGTGGTCGAGAAAGTTCGGGAGATGGTGCAGGGAAAAGAGCCGGTCGCGGTGAAAGAAGGACCGGAAGATGTCAAACGGTTCGGGACGGTAGACTAAGACTTATCGCGGAGTGCCTTCATCCACCTCCCGGCTGGTGCTGATCAGCGCAGGGCCTAAGTTTGGGGGCGCTCTCTCGCTGCGCTCGGGATGAGAAGACAAGGGCACTCGGATCCCACGTTTGCGAAACGGCCGGAAACGTGGGGTGCCAACCAACAAGGCAGAAAAGAGTGTCGCCCCCCGGGACTTGCACATGAATCGATTCCTACCCAGGGCTTACGCCCCTGGGCTAGCTTGTTTCGCCCCTGGCGGGGCTGCAGCGCCTGGAGCGGCCCCACTCAAGCCTAAAACCGGGCTCGGGTGGGCCACTCGCCTCGGGGACCGGGTATCACCCACCCAACGAAAACCGCGATGGGTGGGGCACCGCCAAATCAGATCAGTCACCCCAAAATCAGGTCTGTGCCCCGCATCACTGACAGGCTTGACCAGCAGCAGTACAATTTGCCGCTATTAGGGGCTAAAACCCGCCAAGGTGAGGATCTATGGCCAACCACGCGGCAACAGGCACTACCGGCATTGATTCCATACGTAAAGAGGACCGGAAGTTTGAGGCTCCATCGGAATTTGCTCAGCAGGCTCACATCAAGAGCCTGGAAGAGTACGAGCGAATTTATAAAGAGTCGGTCGAGCAGCCGGAGAAGTTCTGGGGCCGCGTAGCTCGCGAGTTGTACTGGTTCAAACCCTGGGATCGCGTGCTCGAATGGAATCCTCCCGCGGTGAAATGGTTCGTCGGCGGGCAAATCAACATTTCCTACAACTGTCTCGACCGCCACGTGCAGACCTGGCGCAAAAACAGAGCTGCCCTGATCTGGGAAGGTGAGCCCGGCGAAATTCGTACCTTTAGCTACCAGCAGCTGCATCGCGAGGTGCAGCGGTTCGCCAACGTGCTGAAGTCGCTCGGGGTCAAGAAAGGCGATCGCGTGGCGATCTACATGGGCATGACACCGGAATTGCCCATTGCCATGCTGGCCTGCGCACGCATTGGCGCGGTTCACACGGTTGTCTTTGGTGGCTTTTCTGCCAACGCTCTGGTCGATCGCATCCGTGATTCGGAGGCTTCGGTTCTAATCACTCAAGATGGCACTTACCGGCACGGGTCGGAGGTGGAACTGTTTCCCGCCGCTCAGGAGGCTCTGAAGTCCTGCCCGTCGGTAAAGCATGTGGTCGTCTACCGGAGGACTGGCACTTCGATCCACATCGAGGCGGGTCGCGACCACTGGTGGCAGGAGCTGATGGCGAAGGCGCAGGACGAATGTCCGCCGGAACCGCTGGATGCGGAAGATCCTCTGTACATCCTCTATACATCGGGGACGACGGGCAAGCCGAAGGGAGTGGTCCACACCACGGGTGGTTACTCGGTTGGCACTTACCTCACGGCGAAATGGGTCTTTGATCTGCGCGACGAAGACACATTCTGGTGCACCGCCGACATCAGCTGGGTCACGGGACACAGTTATGTGGTGTACGGGCCTCTGCAGAACGGCGCGACCAGCTTCCTCTACGAAGGCGCCGCCAGTTTTCCTCAGGCCGACCGATTTTGGGACATCATCGATCGTCACCAGATAACCATTTTCTACACCGCCCCTACGGCGATCCGGACATTTATCAAGTGGGGGGACGAGTGGCCGCGGAAACACAGACTCAACAGCCTGCGGCTGCTCGGCACCGTAGGTGAGCCAATCGGTCCGGAAGCGTGGATGTGGTATCGGGATGTGATTGGGCTGAAGCGTTGTCCTATCGTGGACACCTGGTGGCAAACCGAAACCGGACAGATCATGATCACACCCATTCCGGGCGCGATTGCTACGAAGCCGGGTTCAGCCACGCGCCCGTTTCCTGGCATCGTGCCCGAGGTCGTGAGCATGGACGGGACGCCGGTATCCGATGGCTCCAGCGGGTACCTTGTGATTAAGAGGCCGTGGCCTGCCATGCTGCGTACCATTCATGGCGATCCCGACCGCTACGCTCGGCAATACTGGTCGCAGATTCCCGGGGTGTACTTCACAGGGGATAGAGCGTGCAAAGACAAGGACGGCAACTTCTGGATAACGGGCCGGGTGGACGATGTGATCAGCGTCGGAGGCCACCGCCTGAGTACTACGGAAGTGGAATCGGCGCTCGCTGCTCACGACAAGGTCGCAGAGGCCGCCGTCGTCGGGAGGCCCGATGAGCTGAAAGGCCAGGCCCTTGCCGCCTTCGTCACGCTGGAGCAAGGCTACAAACCTACACCCGAATTGAAAGAAGAACTGCGCGCGTGGGTTGCGCAGGAAATCGGAGAACTCGCCAAACCCGATGACATCCGCTTCACCGATGTGCTGCCGAAAACGCGCAGCGGAAAAATCATGCGTCAGTTGCTACGCGAACTGGCCGGGGGCGGAGCAGTGAAGGGTGATGTCAGCGCTCTCGCGGATCCCGGCGTGCTTGCCAGGCTGAAGGAAGAAGAATAGCTACAGCTGCGTTTCCTTTGTGACTGTCAGCACAGGCCTTCGTGACCCCGGTCACTGTTCCAGTAGGGACGACAGACGAAGATACATGCTACGTCGTTCGAGCGGCCCGCGCCAGTAGATTTGGCGTGCAATAAAACAGTCAAAAAAAAAGACCCACAGGAAAAACCGATAACCCCCGACAGACTTCTGGTCTCGTGCCGGTTTCGAATGACGTCCGAGAGAGTATAGAATCGGCCGGTCCCCAGGTCCGGCCCTTTTTGTTTACGCCCCACAGCTTTTTGTAATGTGCATCGCTGAGCCGACGTCACAGCGGCTGAGAATCGCCGGTCATTGTGGCGTTTGGCTCCCCATCTTTAACATGAAGCGGAGGCTCTATGAGCAGCCCTGTCCGGGAATCCCCTCAGAACATCTCCAATCTGCTGGCGATTGACGAGGAGTACGCCTCTCCCGCGATCATCGCTCAAACCTGCCGGCAGAAGAATTGGGCGGAGGAGCATCGCCGGTCGATTGAAGATCCCCAAGCCTTCTGGGGGGACTATGCCAGGAATTTCGTGTGGTCTCGTCCTTGGGAAAAAGTTCTGGATTGGGACGGGGTACATCACCAATGGTTCGTCCGGGCCAGGACGAATATCACCATCAATGCCCTGGACCGCCATGCCAACTCGGAGCGGCGCAACCGGGCGGCTTACATCTGGCTGGGAGAGGATGGGAGCGAACGAATCGTCACTTACGGACAACTGCACCGCATGGTCTGCCGCTTCGCCAATGGACTGAAATCGCTGGACGTCAGGAAGGGTGACCGGATCATCATTTATATGCCGCTGACGATCGAAGGTGTGGTGGCAATGCTAGCCTGTGCCCGCATTGGAGCGATTCACTCCGTGGTCTACGCCGGTCTGGGCCATACGGCCTTGCGCGACAGAATTGAAGATGCTCAGGCGAAAGTCGTTATTGCTGGTGACGTCGGCTTCCGGCGTGGCAAGACCGTCGCACTGAAATCCATCGTCGACGAAGCGCTCGACGGCTTAGAAATGGTACAGAAGGTCGTGGTGTTTTCGAGGCGTGCTGCCGAGATCAGTGATCGCGAAGTTGATTTCAGCGATTTAATGAGGTTTCCCGCTGAATGTCCTGCTGAAGAAATGGACGCCGAAGATCCATTGTTCCTGCTTTACACCTCGGGCTCGACCGGAAAGCCTAAGGGCGTGGTGCATGTCCACGGCGGATACATGGTGGGCACCACCTACTATCTCGAAAACTATTACGACGTTGGCGAACAGGATATTTTCTGGTGTACCTCCGACATTGGCTGGATCGTGGGCCACTCCTACATCGTTTACGCGCCTCTGTGCGCCGGCGCCACTACGTTGTTCCGCGAAGGCGCGATTGACTTTCCGAATCCGGGAATTGCCTGGGAAATTGTCGAGCGCTACGGTGTGACCAAGATGTTTACCGCACCCACCGCGCTGCGCATGTTCATGCGCTACGGCGAGAAGATTCCCGCACAATACGACATCACCAGCCTGCGTTTCATTGCTTGCGCCGGTGAGCCTCTCAACCCGGAGGCATGGCGCTGGGCGCAAACCCATCTCGCGGGAGACGGGAAATGGGGCTACGTGGCGGACAACTGGTGGCAAACCGAACTGGGTGGTCCGGCCATCGGGACGCCTGCGGTGATGGCCATGCGTCCAGGCAAAGCGGGCGTGTCGTTGCCCGGAACCATCGCAGACGTGGTCGACGACAAAGGAAAGCCAGTACCGCCAGGCGTGGGTGGACGGCTGGTGTTGAAGCATCCTTATCCTTGCATGCTGCGCACGGTGTGGCGCAATCCGGCGCGTTACGAGCGCGACTGGCAGCAGATTCCTGGCTGTTATGTCACCGGCGATGTCGCTCTAAAGGACAAAGATGGCTACATCACCGTGCTTGGCCGCGCCGATGACGTGCTGAACGTTGCCGGGCATCGCATCGGGACTGCCGAGGTTGAGAGCGCGCTGGTATCGCACCCTGCAGTCGCCGAGGCAGCAGCTATCGGCATTCCTGATCCCGTCAAGGGCGAGACTATCAAAGTCTTCGTGCAGACGCGCGTTGAATACACACCATCGGACTCGCTGTCCGCCGCCCTGATCGAACACGTGAGAAGGGAATTGGGCCCCATCGCGACTCCAGCAGCCCTGGAGTTTGTTGCCGCGCTGCCCAAAACGCGTTCTGGAAAGATCTTGCGCCGCTTTTTGAAAGCCAAGGAGACTGGAACCGATGCGGGAGATGTTTCCACGATGGAAGGGTAAAGAGAAGAGTTTCAAAGTTTCAAGGTTTCAAAGTCTCAACGATATCGGCCTTGAAACCTCCCTCGCCATGAACTACAGGATTTGACACGAAGGCGTTGGTTGCGACACCATAGCAGGACTCCACCTTACCAACGCCACGCATAAAGTCTAGTCTGAAAATCGAATGAGGAGGAAATATAGATGAAGAAGAAGATGCTTGCAGTAGCAGCTCTCCTGGCCCTGCTGGTCACAGCGGCGCTGGCCGGAGGAAGCAAAGGCAGCTGGACAGGGTATGTCAGTGACGCCAAGTGCGGCGCCAAGGTGAATGCGGACTGCGCGAAAAAGTGCGTCGAAGCTGGACAGCCGGTGGTGTTTGTCAACGATGCTGACAAAAGTGTTGTACCCGTGGCCAATCAGGCAGCTTTGAAGGACCACGCCGGCCATCATGTGAAAGTAGAAGGTTCGATGGACAACAACACCCTAACCGTGGACAACGTCAGCATGGTCGAAGAGACCGCAAAATAACCGCCCAAGAGTCAACGCACTCCGAGTGACCGCTCTTTGTCCTGCGGAGTGCGTTTTTCTTTTAGGAAGGCTCGCGCGTCTGCGGAGCTGTTTCTGTCGAAGATTCTTACGCCGAACAATTAACATTTTCTTAACAACTTCTAACCTCCTTTCCTTCTACTCCAGATCATCCTGTAGAAATCGGCTGTAAAACACCGTAATCAGAAACAAGACAGCGCCATAAGGCCCTGAAAACGCTGGTAGGAACTGGGCTCCAGGAGCAAACAACCGGCTACTCCGTTGTGCCATCGAAACGGGAGCGCAGGAAGGAATAGAGTGCATGGCCCCAGGTTCAAATTTGCGTTTCGCGACCGTCTTTGTTCTTGTTCTTCTTTTTGCTCTTGTCTTGACCGGTTGTCAGGGACTGAGCGGTGCAAAACCGAGCGGGCCGCCGCCTCCCCCACCTCCGCCGCCAACTCCTCCGCCTCCGCCACCTCCGCCTTCGTTTCAACTGACACTAACCGTGACCGGGGCAGGAACGGTGACTAGCAATCCGGCCGGCATCAATTGTGGTCAAACCTGCACCGCAAGTTTTCCGTCGGGCACTGCCGTCACTCTCACTGAGGCGCCCTCCAACGGGCAAGCTTTTGACAGTTGGTCGGGAGCTTGCTCCGGAACGGCCGCCACGTGCAATGTCACGATTACGGCAGCGACATCAGTGGGCGCTAAGTTTGTCGGCACTCTGCAGTCGCTGAACCACATTATTTTCCTGGCCCAGGAGAACCGCTCGTTTGATCACTACTTCGGAGCGCTCCGCGAATACTGGGCTCAGAGCCAGGGCAAGTTTCCCGATCAGGATTTCGATGGCTTACCGCAATTCAATCATCCCGCAGGGTCAACGCCGACAAATCCAGGCTGCGATCCGACTTCTCCGTTAACCAGCAGCTGCAATGCCACTCCAAATGACTCCAACCCAATTGCTTCATTCCATTTGCTG
>Ga0209154_1001498_pt1 | contig 13679 bp, 14 predicted proteins | sample GraSoiAngelo_121_FD_185878 | JGI IMG/M metagenome (GOLD analysis project Ga0209154, IMG submission 185878) | Grasslands soil microbial communities from the Angelo Coastal Reserve, California, USA - 14_0919_12_20cm (SPAdes) (version 2) | ecosystem: Environmental > Terrestrial > Soil > Grasslands ... | reverse complement strand
CGAACTCAACACGTTACCTCTAGCTGCTCATCCTCCCCCTTAAGCGTTGACCACCTCACCTTTCGTAGCGGCACTTATCGAGATCCAAACTTCAGGAACCTCTCCAGGCTCGATTTTTGATATCGTGGCTATGAGTCGAACACCAGAGTCCACATCAAGGGCAGCCAGCTGGGCGAGAGGTCGCTCCAAATACTCTAGTTGTCTGCCACTCATATACACTCCAATTGCATTTCTATCAACTGGGTTATCATACTCTCTGACAAGATCCAAGATCTGTCCAGTTATGGCAGACTAGCAGTCTACCAACAAACTGGAAGTCAAAGCGGTATCGGACCTCGCGATACGTTAGTTCATGGCAGGTTTGACAGAAGATCCGGTAATCTAGGCTCTGCATGGGACCCATTCTAGTGTTTCGAAGTAGATGAACATGAGAACGGTGCTTCCGGTGTGAAACTATTGTACTGGTATCGGGTGAGGTTGCCTGTTGGTTTTCGGTTTGATCACTGAGAAATAAGTACGAGCTGGCTTCAAACCATTCGGACCCGAGACCTATGCACCGGTTGTTCATCGTATCCGTATTTTCTGGCCCAGCCATGTAGTGCATCGAACATCTTTCCAAGGTCACGGCCCTTCTGGGTGAGCTCATAATCAACGCGGGGTGGAATCTCATTGTAAGAGTGGCGTGCAACAATACCTAACTTAACCAGTTCATGTAATCTTGCGGAGACTGTTTTTGGTTGCAGGTCCAAATATTTCTGCATCTCTGTAAATCGCAACGGCGAATGGATTCCGAGACCGTAGAGTATCTCCAGAGTGTGCGGTTTTCCGAGAATCTCCAAGAGTTTGCCGTACGGGCAAGCTATCGAAGCGTTGCTGAATCGTGCGGCTAATCCTGGCTGGATGTTTACCTTTTTTGCCAATTGCTTCTGTTCCACTTTCTGATTGGATAGTTGCTTTCGGATTGTTCCATGGACAGTATTAATACTACCCTTTGGGTAGCGGTTCGCGCAAGTTTATGCCAACTAAAACCCCACCAACTGGTAGCAGGAAGATTGTGATCTCGAAGGATGGACCCTACATTGTATCAGGGGGAATTCCGCTTACTATGGAAATAATCGAGCCCAACGCGGAGGGTCTCTCGTGGAATTGGAAGACCGCGAAGAGCTTCAAGACTAGTGGCGAGTACAAACTGTGCCGTTGTGGACAGTCGAAGAACAAACCATTCTGCGACGGCTCACACACCGATGTCAGTTTCGACGGAAGAGAGGCTGCGACCCGGCAGCCTTACGCGCGACAGGCTGAGGTGTTTGACGGCCCGAAGATGACGCTGAGTGATGCCGAGGACCTGTGCGCGTTCGCTCGATTCTGTGATCCCGGAGGCAAGATCTGGGGATTGATGGAACAGTCCGATAATCCGGAAGTTCGCAAGCTCGTCGTACGCGAGGCGATGCACTGCCCTTCAGGCAGGCTTGTTCTTCATGAGAAGAAGACTGGAGAAGAGATCGAACCAGAGCTTAAGCCGTCGATAGGTGTCGTGGAAGATCCTGCGCTCGGCGTCAGCGGGCCACTCTATGTTCAGGGAGGGATCAGGGTGGAGTCCCATAATGGTACTCCCTATGAGATCCGGAATCGAGTAACATTGTGCCGGTGTGGGGCCTCGGTGAATAAGCCGTTTTGTAATGGCAGCCACGCCAGCATCAGATTCAGGGACGGCCTAGTAGAATTCGCAAAACCCAAGAAAAAATAACAGCGCCTCTCGACTAGCCCGCGCCCGCCGGAAGCCACATCATGGACAGAAGCCTGCAGGAAACCCCTTCAATACTGGGAGACGCCCCCTAGATTATTGGTGTCCGTATCGGTGAGAGTCCTTGTCAAAGGTGGTCTTACAGGATGCTGAGCAGAAGTAGAAGGTCTTGTCACCATGCGTCGAGGTAAGCTTCGTCTTCTTCTCATCAACCATCATGCTACATACTGGGTCTTTTTGCACGTCTACACCTCCTAGATTTTTGGCGTGAATCTTCGCAGCAATAGTGTGTTCGAGTCGACGGTGACTCAGCTGTACGCCGTTGCTGCTCCACTACCCATCCCTATGGCCAGGGACCATTTAGATAATCTGTCTTCTTAAGAAACCAACGAGAAGGTTGGGAGAGCGTCTTCAAGAGTTGAGGTAGCACGACTGGCACGGAGAAACACGAGGATCAACCCGGTCGTCACCAAGTGAACTCCGGCTCAACGACCTATACTTGCCCCATGCATCCAGAGGTCAGATCGACCTCTCCTGGAACTTGCCCAAAATGTGGGATGAAACTAGTTCCGATCGCCATCACCGAAAGGGGAATGGATCATCACGAGCACGCGGTGAAGCGTGCTTCCAAGATATCGCGCTGGGAGCGATTCAAGATGAGTATGACCATGGAGATGGGCATGGAGCATACAGGTGTGGCGGGCCGGGAAATGGTCCGTTTGATGGAGTTAGACATTCGCAACAAATTCTTCTTCGCATTGATACTATCGGTCCCGATCATCTTCTACTCGCCTCTCGGAAAATTCGTGTTCGGCTTTCAGCCGCCGGCCCCCGTACCAGTTCCTTGGGTCCTCTTCCTGCTAACAACTCCAGTCTACTTCTACTCAGGCTGGATCTTCCTCTACTCGAGCTTCAGAGCTCTCCAACAAAGAACACTGAACATGTCAGTCCTCATCGCAACTGGCATAACGGCAGCCTACAGCTTCAGCGTTCTCCTCACTATTCTGCAGAGCGCCGATTCCTATTACGAGGCAACCGCCCTCCTCATCACCTTCGTCTTGTTTGGTCATTGGTTGGAGATGAGATCTCGCCGCGGAACAACCGATGCTCTAGAGGCTCTGCTCCAGCTGGTTCCCCCCCAAGCCAGAGTCCTCCGAGACGGGAAAGAGACTCTCATCCCAACCTCACAAGTCCGAGTTGGCGACACCATAATCCTGAAACCCGGAGACCGAGTGCCGGTTGACGGGAGAATAGTTGAGGGTGAGACGGCAATTGACGAATCTCTGGTAACAGGCGAATCCATTCCAGTCGCGAAAAAGGCTGGGGATAACGTCATTGGTGGATCCATCAACCAATCTGGGTCTGTCAGGTTCGAGGCAACAAAAGTAGGCGAGGAGACAGCCCTCGCACAGATAGTACGGCTGGTCGAGGCCGCCCAGAATTCCAAAGCACCGGTCAGAGACTCGCAGATAGGTTTGCTCAGTATCTTGTAGTGCTAGCCATCGGCGCGGGTCTAGTTACGTTCCTAGTCTGGTTTGGCGTTGCTCGGCAACCAGTCCTCACCGCCCTAACCTTCGCCATCTCAGCAATAGTGATAGCCTGTCCCGATGCACTAGGGCTGGCGACGCCAACCGCCGTCGCTGTTGGGACTGGTCTAGGTGCAAGACACAACATCCTAATCAAAGACGCTCCGACTCTGGAAGGCGTCTCTAAGATCCAATCAGTGGTCTTCGATAAGACTGGAACGCTGACAGAGGGAAAACCGCGAATCTCGGAAATCGCAACGGTTCAAGACTTGGATGAAGACGAGGCTCTCAGACTTGTTGGGGGGGCTGAGGCTGAATCCAACCACCCGTTGAGCAACGCCGTGTTGGAGGAGGTGAAGAGGAGACAGGTGCCGCTACCGACACAGATTGAGCACTTCGAAAACCTGTCGGGTCTTGGAGTTAGAGCTAGCATCGAAGGGAAGGAAATGCTGGTGGGAACTGTGAAATTAATGAAACAGAGCGGTATTGACACTGCTCCTCTGCAGGAAAAGATCGACCAGTTTGTTGAAAGAGGCGAGACGATTATGGTCTTATCTGTTGATGACAGAGTCATAGCTGCTATCGGCGCTGCTGACACTGTCAGGCCATCAGCTAAGGTGGCGGTGTCGAGGCTGAACCAGCTCGGTATTGAGACCGCCATGATTACGGGCGATAATCAGGCAACGGCCGAAGCAGTTGCGAAGACGGTTGGGATCAAGCAGGTGTTTGCAGATGTTCTCCCGAAGGACAAGGCACTATTCGTTAAGAAGCTGCAGGATGAGGGAAAATTTGTTGCAATGGTAGGCGATGGCGTGAATGATGCGCCAGCTCTTGCTCAAGCAGACGTTGGGATTGCGATTGGTGCTGGGACAGACGTGGCGATAGAGACGGCGAAAGTGGTCCTGATGAAGTCGGACCCTTCAGATGTGTTGCGGGCGATAAGGCTAAGCAAGGCAACCGTGACGAAGATGAAGCAGAACCTCTTCTGGGCCTCGTTCTATAGCATCCTCGCAATACCCGTCGCAGCTGGCATCCTTTATCCCAACTTTGGAATCATTCTTCGACCCGAGGTTTCTGCCTTGCTCATGAGCGCGTCTTCGATAATCGTTGCGACCAATGCTGTTCTGCTAAAGAGGGCAGAAAAGAGTCTAGTCGCCGTCTAAGCGTCGCCGGTTCGATGATGAACTGGAACGTTTCAGGAAAGAACGGGTTCTACATGCCTTTCGCGTTCAAAGGGGCCTAATCCGTCGGACATACGGGCGACTCTTCAGTCCGGAGATGATTTGGTCTAGACGATCAGAAGGATTCCTGTTCCTAGGAAGGCGGCTCCCACCAGCTTTGAGATGGCGGGTCCGAACGGGCCTACTTTCTCGGCGAAGATGATGATCGAGAACACTCCCATCAAAGGTATGCTCATGGCTCCTACGGTCAAGAGTCCAGCCATGAGGACCCAGCAGCACTTGGTACAGAACATGCCATAGTCAACGCCCATCGTCGCAGCTCCATAGTTTCCACTTTTCCAACGCATCATGATAAAGCTCAAGGGACTACGGCATTTCATTAACGCTCTACTCTTGAAGCCGCTGAACTGGTACAGCCCAGTTAGGACTAGGATAAGACCGGCCCAGAAACCCAGAGACCCCACAACGGAAAACCCGGCCTGGGCTAAGACGGTGATGACTAGGTAGAAGACAACCCCCATAATAGTCCAGACGGCAACATAACCCAAGACGAAGAGAGATGCTGGGAGAGAAACAGCATGTTGCTGAAATCGTCCTACGCCTGTGTCATCTTCTAGATTCTTCCGTGCTGATACCGTGATAGTGTAGACCATCGGAATTAGGGAGGGAAACATCATGGCCACCATTCCAATTCCCCAGACGGCAGTGAATAATAGCAGGGCTGAAGGATCGAGCATACCTGCCATTGGCATGCTCGCATTGGCCACGATCAGCCAAGAGAGAAAGGAGAGCGCCCCAAGTATCGCGCCTATGACGTAGGCCGCCCGTGGGACGGAGCGCAGAGTTGAGGCTACAGCGTTGACCTGCAAGGTTCGAAATGTGCTAGGAATCCAGAGTAGTTTTGTTTGTTTATCCGATGCAGCCCTTGTCGGTAAACTTGACGGTAGTGACGAAACCCGCCCGGTTGTCGTGTTTAGCGTGAATATCTCTGTCCCCGATCCACCATTTCTTGATGTTCGTCACCATCGCTCTTTTCCAGTTGATCCCGTCGGGAAGAACGATTGTTCCCTTGAACCTTTCACCGGTCACGGGATTCGAAATGTATGCTGAGCGCACTTCTCCGATTCCGTCTACTTTGAACCAGCTGTTGTAGCCGTTGTAGTGAAAGTCTACCTTGACGATCTTGGTCGGGAGTTTTTTCGTCCAAGTTTTGGGGAAGATTTCGAAGACTCCTCCACCGTGTTTGCCGCTGAAGATCTCTTCGACCGCTTTTCGTTGCTCAGCGGTTGTGTTCTCGTCGACGTATAGAGCCCCGATACCGTTTCCCTCGTGTATGGCTTTCGGCCACCATAGCCCTTCGGCAAATACTACTCCGTCGAGTTTGGTATCGCCGAACTTTCCCCGCTTCACCCTGTAAGCTACTAGTGCTTCGCAGCTCCCGTGTGTAGGGAGGGCGTCAAAGTTGCAAGGGCATCCCCAGTCACAGTTACAGCTTTGGATATATTCGGCTTCCATGTTCCATTTCGTCTTGGCGGCCAATTAGCATCTGAATACTCGGTTGATGTTGTCCGAATATAAGATGGTAAGGTGGCGGTATTCTCACAGACTAGAAATACGCTTATCCGATATTTAGAGCCACAGGTTGGATCAAGCGAGCTGCTCCAGATTTTGAATTCTCTCCCGTATGCTTGGCTGAGTATAGCGCGAACTCTTCCTGTCGAGTTTTTCTACATCTTTAAAGCCCACGCTGTCAATTTTCCGAAGTGTGTTCAGAAATAGGTCGCTGCCGATAAGCCCTGCTACTTGTACGTCAGCCGTTAGTACTTTCATGTGTGCAGCCGGATTGTAAATCCGGCCCAGCAGAACGAACGCTATGACGGCCACGAGCATCGCCCAGACAGGGTTAGATAATGCGGCCAGCGCGAGATTCTGGCCTGAATTGTGTATATCGAGATACAATATCGGAAGATAGAAGGCTAATCCGATCAGAGCCGCTGGAATGCCGGTCTTTACCAGTCTAGGCCGGGCCCAAGACCTCATGATTAGACTGGTACTAAGAATTGGTTTCCACTCATCGGGAGTAAGGACATTCTGCAAGCGCTTCGGAAGAATTACTCTCTTCCCTCCGATGTAAGCGAAATCAGAAGGAACGTCAATCCACCCACCCTCTCCCACATAGATTCGATCCTCCCAGACAAGCTTTCGAGGAACCAGCCTCTTGAGGGAGAAAAGATCGCACAGCATCGGAATCTGCCGCAGAATATCTTGATCCGACAATGTCTGAGCATTATCACTCAATTTTCTCAGCCGGACTCGCTCTCACCATACCGAGCGCCTAATCCCAAAACGACTTTGACCAGCCCGGATCTTGTGAAGATCGATGATCGAACCGTTCCAGCAATCCTTTTTTTCTCGGCAGTCTCCATTGATTAGACAGGCAACAAGTTCCATGAGGTCTCGAACGCGTGAATGGTGGATTTGGCTACCTTTCCAGATTGGACTTCTGATAGTGCTTACCTTGCTGTTCATCCTCAATTATAGAGACTTCGACCCAGTTGATATTGGAGTCATAACTACCCTCCTGCTCGTGGCATTTCTAATCGAAGAATACAGGATTTCCAGACTTAAGGACCAGTTGAATTCGCTGAAGAAGCAACGCATAACAGCGAGTTAGCTATGCATAAGCCAGACCGAGTTGGTGCTCTGGTCTTAGCTTTCATTGTCATCTCACTCTATGTAGACTTAGCGAACGTCCTAACGTCGTGGGCTCTGGCTTCCCTCCCGCTTGGTAGAGTTGGGTCGTCTTGGAATGGGAGCACTACCATAGTTACGCTCGGGGCATTCGACGCGGTTATTCTGAATCTCTACTTTATTCGCCAACGAAAGCGTGCCCAGGCAACACAGACTTGAAGCTCGAACTGGTAGTTGGCGTCCTTACAAATCCTCGCGACGATTAATCTGGCGGTCTGGATAGGGGTAGCCATCCTATACTGGATGGGTCTCGGTTCTTGGGGGCTTCTGTCGATTATGGCTCTTGTCCAGATCTCCTACTCGGTATTTCAATTAGCCTACATGCACTTCTACCCTCTGCCCCAGAAAAAGAGTTCCACACAACCTAGACGATTCCAAGATGAATCGAACCCATCAAGCAACCCTAAGCGCAAAAGGGTGCTGCGGAGCCGCGATGAAATATTCTGTGATTAGCCATACTTCTTATTGCTCAGACAGCTGGACTATCCTGTTTAAGCCTAGATGTGGGATCGTTGTTGGGTCTTCTGCGGAAGAAGTGGATGCTGGTCTTGCTGGTCATACTCATCCTCGCTCTCGTCGTAGAGACTACCATTATCGCCGTCATCTTGTTCAACTGGTCCCTTGGTAACCAGAACTTTCCCCCTTTCTCCAACAACCCCCCCGTCATAGCAAATTGCCCGGCCCTGACCTCTCATCCGGTTTCCCAGAACAGTCAAAATCGTACAGTGCTCTTTGACTGCAGCACCTCGACCCAGAAGATGGCTGCGTTCAGAGTCTTTGCGCCTTTCACTCCCAACTACGTGCATGAGACTGGCAAGTCAGATTTGGCAGAGCCGATATTCACCCTCCCTCCCGGCTTCCTGAGTCTATTCATAACCAATGAGTTCGACCCCGGGTTCAGCTGTGTTGGACCCGTACCGCTAACGAGCAAACAATCTCTGTACATAGGGATGTATGCTGATGAATACGACTACTGCGCTGAAATAAGCAATTCAGTTGGTCAGGTGGCCAGCTTTCACATTAACTGGGTTGAAGGTACGAGTCCGCACCCAACTGGGCCCGTGACTCCTCGGCTTAGCCTTTCCGCGTCGCCTGCCAACATTACAATTTCGGCTGGAGGAAGTGCAACCTCTAGCATCGAGATCACAAGCCACTGGTTCAAGGGACCACTCACACTCTCGACGGACATCTATCCATCATTAGGCGTACCAAGCCTTCCGATAGCCAGTCTCGACACGACAGCGGCGTCGTTAGATCTTAACGGATCGGTTCTTGTCACTTTGGCAATCGTGTCCAGAGCCAACACAACGATAGGAACTTTTGCAATCCATGTCGTAGTTCAAAGCCCCCCGGCATACTACGAGGAAATCGTTACTGTCAAGATAACCTGACCCTTGAGGTGGGGCTCGGGCTACGTTCACAGGCAAAAGGTGAATCCCTAGGCTACAAACGGTTCTGGATTCTCGTGTCCCAAGAATAGCTAGTGAAAAAAATCGTCCAGCACTTTGAACAGTGCTGATGCTCAGCCTAAAGCGTTAATTATCAAAATCCTCACGAACGAGGATCATGTCAAAAGCGGTGAAGTTAGAGGTCAAAGAACTCGCAAGGATTCTAGTCCTCATCGGCGGAATCCTACTGATACTCTTCGGCCTGTTTAGGTTTTTGGAGGCTCCTTTGAGCCCCGTTACCTGGGAATCTCCCTTTCGGGAAGCATCTTCGGCATAGCAGTCGGGGTCATCGCGCTCCACGGTAATACCCGCATAGGTGAACCGATATGGGCAGTCATCCTAGCAGTCCTTGGCTACTTTGCAGGTGGACTAGGCGGACTCTTAGTCTTGCTAGGCAGCCTGATTGCCTTGATAATGCACTATGTCTGACCGATAGACTGCTCCTCAGCGAAATCGTTCAAAGTAAGTCCTGATCCGGAATCAGGGCAGACGGATCACAGACCCCCTATGTTCCACGCTTCGCCCTATGGAAAGAGTGCCGTTTCGAAGATCATGATTCAAGCCGATTCTGCGCCCTGAAACGGGAAACACGCCCAGAACTGTTTCACCTGGCGAGAGCCCTCTGGAAAAAGGGGGCCAGCAATTTGTTTCTCGCGACGCGAGAGTGCTCTTTGAGAGATTCCTGAAGTTCTAAGCTAAGCTTACCGTGTTGAGTTCTGTTAGATCGGAGAGGCTGTTCATCTTGACCGTGTTGTTGCTGATTGTGTAGAGTACGCTGCCGATGTAGAGTGCGCGAGTAACGAAGAAGCTGCTGTTGTACCAGCTCGGAAGCTGGCCTGTGGCGAGGTGTGTTATTCCCGCGCGGAAGGCGATTCCGTTCGAGACGGTGACGTTGAACACGTAGGCTCCCTGCCAGACAGGTGGATTGTAGCACCACGTGCAAGTTGCAGTCGTCTGATTCAGCGCGATCGTGAGAGGTATCACCAGCAGGTTGAGAGACTGGTCGAAGAGTACCGACTTGTGATCGGTCAATGCTGGAGAGTCGCTACCCCGATCTCCGACGAAATAGTCACTGGTATCAATAGGGTGACTGGGGTCCGTGACATCGAACAGGCTGAGCTTCAGACCCTGAAACAGCGCAGCGTTCTCCCAAGTAACATTCTCCGAAGACTTGCCGAAACCAATCAAGTGGGTCTCATCGTAAGGCTGCAGATAGTCAGAAACCCCGGGGATGTTTAGCTGCCCTAGGACCTTGGGTTGGTGAGGGTCTGTTAGACCGATGACGAACAAGGGGTCCACTCTCTGAAAAGTAACGAGGTATGCTCTGTCGCCCATGAACCGGGCCGCATAGAACTGTTCACCCGGCGACAGTCCTTCGAGCTTTCCGACAATATGGAGACCGCTGTCTAAGACGTACACGTTGGTCCGTTGCACGTAGGCGGACGCTACGTCTCCCGTCGAGGTTGTTGGAATTGGACCATAGCCGGTTGTGGCGATGCGGAAGTTGCCGTTGTACTCGTCCATGGAGAACTGGTTCAGAACATGGCCTGACACAGTACCTGTCGCTTGATAGCTAATGCTTGCACCATCAATACTGATGCGGTGCACAGCGGTCTGTTCGACCTGACTCCAGATCGGCTGAGTAAGATAGATCTGGTGAAGAGAGACGTAGATGTTACTGCTCGTCCCGATGAGGAAGATCTTAGCCGCCGGAGTAGGGTTGGCTTCGGTTACGTTGATACCAACAACCGTAGTGAAGCTGTTAGCTACATCGGCGATATCAGAATGATAGACCGTCGCAATCCCAGTTGTCAACGCCTGCCCGTTTACCACATTGACCGGAAGCAGAATCGGGCCGGTGCAGTAGGCTGGTTGTGTCGTTACTAGGTAAGCGTAGTCTCCAATTTGGCGCGCTCCGGCCAGAGTTCCATTCACTACGAGAGTAGTTGTCAGCACTGGACTGGCATGGTTAGAAATGTCGAAGATCGAGAGAGAAGTGGTCTGGGGATAGTTGAGGAATATTGGATAGACGGCGATGGAAGCTCCCATTGCAGGTTGTACGGTACCAGTGTATGGTAGAGGATACTGCTGGTACTGCTGACTGACAACAACTAGCCTGTTGCCGTCGACGAAAATTCCCTGAAGAGAACCGTTCACAGATACATGGGCCAGCAATTTTGCCTCGGAGACTGGGTAGGCGAGGACGATCGCTACGGTGTTATTGGTTACCGTGTAGATGTAGCTGCCGTCGTTCTTTACGGTGTCAAGCTCATCGACGCCCGCTACCTGAGCGTTTGTTTCAGAGTGGCTGGGAGTTGCGCTTGTTGATATTGAAACCGTGGAGGTTCCACTTGTGGCAATGGTGGAAACAGTGCCGGTGAACCCGCCAGGGTTGAGACCGTTCGTGTTCGTGTTCAGGATTACCGGAGCGGGAGTGGGATTGTAGAGGTTACGAACCTCGGTGCTGTTGCAGCTCTTTGTGAAAATGAAGTTGTGCAACTCTTGATAAGATGTGAAGGGGACCATGACATGCTGGTCAGTAGCGTTGGGAGGTGGGTGAGTGTACATGACCATTATTCCGGGAAGGAGTATTAGCGCGAGTCCGGCGATGATTCCCAGTGTCAGCCCAAAGACAGTCCGGGTTTTGGAGCCAACCTTCACAGCCGCATCCTCCTCTCGTCCCACTTCGCTGCAACCTGCATAACTTGGCGACGATGGCTACCAGGATGTAGATTCTGATTCAGTCTCTGCTCTACCGGTAGCTGCATGGACTTGATGTACGAGGCGGAGGACCTTAAGGCCAGTGTTTAGAACGGGGTGTTCACAGATCAAAACACTTCTGCAAACAAGCAAGCTTGTATTGATCTGACGCTATTCTCTTTCCCGAAGACGGCTTTTGACAGAAGACCGGGACAGGATCATAGAGTCTGAGCTGAAGGGACTCACCCTACGCGTCTACTGGCACCTTCTAAAGACGAGGAATGAACCGATCGGAGTAAGGTCTGTGCAACGTGCGCTGGGAATGAGCAGCCCCAGCGTTGCCCTACATCATCTGGAGAAGCTGCGATCACTAGGGCTGGTGGAGAAAGACTCAACAGGCGAGTATCATCTCGCCGAACAAGTGGAGGTGGGAGTCTTACAGAACTTTGTTGGCGTTTTGGGCTTCTTACTGCCCCGGCACCTTTTCTTCTCTGCAATGTTCACGGTAATGCTCGTTCTCTACCCTATTCTCTACCCTCCCGATTTCTCAACTCACAATATCGTAGCGTTCATCTTCGGAGGATTCACCGTGGCGATATTCTGGTCTGAGACCTTTCGAGCCTGGCGGCTGAGACCCTTGTGATCAGTCTTAGAGGGTTTCTTGGCCCGATCGTCCCGTTTGCGCTTATTCCGGGTCTCGTCGGGACGTTCTCGTAGGTCTAGTAGCCACATTGCTTGTAGGCTTGTCAACAGTCTTGGCACACTGTCCCAGAGCCGACTGGTTCGAAGATCGTCTCGCCGCAGTTCTGGCAGACTAGTAGTCGGCCTACGAACTGGTAGTCGGATCGGTATCGTATCTCGCGATACGTGGGTTCACGGCAGGTTTGACAGAAGACCCGGTAATTCAGGCTCTGCATGGTCCCAAGTAGAGGTTTTCGAAGTAGAAACGTGAGAGAGGGAGAGAAAGTATTGCGAAACTGGCCTTTCCCTCGTAATCCTTGAAGAGGGTTTCGGGCCGTGTCACTCTGGAATCCTCAATAGGGTTACATCGGTTCTAAACCCGGACCGGGCTCTCACTCAACGCTATGTTGGAGACTGAATCTGAGGCCTCTGAAGCTTCTGAGTTGGCTGTGAAGCGCAGGGCGATGCTCTGGGATATGGCGGTCGGAGAACAGATACGATACGAAGTGTCGACTATACGGAAGTGCATGGTTATACTCGGCAGGCTAAGCTCGTTCTTCGGCGAGGAAGACCCAGAGACGGGAAAACGGCTTGGAGAGATGGGTGCTCATCTTGCGGATGTTGTGGAGCTGGTTGAGAACACTTGGAAAGGTTCAGCGGCAGAGATCAACAACAAGAACCATAGCTCTATCGTTTAGCGAGACCGATAGTCTCATCAGAATCCCCAGGGCAGCACGGGTGCTCGGAATTATCGTCTACCGAGCCTCTAGAGTTTCCAGGCTACGAGGTGGAGCCCAGATTGAGTTGAGTCAGATCATGACTGCTTCCGGGACGTCTTTGAAGTGAGGGTCTTCCGTGAGAACTTTGGAGGATGCGCTCCTAGCGGCTGCTAGGAAGAAGGCGGCTGCTAGGTGGAAAATCATTCTTGGTCCCTCATTCTTCCGCGTGAATTTCTGCTGCGGATCTTGCTGTCTTCAAGTTGACCTGCGCCTCTTGGGCTTCCATCAAGATATTCTATCCACGCATACGTGTCCACAACATATCTAGTCGTGGTCAGTCATCTCATCGTCAGCTGTGAAGGGCCCTATTCCGCGGTCTGTGCCGAAGAAACTCTTCTTGGGTTTCCGCACCTCGCTATTCACGGGATCTCTGGATTTTACTCCCTCCTCCTCCGCAGCCTTTCGGGGAATCGTTACGACGAGCCTCCCTCCGACCTTTCTAACTCTGGCCAGGGCCGATAGTCTCCCCAATCAGTGCTATTTTGTATGCCACCCGATATTTCCAGATTCTCGTCCCCGGCCAAGACCCCGCGATGAGAGGCAGATCAGAAGGCGAACTTGGTAGGGTCCTGAGGGTGCCAAGGAAGTCGCCTGGAAAACGCGTGAGGGTCCGAGTCGATGATAAAATCCGCATGACGCTTGAGAAGATGCGAACGGGGTTCTTGCTCGGTCCCTGTTAAGATCCGGCTAGCAATAGGCTAGCTAGAAAAAGAGGGTATGCAGGCGTGTCTCGCGACGCAGAAAACCGGATGATTCTATATCCCGTTCTAGGCTAATGTTGTTCCTTTCTGAAGGTTCGGAGCCAACCGAGCGTCCGCCCATTTCGGTCAAGCTTCCGCCAGGCATCATGAAGAAACATTTCTTGCTCA
>Ga0209154_1001491_pt1 | contig 13726 bp, 8 predicted proteins | sample GraSoiAngelo_121_FD_185878 | JGI IMG/M metagenome (GOLD analysis project Ga0209154, IMG submission 185878) | Grasslands soil microbial communities from the Angelo Coastal Reserve, California, USA - 14_0919_12_20cm (SPAdes) (version 2) | ecosystem: Environmental > Terrestrial > Soil > Grasslands ... | reverse complement strand
AGAAACAGCACGCCATTGTGCGCCAGTGAAACTTCGCCAGGACGCGGAACGGCGCCTCCGCCGATGAGACCGGCGTCAGAAATTGTGTGGTGCGGAGACCGGAACGGCCGGACTCCGACTAGGCCCGCGCCCGGATCAAGCACTCCAGCCACACTATGAATCTTCGTCGTCTCCAGCGCCTCTTCAAAAGAAAACGGAGGCAGGATCGTCGGCATGCGTTTCGCCAGCATCGTCTTGCCCGAGCCCGGAGGCCCGATCATCAGAATGTTGTGACCGCCGGCGCAAGCAACTTCCAAAGCTCGCTTGGCTGTTTGCTGCCCGCGAACATCTTTAAAATCCACGACATAATGCTGGGATTCGTTCAGCAGACCGTCACCATCAACTTTGAGCGGCTGAACTCCGTTTCCGGTATTTACAAACCGAATGACATCAAGTAGGGAGCGGACGGGGTAAACCTCTACCCCGCCCACCATGGCAGCCTCGCGCGCGTTCAGTTCGGGCACGATGAGGCGCGAAATCTTTCTGCCGCGCGCCTCGATGGCAATGGGGAGGGCACCGCGAACGCCACGCACGCCGCCATCCAGCGACAACTCACCGACGAACAGACAATCAGGAACTTCTTTCTTATTAAGGCCCCCGTACGCGCCCAGGATTCCGAGCGCCATCGGCAAATCGAAGCCGGAGCCTTCTTTGCGAATGTCGGCGGGAGCCAAATTGATGGTTATGTGGGTCAGGGGGATGTCATACCCACAATTTTTCAAAGCGGCTCGCACACGGTCGCGGCTTTCCCGAACCGCCGCGTCTGGCAGACCTACGGTGTGGAAATGATCTTCATTGGTCTTGACCCCGGAAACGTCGACTTCGACTTCGATGATGTTGGCATCGATGCCGTAGACTGCGGCGCTTAAGGTCTTGTAGAGCATTAGTGGGATACACCCGGCCGTATGCGAGAGGGGAGGGCGTTATCCACATTACTGCCAGGATCACAAATTCGCTGTGACGGATGTCACAACCGTAAGTGACGAGCGACCATTTCAGCTCGGCCAGCGAACCAACTTGCTAACACGCGTTGCGTTGTACGGCCCCTCCCAGTGAACTACGATTCGAGAACACGGGTGAAATCCACTGCTCTTCCCTGTCCGCAGCGGACTGGCCTGAATTTATGCCACACGAAGACAAGCCGGCCGGGCATCAAGCTCAAACGGGCCACCTGGAAAAGGAAGAGATCCGACTGTGGCGGCTGGCATTGTGGTTTCTCGTCCTGCTCGCCATCGGCTTTGCGGCGCTTGCCTGGGAGCGGCTGCAGAACCTTCCCTACCATCTTGGCCTTGTAGCCCTTGGATTGGTCGCAGTTGCGGTGCTCTTTGCAGTCTATGTCTACGGCCGTCGCCGGCAAGTTTCAGAGCTGCGAAACCTGCTGGAGGGGTTGGAAAAGTGCGGCGGGGCACCGACCTCCGAAGAGCAACTGGACCAACTCAGCCAGGTGCTGGCACGCTCGCAGCGCAGCTTCAAAGAGCTGATCGATGCGTTCGATGATGTCGCTTTCGCAGCTTCTCTGGACGGCACTCTTCGCACCGTAAACCGGCGTGTCACGCAATTGCTCGGGCTTTCATATTCCGAGATCGTCGGCCACAAAGCCGATGAATTCATCCTCGAACCCGCACTCGGCGATCCTGGGAGTGGTTTGGCGAGATTTCTGGAGCGACGGCGCTGGTCGGGCGTCGTACAGGTCCAGCTGAAGAACAACTCGCGAGTGCTCTATTTCGAGTGCGTGCTCAATGCGATCGTAAATGATGATCAAGTCGTCGGCGCTAGCGCCCTCGCCCGCGACGTCACCGAAGAACGTGAAAAGGAGAGGCGCTTCACCGAACTGTTTGAAACTCTGCAGGAAGGCGTGTACTTCAGCACGCCGGAGGGTAACCTGCTCGAAGCCAACGCTGCGCTCGTTCAAATGCTGGGCTACAGCGGCAGGGACGAACTGCTGGCTCTAACTGCGACCGCTTTGAATTCTGATCCGAATGAAGCCCCAGTTCTGGGCAGAAGCGCCGGAGATCGCGGAGGTGAACGTGCTAGAGAAATCAGTCTCCGCCGCAAAGATGGAACCGTTGGCATTTTTCAGGACACCTCCCGCGCCGTCCGCGATACCACGGGCGAGATCATCCGCTATCAAGGTACGTTGGTTGACATCACCGAACGCCGGAAAATGGAAAGAACGCTCCGCCGACAGGAAGAGTTCCAGCGATATTTGCTCGAAAGCTTTCCCGATCTGATTCTGGTCATCGACCTGAATGAAACTTACAGCTTTGTCAGCTCGCGCATTCGTGACCTGCTCGGCTACCACCCTGAAGATTTTCTGGGAAAGAAGCTCGAAGATCTGCAGGACCACTCTCCCGAGCTAGTCGCGCTCTATCGGGACGTAAGTACAGGCCGCAAGAAGTTCGGCTTCAGCGAGTATGGAGCGCGGCATCGTGATGGAAGCTGGCGCACCATGCGGGCAACGGCAAGCCCGCTGTTCGATGCCGACAATAAAGTGAATGGCGTGATCGTCTCTGTGCGAGACATTACCCTGGAAAAGAAATTGGAGCAGCAGATCATCCAAAGCGAACGCCTAGCGGCTATGGGACAGATGATCGGCGGCTTTGCCCACGAGCTGAATAATCCTCTGACCAGCATTATGGGAGTCGCCGAACTGCTGCAAGAGAACGAGTCTTCCGAGCCGGTTCGCAAACAACTGGCCATGCTTCAGCAGCAGGCACGCCGGGCTGCCGACGTGGTGCAAAATCTGATGTACTTCTCCCGCCCGCCATCTCCTGGCAAAGGCACGATCAATCTCGGCGAATTGGTCCAGCGGACGCTGCACTTGCATGCCTATTCCCTGCGCAAGAACAACATCACGGTTGATTTTCTGCCGGATGCATCTCTGCCACCGCTCGAAGGCGATCCCCATCAGCTCATGCAGGTTTTTCTGAACTTGATTCTGAATGCGGAACAGGCCATGCGCGACGTGCGGGACCGTGGCACGCTACGAGTTCGTTTGGAGAAAGGAACCAACTCGGTCTCCGCAATTTTTCAGGATGATGGTCCCGGCATTCCGGTGAAGATCCTGCCCAACATCTTCGACCCTTTCTACACGACTAAGCGGCCGGGGCGTGGAACCGGCCTTGGCTTGAGTATTTGCAAAGCGATTCTGCGCGAGCACTTGGGCAATATCGAAGCCTCTTCAGGCCCCGGCGGAGGCGCCCTGTTCACGGTCACGCTGCCGGTTCCATCCAGCAAATAATCTGCACATATAATGACAGGCCATGCGCCTGCTGGAAGGACAAACTGCGCTGGTCACCGGCAGCTCGCGCGGCATCGGTCGTGCCATCGCGCTGAAGCTTGCGGACGCGGGAGCGGAGATCTTGCTCCACTACCATCAAAACGAAGCCGCCGCGCAATCGGTCGGCCGTGAGATCTCTGGACAGTCACGTTTGCTGAAAGCTGATTTGGGGTTGCCGAAAAATATCGACGCGATGTTTGAAAGCCTCGGAGGGACGCGCTTGCATATCCTGGTGAACAACGCAGGCGTTTGGGGGCCGACTCCGCTCGGATCAACCTCAGTCCAGCAACTGGACGCGATGCTCGATACGAACCTGAAAGGACTGTTCTGGATTACTCAGGCTGCCTTGCCCTATCTCCAAGATGGCGCAAACATCGTTAACATTTCGTCTGTGGCCGGCAGAATTGGAATCGCTGCTGGGCGCAGCTTGTACGGCGCGACGAAAGCTGCGGTTGATTCGTTCACAAGAAGCTGGGCGTTGGAGCTCGCTCCTCGAAAGATTAGGGTAAATGCTGTGGCACCCGGATACGTCGAGAGCGACATGACTTCCAAGTATTTTTCTGATCCAGAGGTCTTGCGTCGGGCTATCGAACGTAGCCCATTCGGGCGTCTAGGGAACGCCGATGAGGTCGCAGACGTGGTTCTCTTTTTGTGCTCACCAGCAGCGCACTGGATTACCGGGCAGTCGCTCAACGTCAGCGGCGGCTTCGTGATTTGATACGTTACCGCTCGACAGCCATTGCAACCGCATTTCCGCCACCAAGACACAACGCGGCGATACCGCGATGCACATCACGGCGGATCATCTCGTAGATCAGCGTGACCAGGACCCGCGCCCCACTGGCTCCGATCGGATGGCCGATGGCAACGGCTCCGCCGTTAACGTTCACTTTGTTGGGATCGAGGCCGAGCTCGCGCATCACACCGAGCGCCTGGACTGAGAAGGCTTCATTAAGCTCATAGAGATCCACATCTTCATTTTTCCATCCGGTCTTCTGCCAGATTTTTCTTACCGCGCTCACCGGGGCCATCATTACCCACTTGGGATCGATACCGCTCGTTGCCTGAGCCACAATGCGGACCATCGGCTGCACTCCGAGTTCTTGCGCGCGATGTGCGCTCGTCACCACAACTGCCGCCGCGCCATCGTTCACTCCGGGCGCATTGCCTGCAGTGACCGTTCCATCTTTCTTGAAGGCCGGTTTCAGCGAACGCAAAATCTCAATCGTTGTGTCTTCGCGCGGCGACTCGTCTTTATCAAAAATGATTGGAGCTTCGCCTTTCTTGCGCGCCGGAAGCTCTACGGGAACAATCTGTGCTTTCAAGCGGCATTCTTTCGTTGCCGCGACGGCTTTGCGATGAGAGTTGAGCGCAAACTCATCCTGTTCTTCGCGCGTGATGCCGTATTTCTCCGCCACATTCTCGCCGGTGATTCCCATGTGGTAGTTGTTGTAAATGTCCCACAGGCCGTCATGGACCATTGAGTCGATGATCTGCGCATTGCCGAGGCGATAACCTTTGCGCGCCTGCGGCAAAAGATACGGCGCATTCGTCATCGATTCCATCCCGCCGGCAACCACAATCAAGCTATCTCCTGTTTTCAATGCCTGCGCCGCCAGCCCGACTGCTTTCAGTCCCGATCCGCAAACCTTGTTGACGGTCATGGCACCTACTTCTGGAGGCAAGCCGCCGAAAATTGCTGCCTGACGCGCCGGATTCTGACCCAAGCCTGCGGACACGACGTTCCCCATAATGCATTCGTCCACTTGCTTGGGATCAAGTTTGGCTCGCTGCACCGCTTCGCGCACAACGATGGCGCCGAGCTGGGGCGCGCTCAAATCAGAGAGACTCCCCTGAAATTTTCCGACTGGGGTGCGGCACGCGGAAATGATGACGACATCGTCCGAAGCAGCCATTTATGTGCTCCTGCTGTGAAGTTCGGTCTTCGATTATAGATGCGCGTGATTGGAAAAAGTTCGACACCCCGACCGGAGGTCGATTTGACGGATAGCATCTACGCGTCTTGATACTGCGACGAATTGCCACGAGCACAGAGGCTGTAGCGCGTTCTTTCGCTCCTCCAAACAACAAAAGTTTGCTCGAGCGAGAGAAAAATTAGAGAAAAATTTCTATCGCAACGCTCTCTGGTGACTTTGGTGCAGGGTGACAGCGCTCGCGCGCGTCATTTTTTTCTTGACATCACTTTTTATTGTCTCTATACATTCAATCAGTTGCAACAGAAGACCGTTGCTATCCATGAGAAATGGAAAGGGAGAATAGATTCATGGCAACCAAGAAGAAAGCCAAGAAGAAAAAGAAACACTAAAGCAAGAGCAAGAAGCAAACGAGGGGACGCGCAAAGCGTCCCCTAAGTTTTTGCAGCGGACAGTCTGCAAACCACCACTGTCATTCCGAGCAAAGCGAGGAATCTGCAGTTCCGCTTTTAATTGTGAGTAGCTTTCTTGCGCTGAGTTGGCGCGTACACCCGCTTCTCCGTCGCGGGGCATAGATTCCGGTAGGAACAGAAGCTGCAATAGAAGCCAGGCTTGGGCTCAAAGTTTCCCGCGGCGACGTTCTCGGCCACATTTTCTACTTTCAATTTCGCTTCCCGCAGCTGCAGTTCACTTCGGGTCGTGATCACCGCTGCGTTTTCCTCAAGGTTATAGAAAACGAGACGCTCGGCGCGGTATTCCCACTTCTCGCGCGCTGCCAAAGCGTAAATAGAAAGCTGCAAGCTCTCATCGGCGTCTTCTTGCGATTGAGGTTTGCCGGTTTTGTAATCCGTGATGGTGACTCCGCCATCGCCTATGCGATCAATGCGGTCAATGCGCCCGACGACCGCTGTCTTGCCAAATCGAACCTCGAAAAATTCCTCCGTGTGCGCCACGTTAGGGAATGGAGCCTGGCGAGAGGCTGTAACGAATTCCCGCAACTGCGCCATCCCTTGTTTTTCATAAAGCTCATGTTGGTAGCGATCCTGGATACGCGCGTCGGCTAGATCAGATCGAAAAAGGTTGATCAAAGCCTCGTCGGTATACGTCCGTTCGAATCGTACCGAATCATAATAGGCTCGCAGCACACGATGCATCACTGCGCCGTATTGCATGGCTGCGGGCACTTCACGCGGAAGGCCCCACTCGCGTTCCAGCTTGAATCGCAGTGGACACATTTCGTAATTCTGCACTGCGGTCGCGCTGAGCCTGTTGCTCAAGTCTGAAGCTGGAGGAATCTTCAGCCACTGCGTAGTTGGCGATTCTGCCACCGCGGAAGCTTCCGCGAACATATCTGTTTGAAATGGGCGGGCGTGGCGCTTACGTAACCAGCGCGTCAAGATACGATCTTTGAGCAGATCGCGCAAAAATCCAGCCGGAGTCGAATCCTTTCCTTTCCCTTGGCGGGCGTAAATGGTGAGCGAATCGCACGCTCGCGTCATGGCGACATAAAACAAACGTCGCTCCTCCTGGTTGGACAACTCCTTCCCATCGTCCTCCGCAACGGAATCTTCGTTGCGAAGGTCCTGCGGAAGCTCGAACAACGGTTCTTTGTATGAGGCGGGAAAGGAATTCGAGTTCGCCCGAAGGATGAAGACATGCTTGAACTCAAGGCCCTTAGCCGAATGCGCAGTCATCAGCCGGACCGCGTTCTCCTCGCGCGAGGGCATGGCGATGGTCCCACCAGCCTCTCGAAAATAGTCCAGATATTCGAGCAACTCCCCCAGCTCTCCTGTTTTCGTAATCGCCTTCGTCTCCCACTCACTAATCCAATGGAGGACTGTGCGTACGATCCCGGAAGAGCCGTCCAGTGCAAGGCGCTGCATCGCGATCTCCACAGCAGCGCGGCCCTTCGCGCAAGCCTCGGCGATTTCCCCGCGTGCTTGCTGCAAAGCGTCGAGCACTGCGCTTCCGCCCTCGATCTTGGCGAGGACATCGGCCAAACTTGACTTCTGCTCTTCCTTGGGAAGCGACTTAATTGCCGCTCGCAGTTTTTCGGGATTGATGCGGAACTGCGGGAATGAAGCTATCCGGAACAGGCTCGCGCCATCTTGCGTAGAAACGATTGCGCCTATGCACGCGAATAGGTCACGAGCTTCGGGTGTGTCCATGACATCCATATTTTCGATGGAGAAGGGAATGCCGTGCTCGGCCAGTTCGCTGGCAATATATTCGCGATGGGAGTGCAGACGATAAAGCACCGCGAAATCGCTCCACAGCGCACGTGCAGCTCTCTGCATTTGCTGGATTTGATTTACCAGGTCGGAGCTTTCAACTTCTCTGGCGGCGAGGAGCACTGCGTCGACTGGATTGCTCTGAAGCGGTCTGCCCTCGCGCGCCGCGTCCTCCTCGCGAGCGGAAACCAGCGGCGAGCGGTGATACGCGAACTGTCCTCTTGCCTCGGAGGTAATGGCCGGATTTTTCGAGATCATCGCGAATGCGCAATTCAAGATGGGCGAGGTCGAACGCCGGTTCTTTTCCAGAGCTACCAGTTTTGCACCCGGAAATTGATTCTGAAACAATGCGAATGCCGCGCTAGAAGCCCCACGAAAGCGGTAGATTGCCTGGTCAGGGTCGCCGACAGCGAATACGTTGCGCTCTTGCGCGGCGAGCTTCTGCAGAATCTTCACTTGCGCGAAATTGGCGTCCTGGAACTCGTCGACCAGAATGAACCGCGTCTTTTGCTGTTCTTGAGCGAGCAACTTCGGATCTGCCTGGAGCAACGCATAAGCTCGCGTGATCATGTGGCTGAAGGTGCCGAGATTTTCTTCATCAAGCATGTGCTCGACGGTGGCGAATACGCTGCTGATTTCGCGGCATCGTCCAAGCGTCTCTTCATCGGAGAGCGATCCGGCGTTCTTGGATTTACAAACGCGTGGCGCGAGCAATTCGCCCGCTTCGACGCGTCGCAAATATTCTGCATACTTCTCGGGACCCACGAGTTCGTCATGACACCGGCGCATGAAGTCGAGCAGATCGTTCAAAAACTGGCTGAGGTTGGCGGCACGGACGAAATAATGCAGCCTTAGCTCGCGGATGCGGCGGCGCAGGTAAATCCACAAATCCTTATCGTCCAAAACGCCGGAATTTTTCCCGCTGCGGATGAGAAGGTTGTTGCAGTACGCATGAAACGTGGCTACCTGCATTTGCGAGATGTCGGTTCTCCGCAGGTCGCTCCGCACTCGCTCGCGCATCTCGTGCGCAGCATTATCTGTGTAGGTGAGCGCCAGAATCTCGCCGGGCTGGGCCACATTTTCGCGCACCAGGCGTGCAATACGCCGTGTCAGGACTGTTGTCTTGCCGGTGCCTGCGCCGGCGATCACCAGCATTGGCCCGTTGCCATGCTCGATCGCTTCGCGCTGGCGTTCATCGGGCGCAAATTGCGGGGGGACCAGGGTGGGTTTGGGTACTGCCATTGCCCCGCAGCATAGCAGAGATGCTTGAGGATTTTCTTACTAGGCTGCTCAAACGGAGCAGATGAGCAATTGCGGCCGGGAGCGCGGTTTCAACCCTTGACGCGTCCATAACAAACCTTTTCCCGATGAACGCATCCTAAGCTACGGGGGAGCAGGCGTGTCAAACACCGATCTCACTTCGATTCTGTTCGTACTCTTACTTCTTGTTGGCTTGGCACAGTTACTCGGCTACGTCCTCGTGAAATGTCGACAGCCGAAGGTGGTCGGCGAAATTTTGGCGGGCATCGTACTGGGGCCGGCTTTAATCGGCAGACTGCCATTCGCGTCAGTGCTGACGGAGGCCACGAAGCACCAAGCAAATATTTTGAACTTTGTTTACTGGCTCGGATTGCTGTTGCTGATGTTCCTTTCTGGAGCGGAGACCCGCCACTTATTCAGTCGCGAAGAGCGCCGGGAAGTGGCTTGGTTAGGCGTTGTGGGCACGGGCATCCCCTTCGTCCTTGGACTTGCACTGAGCCCGTGGCTTATTCACCCCGCGCTGGCCGGCCCTAACGGCAATCGCATCTCTTTGAGCATCATTCTCGCTGTGGGGGTCGCGGTAACGTCCGTTCCGGTCCTTTCTAAGATTTTTGCCGATTTGAAGGTTCTTCATACACGCTTCGCACGACTGGTTCTCGGCGTGGCCGTGCTGGAAGACATCGTTCTGTGGCTGGCGCTGGCGGTAGCCACGGCAATAGCCGGGAACACCGTACTGAACCCGCGGCAGATGTCGATTCACCTGGTCCGCACGATCGGATTCTTCGCACTGGGGCTGACGATCGTTCCGCGCCTAGTGAAGCGGATCAATAAGTCTCGGTTCAACATCGTCGCGAAACACTCGCCAGTGGCCTATGCGCTTACAGTTCTTCTTGGATATTGTGTGGTCGCTGGGGCGCTCGATGTCAGCCTGGTATTTGCCGCGTTTCTTGCCGGCTTCGCTGTCGTACACAAGAAGCGCAGGCTGTTCTCGGAAGCGCTGGACGCGATAGGAAAGGTCTCGTTCGCCTTCTTTATTCCTGCGTACTTCGCGATTGTGGGATTGAAACTCGATCTGATTCGCGGCCTGTCTCTGTGGGTGATGGTCGCCTTTATCGCCGGAAGCTGTGTGGTGAAGATTTTTTCTGTATCACTAGCGGGTCGTTTCGCAGGGTTTCGCGGGCTGGATCTAATCAATCTAGCGATCACGACGAACGCGCGGGGCGGACCAGGTATCGTACTAGGCAGCGTGGCATTCGACGCAGGAATCATCAGCGCGAAATTCTACACGACACTTGTGTTAGCGGCCGTCCTTACCTCGCAGATGGCCGGCGCCTGGCTTGACTATGTGCTCCGCCGAGGCTGGCCTTTGCTGACGCCAGCTACCACCGCTAAACCGGCCATCGTCTCGGCGGAGGAAACTGCGTCCGCTGCTTGACGGTCTGCCTCTCGGTTGCGGTGCTCTCTAAACCTGCCTCGCTGTTACTTTGGCCGCGTAAGAGCGTTTTCCGCAGACTCTCAGGTCAGTTCTGAAATTACGACCGCCACGGCAGCGATAGCCGCAGTCTCGGCGCGAAGAATGGACGATCCCAAAGATGCTGAGGTCCAGCCTCCGTCGCGAAACAAGCTGACTTCTGCGTCGGTCCATCCGCCTTCGGGGCCGATGGCCAAAATCAGATCATCGCTGGCATCATCTGACTGGAGCACGTCTTTCAACATCATCTGCTGTTCCGATTCTGCCAGAACAATGCGTTTCGACGCTGGCAGTGAAACCGCATTCTTCAATCTCATCGGCTCGAAAATTTGCGGCGGTGAACTTCGCCGCGACTGTTCTGCGGCTTGCCGCGCGATTCGCTGCCAGCGTTCTGTACGCTTGACCGCTGCGACGATCAGGTGAGCTTCCGTACGGGCAGCGATAACAGGAATAATCTGCTCTACTCCCAATTCCGTGCATTTTTCGATCGCCCATTCCATGCGGTCAAATTTGAAAATAGAAAGTGCGAGGGTAATGTTGGGGACAGCAACTGCCGGGATGTGCTCGCCTAATTCAAACTCAACTCGATCGTTGTCGATGCTGGTAATCCGACCTCGCCGAATATTACTTCCCGAGGCAATATCGAATTCCTGTCCGATCCGTGCACGAAGAACCCGTGCCAGATGCGCGGCGTGCGAGCCGGTGAGAGCGGCGCGATTGCCAGAAACTTCGTCGGCGATCCAGCGGCGTCGCGTCATGCGTTAAAAAACAATAACCACCAAGGACACGAAGATACACGAAGGAAAGCGCTCCAGGAATTCCTTCGCGTACGTTTGTGCCCTTAGTGATTAAATGGCTTCGAAGAGGTTAGCTGAAAATATCCTTGACCTTACCAAGTAAAGTGCGGTGCTCCGGCTTGTTCTCGACCTTTGTGTATCCGTCGAGCTCCTGTAACAACTCCCGCTGCCGCTTGGTGAGCTTGCTGGGTGTCTGAACTCGCACTTCAACGAACAAGTCGCCCTTGCCACGGCCATTCAGTACAGGCACGCCCTTGCCTCGAATGCGAAGCGTAGTGCCTGACTGCGTGCCTTCCGGCACTTTCAACGTCTGCTCGCCTTCCAGTGTAGGTATAGGAATTTCTGCTCCGAGCGCCGCCTGACCATAGGAGACCGGAATCACGCAGTGCAGATCGTTGCCTTCACGCTCGAAGAATGCATGCTCCTTGACGTGCAGAACAACATAAAGATCTCCAGGCGGACCGCCATGTACGCCTCCTTCGCCCAGCCCGGAAAAGCGGATTCGGGTTCCATCCTCAACGCCCGCCGGAATTTTTGCGTCCACGGTTCTCTGTCGTAGAACGCGCGCTTCGCCCTTGCATTTGGGGCAAGGATCGGTAATCACACTGCCGGCGCCCTGGCAGGTTGGACAGGTCCGGGCAATGCTGAAAAATCCCTGTTGATAACGAACCTGCCCGCGGCCCGCACAGGAGCGGCAGGTGACTGGCGCTTTACCAGCCGCCGCACCCGAGCCGCCGCAGTCTTCGCAAGTTTCGTGCCGCCGCACCGTGACTTGCTTTTCGGTGCCAAAGACGGCTTCTTCAAATTCGAGGGTGATATCTTCACGCAGATCGGCGCCGCGCTGGGTACGGCTGCGCCGGCGTGAACCTCCGCTGCCAAAGAGATCTCCGAACCCGAAAAAGTCACCAAATATATCGCTGAAATCCTGAAAGACTGTAGCGTCGAATCCTACCCCACCCCCTGCCGCGCCCGCGACCCCGGCATGGCCGAAGCGATCATATGTGGCGCGTTTCTCCGAGTCAGCTAAGACCGCATACGCCTCGCTGCACTCCTTGAATTTTTCCTCCGCGTCGGGATTGTTTGGGTTGCGGTCAGGATGAAATTGTAGCGCGAGTTTGCGATACGCGCTTTTGATCTCCTGCTCGCTGGCGCCGCGGGCGACACCAAGCACCTCGTAATAATCGCGTTTTCCGTTGCTGGTCAGAATAGGCCTCTCCCCCAGTCTTTCCAAGTTTCCAATTTAGTGTTTTGAGTTTCTCGCCACCCTCACCATTGAAGGACGCAGCAGTCGGTCTTTCAGCTTGTACCCGCGTTGTAATTCATCAAGTACGTGGTGATCTTCAACTTCATCTGTATCCACCATCTCAACCGCCTGGTGGAGGTGTGGATCAAACGGCTCACCCTTCGCGGGAATCGGACGCAATCCCAACTTCGCCAGCGCATCCTGCAATTGTTTATAGATGAGTTCAACCCCGCCGCGGAACTCCGATTTTTCCGCTTCACCGGCTTTCAACGCGCGCTCAAAGCTATCCAGAGTAGGAAGCAGCGCCTTTACTGCGTCCGCCAACGCGTATTCGCGAAAATCCTGCTGCTCCCGCGCCGCACGCTTGCGCGCGTTCTCGAACTCCGCCTGCAATCGCGCCAACCGGTCGATTGCCGAGTCGCGCTCCGCTTTTAACTTTTCCAGCTCCGAGTCCCGCTCGGTCTGCGCGCGTTCGCCAAGCTGGGGCGGATCGCCGGTTGCTTCATCAGCACCATCCGCTGGCGGCAATTCGTGCTGCGCATCCAGTTCCTGCGGTTCTATTTCTGATTTTCCGTTCGTCCTTGCCATAACTCTACTCATTCCGATTCGTTCAAAATTTTGTCAAATAAACGTGCAATGTAAGAAACTGCATTCATCGTGTGCTGATAATCGATGCGGGTCGGGCCAATTACCGCCAGCGACCCCATGACTTCGCCGCCCACACGCGCCGGCGCTCCGATAAGCACGAAGTTGCGCATCGATGGCAGAGCTTCATCCAATCCAATCACTACGCGCACGGCTTCCTGCTTCGCATCCAGATACGCGCTCAGCAAATCGACAATCTTTTGCTTCTCTTCGAGCGTCTTCAATAATTCTTGCAGCCTCTGACGATCCTGCTCGCCGGCTACAAGATTTGCAGCGCCTTCGACGAAAACTACCTGCGCGCTGTCATCTGTCGCCAAAGCTCCCTGGCGATAAAGCTGCTCGACCGAGGTCATCAGCCGATCGTACTCGCTCCGCTCCTGCTCCAAACGCCGCGCCAGCTCGGAGCGCATGGCCTCCATCGTCCAGCCGCGGAAGTTATCGTTAATGAAACGCGCCGCCCCGTCGAGGTCACTTTGGGGCAAATCCAGACGCAGCACGCGGTCGCGCACCAGCCCCGAACGGGTCACCACCACGGCCAAGACTTTTTGGTCGCCCAGGCGCGAGAAGTAAACGTGCTCAAGCGCATTCTTGGGACCTCGGATGGCCGCTGCCACGCCGACGTTCCGCGAAATCAACGACAGCACATGAGAGGTACGCTCCATAAATTCCTGCACGTCTGAGATGCCGTGCAGCGATTCATGAACGATGCTCTCATCTTCCTGCGACAGGTGCGCCTTGCCCGTCAACTGCTCGACGTAGTAGCGGTACGCCTCAGTGCTCGGTACTCGCCCGGCGGAAGTATGAGGCTGCTCGAGAAAGCCTGCGT
>Ga0209154_1001487_pt1 | contig 13744 bp, 12 predicted proteins | sample GraSoiAngelo_121_FD_185878 | JGI IMG/M metagenome (GOLD analysis project Ga0209154, IMG submission 185878) | Grasslands soil microbial communities from the Angelo Coastal Reserve, California, USA - 14_0919_12_20cm (SPAdes) (version 2) | ecosystem: Environmental > Terrestrial > Soil > Grasslands ... | reverse complement strand
CCTGGCGCCGATGGTGGAGCTCGGCCGCGACGGCCGGCGGGTGTTCGTCAGCGCGTGAGTGTTCGTCAGCGCGCGAGGGCTCGTCAGCGCGCGAGGGCTCGTCAGCGCGCGAGGGCCTCGAGCACCGGCGCGTGCAGCGCACCGTTGCTGGCGAGCACGCTCCTCGTGCCGAGGCCCACCGCGGCGCCCTCGAGGTCGGTGAACGTGCCTCCGGCCTCGCGCACGATCACGGTGAGCGCGGCGATGTCCAGGATGTTGACATCGGATTCGATGACCACATCGAGCGCGCCGCGCGAGAGCAGGTGATAGTGCACGAAGTCGCCGTAGCCGCGGATGCGGCTGACGCGGCCGATGAGTGCGCCGAGGCGCTGCCAGCGTGGCGAGCGCGCCAGGGTCTTCAGATTCCCGGTGGACACGACGGCGCCGGCCAGGGCGGCGACATCACTCACCCGCACTGGATGCTCGTTGAGCCAGGCTCCCGCTCCCTGCTCGGCCCACGCGAGCTCGCCGTAAGCGGGCGCGCTCGAGACCCCCAGCACCAGCCTCCCAGCGCGCAGCAGCGCAATCTGCGTGGAGAAGAAGGGGGTCTCGCGCACGAACGACCTGGTGCCGTCGATCGGATCGACCAGCCAGATGCTCTCCGCCTGCATGGCGTGCTGTCCGGTCTCCTCCCCATAGAAGCCGTAGCCGGGGAAATGTCGGCTCAGCGTGGCGCGGATCACTTCCTCGGCCCGCACGTCCGCCTCGGTGACCGGCGAGTCGTCCGGCTTGGTGCGCACCGCGGGGTTCTTGCGGTAGTGCGCGCCGATCACATCCGCCGCGGCCCGCGCGGCCTCGAGAGCGGCGGTGAGTTCCTTCGATGGCATATTCGAATAGGATACGGCCATGGGGAACCGGCTGAGCAAGATCTACACCCGCACCGGCGATGACGGCACGACCGGCCTCGGCGACGGCAGCCGGGTTCCCAAGGACAGCGTGCGCGTCGAAGCCTACGGCACGGTGGACGAGCTCAACAGCGCCGTCGGCGTGCTGCTCGCCGTGCCCGGCCTGCCGCCGGCGATCACTGCCTGCCTCACCGAGGTGCAGCACCAGCTGTTCGACCTGGGTGGCGAGCTGTGCATTCCAGGCCACAGCGCCATCACCGCCGCGCACGTGACGCAGCTGGAGCAGGCGCTCGACGGGTTCAATGACGCGCTACCGCCGCTCAAGGAGTTCATTCTCCCCGGGGGCGGGCCGGCCGCCGCCGCCTGTCATCTCGCCCGCGCCATCGCGCGGCGCGCCGAACGGCGCGTGTGGAGCCTCGCGCGCGCGGAAAGTGTCAGCCCCGAGGTCACGCAGTATCTCAACCGCCTGTCGGATCTGCTGTTCGTGCTGGCGCGGGTGCTGGCGCGGCACGAGCGCGGCGCCGAAGTGCTGTGGCGTCACGAGCGCGGCATGGGGGCCTAGCGGGCCCGCCGCTCAATGCGAGGGTCTACCGCCGCCCCACGCCGCCCTCGACGTAGTCCTTGGCTTGCCTGAGGGTCAACCACGTCTGCGCCAGCTCATAGACGTGCGCCGGTGTCTCAACATGCAGTTGCGTGTCCAAGCGCACCGACTCAGGCGACACGGGCCGCTCCAACGATTGTCAGGTGTCTCGCTGCCAGGCGTAGCACAAGGCAAGGACTCCGAGGCCGAGATAGAGTACAACACGGAACCAGAACCACATCGGGTTTTCCGCACGCTCCACGCTGCCGATGCGCCCAGCCACGGTGCCCGTGCGAATACCGTAGATGCCCATGCCAATCATCAGCAGGCCAACCGCAACGACCAAGAACTTATTCGGCACGTCCTGGCCGCCTGACGGTGATGTCGAGCGGGCGTTCGCCGCCGTTGCGAAGCGAGCGCACCATCCGCTTCCGCGCTGCGCCGCATGACCCCCGAGCCTTCATTGCTGCGCCACGTGGGTTTTGAGCAGTGCGCGGAATCGCGGCCAGTCGAACGTCGGCCAGGGATCGCTCTTGCGCCCGGGCGCAATGTCGCTGTGGCCGGCGATGGCCTCCGAAGACAAGGACGGGTAAGCCGCGAAAAGCGCCGCCGTGAGCGCAGCCAGGGCTTGGTACTGCGCCTCGCTGTAAGGGGTCCCGTCGGCCCCTTCGAGCTCGATGCCGATCGAGAAATCATTGCACCCCGAGCGGCCCTGGTACTCGGACTTGCCGGCGTGCCAGGCGCGCTCCCCGAACGGCACGTACTGCACGATCTGTCCGTCGCGCCGGATGAGCGCGTGCGCGGAGGCGAGCAGGCCTTCGATCTCCTTGAAGTACGGATGGGCGTCGGACGGCAGGGCGTTGGTGAACAGGCGATCGATCCACGGCCCGCCGAATTCTCCGGGCGGCAGGCTGATGCCGTGCACCACGAGGAGCGTTGGCGGCGTCCCGGCCGGGCGCGCGTCGAAGTTGGGTGACAACACCTGGCGAGCGCCGGCCAGCAGTCCCGTGGCGGCGTCGATTTTCACTTCATATCCTGCGGGCGGCCTCGCGGCTCCATGCCGACGTGATTCTGCCACAAGCGAGTAGGCACGGTCGGTGATCAAGCCGTGACGGCGGTGATGGTCGCGAGGCGCTCTCCAACGTGGCCGATCAACTGCTGCGCGAGCGGAGCAATGATGCCCTCGGACCCGGGCATGGACCGATCAACGGCAGAATCGATGACGCTCCTCGGCGACAGATCCTGGTTGATGCGTTGATGCGTTGATGCGTTGATGCTGTGATGCTATGATGTGCTACAAGTGGCTCCAGAGGAACACACAGTGCGCACCACACTACGCCTCGACCCTGAAATCCTGAGCGCCGCGCGGCAGATTGCTATCGCCCGCTCGAAGAGCATCGGAGAAGTGATTTCCGAGCTTGCACGGCGCGGCCTGGAGACCCGCGGAAAAGTTGCCACGCGACGCGGCTTCCCCGTCTTCGAAGCATCGAAAGGCGCGCGCCCGCTTACCCTGGAAGACGTCCGTCGGGATGAAGACGAAGTGTGAGCGTTCATCTACTGGACACCAACCTGCTCATCGCGCTGGCGTGGCCGCAACACGTTCATCATGCACAAGCCCACACGTGGTTCGGCAAAGTCGGGCGCGAGGCTTGGGCGACCTGCCCACTCACGCAGCTCGCGTTCATCCGTATCTCGGCTAACCCGAAGATTATCCCGGACGCGGTCAGCCCACGGGAGGCGTTGGCGCTGTTGGCCAAGATAGTCGCGGTCCCGGGTCATCAGTTCTGGCCCGACGATATTTCGCCAACCGAAGCAGCTGCCTTCACAAGCCTCGCGCTGGTAGGTCATCGTCAGGTGACCGACGCTTATCTCCTTGCCCTCGCCCAGCGCCATAAGGCCAAATTAGCCACATTCGACATCGGCGTGATCGAACTGATCAAAGCGCACAAAGAGCGTTCGCGGCACGTGGCGCTGATCGACGCTCAATAGGCACTCGTGTGGATGCGTTCACCAGTGCCACAATCCGCCTCATGAGCTCCCCCAACAGCGCCTACGTCGCGCGCGATCTCGCTCACGTGTGGCATCCGTGCACCCAGATGAAGGATCACGAGCAGCTGCCCCCGATCCCCATCCGCTGCGGGCGGGGCGCATGGCTCGAGGACTACTCGGGCCAGCGTTATCTCGATGCCATCAGCTCCTGGTGGGTGAACCTCTTCGGTCACGCCAATGCGCGCATCAACGCCGCGGTGCGCGCGCAGCTGGAGCAGCTCGAGCAGGTGATCCTCGCCGGCTTCACCCACGAGCCGGTGATTGCGCTCTCGGAGGCGCTGAGCGCGATCGCGCCCGCGGGACTGAGCCGCTGCTTCTACGCCGACAACGGCTCCTCGGCCGTCGAGGTGGCGGTGAAAATGAGCTTCCACTACTGGCGCAACGTGGGGCGCAGCGCGAAGCGCCGCTTCCTCACCCTGTCGAACAGCTATCACGGCGAGACGCTCGGGGCGCTCGCGGTGGGCGACGTCGATCTCTACAAGGAGATCTACCGCCCGCTGCTCATGGAGGTCATCACCGTGCCTTCGCCGGATTGCTACGCGCGCGAGCCCGGCGAGAGCTGGGCGGAGCACTCGCGCCGCAAGTTCGCGCACATGGAGGCCGCGCTCGCGCGGCACGCGCACGAGGCCTGCGCGGTGATCGTGGAGCCGCTGGTGCAGGCGGCAGGCGGCATGCGCATGTACGATCCGGTGTACCTCACGCTGCTGCGCGAGGCCTGCGATCGACACCAGGTGCATCTCATCGCCGATGAGATCGCGGTGGGCTTCGGGCGCACCGGCACCATGTTCGCCTGCGAGCAGGCCGGCATCCGCCCCGACTTCATGTGCCTGTCCAAGGGACTGACCGGCGGCTACCTGCCGCTGTCGACCGTGATGACGACGCAGGCGGTGTACGAGGCGTTCTACGACGAGTACGTCAAGCTCAATGCCTTCCTGCACTCGCACAGCTTCACCGGCAATCCGCTGGCGTGCGCTGCGGCGCGCGCCAGTCTCGCCATCTTCCGCGACGATCACGTGCTCGAGGGCAACCGGGCGCTCGCCGCGCACCTGGGCGAGCGCGCCCGCCCGCTCGCGGATCACCCGCACGTGGCGGAAGTGCGCCAGCGGGGCATGATCGTGGCGATCGAGCTCACCGCGAACAAGGTGAGCCGCGAGCCCTATCCCTGGCAGGAGCGTCGGGGACTTCGCATCTACCGGCACGCTCTGACCCGCGGCGTGCTGCTGCGGCCCATCGACAACGTCGTGTACTTCATGCCGCCCTACGTGATCACGCCCGCGGAGATCGACCTGATGGTCGAGGTGGCGCGTGAGGGCATCGAGCGGGCGACATGCGAGTGACGCGTGTGTATGTGGATGCGCCGCTCACCACCGGCAGCCGCGTCACTCTGCAAGGCGCTGCCGCGAGCCACGTCACGCGCGTGCTGCGCCTGCGGGTGGGCGAGGCGCTCACCGTGTTCAATGGCTCGGGCGGGGAGTACGCCGCCAGCATCGAGCATGCGCGGGGCGGCACGGTTGCGGTCGCGATCGGCGAGCGGCGCGCGATCGAGCGCGAGTCGCCCCTCACCCTCACCCTCGCGCAGGGCGTGTCACGTGGGGAGCGCATGGACCTGGTGGTGCAGAAGGCGACCGAGCTCGGGGTGTCCGGCCTGCTGCCGCTGCTCGCCGAGCGCAGCGTCGTGCGGCTCACCGCCCAGCAGGTCGAACGCAGACTCAATCACTGGCGTGCCATCGCGATCGCCGCCTGCGAGCAGAGCGGACGCAACCGGCTGCCGGCGATCGCAGCCCCCGTGCCGCTCAAGGACTTCCTGCGCGGCAACAGCGACGGCAGCATGCGCCTGCTCCTGTCCCCCGGGGCCACGGCCACGCTCGCGGACGTGCCGCGCCTGGTGACCGCGGTCACGGTGCTCATCGGCCCGGAGGGCGGGCTGGCGGAAGCGGAGCAGGAAGCCGCCGTCGCGGCAGGCTTCACGCCCGTGCGTCTGGGTCCGCGCGTGCTGCGTACCGAGACCGCGGCCATCGCCGCGCTCACCCTGTTGCAGCGGGAGTTCGGCGATCTCTAGGCGCTGATGCTGGTCTCGTCCGCGATCATCTCTTCGAGGCGCTCGAGGTCCGGTACCAGCGGAGTCTCGTTGACCATGCGGATCTGACAGATGATCGGTGTGCGCTCGGGGAACACGCGCGAGTTGTCGGGGCGCACGACATCCGAGCTCACGCGCACCAGCTGCGGGAAGCCTTGGCTGATCAGCGCGAAGTTGCCGCCTTCGACCCGTGTGCCGAGCGCGTGCAGGATCACGATGCGCGTGCGGCCGCTGGCCGGCGGAATCATCTGGCCGCAGGCGCCTTCGAAGGACACCAGGGGCACCGCCTTGCCGTTCCAGGGCACGGTGCCGATGTACCACGGCGGCGCCCCGGTCATCTCGCTGGGGGTCTGGAAGCCGATGACCTCCGCGACACAGGAGCGCGGAATGATCAGCCGCGCGTCGATGAGCGGCACCAGCAGGCTGTAGACCTCGGTGACGCGCTCGGCCATCGGCTGCCTCGCGGGTCAGTTCCCGGCGACGCCGGCGTAAGAGCGACCCTGCGCCGCGGCGCGCCGCCGCTCCACCAGCGGCGCGATGGCATCCAGCAGCTGCGCCTCCTGGTAAGGCTTGCCGAGATAGTCATCGACGCCGAGCTCGATGGCGCGCGCGCGGTGTTTCTCACCCACTCGCGAGGTCACCATGATGATGGGCACGTCCTTCAGGCGCGGATCGTTGCGCACGTGCGCGGCGACTTCGTAGCCGTCCATGCGCGGCATCTCGATGTCGAGCAGGATCACGTCCGGCACGTTGTCCTGCAGCAGCGCCACCGCGTCCATGCCGTCGCGCGCGGTCAGCACCCGCATGCCGTTGCGCTCCAGCAGCCGCTGGGTCACGCGGCGCACGGTGATGGAATCATCCACCACCATCGCAAACGTGCGCCGGTCGCCACGCTCCTTCGCCGGCACCGGCGCCTGGACCCGCGCGCGCCACTCCGCGCGCACCAGCGCGCCGATGTCGAGAATGATGACGATGCGGCCGTCGCCGAGGATGGTTGCGCCGGATATGCCGCGGATGCCCGAGATCTGCGGACCCACGGATTTGACGACGATCTCGCGGCTGCCGACCAGCTCATCCGCCACCAGGCCGGTGGAGTGCTCGCCGGCGCGCACCAGCACCACCGGAATGGTCACGTCCTGCCCCGGCAGCTCCGCGGGCGGCAATCCCACGAACGTCGCCAGGTACTGAAAGCGGTACTTCTGTCCGCCGTAGTCGAAGACGGCCGCATCGCGCCCCAGGTGCGCACTGACCACCGCCTTGGACAGGCGCAGCACCCCCTCCACCGTGGGCAGCGGCAGCGCGTAAAACTCCTCGTCGGTGCGCACCACCAGCGCGTGGCTGATCGCGAGCGTGAGGGGCAGGCGGATGGTGAACACCGTGCCCTCGCCCGCCTTGGTCTCCATTTGCAGCGCGCCGCCCAGGCGCTTGATCTCGGTGGCCACGACGTCCATGCCGACCCCGCGCCCCGCCTGCTGGGTGATCGCGCCGGCGGTCGAGAAGCCCGGCTCGAGAATCAGCTGGATCGCATCCTCGTCACTCAGGCTCTGTCCCGCGCCGATGAGTCCCATGGCCTCGGCCTTCTGGCGGATCGCGTTGAGATTCATGCCGCCGCCGTCGTCGCTGAGGCGCACCATGACCTCGGCGCCTTCGCGATGCAGCTCGAGAAGAATGCGTCCGGTGTCGGGCTTGCCGCGGTGCACGCGCTCCTCGGGCGTCTCGATGCCGTGCACCACGGCGTTGCGCAGCATGTGCTCGAACGGCGGCAGCATGCGCTCGAGCACCTGCCGGTCGAGCTCGCCGGAGGCGCCCTCGACCACGAGCTCGGCGCGCTTGCCGGTCTCGGCGGCCGCCTGGCGCACGATGCGGGCCAGGCGCTGCACGTGACGCTGGAACGGCACCATGCGTGTGCGCATGAGCCCGTTCTGCAGCTCGGTGATGGTGCGCGCCTGCTGCTGCAGCACCGTCTGCGTGTCCTTGGCGAGGCTCTCGAGCAGCTGCTGAATGCTCGCCACGTCGTTGGCCGTCTCGGCCAGCGCCCGCGAGTACTGCTGGATGGAGGAATAGCGGTCGAGCTCGAGCGGATCGAACTCGCTGCGGTGCGCGCCTTCGTCCTCGTGCTTGTGCAGGATCTGCGCCTCGGTCTCGATCTCGAGACTGCGCAGCTGCTCCTTGAGGCGCGTCACCGTACGCGACAGCTCACCGAGGTTGAAATCGAACGAGCCGAGCTGCTGCTCGAGGCGCGCACGCGCAATGCTCGCCTCGCCCGAGATGTTCAGCATCTGGTCGAGCAGATCCGCGTCCACGCGCGCCATCTCCTGGCGCTCGCCCCCCGCCACGGGCTCGCGGCCGGGCGGGACCGGCTGCGGCGCGAGCAGGCCCTCCTCGGCGTGCAGCTCGGGTGCGCGCTCACGCGTGAGCGCCGGCGCCAGCCCGGTATCGCTCACGGGTCCTGCATCCGCGATTTCCGCGGGCACGGGCTCGACGTACACCGAGTCGGCCTGGCCAGCCCGCCCCTCGTCCCGGCTCAACGCGAGCTCCGCGTTCAGCCTCACGAGCATCGTGGTGTCCGACCCGGCTGCGGGCGCCCCGGCCGGTGACAGCGCCGCCAGCCGCGGCGCGGCGGCTGGCGGCGCCACTGCCGCAGGGAGCGGGGTCTCTGGAGGCGTCGGGATCGCGGCGGCGGTGGCCGCGGCGGAGCCCGAGAGGCTCTGCAGGCGCGCGATGATGGCGCGCGCAGCTGTTACGGGCCGGCCGTTGACCACCTGCTCGCGCATGCGCGCGAGCTCGTCCAGGCTCGCCTGGATCACATCGAACACCGCGACGTCGGCTGCGACCGTGCCATTGTCGACCGCCATGACGAGGGTCTCGAGCTCGTGGCTGAGGTCGCCCATGGGCGTGATGCCCGCCACGCGCGCGCCGCCCTTGAGGGTGTGCAGCGGGCGCTTCAGTCCCAGGCGAAAGTCCGCGCTGTCGGGCTGCGAGCGCCAGTCGGACAGCGCCCGCTCGGAGGCGTCGATGAGCTCGGTCGCCTCGTCGGTGAAAATGGCCGCCACCTCGGGGTCGAACTCGACCGCCTCGTCGCGCGGCTGCGCCTCCTGGCCGGCCGCATGGGCCGCGCCGAGCGCGGCATGGATACCGGTGTGCGCGCCGGCGGCGGCCATGCGCTGGTCCAGGGCCCGCTCGGCGCGCTCGATCCGCTCGAGCAGCTGCCAGTGATTGACGAAGTAACCGGTCGGCTCATCCAGGTGGGTCGCGACGGATTCCATCGCGGCCATGCAGTCCGTCAGCAGGGTGAGATCGTCGCTCCCGAGCCCCAGCCCGCTGCCGTAGGCGCGGCGCAGCCAGTGATCCAGCGGCTCGGCCAGTCGAATCCCGTGGCGGGCCTGAGCCATTTTCGAGCTGCCCGAGAGCGTGTGGCAGGCGCGATAGACGTCCTCGGGCAGGGTATGCGGCTCGGGAAGCTGCGACTCGCGCGCGAGGTAACCGCGCACCGTCGCCACATGTGCGGCGGTCTCGCGCGCATAGATATCGCGCAGCGTGTCGTCCGGCACCGTCTCTCGTGCCGCCGTCATGGCGGGGGCGGGGTGTGCGGCCGGCGCGAGGCTGGGCGCGCGCGCGGGCGGGGACTGGCCAGCCGCGCCCGGGCCGGCGGGGGCGCTGGGCGCCGGTTGCGGCTCGAGCGCCTCCTCCTCAGCCTGCTCGGGGCTGCGGGCAGCGGCCGGGCGGCCCGCGGCGAGTTCATGGGCGCGCGCGGCGATGGCGCTGACGTCGGTGCGCAAGGGCTCGCGGGTTCGCAGCTGCGTGATCAGCTCGGGCAAGGCGCCGACCGCCGCTCGCAGGGCCTCGAGTATCGGCGGGGTACGGCTCAGGGTGTGGTCGAGCAGGCGGTTGAGCAGGTTCTCGATCGCCCACGCGAACTCACTCAGCTCGCGTGCGCCGACCATGCGGCCGCTTCCCTTGAGCGTGTGGAACGAGCGGCGCACGGTGACCAGTGAATCGCGCTCGAGCGGATTGTGATCCCAGGCGGGGAAACAGTGCTGGATTCGGGTGAGCTCCTCCTGCGCCTCCTCGATGAAGAGCTTGAGCAGCTCGGGGTCGGCAGGCTCGGCATGCCTGGCGGCGCTGGAGGGCGCCAGTGTCGGCGCCGCGGCGTCCACCCCCGCCACGTCCGGTCGCGGCATCATCGCCGGCGCGAGGCTCGGAATCTGCACCGTGCGCGCATAGGCGCCGGCTTCGAACGGCGCCACCGTGGGGACCGACGGGGTCGGCTGCTGCTCGAGCGCCTGCACACACGCCTGGGCGTTGTCGAGCATGTACCAGGGGTCCGAGCGTCCCGCCTGCACCGTCTCCATGTAGTACTCGAGGCTGACGATCGCGTCCGCGAGCCGGTCCACGAAGCCCGGCGGCAGCACGTGAACGCCGGGTTGCATGACGCGCCGCAATTGCGCGGTGATCGCGTCGATGATCTCCACCGCGCGCGGCTTGCCGAGCAGCAGCAGGCCCGCCTTGATGCCGCGCATCAGGTCCTGCCAGCTGTCGAGGCCCGCCGCATCCAGCGTGCCACCGACGCTCTGGGTGACGGCTTCCTTGATACGCGCGAGATTGACGATGCACTCGCGCAGCACCGCCGCCTGCACCTGCTGAAATTCGCCGTCCTCGGCGGGCCGCGGCAGCTGCGCGTCCCGCGGCAGGATCATGCCGACCAGCTGGCTGTCGAGCTTGTCCTCGACACCGATCAGAGTCGCGGCGATCTCGACCAGCGTGGCTTCATCGGCCTGGAGCGCGCCGGCGACGATCTTGTGCAGTCGCTCGGTCTCGCGTTGCACGTTGGCGCGCAGCTCGCCCAGGCCCAGGACCCCGAGGGTGTCGCCGATCTTGCGCAGCATTTCGACCTGCGAGCTGAGCTCCTGCGGCTGGCCGGCGCCGCGGCGCACGAAGATGTCGAGGACGTCCTTTACCTTGCCGAGATCCTCGCGGATGGCCGCGGCCACCGTCTGCATGAGCTTCACGCTCGGCGCCGACAGGTTCTCGCGCTCCTGCTCGATGCTCTCGTCGACCGGCAGCAGCTCCGCGAGACGGAACGAGGCGCGCACCGCGGTTACCCGGCTGCCTGCGGATTCGGAGCGTCCGATGTAATACAGCAGATTGTTGAGCAGCTCGACCGGCGGTGACTGCGCATAGCGCGCCTCGCCCTGCTCGTAGAGGCGGCGGATCTCGCGATCGCCGAGCCCCAGCAGCCGCTTTATCGACTGCCCGCCCTCCAGGCCTTTCTCCTGCAGCGCTTCGATCACCGCGCCGATCACCCACCACAGCTGGAACACCGGCTGGCGGGTTGCGATCTGCTCGAGCTTGTGGGCCACCGCGCCGAGGATCGCCAGGTTCTGCTCCACGCGCTCGCCGCGGATCCAGCCGATGAGGCCCACCTGGTAACGGGCACGCACGCGCCGCGCCCAGTGCTCGATGGTCAGCGGCGCCTCGCCCGGGGCGCTCGCCTGCGGTTGCGCCTGCTGGTCGGACTTGAGGTTCAGCAGCAGCAGCGTGCCCTCGGACAGCAGCGCGTTGCCGCGCACGGCGCGCAGGTCGTTCAGCAGCGGCAGCAGCACCAGCGCCAGATCGCGCCCCCCCGCCAGCACCCGCTCCAGATAGCTCGGCAGCTGCACCATGGCGCGCATCAGCGCATCGAGGCTCTCGGCCTGGCTCTTGCGCTCACTGTGGGTCGCGAGCAGGTACTGCGCGACGTGCTCCATCTCCTCGGCGAGCAGCGCCGCGCCGTAGATCTCCAGCACCCGCAGCACACCCTGCACCTGGTGCAGGTCCTGTGCGCAGCGCTCGAGCAGTGTGACGTTGTCAGGCTGTTCGACGTAGGTCTCGAGGGCGCCGCGGGCCTCCGCCAGCGTCGCGTTCACTTCACGACCCACGATATCGAATGTCTGGGAGGCGACTTCAGGCATGCGGTGGCTTTCGCAACAGAGTCTAGGAGCCGCCCAGCGCGGAGATCTGCCGCACCTTCGCCGTATTCAGCGTGGCGTCCTCCACGCGCCTGACGGCGCTGCTCGAGACGAGGCGCTCGTCGGGGCTGGCGGGCAGACGGAAGCCCGCGGCGGACTTGCGCAGGCCGGCGGACAGCTCGGCCAGCTTGGCGATGGCGGTCGAGGTCGCGTTGGTCGATTCGGCGGTCTGGGCGCTGATCTCCTTGAGAGCCTGCATGTTGCGCGCGATGTTCTGTGCCGCGTGGGTCTGCTGGCGCGCGCTGCCGGAGATATTCTGCACCAGGCTCGCGATCTGGTTGGAAACCTGCTCGATCTCCTCCAGTGCCGCGCCGGCGTTTTCCGCCAGCAGCGCGCCGCCGACCACGTCGGTGGTGCTGCGCTCCATGGAGACGACCGCCTCGTTGGTATCGGTCTGGATGGTGCGTACCAGCACCTCGATCTGCTTGGTGGAGTTGGCAGCGCGCTCGGCGAGCCGTTGGACCTCGTCGGCCACCACCGCGAAGCCGCGACCCGCCTCGCCCGCCATGGAGGACTGAATCGAGGCGTTCAACGCCAGGATGTTGGTCTGCTCGGCGATGTCGTTGATGAGCTCGACGATGTTGCCGATCTCCTGCGAGCTCTCGCCGAGGCGCTTGATGCGCTTGGAGGTCTCCTGGATGGTCTCGCGGATGGTGTTCATGCCGTCGATGGTGCGGCGCACGGCGTCGCCCCCCTTGTGCGCCACCTCGACCGAATGACGCGCCACGTCGGCGGCGCGCTCGGCGTTGCCGGACACCTCCTCCACGGAGCCCGCCATGCTGGCCGCGAACTCGGTGGCCGAGGCGATCTGCCTGGATTGCGCACCGCTCGCCCGGGCGAGGTGCTGCGACAGCGCCTGCGTCTGGCGCGTCGCGCTCTCCAGCTGGATCGCCGAGCCGTTGATGGTGGTCACCAGGCCCCGCAGCGCGTCCACCGCGTAGTTGATGGAATCCGCGATGGCGCCGGTGATGTCCTCGGTGACCGTGGCCTGCACGGTGAGATCGCCGTCGGCGAGACTGGAGAGCTCATCGAGGAGGCGCAGGATCGCCTGCTGGTTGCGGTCGCTCTCGCGGCGCTGGGCATCCGCCGAGACGCGCTGGCGCTCGACCGCGCGGCGCATGCGCAGCGTCGCGACGAGCGCCGCGATCAACAGCGCAAGTCCCGCGACCAGCAGCACCAGCGGCGTCCACACGAGCACGGCGGCGGTGGGCGTGGACGGCGCGGCGGCCCCCATGTCGCGGGCATCCATGGCGATGGCGCGCGCCGCGCTCTGCGCCGCCGGCAGCGCGGGCGCGGCGGCCACGGCGCGGCGCACGCTGGCGCTCAAGTCCGTGTAGGTGGCGTCGAGCGCCTTCAGGCGCTTCGCGGCCTCAGGTTGGGTCACGCGCGGCAGCGCCAGGCCCGGGCCGGCGCCCGCGAAGCCGGCGATGACCTGTCCCAGGTAGTCGCTGCTCTCGGCGATGCGCTGCGCCACCTGCCCGGGATCGGCCGAGCCCTGGGTGAGGGCGGTCACATCCAGCTGCAGACGTTGGGCGCGCGCCTCGAAGCGCTCCAGGGTCGCCGTGACTGCGGGGGCGAGCGGCGCGGGCAGGCTCGCGCCCAGTGCGCCGGATTCGGTGAGCAGCCGCGGCACGAGAGCGGCGGTCTCGCGCGCCGCACGGCCCGCCTCCGCCAGGGCACCGCGCGCGTTCAGCACCGCCGCGGCGTTGCTCATCAGGCGCGTGAAGCGCGCATCGCTCGTGAACGGCGCGCCGGCATCGCGCGCGGCCGCCTCCTCGAGCTCCTTCTGGCGCTGCTGGAAACGCGCGAGCGCCGCCGCATCGCCGGCCACCGCGGCGCCCGCGTCGAGCGCCAGGCTGTAGAGCGCATCGACGGGCAGCACGCGAGCGCGGGCGGCCGAGCGCGCCTGCAGCAGGGTGTAGGACACGCCGCTGCCGATCAGCAGCACCGCCGCGACCGTCAGCAGCAGGGCGAGGGCGGTCGGCGGGCGTACCGTGACAACCGCAGCGATCATGCCGCTGCCTCCGTGAACGCCGGGCTCTCGAGCACCGAGCGCAGGCTCAGGACCGGCCATTGCTCGTTGGCGCGGCGAAACGCGCCCGCCAGATAGCGCTCGCAGCGCGCCACCGTGGGGGGAGCGTCCCCG
>Ga0209154_1001486_pt1 | contig 13748 bp, 13 predicted proteins | sample GraSoiAngelo_121_FD_185878 | JGI IMG/M metagenome (GOLD analysis project Ga0209154, IMG submission 185878) | Grasslands soil microbial communities from the Angelo Coastal Reserve, California, USA - 14_0919_12_20cm (SPAdes) (version 2) | ecosystem: Environmental > Terrestrial > Soil > Grasslands ... | reverse complement strand
ATACTCTCGCCTCCTTGCGGAAGCGATGCCTGCGCCGCAGGTCTGTTACAGACACTGCCATGCGTCCTTCCCGTTTCCGGTAAGCGGCGCGGGTCAGTCTGGTCCGCAGGATCTGTGTCCTCACAGGGGGTCAACCTCCAAGCAATCGCTTTCCACGAAATGCTTGTAGCACAAGACTGACCCGCTGCTCTGCTGCGCCAAATTTTCATGCTTGGTGGAGCGCCGTTAGGCGCATGAGGTCTGGTCCCGGAAAAAGGGATTCGGGAGGTCGTGCTGAACGTTTTCTTATAGGGCTTCAACGTCTGCTTCCTGATCGACCACTTCATTCTGCGAGAATGTAAGTCTTGAATGGCAGTCCCAGACCAGCGGTTCAAGCCTACTTACTCTCGAAAACGATGGGAACATCCCCGTAAACAAGGTAATCGGTGCGAACGTGCGCTAGGATGTGCTATCCCTCTGTTTTTGCTTCATGCGCAGCCAGCGAGCGGGCAATGAGCCCGAGCCCGCCAACCAGCAACACCAGCATCACAATGGTGTTGAACAAAGTGGTGGGTTGAAAGTAGATATGCATGTTAGCAATCACGCCAGCCAGGATGAAAAGCGCGCCGCCTGCGGTGAGCACCCAGCCGATTGTGCTTTTTCCATTCCAGAAAAGGATCGCGACACCGAAAAGCATCGGAACGAGAGTGATTCCGAAGGTGTTCGCGCCGTAGAAGCTCCAGTATGAGCCAACCACGCTTACTTGATTCGAGAGCAGGTACCCTCCGACGCAAGCCATGACGAATCCAATGACAAACTCGCCGATTCCACCAGGCGTGCCGCCCACGTCACCGAAAGAACGGTTTTCCATCGCATCAAACCCTCGTTGAATTCCGAACCCGTGTTTGTGCAAAATCTATCCCGCGTTAAATCAGTCGTCATCCCTCGGGACTAGTTCTGGAAAGTGCGAGAAGATCGTTTGCCCGCCGGATCAGTTCGCTTCGGTCAACATCGCGATACTGTTCAGGTAACAAGCTCTTACTGGTGCATTCCAGCACGGCTACGACAATCTGCAAGTCAATCTCGGTCGGATAGTACGGCGGAATGAAGTCTTCCAGAGCCGTTTTCAGGTCCTCGGTGTCCACAGCGGTCTTATTGCGCAAACTGCTCCGCATGTGGCTGCGCACCAGCACAGCTTCGATGTCGGCTCCGGAAAGGCTTCCGGAGTGATCAAGAAAAAACTTCTCGACATCGGTGGGAAAAGGAGGCATACCGATTTTTCTTTGCATGGCGCGCAAAAGCGCAAGGCGCTCCTCCGTTGTCTCCGGATAGAACAGAGCGATATGCTCCTCTGCTCTGCCCTGTCGCTTCAAGTCCACGGGCAGCAGGTCAGGGCGGCAGGTGAGCAAAAACCAGATGACCTTCCCGCGGAGTTCCGTATTTCCCATGAACTGTGCGATTTGGGCAAAGACGCGATTACTCACCCCACTGTCGCCGGAACGGGAGCGATCACCAAGTTGGGCATCGGCCTCGTCTACAATCACCGCGATCGGGCACATCGCTTTCAGCAGGCTCAAAACTCGTTCTAAATTGCCTTCCGTAACCCCCTGCCACATACTGCGAAAATTCTTCAGTGTGACCGCAGGAATGCCGACCTCGCCCGCGAAGCAAGTCGTGATAAACGTTTTTCCGGTCCCGACCGGGCCACAGATGACGTATCCCATGGGAAGAACGTCCGTCTTCCCCGCTTGTATCGCGGCGGCTGCCTCTTGCAGTTTGCGCTTTGCCTGATCGTTCCCGGCAACGAATGACAGATCGAATCGGCTCTGCACGAATTCGAGCAACCCGCCGGATTCGGCCTCGATGAGCTCTTTCTTGTGCTCGCTCAGGGTCTTCATGGTCAGAGGCCGGCGATTCTGCGTCGCATGTGAGATCACACTTTCGAGCTGAACTCGCTTTAAACCGGCACCCAGTTTCGCCAGTGATTCGTCACTGACTTCTGAACCTGGAGGGAGAGGCTGAATCCTCAGTTGCGCCCGGATAAAATCCAGCCGCTCGGCATAGTCTGGCAAAGGGATGGCGATCGAAGACACCCCGGGATGTTGCACGATCCCTTGGTTCACCTCGATTTGGTTCTCAGAAACAAGGCATATCGTAACATCGGCATTCAGCAAAACCGGGCTGCGCGCCCACCGCTTAAGAATCACCAGCGAATTGCGGTCTTCCGCGGACATGTTGGCAATGTCCCCCGCGGGCACGATGGTTTCCGCAAAATCAATGACCAGCCCTATCTTTCTGCCATCGGCAATGCGTAAACGCAAGTAGTTGTCCAGCAGATTCAGCACTGCATCCGGGCTGCGTGGAAGCCCACCTTGTGTGTAGTTCGTTCCATGAAAACTGTCGTAGGCTTCAAGAGCGCGGCGGAAGTCGGCCTGGCTGTCGGCGGAGCCAAAGCTTAGACCTCCTCGGTCGTAATGCAGAATTAAATCGCGCTGCCCGAAGAGTGCGTTTGAGAGAAACTCCTCAACCGGAACAAAATCAATGCCGTCAAGTCGGCGCAATGGTACAAGGTCGCGCACATTTCCCGAGACAAGAAACAAAGCAAAAGACCGCGAGTAGTATTTTTCAGAAAGCTCGCGCGCCCACCCAGGGAGACCGTCCAAGTAGGTCTCGGTTTTTGGCGAACTCACCGGCATTTAATTAGAAATCCTTACACGGCTCGGCCCGGAAGAAGTCGAAGTGTCATCGAGCGACATCAATCCATCGAGATCCGGCGACAGATCGTTGAAAATAGCTTCAACTTGCTGCACCGTTTGCTCCGTTTGCTCGACATCGTGCACTAGGGTTTCCAGGCGCTCACTAACCTGCTGAGGATCGCGCATGGTAACCGATTGATCTCGTACCAGCATCAACACGTCTTCGACTGCGGCGCATTGAGCGTCCACGACTTTGCGGTTTTCACAAATCTTGTCGAATTTTTCCTGGCGTTTCGTCAGAATTTCTATGCGCTTCTTGTTGATTTCCTGCACCTTCGGCGGATCCGTGTTGAGCGTCCTCTCGAGGGCCACGATTTCGCGTTTGATCTCGTTCGCATCGGTGCTTTTCATGTATTGCTGCTGCTGAGCGGCCGCTACCAGCAATCGTGCGTAACCGCTCAGTAGCCCCTGTAAGCGCGAGTCAATCTGCTGAAGGAAGATCTGCGAAGTGGACGACAATTGGGTGAAGTTCGCTCGGATCGAGTTGCAAACCTGCGCCGAGTGGATATACCGGCTCTGCATCTCAGCCGGCAGGCTCCTGAGCATTTCGCCTAGCCTTTGCTGCTTTTGCTTCTGCCGCTCGGCAAATTTCCAAGAGCGCACGAGCCGCTGAAAGCGATAGTTCTGCGGAACGATGGCGAGGTACATCAATTCCAGTCCGCCGGCCAGAATGAGAGGCAGAAGACTGCCGCTGATGAGCGCAAAGGCTCCGACGCCAACCATTGCAATCCAGTTGTATTGCAGATTGAACGCCTCTTTGACAAAGCTGATGTTCTCTGGTTGTTCGGGCGGACTTGGTTGGTCCTGAAAGCCTGACGAAGCCATCTAGACACTCACTCGCACCTGGCCGTTGCCGGGAGCACGGCGCAGACATCCGAGAACGTAGTTTTGGAGCTCGTGAAATTCATTCCGCTGCTTCAGATTGAGATCGCGGGGGCGGTCGAAGGGCACCTGAACATCTTCAACAATGGTTCCCGGATGTGCGCTCATGATGAAAACCCTGTCCGCCAGATAAATTGCCTCTTCTACATCATGAGTTACAAACAGGATTGTGCTGGCGGTTTCGTCCCACACCCGCAACAGCAGTTGTTGCATTTCGCTACGGGTTTGGGCATCGAGTGCACCAAACGGCTCATCCATCAAAATGACGGACGGACGAAGCGCAAGCGTGCGGGCAATTGCGACCCGCTGCTGCATTCCGCCCGAAAGCGTCTCCGGATAGGAGTTTTCAAACCCGCCAAGGCCAACCGCTTGGATCAATTGCGCCACCGTCTCCTTGCGCTTTTCCGGCCCAACGCCATTAATCTTGAGCCCGTAACCTATGTTATCAGCGACACTAAGCCAGGGAAACGAGGTGTATTTCTGAAACACCATACCCCGATCTTTGCCTGGACGATGCACGGGCTGATCATTGACCAGGATTTCGCCGCTATCTGGGTGGTCCAGCCCGGCGATCAGGCGTAACAGTGTGGACTTGCCACACCCGGAGGGACCGAGAAGCACTCGAAACTCACCGATGTCGCGACCTTCCCTCGAATAAGCATCTTCAATTTCGAAATTAATATTCTCCAGCGCGTCAATTCTTTCGCCTTTGGGCGAAGCGAAGGAGCGATTGACATTCTTGACTGTGATTTTAGATTTCCTAGGCTCCATGCTTTGCCGCCTTCAGGTGTGCGTGGGCACTGGGGACCGCCGCACCTCCTCCGGAAAATGCAGAAGCAGCTTGCCGCCAAGGAAACAGGCGCCGCTCCAAGAACGTCAGCAGGAATCGGAACAAAAATGCCGCAATGCCAATGGCGATAATTCCCGCATACACCCGCTCGAAATCGAGCACCTTGCGCGCCGCTTCGACCATGTACCCCACGCCCTTGCGGGCATTTACCATCTCCGCCAGAATCACGTATGTCCAGCCAATGTCGTAGAGAATGCGGAAAGAGGAAAAGATCGCCGGAAACGACGCGCGGAACATCAGCCACAACGCGTGCCGCCGCTTAGCGCCTAGAGTGTATGCCGTTTCGAGCAGAGCATTGTCCACACGGTTCGCTTCCTCAACGACCACAGCCAGCAGATAGAAAAACATTCCAAACCACAGGAATGCTATCTTCATAGTCTCGTCCATGCCGAACAAGGCGATGAACGCCGGAAGGAAAGCGGTGAGCGGCATGGCGCGCATGGGTGCGGCAATCGGGTTGATCAACTCGAACAGCCAGCGAAAGCTGGCCATGAGAATGCCGAGCGGAATCGCGATGACCGCACACCAAAAGAACGCTTGCGCAATGCGCCACCAGCTCTCCACCACGTTGCCGAGCAGATCGTACTCCGTCCATAATTTTCCAAACGCGCGAATGACCCCCAATGGCTTGGGTAGCGAGAAGGGCGGCAGGATTTCCCAGTGGGTCAGACCGATCCACACCAGGACGACGATGGCCCAGCTCAGACATCCCAGGGCCAGTCGTAGGCGAGGCGAGATTTCTTTTCGAATACTGAACAGCTCACCGATATTGGCCATCGTCAACTCGCCGGGTTCGCGTATACTTTGATGTCCGTTCGCCGGTTCTTCTCACGCCCTTCCGCGGTTCCATTTGTGGCAATGGGCTTGTCGGGACCGTTTCCCGCGGTGCGAAGCCGCACCGCCGGAAACCCATATTTCTCGATCAAGTAATCTCTCACCGCGTCGGCGCGCTGGTGAGAGAGTTGAATATTGTAAGCGCGCGAACCGGTGGAATCTGTATTGCCCTCAATATCGACGACGGTGTTTTCGTAGGCGCGCATAGTGCCTGCCAATTCATCCACCACCGCACGCGAATCGAGGCTCATGCGGGCCGAGTTGGGATCAAAGTAGATGGAGCGATGCTGGGTGGCCAAGGGGGTCGTCCCCTTGGCGGGCTCCCGATATTCTATGGGGGCTTCGCTCGAAGCCATGGAGAAGCTGGCCGAGAGTTTCTCCATGTAACGCCGGTCCAGGCTCTCTTCCGGATTGCCTGTGTGCCTGATAATGCGCAATTCGCGGTACATGTCCTGCGCCATCTGAAAAATATTGGCGTAATCAGCGTTTGAACCTGCGGTTCCCATGAACGAGCGGTTGTCGGCATAGTCGGCCAGCTTGACTCCGCCAAGCATCGTCTTCGCCAAGTCTGACGGAATATTGAAATCTTTCACCGCTCCGATCAGGTTATACGCTCGGTCCGGCTGGCTCTTGATGAACTCCACCCCTTCCAGCCAGCCCTGAGCGAACTTGACCAACGTCTGTGGATGTCTTGCAGAAAACCCGTCGCTCACAACCAGAATGTCCGCGATCAGGCGGTTCGCAATCCTTGTGTCGTAAATCTTCTTAGAGCCAGGCCTCTTGGCAACTGCGTCGCTCATGTCTGGATCCCATGCCACCGCGGCATCAACCTTCTGCTGGGCAAAAAGGGTTGCCGGCTCGATGCCATCTTTCGTGTGAACCGCTTTGTTGAATATTTCATTGCGCTGCTCGGTGCTCAGCCCTGAAGCCTTCAGCCCGTTCCATAGCAGGAAATGCGACGGAGTGTAAGGAGCAAATGCGACGGATTTTCCCGCCAGATCTTCGATACTATTGATTCCCTGCTTCCCTATCACTCCGTCGGCGCCACGCGACCAATCGACCATTAAAAAAGCATGCGAGCCGAATCCCTTGTCTTTGAATTGCGCGTAATCTTTTGCGTAGACATCGGCGGTCGTCAGCATCACATCTACGTTATTCGTTGCTAGCGCCGATGCACCTTCGGTCCAGTCATCAATAATCTTGAACGAAACTTTGAGGCCTTTCTTTCCATAAATAGAATCCGGTTGTGTGTCGAGACCGCCGTTAGCGACCAAGCCCCCGACGCAGCCGACCCACACATTCACACGCAAGCGAACCTCGGCGTCGTCGCTCGTAGAGGAAGCGGGGATCAGCAGTGGCTTGGAGGAGTCCAACGTCTCGCCTCCGGACGAATTCTTCCCCCCACCAAGAACCCCGAGATTTATTACGCCGTACCGATTCAGGCTGTAGCCGACCAGCAGCACGCCAATGATGAAAATGAGGACCCATCCACCTCTTTCAATTTTCACTGCCATGGTGTTTCCTCCCTCACCTGCTTATCTTCCCCCTGGTCTTCCCATTCGGGCTTCGGTCATGATTTCGCAGGTCCGGTTCATTAGACAGGCTCAGTCAGAAGGACCGCAAAACCGCAGCACTCCCCTAAGAAGTGCGCTGCGGCTCTTTCGCGGCGATGGTTTTTTCTGCCGCAGAGGACGCTGCGGATGCCTGCGGCGGCGCGAGTCCCATCTCAATCTTGAACTGCTTCACCAGTTCGCTCGCCTGCAGCTTCTGCGCCTCGTCCTCGATCTTGATCTTCTGCTGATCTACGTTGCTCATGGCCATATCCATCCGGGCTTCGTTGACCGCAGTTATCTCTTCGATCTTGCGCACCATCTCGTCGTGCGTCTCGCTGATACCGGCAACCTCGAACTGCTCCATCGCATCCGCCACCTTCTTTTGCCACTGGGCGCGGCGGTAGTCGGCGATGGCGTTTAGCGCTTCCTGAGTCTTACGCTCTTTTTCGCGCATGAAGGCTTGTTTTACTGTCATGGCCTTCTCGAACGCCGCGCGAGCCGTGGTGAGCTGGCCTTGGGTTCTGGCCAAAGCGCCTTTCACCTGCTCCAGTTGGGCGGCAAAGCTGCCGGCAAGATCGTCCCGGTTCGCCTGAATTGCGGCTTTCACCTTTGCGGTCAGGTTCGCCATATCATCTTTGTATTTCGCTTCTTCCTTCTCCAGCAGTGTCACATTCGCCTTAACCATGGCGATGCTCTCGTTCATCCGAGGCACCTGGTCGTTCATATCACGAATATTCTGCTGCAAGATCAGTTCCGGGTCTTCCGCCACGGAGATGAAGAAGCCGACGAACGACCGTATCATTCGGGTGAACCGTTGCCACATAAACTCCTCCTATTCGGACCGCCGCGCTGTTTTGGATACAGGCGGCTGGGTTTGAGCCGGACCCGTCGTAATCGGGTTTTCGCTTACGAAATATCCGACGGCGTCGGCAATCTTCTTTTCCTCTTGCTGTTTCTTCAACCGCCAGCTGGCCAAGCGCTCTTTCTCGCGGGCAACCTCGTCATTATTGGCTTGGATTTTAGCGCGCTGCTCAGTCAGATATTTGTCGATCTGCGCCTGAATTTCGCTGTTTTCCTTGCCTTTCCTCGCTTCCAGTTCCTCAACCGCGCGTTGCTGCACGCGCTCAAACGTGTCGAGAGCCCGATCACGCCGCACGGCATCCTGGATGACGTCCTTGATCTCGGCCCCCGCGGCATCCAGCGCAACCAGAACAGAAGACTTCTTGACGTCGGACGGAAGATTGCGAAGATGCTCGCTTTCAAGCATGTGCGCCACCTTCAAAATCGAATAGCCCTGCGGCGCCGGCGGGATTTCGGCGGCTTTATAGATTTCATCAAAACAGGTGGGATCAGAAACCGGAGTGGTGAATTTGGGCTCCGCGGCTACACTTGACGCTATCTCTGCCACGCTCTGCGCAGCACTCTTCGAGACGGTTGCGGTTGTGGTCGGAGTACGTGCGCTTTGATCAGCACCGTCAGCCTCGTCCACCGAAACGAAATAGTTGTACCACTTCTTTGTCATCTGGCCTCCAGCGCGACGAGGATCAATGGTGGTTCGTCGGAAGAAACACCGACACTGAAAACTATAGCCTGGCGGCAGTATAGTCAATTGTTTTCATTGGTTTCCCGCGCACTTCCTACACCTCGCCTAGAATCCAGGCGTGTGCGTGAGACGGCTCGTCGCGAAGAATATATGGGAAGCGATGAGCCCTTGCAATTCAGCTACAATGAGCATCTTCATTGTTCAAGATGAACGACTCGTTGAACAACCCTCAGAATCGGGGGATTCTCGTGCCTCAAGATGACCTAGCGTCAATCCTAAGCCGGGTCGTAGAAACCAAGGCGGAATATGACATCCGCCTACTGGCGCAACAATTAGGGACGAATTACCGCTCGCTGATGTACTGGCTCAGGGGAGATCGTGCTCTGCCCGCGCACTTGCTGCCCCGCCTGTGTACGCTGCTTGGAAACTACGAAGGGCTCGATTTTTTGGAAAGCCAGGCAGGAAGGGTTGCGTTCAAAATCCCGGATCCGCGTGCCCCTCTGGAACAAGAGTTGGTAGCCGTTTCCAACCTTATCCGGGAGGTTGGTGAGGCCCTGGAAAGCGTTGCCGAAACCCTAGCTGACGGTGTTGTGGAGGAAACTGAACTGAGGATCACAATTCCCAAGATTGACGCTGTGATCCAGGAATGCGCTTCGCTCAAATATCTCCTGGAAGACCTGTCGAAAAGAAAGAAGAAAAGGAGAACTGAAGCCGAAAGGTCCGGTTCGCGCTGAATCGAGGCTATTCTCCTGAATGACGGGTATACCTCTTCCTGCGTATTGCACCTAGATTGAAGAATTCCTGGCTAACCGTTATGGAACCACGGTGGTCACCAATGCGGCTCCTGGATTTTATTCGTATTGAGTTCGTTCCACTCAGTAGGGGATCCTGTCTCGCTTTTCCTGCCAGGCGCGAAAGGCTTGCTGGGCCTCTTCGCGCATCAGCGGAATCATTGGAATCTGCCGGCGAGTGACCGGCCGGCGTATCTCATCGTAGATGAAAGCATCGCTAAATCCGATTTTCGCCGCATCTTCAATGGTGTTGGCAAAATAAACCCGTGCACAGCGCGTCCAATAGATAGCACCAAGGCACATAGGACAAGGCTCGCAGGTCGTGTAAATTTCGCAATCGGAAAGCTGGAACGTCCTTAGTCTTCTGCAGGCTTCGCGGATAGCGACGATCTCCCCGTGCGCAGTGGGATCATTCACGGACGTGACCTCGTTGCTGCCCTCCGCGATGATTTTCCCATGTTTCACGATTACCGTGGCGAAGGGGCCGCCCTTCCCAGATCGAACATTTTCGAGCGAGAGTTCGATGGCCCTCGCCATGAAGCCATTCGACATGATGGTTGCGCGCCTGACGCTTTCCGCGGGACCAGGTGCTCGCCGGTCGCTCGCTTGGCTGGTGCTCAAGGATACACAAACTTTTCACTTCTGCATCCGAAATGTCCATTGTACTCACCTTAGTCGTGAACTTAGTCTAGGTGGGCATTGGCAAGGCTGAAGCCGGTTTTTTGGGAAAGGACACCGTGAAGCCGACATTGTTTCTGCGGATTGCTTCCGTCTTATCACTGATTCATTGTGCGTTGCACACTGCGGGCGGAGTCTTCGCCTGACCGAAGCATGGGGCAGAAGAACTGTCGGTGCTCGCGGCGATGAAGTCACATCAGTTCGACTTCATGGGCTCGGCCCGCAGCTATTGGAATTTCTTCTTCGGCTATGACCTTTTCGTCGCCCTTACGCTCTTGGTGGCGGGCATTTTGTTTTGGCAACCATCAACCTGGTTAAGACAAATCCCACCTCGACCAGGCGGATTGTGGCTTTGTTCTTCTGCAACTTTATCGGTATAGCGATGATCTCTTGGAGATATTTTTTTATCGCGCCGTTGGTGACCGAGCTGCTGATCGCAGCGTGCCTGGCTGTTGCATTTGTGACCGTATCCGCTGCCGCTTGAACCTGTCGCCCGGGACGTGAGAAGGTGATTCCTTGCTGCCGAAACTGTGTCCGAGCGCAGTTTCCAGGTGCAGGTCTTGACGACTTCAAGCAACCGACAAGCCCGTCCATCCGATCCCCCCGTTCGGCTCAGCGACCGGAAGATCGCGACGGTGTTCAAGCCAAATTCGGAGAAGATAATCCGAGAATTCCGGCGGGCTGGCCCTTCTTCGGCCAGTTCATTGCGCACGACATTGCGCATGACCGCGCTTCTCTATGTGGCAGTAATCTTGGAGGCGGCGCTCATCTCGGGACATCCTGGTTACCGCCCCCAACCTGTTTTGGACGGGCTGGCCGGTTCGACGCGGCGAGGTTCCATGCTGAAGCGGTGCTTCGTTGGCCGCGGGATGTACCTGGAATCTCAACCCGCACCATTGAACGCCGATTGTCACCTCTTCGACTCAGGAAATTCGCGATTGCGGCAGCCCAAATAGCTCATTGGTTGCTGGTTCCGCCTAGCTCCGTCTTCGTTGACTTGGTCCACGCCACGACCTAACATCATTCATCCCATACGGAGTGAGGTCCCACCACGGTGGTCGGTCAAACCGTCTCGCATTATCGCATTCTGCGCAAGCTCGGCGGTGGCGGGATGGGGGTGGTTTACGAGGCTGAAGACGTCAATCTGGGCCGTCATGTGGCCCTAAAGTTTCTGCCCGAGGAGTTGTCCAAAGATCCGCAAGCCCTCGATCGCTTTCGACGCGAGGCCCGCGCAGCTTCGGCCCTCAATCATCCTTGTATCTGCACGATCTTCGAGATTTGCGAGGACCAGAACGAAGTCTTCCTCGTAATGGAGTACCTCGATGGCGTGACTTTGAAACATCTGGTTGGTTTCCGACCACTGGAGCTCGAGAGCCTCCTTGACCTGGCCGTTTTCATTCTTGAGAGTGAGCGTTTTAACTTCGCCTTGGAGCGAACGATGCAACTTGATTTTAACGTTGCCAATTTTGGACAACGATAGCTGTCCGCCGTTCACTCGGAATCCTGCCTGGGGATACGTGAACGAGTCAAACCAGCCTTTGCCCTTGAAGCGCGGAAATCCCCGGCCGCGCCGAAAGAATGCCTGGTACGTCTTATCTACACGGTGCAGCACATCTTGCAGCACCTGCGAATACACCTTGCCCAGCGCAGGGTCGGCTGCCTTGCAGGCGGGCAACTGTGCCGATTGCATGGAGAAAGATACGCAGGTGCGGCACAACTTCCAAGCCTCGCGCCGCTCTTTGAGAGCATCGTTGTACAACTGGCGGCACACTTCCAGCGTCGAAAACAAGACTTCCCGCTGTTTGCGGTTTGGCCACAGCCGATATTTATACGTTCTTCTGATTTTCGACATATGGTTGGATGACTGCCAGCGGCGCCCCCCTTCTACCAGCACGTGTACGTGGTCGGGCATGATTTCCAGAGCCATGATTTCGACACGATATTTTTTGCCACTTGTCTAAGCACCTGTTCGCATCGTTTAGCGATGGGTCCGACCAGCACAGCTCGCCGATACTTAGGCGTCCACACGCAATGGTACTTGCTTGAATAGACGGCGTTGTGGGTTGATTTGTAGCCTTCCAGGGCGATACTGATTGCTTATACCTAATGAAGCAATCTAAGACAAGGCAAAATCGCGCCTTATATCCCCAGCCCTAAGGGCCGGGCTTTACGGCGCTTCTCGGTAAATGATCGCTACTGACCTGCGGCTGCCCACTGATCCGACGCTTTACTTATTGCCAAGGTGTCATAGAAATCGGACAAATCGGCATGACCCGCCAGGGTATCGCGCTCTTTACCCTCTACCAGGATTTTCACGCGATTGATTCCGGGAATGTTTGCCGCCAAGGTCCTGACCAGAGAGGCAATCGTCAACTCTTCGACGAGTATGCCGGAGCGATGGTTGTCGGCGAGAACGGAATTCGTATCAATCACCGCCAGGCCGGGATCCACTATGTAGACGTCGCGCACCTCGGCTCCGGTAGGGAAAGGATGGGGTGAATTCTTATCCAGATAGATTCCCAGCAGAGCTCGCAGAAGCTCCTGCGCACGTTGCTGCCGTCCGGCGGGCAGGGGAACGCGCGCTGATTGCGCGCGCAGTAGGCCGGCATCATCATAGGCGACGTAGAGAATGACCTGCTCGGTCGGTCCGGCTACCGGCGGGGCCACCGGCCGTGTGTCGGCAACGCGCACGCCCGTTTCGGCCGCACGTCCTTTCATCCGGTGGACATAGAACGCCATCATCAGGACGGCAACCAGCAACACCCCCATTCCGATCTCGAGATGACGAGGTATCATCGCGAAGACTCCAGTTGGTCGCGCACGGCCGCCAGCGCGGTAACAATCGAACTGGCAACGAGTTGCTGGTAGTTCGACGAGGTCAGGTCGGCCAGATCCCCAGTTTGCGGAGCGACCTCGATCGCGATCGCTGCCGAGGTCACGTTGTTCAGCGGGCGCAACGGTGCGGCCAATATGCGAACAGCAATCGTCTTGCGCAGTTCTGCGGCGACGCGCAAGGCGGCGGTCTGGCTGGCCGACAAGAACGGCGCCTGGGCTGCGTCCCAGGCGACGAAAGGCCCGCGGTTCTCCCTCGCAGAAGGCAACAGTGCCGTGTATACACGCACACCGATGCCCTCACTGGTCGCGTGAACGCTTATATAGATTGCGGGGTGGGCGCTGTTGGCATTGGACGCGCGCTGGTCAACGGTCAGCGTCGAGTCAGAATCGCGCAGCATGAGAGCGGCAATTCCGCGGCTCCCCAGTTCTTGGCCGATGTGCTGCGCAAAAGCCAGCGAGACATCTTTTTCCGCCAGCTTGTCGCTGAGGGCTGCACCCCGTTCGTCGCCGCCATGGCTTGCGTCGACCACAGCGAAGTAGCGAGGCGTAGCTGCCGGCATTGGCGAAGGTGGGGCGGAAGGAGCCGTCCCGGCAACCGGCGCTGGCGGAGTGGCCGTCGGTGGGGCGGCGAGTGGAGCGGGGGTTATCGAGGAAGCGGGCGAAGGCGCGGGCGCGATCGTGATCGTCCGGCCATCGTTGCTGAAGCTCGCCAGCAGCGGCACCGGGCCGTTGACGGTAACCTCCACGGCGCCGTTGTTTTCTTTGAAAGTGGCAGAGGAGATTGCCTTGTCGTTGAAGTTGACCGTCTCGGGGCCGGAAGGAACTAAAGGATCGCGGAGAAAGATCATAGTCAGCTTTCCCGGTTCGGTGCCAATTGTGGGATTGACCGGAGAGCTGAAATTCAAGACCAGCTTGGGAGGGGTGGTTTTCTTGAGTTCTGCCTTGTACGTTGTCCCCGCCTCGCTGATGAAGAGCCTGCGCGCTGTGGTGTGAAAGACGACCGGGATGCCCAGGAAATTTGGCAGCAGAGTCACCAGCGAGTCCACC
>Ga0209154_1001483_pt1 | contig 13759 bp, 6 predicted proteins | sample GraSoiAngelo_121_FD_185878 | JGI IMG/M metagenome (GOLD analysis project Ga0209154, IMG submission 185878) | Grasslands soil microbial communities from the Angelo Coastal Reserve, California, USA - 14_0919_12_20cm (SPAdes) (version 2) | ecosystem: Environmental > Terrestrial > Soil > Grasslands ... | reverse complement strand
AAGCCGACCCCCTGCACCATTCCGGAGACAATGAACCGCTTTGCCTGAGTCCCTTTGGGCACAACCGGGACGCGATTCTACCAGACACGGCCTTGCCCTGGCGTCCTGAAGGGCAGAACAATCCGACGACAGCTCTTTCTCCAACCCGTCGAAGCCGTCCGGACATATCGAAATCTCCGCCGCCGTCGTGTAAGATTTCACGGCTGTGCGGCGTGCGGACACGGGGTCACAAAGAAAACGAGCACTAGGGTTGCTGGGCCTGTTCTGTACCGCCGCAGCCACGACCGGATTGTTTGCGCGTGCAGTCACGTCATGGCCGTGCGCGGCTCCTCCTTTGGAAAGAATTTTCGGTGTAGCGGCTGCAGCAGACGTGCCTGCTTCACCTCGCGGTGGGTCGGTTGCCGCACGTGTCTCCCCCAATCCTTTGCTGCCCAAGCAGCCCGCCTTCCTCCCAACTCAGGACAAGCCGCGCAAACCTGTGCTCAGCTCCAGCCTGCAGCCTCCCGCCAGCGCGGTGCAGGTGCTGCAGCGGGGTGGTTACCCGGAGCTGCGCGTGGATGGCGTGCCGTTCTTCGTTCATGCCGCCACATTCTTCTACTATCGCGTTCCGCTCGATCTCTGGGGAAGCTTGCTCGATCGCTACCGCGATCTCGGCATTAACACCATTGATCTTCCCATCCCTTGGAACTGGCACGAACCGCGCGAAGGCGAATTCGACTTCGATGGTCACACTCACCCGCGCCGCGACCTTCACGGCCTGCTGCGGCAGATCGCCGAAAAAGATCTGAAACTAATCGTGCGGCCGGGGCCGGTAATCGGCAACCAGTGGCGTCATGGCGGCTATCCGGAGTGGTTGCTTGCTCGGCCGGAGTACTCCATGGACGCGGCCCGGCGGGCCGCGGGAAGCTACCCGCCGTTGGTTGAGCTGAACCACCGCGACGCCGAGGCGGCGGCTAGGGCCTGGATGGAGAATGCCACGCACATGGCTGCCATGCGAAAGTGGTTCGAAGCGCTGGCGCGCGAACTGGCCCCGTATAGCTCGAGCCAAAAGCTGAAAATCAAGCTGCCTTTCGACGCGGCTGGCGCGCCGGAGGAGAAGGAAATCAGCGGCCCGCTGCTTCTTGTGCAACTCGACGACAGTCCGGCGTTCGACCCCTCCACCCAGACCGTGCAGCTCCGGGAGAAACAATTCTTCTGGCGCTACATGGAAGAGCTGCGGCGAGCCCTTGTGGCGGGGGGCATAGACGCATTCTACACAGTTAATCCCGTCGGGCTGGGCGATGGGCTTCCGCGCGCGCCGGTGGGCGAGTCGCCCGAGAATTCCCCCGACCAACAAAAGGAGCAGCCCATCGGTATCACTGGCCAGTGGTTCCTCCGGCCACAACCAACGCACACCACCGACAGTCCGCCGGGCGAGCAGAGGCTGAGCGATCAGAACGCCGCGACCTTGGAATATCTGGTCGAATCCCTGAAGACACAGCCCGCCTTCCCGCCGATGCTCAGCGATTATCAGGCGAGTTGGTACGCGCCGGAGGATGACGTTCGGCCTCCGGAGTCCTCGCCTGCGAACACTCTGCTGAGTTCGCGGCTGCTGCTCGGCCAGGGGCTGCACGGCCTGGAGTATTCCCCCTTGCAGGACACGCTGACTCCCGCCGGCTACGAGACACCTGAGGCGAACCGCTACTTTCGCTGGGACGCCGCGCTCGATCTCGCGGGCAACCAGCAGCCCAGGGCGCGCGCGGTCAGGCGCAACGCACGGTTGATCGAAACCTGGGGCGAGTTCTTGGCGGCTTCCCACAAGCGCGCTGACTTCGGCTTGGTGAACCCGCGAGGAGCCCTGGGCAGCTCGGAGGGCAGGCAAGCGAGGCTCGACCGCGCCGACCGCCTGCGCGTCACACAGACCCTGATGCAGGTGCAGCGGGTCGCGCGCCTCGCAGGGCTCTCGGAGGAATTCCTCGACCCGCAATTCCAGCCCGTCGAGCAATTGTTGCGGCATGGGGTGTTGTTGCTGCCGGTGTTCGAGCCGGAACGTCAGAAATTCCAGCTTTCTGAGAAAGCGCAGCGAGCGCTGGTCGAGTACGTGCGCGCCGGTGGCATCCTAATCTGTTTTCCGACATCTCCGGCCGAAACACTCCTCCGCCAGTTGGGAATGCCCGCAGTGCCGCCCGGGGAGACGGCTGTCGCCGATGCGAGCCAAGGGCCGGGCAAAGGACGGCTGATTGTCTGGAGCAAGGATTTTTACTCTTGGCTCGAGCTGGGACAGATTCTCAACGAGAATCGCGCCCAGTTTGAAGCGGCCTGGGCCACTCGGGCGTTTCGCGAGATGTTGGAGCAGGCCGGCATGCGGCCTGCCGTGAAGCGCGGTGGGAATGAACTGTGGGTGACGCAACTGGTCACGAACGACGGCACTGGAGAACTCGGGGCGCGCCAGCCCTTATGCGCGTCCCTCAGCATTGCTCGGCACAGGCCGGCGCAACATTGCGCACTTGGCCTGCTGAGCGTTACCAATTTGAGCTTCGACGATTCGGTCGAGGAAGCCCTGGAGGTCCTTTCGCCGGGCGCGGGTTCGCAGGTCGCGCCAGATGACTATATCTCTCTGCGTGTTCTGTTGCCGCCGCACGAATCGCTCCTGCTTCCTCTCCACTATCCGCTCTGCGCCCAGGCCGGAGCCGATGAGGTATGCCGCGATGAAATCGTCGCCGCGGGCGCGGAGCTGCTTCGTGCGGAACGCGATGGCCGGACGCTCGAGCTCACTTTTTACACCCCGGCGCGCGCCACCGTCTTGCTGCAACTGGAGCGTGCGCCTGGAAAAATCTCGTTCGAAGAGGGCAACCTCGAAACGAAGTGGACGCCGGAGAAAAAACAGCTTGAGATTTCTCTGCCCCGGGGAGCCTCTCCCCAATTCCTGCGCGTGCTGAAAATCCACCTGCACGACACGCCGCGCGTGCCGGCTAAGCCCCGCCCGCCAAAGCGCGGCCGCCCAGACTTTGACGCCGCAGTAATGGACACAGTTCGCTTGCCGCTGGGCGTCGACACTTCTTTGCCAGCGTATCCGCCGCTCGTGGTCCTGGATCAGGAGCGCAACGGCCAGTTGCTTCTGGGGGCCACAACTGAAGATGAGCCGGGCCGGGAGCTCAACGTGCGGATCGAAGGCCCGATTCAAGGGACGGCGCGACTTGCGCTCGACTCCCGGGAGGTGCGGCTTGAAAAGATCAAGCTGGCTCCGTCGCGGGATTCCCATTCGGACGGTCAGGATACTCGCCCCAAGGCGGATGGCCTGTTGCGCGGAGAGCTCCAGGCGCGCTGTGGCCAGCTTCTTCGAAGCGGGCCGGTTTTCTTCGTCGCCGTAGGCAAAGGACTGCCCGGCCAATACCAGTTTGATTTCGACCGCGACGCCGCCAGGGAATGGGTACTGGAAAACGAGCGCTTGCGGTTGATTGTGTCGCCAGAGGGCGGCGGGCGCGCCATCGCCATCGTGGATAAAATTACGGGTACAAACCTGACCACGATGGTCGGCGCTTTTCGCGACCTGTTTGCGTCGCCGGACAACCCGACAAAGGCCGCATCCGGACAGCTCCGCGACATTACCTTCAACCGGGCCTACCACGCCGAATGGGTGCTCACTTCGGGCGGCGCACAAAAAACCGCTTCGAACCACGCGCTATCCAAAGGGCAAGACAACCCCGCCGTGCGCCTCACTTACCTGGCGCCGGAAGTGGAACCAGCCGGGGCAAAGATTGAGAAAACTGTGCGGCTCGCCGGAACCGAGAGCATCGAAGTGGACTACCGGGTGGCGCTTGAAGCGCCTTCGCGCACGGTCGAGCCTGCTGGTGCCCCGGCCCTCGTCATCGAGCCGCAAGCGTTCGTAGCGCTGAACTCGGTTGCGGTGCGCGCCGGAGGCGATCTTAGGACGCGCTTCTGCTGGCAAGCGCCGAGTGTTACCCGATCGGGGGCTTCACAACCAGGAGTCAAACCGGAGGCTCTAGGGGCTGGATCGCACTGCGAGGCCTTCGTGCCTGGCAGCGGGGCTCTCGAGGTGCCTAAGGATGTCAATCGACTGGAGGTGCGCACGCCAGGCCGCTCCGGCCTTGCGCTGGAGTGGAAGACGGGCCGCCTGACGATTGAGAAAAAGAATTTCTCGGCGCTGTTGAAGTTGCGGTTTCCGCGGCTCCAGGCCGGCGGGGAGCCAGGAGAATACCAGGTGCGGTACACTGTGCTGCCGGTGGAATAGGCCGGCAGCGGCATAACGCGCGGGCCACCGGCCAGGGCGGAGCGACTCGACTGAGATTCCATTCGGGGCTTGCTGGCGTGGGCGCCACCAACCGCATCCAAAGAAGAGTGCCAAAGCCGATGAATTGCAGGAAGGCAATTTTCAGGGCGGCCATTCTGTTGCTCGTTTCGCTGCTGGGCGCTCACCCCGCAGCCGCTCAGGAGCCCAGGCAGGGGCCACTCCCCGCTCCGACCAAGCGCGAAGTCACGCGCATCCCTGTGGAGACCACTCCCGAGGCGCCGCCGATTCCGGTCGAAGAAATCATCCGGCGCCTCGCGCAGAAGGAAGAAGAGTTCGCCCGCGCCCGCGCCGGCTACACCTACCGGAAAACCATTCGGGTGCAGGAATTCGGCGAGGACAACAAGCCTTCGGGCGAGTTTCAGGTGACCACCGAGCCCGCGGTCGCTTCGGACGGCAAACGGTACGAGAAGATCGTCCAGCAGCCGCCCTCGACACTCCGACGGCTGCCCCTTGCGCCCGAAGACCTGGAGATCCTGGCGCGCATCCCGGCGTTTCCGCTGATCACCGACCAGCTCAATAAGTACGAGCTAACTTACGCCGGAAAGCAGCCCGTGGACGAACTCACCACCTACCTGTTCCGCGTGAAACCCAGGCAGCTCGAGCGGAAGATCGCGTACTTCGAGGGCCTAGTCTGGGTGGACGATCGCGATCTCGTGGTCGCTAAGACCTACGGCAAGTGGGTGACCGAAGTCGGCGACGTCTCCACCCCGCAGTTACCTTTTACTTTGTTTGAGACCCAGCGCGAGAACATCGACGGGAAATTCTGGTTTCCCAACTACGCCCGCTCGGACGACACGCTGAATTTGAAAAGCGGAGACGTCCGCATCCGGCTGACTATCCGCTGGACCGACTACAAGCCGGTCGCTGCGGCTTCATCGAAGTAATCCTTCACAGCCTCATCCTTCGGCGGTTCACTGGGCGTAGCAAAACAGACAGTGAGCCCAGCCCGCTGAAGTCACGAGGCATGCGCCTCCGGCAAAGCCCCGATGCGTGATCGCTGTCATTCCGAGCGAAGCGAGGAATCTCTCCGTGAGATGCTTCAGAATCCGAAGCTGAGCCCCGCTAACGGCTCAACATGAAAGATGCGACACTGTAGTGCAGCTCCCAGTTGGAACGGTACATTTAATAGTTTTTTAGTAGCCGCGGAAGCTGATCGATCGAGGAAAGCAGTGCGTCCGGCCGCACTGCGCGCAGGCCGTCGTGCGTGGGGAAAGGGCCGAGCACGGCAATGGCGCGAACTCCCGCGCGGCGCGCCATCTCGATGTCCTCGGGGGAATCACCGACGTAGACGCAAACCTCCGGCTTCAGGCGCAGGCGTCGCAGCGCCACTTCCAGCGGCGCCGGATGCGGCTTGCGTCGAGGAGCATCTTCGCAACAGGTTCGCACGGCGAAAAGCTCTGACAGACCGAAGTGGCGGAGCTGCCGGCGAACGCGGGCACGACTGCCGCTGGTGACCAAACCTAGCGTGAAGCGGCGGCTGAGTTCACGCAGCACGCGCCGCGCCCCGGGCAACAGCGCAGGCTTCTGCCGCTGGTAGAAACGGCCCCACAGCCGGTCGGCCTGCTCCCAGCGGTTCCGCGGGAGGCCGGCCGCGCGATAGACGCGGTGCCCATCGGGCGAGTAGTGTCGGGCGAGTTCGGCTGCGCCCCAGCCGATGCCCAACTCCTGGAACATTTCCAGGTAGGCCTGCGTGTCAGCGTGATAAGAATCGAGCAGTGTGCCGTCCCAATCCAGCAGCACAGCGCGAAGAGTCACTTCTTCAGGCCCTGTGCGCATTGGTGCCCCGAAGATAGTAGCAGAGAACTGAACAGCGGTGACGCGTCACGCTTCAAGCAGTGCGTCGGCCGCTGGCCAATTGGCTGCGTCGGGCGCATAGAGCGCCGGACTTCGTTTCTTGAATGCGTTCTTGCCTCTCTGTTGTCATCCCGAACGAAGTGAGGGATCTCTCTGAGAGGTTCCTCGCCCGCCGCGGCGGCTTCGGAATAGCCGCACCCTGACGCGAGCGTAACGCGGGATGCTTATGCTTCTAGATAGAACGTCCCGGTGGCTCGCGGGAGCCACCGGGACGAAAAGTGATCGGAGAGTTGGATCCCCCAGCTAGAACGTGAACTTGATGGCGAACTGCGCCTGCCGTGGATCGCCCACACCCTGGCGCAAGAAGCCATCAAAATTAAACAGGCCGGGTGTCGTCAGTGGGTTCACGTTGTTCTTGTTATTGAAAGTGTTGAACATCTCGATCATCGGAATCAATTGCATCCGGTCGCCAAATTTGAAGGGCCGCACCAACCGCCAGTCGAAGCTGAAGAACTGGTTGTCCTTGCGGACCGAATTCCGGCCGAAGTCGTTGCCATTCACCACGCGCGTAGCGGGCGTGATGGGCTGCGCCGAACGCGCTTGCACGCGCACGTCCACCTGGAAGCCGTACGGGATCTCCCCGTAGGTATAGAAATTGAACTTGTGACGGATGTCTCGGTCCGAGAGCGAATAATCCTTCGAGAAGTCAAACCGGTTGAACGTACGGTCCGTGAAGGGATCGCGCTCGTTCGAGTCGTCGTCCAGGTCCTTCGATACGACGTAGTTGCCTTCCAGTTGGAAGTGATTGCTGAACCGCTTCCGCGCGCCAATCGTGAAGCCCCGGTACAGCGACTTCGCCGAGCTGGAAGTCGCGAATACATCGCCCAGGTCGATCCCGAAGGGACTTGGACTGTTGTAGTACACAGTACTTCCGCTGCCGGGCGTGAAACTACCATTTGTGTTGCAGCAGATCGGACCAGACGGCTGACCTGCGAGGACGGGCTGGAAATTGTTCACATTTACGAACCGGGTCAGGTGAACACCCTTTGCCAACGTGAAGTCGGCGTACACAGCCACGTCCCGGAAAATCTCATGCTCAAATGCGACGTTGGTGGTGTAGATGCGCGGGTTCGCATAGTCCTTGCTGAACACGCGCACACCGGTAAAGCACGGGAAGGAATTGACCGGCGGGCCGGAGCAAGACGAATTCCCAGGAGTCACCGGGAGCGCGTTGGGCCAAACTGGTGCCGGCCCCCCAGAAGCAATGATCCCGCTGTTCGTGAAGATGGTGCGTTGTTGGGCGCCGTTTGTCGTGATGGACCCCACTTGCGTCAGCATGTTCTGCCGGCCGTTGTAGATGCCCCAGCTTGCGCGCAAAACGGACTTATGGTTGTTACGCACGTCCCAGGCAAATCCGAGGCGCGGCTGGAATTCCTTCTTTTGATTGTGCAGCGTGCCATCCGAAGGGAACGCCGGATTGCTCAGGAAGATGCCGTACGCGGTCTTGGAGGGATCCACCACCGTGTCGGGGAAAATTTGCGCCTCCCAGCGCAAGCCGTAGTTAAAGGTAAAGTTTGGCAAGATCTGCCATTTATCTTGGACAAAGAATGCGAAATCTTCGTTCTTGATATTTGAGGCGCCAGGGGGAATGTTCACCAATCCTGTGGGCACGCCGTCCTGGAGATAGAATAGGAGCCCGCCCGCGGTCGGCCCGAACCCCGATCCTGGCGCCCCCGGCGTAGCGTAGTGGAGGAAGTTGGCCACGCTATCGAAGATGTAGCGGCCGGTGAAGAATCCGCGGAACACTTGGTCGTTGACCGTGTGCAGGTATTCGCCTCCCAACTTGACGGTGTGCTTCCCCCAGAGAAGCGAGAAACTGTCCCGAACCTGGGCGCGCCAGATCTGCTCATCAATATTGGGCTCGAGGAAGAACGGACTGCCGAACCGGAAAGTTGTCCCAAAACCCATCGCCGTGTCGGCAGGCACTTTCGACGGAGTTGCCGAACGGGGTCGCAGCTCGCGCTGATAGCTGAAATGGGCCTCGTTCAATTTGGTCGGGGAAACGACGCTGAACAGGTTGAAATTGGCCATATGGATCTTCGACGGACCCTCGATGCCGTTGGCTGAGTCGCCGTAGGTGGCCACGTCGAACGTCTGGTTGGTATTTTTGGAATAGTCAAAGTTGTAGGAGGCGGAAAACTGGTGGGCCGGCGTCAAGTTCCAGTCGAATCGGCCCAGTGCTGCGGAATTACGAATAGGATGCTTGACCGGGTCGCCTTCACTCTGGCCCGCCGAGCTCTTGATGAAATTGATCAGCACCTGCCGCTGGCAGTCCGGGCTGGCGCTGATCTGGGCGTCGGTAATGTTGCTGTTGAAAACGGGGTTGGAGACCGAGCAGGGTGTGCCGATGGGCGCGCTTAAGTTATCGCGCGTGAGATTGGAAATAATCTGCTCGAAGGCCCCGAAGATAAACATCTTGTCCCTGACGATGGGTCCGCCGAGGGTGCCGCCGAACTGTTCGCGGTGGAAATCTTTGAGTGACTTACCATCGGAAGTATTCGAGGCCAAGCCTTCGAGCCGCTGGAAGTGGAAGGCGCTGCCGTGCACTTCATTGGTGCCCGACTTGGTGATGATGTTGACCACGCCGCCCGCGGTGCGCCCAAACTCAGCGCTGGCGCCGCTGGCCACCACCTGAAATTCCTTGACGGCATCGAGCGTGATGTCGATGGCGGCGCGCTGCCCGCCGAGCTGTTCACCGAAGAAGCCGTTGTTGTAGTCGCCGCCGTCCAGGCTGATGTTGTTGAAGATGCCGCGCTGCCCGTTGAAGTTGATTTCGTCGCCATCGGGGCCCTGCACGATGCTGACCCCGGGCGTCAGGGTCAGCAAATCTTCAAACTTCCTGCCCAGAATGGGAGTCGTAGCCACCGTTAACTGGTCCAGCGTGCTGCTCGATTCCGTTTTGGCGACCTCGATAGTGGGGGTGGCCGTGACCACGATGCGTTCCTCTACCGCAGAAATCTTCATGCTCACCGGGAGAGAAAGGGACTGGCCGACCGTGAGGTTTACGTTTTCCTGGACGATGGTGGCAAATCCCTGCTTGGAGATCGTCACCGTGTAACGACCGGAAGGCAAAAGCAGGAAGGTAAATCGCCCGTCCGGCCCGGTGGTCTCGGTCCTGCTGAAGTTTGTATCCAGATTCTTAATTTCGACGGTCGCGCCGGGCACCAAGCCGCCCTTTTCGTCCGTCACCTCGCCTTGGATGGTGCCGGCGGTGATTTGGGATTGCCCCCACACCAAACTCGCCATGGCTAAACAAAAGGCGAGCACAAATAGAATACTTCGCAGTATTTTCATCGCATGCCTCCTAAATCTGATTGCAGCAGACGGGCCCGTAGAATTGGGCACCATGTACTACACACCCTGCCCCTAACGATGAGCCAGATTATAGAGGCAGAGATGAAAAATGCAACAGAGAATCGTATGAAGATCCCGGCCTGAGGCTTGCGCCCGAAGGCGAAAGGAGAAGCTCCACGCGCGGTCAAGGTTTCTGGAAGCGCGGCGGGACCTGCTCGTCGCGCTGGAAAGTGATGTCGTCGAAGGTGGCCGCCACCCCATGCCACCCCGGCGTGTCGGCGGGTTCGACGCGGACAATGTGCGCGGCGGTGGTCATGCGCACGCTGCCGCGGCCGAGCGGCCGGTCCACCAGGCCCACCTCGAGCTCAATGGGTGTGCCCGGCTCGATCCAGCGGGGGCATAGGAAATAAACGCCGCTTGAGCTGATGTTCTTGGTTACCAGCGTGACGGGCACCGGCTCCCGCTGGCCGGCCACGCGTTTCAGGCGGAGAGGCAAACGCAGCGCCGCCCGCGGATACAATCGCCGCTCCTGCACCGCGCCGACTACATGCGTGGGCACACGCGGAAACCCGCGAGGCTTCTCGCGCGTAATCCTCCCGCTCGATTCATCCCAGGTTTTGGGAGATTGGGCAGGGGCATCCCGCAAGACTTCTGCCTTAGTTTCGTGGGGTTCGACTGCTTTGATCTGCTTCGGATCGCGTGCAGCGCGCATGGCTATCCTCTCATTCCAAACGCTTCTGGCGCTGCTGCGTCCCCACTATCCTCTGCGCTGCGAGGCTCGTCAATTCAAGGAGTCAGCTACGTGTCCTAATGGGTACTCCGGTTGGTGGCCGGAAGTTTCGGCTAATAAGGGAGGCCTGGGACCGACGTTACCATGGCCCTACGCCATGGGCTTTGTGGAGAGATACTATCGGCGCCCTCTACACATAAGATTAGGATAGACCCCCTGCTTCGCTCGTTTCAGAGGGGCCGGCCCAGGGTTCCTGTGATGTCAGAATAGCGAGCCAATAGCCCAGCCCACGGCGGCACGGCGATTGGGCGGGCGAAATGCGGAGCCATCCGGCAGCAAGATTGCGCGAGCCAGACGCATTGGGTTGACCGCGTAATGGACGCGCACCGTCTGGTCCACAATAGGCACCTGCCAGCGCATCTCGACACCAGTCGAGGCGCGCACGATTCCCTTCGTGGCGCCCAGCAGAGCGGGCCGGTTGGCGCCGAGCCAGCCCGGCAGCAGCCAGCCTATACCCGTATCGAAGAAGGCCGCCGCTTCGGTCCGCTGCGTCAATGGAAGACGGTATTCAGTGTTGACCGCGCTAACCAGGTCTGCGCCGACTGCCTGGGCTCGATAGGTGGGCGTTCCGCTCGCTTGATCGGACTTCACCAAGGCGTAGGGAGCGAGCTCGCCGCCGCGCAAGCCGCGGACGAGCTCGTCGCCGGCAAATTGGCGAGCGTGCAAGGGCAGCTCGCCGCGAAAGCTCGAAACACCGGCGATGTGGCCGCGGAAGGCCCAAGCGTTGCGGCGGTCCTCCTTGCCGAGCCGCGCGCCTCCGGGATACAGATATGGCGTGAGCGGGTCGGGCAAGATCCGCGCATATTCCGCCGAGGCGCGCAATAGGTTCTCATCGCCGCCGAGCCGGCCGCCAGAAACCGACGCGGCTGCATCCCATCGCTCGCGGCCGGTGTCGTGCGACTCGTTCAGGCTAATCGTGTGGCCCGCGGTGCTTGCGCGCAGCGGATTGCGAGCCACGCCGGAGATGGCCGGGGGCAAGTTCAGATCGTAGGCCGTGGACGTATGGGTGAGCTGGTAGTTTACGCCAAGAGTATCGCTCGCCGTCAGCGGGTAGGTTGAGCTGAGCCCGAAGCCTGAACTCCGGGATGTGAACAGGCGCCGGTGGCCTGGGGAGCCCGGTAGGTTGGGCCGCACAAGATTATTGAAGAGGCTGAGACCGAAAGACACGCGCGTGCCGAGAAGGCCTTCCTTGGCGACGCCCAGGAGCGTCTGCAGGCTTTGTGGGCCACCCTCGATGTGCGCGGTGATTAGCTCTTCGCCGCCGAGCAGGTCGAAAACGTTGTAGACGACACCCGCGGTGTTGCCGAAGCCGGCAAGTCCGCCGGTCACCGAGAAGCGCTGCCGGCCGATCTCTTGGAGGTGAATCGCCACGTCGACTGTACTGCGCTCCTCATCGAAGCTCACGCGGATGTCCTGCTGCTTCACTGGGCGTATGAAGCCGGTGCGGGCCAATTGCGCCAATCCCTGTTCGAGCTTGGCCACATCGAATGGCTCACCCTCCCTCAGCAGAATGCGGCGCCGGTAGTAGCGGTCGCTGAAGCGCCGCTGGGCGCTGAACTCGAGCCGCCGGACGATGTAGGGTTGTGCCTCGCGAACGCGAAAGGTGACCCGGACGAGGCCCGCATCAGAGTCGAGTTGCGAGCTCACGTCCACTGCCCGCCAGGAGCCAGCCGACTGCGATGTGCGCGACCGGGTCAAATTCTCGGCCGCGTGTTCCACTTGCTGCTGCGAGTAGGGCTCGCCCGGCCTTAAGCCGCGGAGCGCCTGGAGAGGTGGCGCCCCGCGCCCATCCTGAATTTGCCAACGCTCGGCTCGCTCCCCGCCCGCCCCTTGATTCTCCACCTCCACCGCGCCCAACCGGTAGAACTGGCCTTCCTCGATCGGAATGGCGATGTGAAACCGGGGCGCAGTTTGACGGCGCGGCCAGGGGAACCAGTTCCTGATGCGATCGGCAGTGACCTCTGCGGTGGGGTTTCCCACCCGCGCTTCCGGAAAGCCATGATTGCGGTAGAAGCTGGCGAGGCGCTCGATGTCTTCCGCCAACCGCTGCGGCGTATAGATTCTCTCCCCGCGCCCCAGGGAGATCGGGATCCCGGCGATGCCTGAGCCCGGCGCGACACGCTTCATCTGGCGGCGCAACGTGCGCTCTGAGAAGGCATGGTTGCCGGCAAACACGACGCGAGCGACGCTGATGCGCGGGCCATCTTGGATTTCGTACTTGGCGACCGCGGCTGCGGTGGGAGTTTCTTCCAGGCGCAATCGGACCCGCGCCTGGGGATGGCCAAGATCGGCCAGGGCCGCTTCGATGGCCCGCGCCGCGCGCCACAGCTCGGTGCGGTTCGCCGGAGCGGCCAATTTCAGTGCTATCCGCTTCTGCTCCAGCACCGCGGCGATACGCTCGCGCGAGAGCACGCGCGACCCGTGGAATTCCACGCGCGCCAGAAACGGCCGCTCCTCTAACAGAAACAGCAGGAGCAAGCCGATCCTTGCGCGTTCCGGGGAGGCAATGAGCGCCAGTGGCCTGTTGATGTCGACCGGCTCTGCTGCGGTGCCCAATCGCGCCGATTCGATTGCCAACACAGCGGGGTCATTTGGGCCGTGCCACTCGGGCTGGCTGTTCGCATCCGTTTGTGTATCCGCCAAGAAAAGCGGAATGGGATGAACTTCTGCGCTCACCGAATCGAACCAGCCCAGCCGGTCGAGCGCGCGCACGTCATCTGCAATCCGCGCGGCATCGAGCGGCTGGCCTTCTCTGGAAGTGATGCGCGCCCGCAACGCGGCGGGGGCAATCCGCCGCATCCCGGTAAATTCAATCCGAAGGATTATGTCTTGGCGATCTCCTGGTTCCTCACCGCGCGCAGTGTCTGCGCCGCCGAGCCCACGCCAAGGCGCTTCAATTCCATGGGGATCAGGTCTGGAGGACCCAGCCAGCGCAATGTTTGTACGTTCGACTGTGGCCGGCGACGCGCCAAAGCTTGCCCTGGCCCCTTTGTCCAGAGAGAAGGCAGATGCAGTGCCGTTGAAAGCCGTGGTCTCGTCCTGTTTATTGTTCCGGCGAGTCCGAGGGCGCCCCTGCTGGGCACACAGCGGTATGGCCAGCAGCACTGCGGCCCCAACAGCGCCCCAGACCAGACAGCGACAGCTCATCACACCGCCCGATGCCTAAGCGGATGTACGGAAGCGCGAGCGGGTTGCCTGCAAGAGGTGTATCGGTTACGGGTCGCCGGTCACGCAAACGCAGGATTCCCTCACTTGGCGGCGTCGGCCTCCCAAGGGCCAGACGTGTGAGCCGGTACCTTTGAGAACTCGCCTTTCTTGGCCATGTGCGGTTGGCAGTGGGTGCTCGCGAGCTCTCCACGGCTGTGAGGGGCCTTGGCGCTGATAGCGCCGCAGCCACTTGCGGACACTGGGACGATGGTGGCGAACAGCCGGGCCTTTCGGCCCTGCTCTTGCCTATCCACCCTTGCCCTTACGCTGCGTGGCCGAACCGAGTTGGACTCTCCGTGGTCGGAAGGTACTTCCTACTTCGG
>Ga0209154_1001481_pt1 | contig 13787 bp, 16 predicted proteins | sample GraSoiAngelo_121_FD_185878 | JGI IMG/M metagenome (GOLD analysis project Ga0209154, IMG submission 185878) | Grasslands soil microbial communities from the Angelo Coastal Reserve, California, USA - 14_0919_12_20cm (SPAdes) (version 2) | ecosystem: Environmental > Terrestrial > Soil > Grasslands ... | reverse complement strand
CATCTTCTGCGGGAACAGCCCCATCGGCGCCTCGCCCAGCGCGTGCAGCAGGCCGACGAAAAACCACACGGCGACGCCCGCGATCACCGCCGTCTTCGCCCCCGCCCCGAAGCGCGGCCGGATCGCCGCGTACACCCACAGCAATCCGATGCCGGTCACGAAGTCGAGCACCACGAACAACGGCACCAGACTGTCCATGGCCCCGGGCTGCCTGCCGAGCGCCTGCATCGCCGCGGCGATATCCTGCTTCATTATTACGCCGAAGAACACAAAGTCGACGATGTTCAGCACCACCCCAGCCAGGAACCCGCCCACTACCACCCGACCCCAGTTGATCTTGCCCATAGCGCACCTCGTGAGAGGGACGCCCTACACTACGGTACGATGAGCACCGCCACCATCCCACCCAGCCCATCGGGCACCGTCGCCACCCCGTTGGGCACCACCCAATCCGAGCCGTCGACCAGCAGATTGAAGTGATAGACGCCGCGCCGCAGGCCGAGCCTGCCTTCCCACACGGCGTCGCCCAGCGGGCGCAACGCCACTTGCTGCCAGGAGTTCCAGTCGCCCGCTATCGCCACGGAGCGCGCTCCCGGCATCCGGAACTGCACCACCAGACTGTCGCCCCGTACCGCGGGCACGAGCGGCGCCGCCCGCGCGCGCGGTGCACGCGGCGGGTGGTGGAGCCGCACGCCCACGCTGACGAAGCCCGCGCGGGGCAACCCCTGGTACGGGTCCGGGAGGTAACTGCCGCCGCCCAGCTCCAGCGCGACCCGGGGTGTCGCGAAGTACTGCACGAACGCGCCGCCGGCGCCCTCCGAGGCGAAGGCCGGCGACGTCCGTCCGGCGACCCAGAGCGACACGATCGCTCGCCCCCGCTCGAGCGTGGCCGCCAGGGTCGCGTCCGTGAACCAATAGTCCGGAAACCGAGTGGGCTCGACGCTGAACTGAACCTCCGGGGCCCCTGGCCCCGTTTCCGGATGCCACCAGACGCGGGCGCGCGTGTGCAGCGCCGTGACGGGAAGATCGCCTGCGATCGCGCCGCTGGATGGGCCGGCGCCGATCCCCAGCCCCCACGTGGGGAAGGATCGGGAGAACTCCGCGACTCCGTGTGCCGCCGCGGTCGAGCCGCTGTCGCTGCGCCCGGTGCCTGCGAGCGTGAGATCGACGCTGAAGCGCACGGCGCGGACGAGCGGCGGGCTGACCAGCGAAAGGCCGGTCAATCCCTGGCCGGCCCACGCTCCTCCCGGAAGGGAAGCGAGCGAGCCGGCAAAATCCAGCGTCAGCGCCCCCGAGGTGTGACGGACGGCGGGCGAGAGCACGGCCGTGCCGAAGCCCGCGCCCGCGGAATACCGCACGGTACCCACGCCCAGGCCGACGGACATCTCGGTCTGCGCGGCCGCCGGCGCGGGCAGTGTGATCACCGCCGCCAGCAGCGCAACCATCCCCCGCTTCACGGCACCAAAGCTATGACGCGCGGGGACGGAGGGATACGGTGGGCGAGAAGCGGGTAGGGGCGCAGCCTACTGCGCCCCTACGTCCCCTTTTGAACTGTGCTGTCGTTAGGGCCGATGCGGGTTGGCCGACTGGCCCTGTTTGTGAGCCGGTATCGCCGGCGTGGCCCGGTGCGCGGGCACCGTGGGCACGTCGCCATGACCGGGCACGGCGGGCTTGGCCCGTATCGCCGCTGTGGCCGCGTTGGGGTTGCGCGGCACGTCGACCACGTCCCCACGCCGGTGCGTCGCCCGGTGCGCGGCACCTTGCGAGTGCAGCGCGGCCATCGCCTTGCCTCGGTCGGACGCGTGCTCGTTGGAAATCTGCGGCGTCTGCGCCGCCAACAGGGTGGGCACCGCGTAAACGGCGGCGAGCCCGAAGAGCTTGCGGATCATGGAGTTCTCCTCACCTCGTGAAGTCGGTCACCGGCTCGAGCGATCCTCCCGCCCACTCGCGCGACAACAACACCGCACGGGCGCGACTGCGGGTGATCTCACCGAGCCAGGTTGCAACCGACGTGTTGGCGGTCTCGATAAAGCGTGCGGCGCTGAGCCAGACGTATGCGAACGTCTCGGCGACTACGTCGTCCGCTTCCCCGGGGTCGATCACCATGCCATAGGCGAGCGCGTACACGCTGGTTCCGTGACGTTGCTCGAGCTCGCGCAGGGCCGCCGCGTCGCCGCTCGCCACCCAGCCGAGCAGGGTGCGATCTGGCACGGAGCGATTGTGCTGGGGCATGCTCGACCCTCCGGTGTTGCCATAGAAGAGTGCCGACCCCCGAGCGAGGTAACGCGTTGTGTCGCAAGTTGCAGCAGGGTCCGGCGTTACTAACCCTGGCCCCAGTGACTCTTTAGGGGCGGACGGGTTGCCCGCGTCGGCCGCGGCCCCTAGCATCACCTGCACAACTTCGGGCAGCGAGGGCGACGGTTGGGTCTCGCGGGCGACGCAACGGACGGCGAGGTCGTGCGGTCGGTGCTAGGGGGCGAGGTGGAGCGGTACGCGGTGCTGGTGCACCGCTACCGCGACCGCTATGCGCGCTACGCGGCGCGCATGCTGGGCTCGCTCGACGCTGGCGAAGACGCGGTGCAGGACGCGCTGGTGCGGGCGTTCGATCGTCTGGCGGATTGCCGCGAGCCGGAGAAGTTTGCGGGGTGGCTGTTCCTGATCCTGCGCAATCGCTGCTATGCGGAGCGGCGCCGCCGGCAGCGCGAAGGCCGGCCGCTCGACGAGCGAGACGACGGTGTGGCGGCCGCGGACCGGCCCGATGGGACATTCGAGCAGACGGAGCAGATGCGGGCACTGGAGCGGTCGCTCGTGCACCTCACGCCGGAGCAGCGCGAAGTATTCGTGCTGAAGCATGTGGAAGGCCTGGCGTACGAAGAAATCGCGGGGCGGACGGGGGCGACCGTGGCGTCGCTCAAGATGCGGATGCACCGGGCATACGATCGGTTACGGGACCTGATGAAGGAGCACCTATGAGCCTCGGCTATCACCCGCTCGTGAAGCAGCTGCTGGATGGCGAGTTGTCGCTCGCCGAGCTCCCGCCCGAGCTGCGCGCGGAGGGAGCGGAAGCGCTGCGTCTCGTCGGCGCAGTGGATCGCGCCCCGGTCGTTCTGTCGCCGGCCCTGGACGACCGCGTGATGGCCGTGGTGCGGCGTCACGCGGCCTCGCGCACGCGTCGCGCGTGGCACTGGCTGACCTCCCCACGCGACGTGGAGCTGCGGCTGCGGCTGCGTCCCGTGCTGTGGGCCGGCGCTCTTGCCGTCGCGGCGGGCGTGGCGCTCCTGCTGCTGGCGCGGGCGCCGGGTACCACCCTCGGCCCGGCACCGGTGGCCCGCAGCGGGGCGCACGACTCCGTGTTCGTGCGATTCGTGCTGTACGCGCCCGGCGCCCGGCACGTCGCGGTCGCGGGCACGTTCAATCAGTGGGATCTGAACGCGGCGCCGCTGGCGCGCGCGGGCACGAGCGGCGTGTGGACGACCACCCTCGCGCTCCCCGTCGGCCAACACCAGTACGCCTTCGTCGTGGACGGCGAGCGCTGGGTCGCGGACCCGGCGGCGCCGGCGATCGACGACGGGTTCGGCCGCCGCAACAGCATGGTCGCCGTGACCAGCCGGGGAGCGCACACGCTGTGAAATCGTTCCTGGCACTCACGTTCGCGCTCTCCACGGCGCTGCCGCTGATGGCGCAGGATGTCGGGGCGCGCCTCGACGGACGCGTCCAGCCGGAAGTACGGCGCGCCGTACAGGAGATCGCCGCGGACGCCGCGGCGCACGGCCTGCCGACCGACCCGCTCGTCGAGAAAGCCATCGAGGGTGGCGCGAAACGAGTCCCGGCCGAGCGGCTGATCGCGGCTGTGCGCGCCCTCGCCGGGCGGCTGGCGGGCGCTTGGGACGCGGTGCGCGCGGGCGGCCTGGAGAGTCCCACCGCCGATGTGGTGGAAGGCGGGGCGGACGGGCTCAGCGCCGGGCTCACCGCCGGGTATGTGAGCGAACTGGTGCGCGCCAGCCGCGCCCCGTACGATCCGGCGCTCGTCCTGCGGGTAGCCGCCACCCTGGCGGCCCTCGGCGTTCCCCCGAAGCAGACCGTGCAGCTGGTCGAAGGGATGATCAAGGATGGTGGGTCGCCCAGCGAGCTGCTGGGCCTGCCGGGCGAGGTGCAGGCCGGCGTCGCGGACGGAGCTACGCCGGCGCAGGCGGCTGAGCACGTCGGCCACGGGAATGGCAATGTCCCGCCCGGTCGCCCACCCGACTTCGTGCCGCCGGGTCAGGCGAAGTCCCACAAGCACCCCGCGAACCCCCACAAGCCCTAAGGCTGGCGCGGGCGGCAGGCGGGGCGCGCTACCCTCCGGCCCGGGTGTAGGTAGATTCCACTCCCTATGCCCCTTTCACACAATCTCGGATTCCCGCACCTCGGCGCCGCGCGCGAGCTGAAGCGCGCCACCGAGGGCTACTGGAGTGGCAAGGTCTCGCGGGCCGACCTGCTCAAGACCGGCGCCGCGCTGCGCGAGCGGCACTGGCGCCTGCAGCAGGACGCCGGTATCGACCTCGTCCCGTCGAACGACTTCTCCTACTACGATCGCGTGCTCGACACCTGCGCGCTGGTGGGCGCCGTGCCCAAGCGGTACGGCTGGGCCGGCGGGCCCGTGGACCTGGACACCTACTTCGCGATGGCGCGCGGGGTCCAGACCGGCGGGCGCGATGTCACGGCGATGGAAATGACGAAGTGGTTCGACACCAACTACCACTACATCGTACCCGAGTTCGAGCCGGGCCAGGCGTTCCGGCTGTCGTCCTCGAAGCCGGTCGACGAATTCCTCGAGTCGAAGGCGCTCGGCATCCGGGGCAAGCCGGTGCTGATCGGCCCGGTGACGTTCCTGCTGCTCGGCAAGACGAGAACGGCCCGGTTCGATCGGCTGGCGCTGCTGGACGCGCTGCTGCCCGCCTACGCCGAGGTGCTGTCGCGCCTCGCCGCGGCGGGCGCCACGTGGGTCCAGCTCGACGAGCCGTGCCTCGCTCTCGACCGCACCCCTGCCGAGCGCGAGGCGTTCGCGCGGGCGTATCGCTTCCTCGCCGACCAGGCGCCCAAGGTGAAGCTCCTGGTCGCGACCTATTTCGGCGCGCTGGACGACAACCTGACGACGGCGCTGGATCTGCCCGTGGCCGGGCTGCACGTGGATGCGGTGCGAACCGGGGCACGGTTGGCGTCGCTGCTCCAGGCGTGGCCGGCGGGCGGGGGGCGCGAAGGCAAAGTCCTGTCCCTCGGCGTGATCGACGGGCGCAACATCTGGAAGGCCGATCTCGTCGCGGCGCTGCGCCAGCTCGAGGACGCGCTGGAGCGGGCCGGAGCCGCCCAGCTGTGGGTGGCGCCATCGTGCTCGCTGGTCCACGTCCCGATCGATCTCGATCTCGAGCGGCGGCTCGACAGCGAGCTCAAGGGATGGCTGGCGTTCGCGAAGCAGAAGCTGGTTGAAGTGGCGACGCTGACGCGCGCGCTGCGCGACGGACGGGAGTCCGAGGCGGCGGCGCTGGAGACGAACGAGCGCGTGCTCGCCGGTCGCCGCATCTCCCGGCGCATCCACAACCCGGCGGTGAAGCAACGGGCGCGCGGCGTGACGGAGCACGACATGCGCCGCGCGTCGCCGTTCGCCGAGCGCCGTCGCAACCAGCTGCGGCTGCCGCTCTTCCCCACGACGACTATCGGGTCGTTCCCCCAGACGGCCGAAATCCGCGCCGCGCGCAAGCAGCTGCACGATGGCAAGCTGACGGGGCCCGAGTACGACGCCTTCATCGCGGAGCAGATCACCCGCACGTTGAAGCTCCAGGAAGAGCTGGGGCTGGACATACTGGTCCACGGTGAGTTCGAGCGCAACGACATGGTGGAGTACTTCGGCGAGCAGCTCGAGGGATTCGCCTTCACGGAGCACGGCTGGGTGCAGTCGTACGGGACGCGCTATGTGAAGCCGCCCATCATCTACGGCGACGTGTCCCGGCCCAAGGCGATGACGGTGCGCTGGAGCACCTTCGCTCAGTCCAAGACGGCCCGCCCGGTGAAGGGCATGCTCACCGGTCCGGTGACCATCCTGCAGTGGTCGTTCGTGCGCGACGATCAGCCGCGCGCCGAGACGGCGAAGCAGCTGGCGCTGGCGATCCGCGACGAGGTCAAGGACCTCGAAGCAGCCGGGATCCGGGTGATCCAGATCGACGAGCCGGCGCTGCGCGAAGGCCTGCCGCTCCGGCGCGCGGAATGGGCAGGGTACCTCGAGTGGGCGGTGAACGCCTTCCGGCTCGCCACCGCGGGCGTGTCGGACGCGACCCAGATCCACACGCACATGTGCTACAGCGAGTTCAACGACGTGATCCGGGTGATCGAGAAGATGGACGCCGACGTGATTTCGATCGAGAACGCGCGCTCAGGGTCGGAGCTGCTCGAGGGCTTCAAGGAATACCGCTATCCCAACGAGATCGGGCCGGGCGTCTACGACATCCATTCTCCCCGCGTGCCGAGCACGGCGGAGATCGTGCAGGCGTTGAAGCGCATGCAGGAGGTGCTCGCGGACCGCCAGATCTGGGTCAACCCCGACTGCGGGCTCAAGACGCGCGGCTGGCAGGAGACGCTGGCGGCGCTGCGCAACCTGGTGCAGGCGGCGCGCCAGCTGCGGCCGGTGCCCAGCCCCGGGCTTGCGCCCGGGGTCAGTGGTGTCCCCCGGGATTAACCCCGGGCTCACGCCCGGGGTTATGTTTGTCGCATGAACCCCGCCGAAATCAGGATCAGCGCCGAGCCGATCGACACCGGCCGCTGCAAGTTCATGGTGAGCGAGCCGGTGCACGCGGGTGGCGTGCGGCGGTTCGCATCGCCCGGCGAGGCCAACGGTTCCCCTCTCGCCGAGGCGATCTTCGCGATTCCGGACGCGGACGTGGCCGAGGTGATCGTGTCCGGAAACCTGGTGACGGTGGTGAAGCGCAGCACAACCCCGTGGCAGACGGTGGGGAAGGCGGTGGGGCAGGCGATCCGGGCCGCCCTCGCCGCGGGGGGGCCGGCTGTGGCGCCCAAGCCGACCGCGTCCGCGACGCCCGGTGTGGACGACGACGCGCTGTACGAGCGCGTCGCCGACCTGTTCGAGAGCCAGGTGAATCCCATGGTCGCGCGGCACGGCGGCCGGGTCGAGCTGATCGATGTGCAAGACGCCGTCGTGATGGTCCGCCTGGCGGGCGGGTGCCAGGGATGCGGCATGGCCGACGTCACGCTGCGCCAGGGGATCGAGGCGATGCTGCAGCAGCACGTTCCCGATGTGAAGGGCGTGGTCGACATCACGGATCACGCCGCCGGCTCGAACCCGTACTTCGCGGCGGCCAAGAAGTAAGGGCGCAGCATGCTGCGCCCCGGCACGTCTCGGCTCCTCCTCCTCCTCCCCACCGCTACGTACCGCACGGCCGCGTTCGTCGAGGCCGCGCGGCGACTGGGAGTCGACCTCACCGTCGCCTCCGAGCGCCCCAGCACGTTTCAGGACGCCAATCCCCGCGGCCTCCTCACCCTCGACCTGTCGGATCCGGCCCGCGCGGCCCGAGAGGCGCGGGCCTTCGCGCAGGAGCACCCGCTGCAGGGGGTCGTGGGCGTGGACGACGACACGGCGGTCGTGGCCGCCGCCATCGCCGCCACGCTGGGCCTGCGCGGCAACGGCGTCGCCGCGGCGCGCGCGGCGCGCGACAAGCACGAGCAGCGGACGCTGCTCGCCGCGGCGGGAGTGCCCGTGCCGCGCTTCACACGATTTGGCGTGGACGACGATCCGCGGCGTCTCGCCACGGGGGTGTCCTATCCGTGCGTGCTCAAGCCGCTGCGCCTGGCCGCGAGCCGTGGGGTGATCCGCGCCGACACCCCGGAGGAGTTCGTGGCGGCGTTCGAGCGGGTGAAGCGAATTCTCGATCCCGTATCCCGCTCAATCCTCGTCGAAGATTTCGTTCCTGGTCGCGAGTACGCGCTCGAGGGGCTGCTCGTGGCGGGCGAGCTCCACATGCTGGCGCTGTTCGATAAGCCCGACCCGCTCGACGGCCCCTACTTCGAGGAGACGATTTACGTCACACCGTCGCGCCTCCCGGCGGATGGGCAGCGCGCGGTTGCCGCGTGCGCGGCGCGCGCAGCCGCGGCGCTCGGGCTCCGTGAAGGACCGGTACACGCCGAGCTGCGGGTGAACGCCAGCGGACCCTGGCTGATCGAGCTCGCGGCGCGGCCGATCGGGGGGCGGTGCAGCGGAGCGTTGAGATTCGAAATCCGGGAAACGGGAAAGGGGAAAGGGGAAACGTTGTCCCTCGAGGAGATCATCATCCGGCATGCGCTGGGGATGGATCTGCCGGCACTCGAGCGGGAGGCACGGGCCTCCGGCGTCATGATGATTCCGGTGCCGGGCGCGGGCGTGCTGCGGGAAGTGCGGGGCGTGGACGCAGCGCGGCGCGTGCCGCTGGTGGAGGAGGTCGTGATCACCGCGCATCCGGGCCAGGAGCTCGTGCCGTGGCCCGAGGGCGCGCGCTATCCGGGATTCATCTTCGCGCGCGGCGGGACGCCCGACGCGGTGGAGGCTGCGCTGCGTGCCGCCCATCAGCGGCTGCAGTTCGTACTAATGTAGGGGGCGCAGCATGCTGCGCCCCTACGCCGCCGTGGCCACGCACTCGAGCCAGTTGCGTGGCACGTTGTTAATGCCCGTCTCGTCGATGGTGCGGCGCAGCCCCTCACTCAGCGCGCTCGAGCCCTCCTCGAGCGGGACTCCGGGCAGCGCGCCCTCGATGAACAAGGAGAAGCGCCCGATGTCTTCCAGCGCCTCGGGGGTCAACTCGATGCGCACCAGGTCGACGGCCGGGCGCGTGAAGCCAGCCTGAACGCACAGCTCGCCGTACTCCTCGGCCGAGAGGAACTGGCGCGCGACCGCATGGGCCTTGTGTTGGACTTCGAGGCCGCGCTCGCGCAGCACCTGCACCGCGCGCACCACCCAGCGGCGCCAGAATCCCGCCGTCCCCTCGACGTAGGCGCCGTTGAAGAACGTCGTATTGAACGCGAACACGCCGTCCGGTTTCAGCGCCTTGCGGATTTCGGCGAGCACCTGGGCCTTATCGGGCACGAGGTGGATGGCGTTCAGGAACACGACCGCATCGGCCGACGAGACGAGGCGCGATACCCACTCGGCGCTGCCCTCGATGAACTCGACGACTTTGGAGTGGATGGCGGCTCGGGCTTTGGAGAGAGCTGATGGGGAGGGATCGATGCCGATCACTTTGGCGTTGCGGGCGTCGTCCAGGCGCTCCAGGATGAGCTTGGTGACGGCTCCCGGGCCGCAACCAAGGTCGACGACCTTGCGCCGACCGGGGCAGATGACCCGCTCGACGATCCACCGATTGACCTCGGTGAAGAACGGGTGCTGGGTGAACGCCTCAAACGAAAAGCGTTCGTCACCACCCTGTTCGTGAGCTGCCATGGGCCCTCCCCGCTCTCAGACTTGTGAATCGCCCTGTGTCGATTCCCAAGGTTCCAAGATACACCCTTGGGGCTGGCTTCGCGCCCATGCGGCATCTAGTATGCGCATCTAAGTGACCCCCCCAAGACGTCTCAGTCAAGAGGAAGAGCGCTCATTGGTGCGTCGCCTCAAGGCGCGAGACGAGCACGCGCTCCGCGAGTTATACGACGCGCTCGCACCATGGGTTCTTGGCCTCGCGTATCGCATCTTGCACGACGAGGACGAGGCCGAGGAAGTGGTAGGTGACGTCTTCGTGAAAGTGTGGCGTCACGTCCACAGGCATGACCCGCGGCGCGGTCCGCTGGTGCCGTGGGTCCTGTCGATAACGCGTAACCGGGCGCTCGACGAGCTGCGGCGGCGCCAGCGCTGGTGGCGGAAGGCGCACCGTTTGGAGCAGGCGCAGGACGCCGGCGAAGAGCTCGAGCACACCGCGCCGCACGAAGCCACCGTTCCGGGGTGGCCGCTGCACCGCGAAGTCCACGCCGCGCTCGCGACGCTGCCGGACGAGCTGCGGCGCGTCGTGACGCTGGCGTATTTCGAAGGGCTGTCGCACAGCCAGATCGCGCGCCGGCTGCAGCAGCCATTGGGTACCGTCAAGACGCGCCTGCGGGCCGCTCATCACAAGCTCACGGACCGGCTGGCGCATCTCAAGGATTGGCTGGAATGACTGACTGGTTGGGCATGTCGGTGCCACCGCGGACCCCGCGCCCCGAGCTCAAGGGGCGGGTGCTGGCGCGCGCCCTGGCGCGTCGGCGGCGCTGGCCGCTCGCGGTAGCGGCGGCGCTCGTGGTGGTGGCGGCGGGAGTGGGGAGCGCATGGTGGGCGCAGCGCACGATCGCCGCGCTCGTGGCGGAGCGCGATCGACTCACGGCACGCGTCGCGGCCCTCGAGGACACGGTCGCGAGTTTCATCCACGACCCCGCGACCCGACTCATCCAGGTGCCCGTCTCGACGGGAGGCCGTGTCGGGTCGGTGACTTTTTTTGCCGACAGCGCGCGGCATCGCTGGCTGGTGCGCTGCGACGGCCTGGCCCCGAATGCGAGGGACCAGGCGTATCAGCTGTGGTTCGTCACCGACCAGGGCATGCGGTCCGCGGCGGTGATGGCGATGGATCGGGACCAGCCCATGGTGATGGGGCTACCGCTGCCGCGGACGGGGGAGCGGGTGACGGGCGCCGCGATGAGCATCGAGCCGCGGGCCGGCTCGGCGAGTCCGAGCGGGCCCATGGTATTCCATCTCGAACTATGAGTAGGGGCGCAGCATGCTGCGCCCTTACTTTTTTCCCGCCAGGTCGTGCACGGTCTCGAGCTCCACGATCTTGAGGCGTCGTCGCCCTGTGGGAAGGGCGGTGGTGACCGATTGTCCGACCTTGGCGCCCAGCAGCGCCTTGCCGAGGGGGGACGCCATCGAGACCGGCGTTTCGGCCCCGCCGTCGTCACCCTCGATGAACTCGCCCAGCGTGAGCGCGTAGATTTCCCGCCGCTTGGTGTCGACGTCCTGGACCGTCACGCGGGAGCCGAACCCCACGCGGTCGCGCGGGATGTCGGCTTCCTGGACGCTCGAGAGCTTGGACAGGCGCAGCCGCAGATGGCTCAAGCGCGACGTGACGAACTGCTGGCGCTCGAGCGCGGCCTTGTACTCGGAATTCTCCCGCAGGTCGCCGTGCGCGCGCGCCCGCTCGATCTCCTTCGGCAGCACGAAGTTGATCTCGTTGTTCAGGCGCTCGACCTCGGCCTGGAGCTTCTCTCGGAGTTCGGCGAGCATAGGAGGAGAAATCTAGACGGGTACACGGGTCGACGGTTAGGCCGGTCGGTCTAGCCGTCTAGCCGTCTAGCCGTCTACCCGTCTCGCCGTCTAGTATTCCCCATGCCCCTCAACATTCGGACCTATCACGACCTGACCGAGCCGGACCGCTCGGGGCTGGCCGGCCAGATCGCGGCCCAGCGGCGCCGGGTGGCGGCGCGGCTCGCGGGCGTGGGCCGGGTGGTCGCGGTGATGAGCGGCAAGGGCGGCGTGGGGAAAAGCTTCGCGACAGCCGGCCTCGGTCGGGCTCTGGCGCGCGCCGGTCGGACCGCGGGCGTGCTCGACGCCGACTTCAACGGCCCGACGATTCCCGCCCTCCTCCACATCCCGGTTGCCCGTTGCGCGCTGCGCGACGACGCGATCGAACCCGCCGTGAGCTCGGACGGCGTGCGCTGCTTCTCGATGGCGTTGTTGCTGCAAGATGGCCGGCCACTGGGGTTCCGGGGCCCCGAGGCCGAGAGCCATGTATGGCGCGAGACGCTCGAGGCGGCGACGCTGCGGGAGTTCCTGGCCGATGTCGCCTGGGGCACCCTCGACCGTCTGCTGGTCGACCTGCCGCCGGGGATCCAGCGATTCCAGGAGCTCGTCGACCTGTTGCCGGCGCCGCCGGCGGTGCTCACGGTGACGATCCCCACGGCCGAGTCGCGCGACGCGGTGCGCCGGGCGATGCAGTTCGCCCAGGAGCGCGGCGCGGAGCTGCTCGGCGTCGTGGAGAACATGGTGGACGGCCCGTTCACGGGCGATGCGGGCGAAGCGCTCGCTCGCGAGTTCGCCATCCCTCTCGTCGCCCGAGTGCCGTTCTATCCGGACCTTCGGGTCTGGGACGGGCTCGCACAACGGATGCTGCGCTCGTCATGACGCACTCCGCATTCCGCACTCCGCATTCCGCGCTATGAAGTTCCTCTGCGTCGAATGCGACCGGCAGATGCTGTTCGAGGAGCGGCGGCTCCCCGGCGACGGTACGCTCGCGGCGGCGTTCCGGTGCCCCCAGTGCGGCCGCGCCGTCGGACTGTTGACGAATCCGATGGAGACGCAGCTGGTCGCGTCGCTGGGCGTGAAGATCGGCGGGACGACGATCGAGCCGCAGCCGCTCGAAACGGTGCGAGGGATGGTGACGACGGGCCGGGATGATGCCTTCGAAGACGGGAAAGGGGAAACGGGAAACGGGAATGGTCCCCTCCCCGCCTGGTCCCGTGAAGCGCAGGACCGCTTGGCCCGGGTGCCCAACTTCGTGCGCGGGATGGTGAAGAAGATCTACGCCGACTATGCGAAGGAGCGCGGCATCGTCGAGATCACGCCGGCCGTGATGGACAGCGCGCGCAGCGACCTCGGGCTCGAGGGCATGTGAGCCTGGACGAGCGCATGGTCCACGGGCTGCGGATCGTGATCGACCGCGATCAATGCGTCGGGTTCGGCGACTGCGCCACGGAGGCCCCGGAGGGTTTCAAATTGGACACTGACACGATCGCTACGTTCCTCGAGCCGGAGCGGGTGGAGCGCGAGCGGCTGCTGCGCGCGTGTGACGCCTGTCCAGTGGATGCGATTACCGTTTGGGATTCAGAGGGTAAGCAACTAGTACCCCCGCTTACTTGACAGCCTGTCCAGTCGCTCACATACTCGCCCCGCCCAAAGGGGGAGGTGCCGTTGTACCGCGAGATCTTCGTTCCGGTCGACAACTCGAGCCCATCGGACTGGGCGGTTGACCGGGCCATCGAGTTGTGCCGCAAATCCGCAGGCCGGATCACCGGAAATCACGTCTACGCCGCCCGCCTCCACGATGTCCGCTTTCGCCAGCTCGAGACCGGCCTCCCCGCCCGGTTCCAGACTCCCGACGAGATCAAGAAGCAGCGCAAGATCCACGACAAGCTGATCGAAAAGGGCCTGCAGCTGATCGCGGACAGCTTTCTCGACCAGCTGGGAAAGCGTTGCGAGGCGGCGGGCGTGCAACTGACCCGCCAGCTGCTGGAAGGCATCAACTACGAAGAGATCGTCAACGAGGTGAACCGCGGCGCCGGCCGGCTCCCCGGGCTGATCGGCTTCGACCCCGATCGGGCCGCTGGCTACGACGGGGGCGACAAGACCCGCTCGGACGTGAAGGTGGGCGAGAATGGGCGGCTCATCGCCGAAGACGAGGACACCGCCGCGCGGCTCGCCGGCTCGTCGGGCCGTCAGTACGACCTGCTCGCGATCGGCGCGCACGGCCTGGGCCGGCAGCCCTACTCGCAGCTCGGCGGCGTCGTGTCGCGCGTGCTGCGCGGCATCGAGAAGGATGTGCTGCTGGTGCGCGACGACCGGCCCTTCGAGGGTGGGCGCTTCCTGGTGTGCGTGGACGGGTCGTCGTACGGCTATCGCGCTATGCGCCTGGCGCTCGAGCTGGCCCAGGCGTTCGGTGGGTCGCTGTTCGTGTGCAGCGCGTTCGACGTCGAGTACCACCACGTCGTGTTCCACAACATCAAGGATGTGCTCTCGTATCAGGCTTCCAAAGTCT
>Ga0209154_1001478_pt1 | contig 13800 bp, 14 predicted proteins | sample GraSoiAngelo_121_FD_185878 | JGI IMG/M metagenome (GOLD analysis project Ga0209154, IMG submission 185878) | Grasslands soil microbial communities from the Angelo Coastal Reserve, California, USA - 14_0919_12_20cm (SPAdes) (version 2) | ecosystem: Environmental > Terrestrial > Soil > Grasslands ... | reverse complement strand
CTGCCTCCCCTTGGCGCTTTGAAATCAGTGTCTGAACTGTGCTTCCTCGAACACGCGTGCATCGGCGAGTTTCCTTCATCAGACTTAACCAGGGCCCCAACCGCTTGAGCTTTGCGGTCCGGTTCGGGGAAATGACCTCCGCCATAGGCTGCACAGAATTTTCGTTAGAGACAGGCTTCGGGTTGAAGCTTGCCGACGGCCGACAGCTTGTCCGCTGGCTGTGCCGGAGTGTGCTTGGGCGCTGGTCTACGCAACACCAGAACGGTCTCGGTGTGCCGCGTCAGAAACAGCGTGTAGCCCTGGCCCCGCGACAGGAACTCTACCTGGCTACTGGTTTGGCCCACGTTCGCTTCAAAGCTGAGGGGCAGTTTGCCGTAGGTTTCCACCAGATGCTGCTTCGTTGCCTGCGGAACGTCGGCAGACCCGTTCCCGGCTGCTTTCGCCAGTGGTTCCGGCTGGAATCCGATGACTATCAGCGCCAAAAGGAGCGAAGTTCCGAAGACACAGCGAAAATGAATCCTGCGGTTCATAGCTTTCCTCCGGTCTGCCTGGGGGCTCAGTCTTTCATTAACTGGGACTTATTGAGTTACGTGGTGGCCACACCAGCACACGGAAGCAAGCATCGCACGTGCAGGTGCGCCGACCCATTGGTTTGGCCGCAGAATCCAGAGTATCCGGTCAGCTAAACTCTATAAACGCACCAGAAATATTCTCTATGCGTAGAGTGAGTAATCTCGCTGAGCTTACTGAGTTATTCACTGGCTGGACCCGCACGGAAGGGAACCCACGAACAGGTGCGGGCAGTCGATCCGATACCGCGCCCACAAAAACAGAATCCAGAGCAGATGTCTATCAGGTAGACGCTGTAGATGACTACCGGAAAACCTGTATCAGCTGTCTTGTCACCACCCGTGACAGTCCAGTTTCTGCATGGTCTGCTTCGGCGTGGCCAGTCCTGATTCACAATTTGCTTTTTGCCAAGGTTCTGTAAACCGCGCCGCAGGTTCAGATTGGCGGGATCCCTAGCCATCCCAAGTCGGGGCAGATCAGAACGAATATCGCAAACCGATTTGCATGACCCGCGGTGAGCCTTGCATTGGCTTCGTGAAGTTAGAGAAGTTCCGTGCCAGCGTTCCAGCAGTCTTGCCGTTCTTAGCCGACAGCCCCCACCCGTTGCGACTGAAGTCCAGAAAGCCGAACTCCTGAGTGTTGGTTACGTTGAACGTCTCCCAGCGGAACTGCAACGCGTGTCCCTCTCGGCCCGGTAGCTTCCAATTCTTGCTCAGTCCCATGTCGAGATCGACGAATCCCGGCATGCGGAAGTAGTTCCGCAGACCGGTCTCCCCGGGATACGAGCTGCGGAATGCAGCTTGCGCCTGAGCGAGGCAGTTTCCGAAGAACTTGGGAGTGGTCACCAGGCGATTGGCGCAACCGGCGACCGGCAGCGGAGCGATTAGGTTCACCTGGCTCTGGTTTTCCCAGTTTGTGGACCACTGCGCTCGGTCGTAGGGAGCGCCCAAGGGAAGACCGCGATTCCAGCGGACGATGTCTGAAAGCTGCCAGCCACCAATAATGGCATCAAGCACGCCGCTTGCGTTCGAAGCAAAGGCTTGGCCGCGACCGAACGGAAGGTCCCAGATGGAGTTGACATTGATCATGTGCCTCATGTCGAAGTCAGAGGAGGCATAGTTATCCTGCGGCCGAAACGGATTCAAAATCAGGGACGCACCGCTGAACGAGGCGCCATTCTGTAGGCCGGAAGCGTTATCCAGCGAATGTGAATAAGTGTAGTTCAAGTCGACCGTCAAGTGGCGTAACCGCTGACGGTAGGACGCGGCCAGCGCATTGAAGTTGGAATAGCCGATGGTTGTCCACGTGTTCAGCGCACCATATTGCGGCTGATAGAAAGCGTGCTTGCCCAGGATCGACAGATTCTCGAAATCGAGCGCAACCGTGGTCCAGTCGTTGGTATTGGCGAGCGCATCGTCGTAAAAAGCTTGCGTCGCAGATACGTAGCAGTTCGGGTTTGAACTGGGGCACAGTGCGCTATTGACGGTCGCCAGCTGGAAGAAGTTCTCAAAAAACGGTTGCGGCACGATGGTTCCACCGGCTACGCCCACTTGCGACAAAGGAACGCCAGCCTGGCGCGCCTTCTCCAGCATGGTGGCGGCGGTGTACCAATCCTGGCTCGACTTAGGGTCTTTAAGATCGATCGGCGTCGCGATGTCGCGCTGCGCCAGCAGATGGCGACCGAAGCGACCGATATAGGAGACCTGCAGCAAACCACCTTTTAGCATCTCCCGCTCGTAGGTCAGGTTCATAGCGTAGTTCTTCGGCGTCGTTAACATGGAATCAAGTGAGGTTTCGATACGCGTGGGATACGTTTGCTCCGACTTCTGCTGCGGGAACGTGAGGTTCCCTGGAGGCGTGATGTTCGGCAATGAACGCACTTCCTGAGTAAAACTGGTGAAGAGAGGCCCCAGCACGGGCGTGCAAGTGGCTAGATTGTTTCCTGTCACCACATAGTGGCCACAGCCGACGTTGTAGGTGTTGACCGGAATCACCGTCGAAGAGCTAAAGCCCAGGGTGTTACGAGTATCGAAGAAGGTAGCGAGCTGTTCGCCAAAGTAGTCGTCGAGCATTGAGAACCCGCTACGCAGGACAGACTGGCCACTCTTTCCCAGCAGCTTCGACCAGAAACTGTTTTCCGAGAATCTGGGCGACCAGGCGACCGCGGCGCGCGGCAGGAAGTTGGTCTTGTTCCAGCCATACATAGGCTTTCCGCCATTCGCCGGGCCTGAAAGGTTGATGACGATGTCCTGAGTGTAATTCTGCCCGGCATTCATCGCTGCCACGCGACGCTTGAAGATTTCACCCAGCGGAATCTGCGGTTGCACCTCGAAGCCGTTCGCTTCATAAACCGGACGCCAGAGACTGTAGCGCAGGCCGGCGGTCAGGACGATCGAAGGACGCACCTTCCAAACATCTTGGATATAACCTTCATAACCCTGGGTCTTGAAGTCGCGCGACGTCGGGTGACCCGCTGCGAGCGGAGTTCCACTGTGAGAGAAGTTGAAATTGGCTGTGTATTGTGTGTAGCGCCCCAGCAGAGCCGTGATCGCATTCTCCAGTGAGCTCTCATCGGCACCCGCAATCGTCAGCCCGGGAGTCACAGTGTCGTTCAGGTATTGGTTGACAGCGTTGATGATCAGCCTCGTCTTGTAGCCGGAAGGGTTTGTCGTGGCGGTATCGAACGAGCTGACAAAACTCTCAATGCGGTTTGAAACCAGCGTCACATTGGCGCCAAATTGAATCGTATGCTTCTGCTTAGCCCAGGTGACATCATCCACAAGATTGTGGACTGGCGTTAACCGGCTGCTGGCGGTTCTGCCTACTATGGGAACGAAAACCAGCCGGAATTGGGTGAAGTTCGCTGTCTGATCTCCGGTGGTCGTGAACGACTGGCGAGTCAAGCCATAGCGAAAGCTGTTGACCAGCGTGTCGCGCAGGGTCCAGGTGTGCGAGAGTGCCAGTCCCCACGGATGTGACCAACCCATGGGAGTCGAGGTGTCCGGGAACTGCGGCGTGAAGATAGATTGGTCGTGGTCATAGATCACGTTCAGGCGGGCAAAGAAGAGCTGCTTTTCAGTCAGGTTGTAGTCGAACTTCGCCACATGCGAATTCAGCTTCACCGGCTGGGGAGCATTGAAGACGAAACCCGATGTGTTCAAACCGTCGCCCACCTGCGTGCTGTTAGCCTGATACTTGGCAGCGGCCGCCGCGAGCGCAGACTGCGCAAGCGGGTTCACACCCCCAGTATCCGGGAAGATGGTGGCGATATCGGCAGCGATGAGCTGCCGCGGAGCGCCCGTGGAGTCGTGAAATTTCACGATGCCCTGTCCAAGGTCCGGCAGAGGCACAAGCCTTGCTGGAACGCCGGTTTGACTAGCGTCGCGACGGCCCTCATAGCTGTAGAAGAAGAAGATTTTGTCTCTCTTTATGGGTCCGCCGAACGTCCCGCCAAAGGTGTTGCGGATCAGCGCCGGACGTGGCTGGTTGTTATGATTATTGAACCAGTCGTTGGCCGTGGAGATGGTGTTTCGATTCAGTTCGAACAACACGCCGTGGAACTGGTTGGTTCCGCTCTTGGTGACCAAGGCGATCTGTGCACCCGACGCACGGCTCGCCGTGGCACTTTGTCCGACGGTTGAAACACGGAACTGGTCGACGGCTTCGGCGTTCAGGCGCAGCACCGGGCCACCATTCTGGACTTGGCCGAGTAACGGGTTTGCTTGTGGTGCCACCGAGTTGGACTGTGCGTCATTGATATCGACGCCGTCCAGCGTGATATTTGATTGATCGCTGCGTGCACCTGCAACGTAGCCGTCTTTGGTAACACCCGGCTGTAGAGTCAGCAGCGCAAGTACGTTGCGTGATTCGAGCGGAAGCTGGGTGATCTGCCGGCTGACAAAGTTGTTGCCCAGCGTCGCATCCTGCGTGTTCACCTGCACCGAGGTGCTCTCGGCCTCAACTGTGACCACCTCACTGCTGCCGCCCACGGACAGCTGAATGTCTACGTCGGTTGGGTGATCGATGAGCGCCTGCACGCTTTGCACGACTGTTTTCTTGAAGCCTGGTGCTTCAGCTTCAAGCCTGTAGGTACCGGGTGGAAGCTGGTCAAAGGAAAAGGTGCCGGTTGGACCGGTCCTCTGAGTCCGGACAGCACTCGTGGCGGCGTTGGTTAAGTTAACGCTGGCTCCGGCAATCATACTGTTCTGCTGGTCGGCGATTGTGCCACGGACCGATGACGTTCCAGTCTGGCCCCAGACCACCGTGCTGAACGCGAGCAGAAGCGCTATAGCCTCAATAGGGCTGGCGCTATTACCTGGCTTCATATTCCCCCCTTTAACCCTGATCGAAGCGCCGAACAACTGAGCAAAATATGCAGCTGCACAGCTGTTGTCAACGTGTTTCTCATGTCTTTGTTGAGTTGGCGCCCAAATCTCGGTTAGTCCGGCTACCGAACAGGGGTCGGGAAAACCGTCCTCGTTTGAGTACGTTGTGCTTACCGAAAACTCGGTCCGATCTGAAAACGCAGAGGTTCCGATCATTCGTGAGATCATGGTGGCTACCACGATGAGCTCTCTTCTCGTCGCCCTTTTTGCTCTGGTAGCCTCCAGTTTTCGGACCCATGTCGCCCTGCAGGCGGAGATCCTCGCCCTTCGTCACCAACTGGCAGTTTTCCAAAAGAACGCGCCGGGTCGCTTGCGCCTCCAGCGCTCCGACCGGTTCTTGTGGGTTCTGCTGTCTCGATTCTGGTCGGGTTGGCGCCGATGCCTGCAGATGGTTCAACCCGAAACGGTCCTCCGTTGGCACCGAAGAGCTTTCGCCTGGTATTGGACCAGGAAATTGCGGCGCCTTCCCGGAAGGCCAGAAGTAGCGGCGAACATTCGCGATCTGATTCGACGTATGCGCCAAGCCAACCCCTTGTGGGGAGCACCCCGCATTCACGGGGAACTGCTCAAGTTGGGGATCGAGGTGGCGCCATCGACGGTGGCTAGATATTTGCCTCGGCCTCGGAAACCGCCTTCCCAGACCTGGCTAACTTTCCTGACGAATCATCTTGTGCAGACGGCGGCAATCGACTTTTTCACCGTACCGACGGCAACCTTCCGGGTTCTGTTTGTCTTCGTCGTGCTATCGCATGAGCGACGTCGTGTGGTGCACTTCGGGGTGACGGAACACCCCACGCAGGAGTGGACTATGCAGCAGATGCGGGAAGCGTTTCCCTGGAATCAGGCGCCCAGATATGTGCTGCGCGATCGTGATGCGATTTACGGTCAAAACTTCGGCGCCATGATGAAAGGGATGAGCATGGAGGAAGTGATGAGCGCGCCGCGATCGCCCTGGCAAAATCCGTATGTGGAGCGGATCGTCGGTTCCGTTCGTCGCGAATGTCTGGACCACGTCATCGTGTGGAACGAGCGGTCGTTGCGCCGCACATTGCGCAACTATTTTGCCTACTATCACCGATCGAGAACGCATCTCTCGTTGGCGAAGGATTCACCCGAGCCGCGAGCGATTCAGCCGTCGGAAATGGGACCAGTCGTGGTGCTGCCGCAGGTCGGTGGGCTGCACCACCGCTACGAACGACGGGCAGCGTGAGCAATCCTGGCATCCTCTCCACATAGACTCCGCAGGCTGGGGTGATCCTCTGCTCCGGCTCCGAGAAGTCGATGCGGCATTTCCTTCACAACTCTCGGCACTGCGGCAAGTGCTTTCGCCAGACCGAGGAATTTCTTTCCTATCGCGTGCTGGTCGCGCTTTTTCAGTGCGATCGAATTTTCGGTAGGGACAGGCAAGCTGAATACGACCATGCCAAATGAAAACCTGGCGAGCTGAGCCAGGCTCTTCGCGCAGCGCAGAAGCTGGAGACTTTCGACGATGCGCTCTTTTACCTCGATCATATCGTCTTCGGGCAGTTTGGTCAGATCGAGGCTTGTGAAGTCCCATTACTCCCAGTCCTCCAGTCGGAGCGCCGCGATTCGCGAAAACTCGCGCGTGTTGTGCGTGACCAGCGTCAGGTTGTGTCGAAGAGCCACGGCAGCGATCTGAAGATCATGAGGCCCGATCATCTCGCCCTTGCGCTCGAGTGCGCGCCTGATTTCAGCGCATTTCACCGCGCACGCGTCATCGAAGGGGAGCGAGGAGAAGGGCGCCAGGAACGTGTCCAGCTTCGCGTGTTCTCGACGTGGATCAGAACTCGATTCGGCGCCGTGACGCAACTCGTACACGACAACCGAACAGAGAACGATGTCAGAGCGTTTCGTCGATTGCCAGCGAGCAATCAAACGCGGCTGCTTCTGACGAAGCAGGGAAATGCAGGTGTTCGTGTCCGGAAGAAAGATCATTCGAGCGGAAGCCGCTCTTCGAATGCGCCTTGGGACCCGCGGCGGAGGTTCGGCATCGAACCGGCCACGCGGTCAAAGAACCCTTCCGGCCAACCGTTCGCGTCGACAGAAGATCCGGCAGGAACGGGCGTGACCGTCACGACAACCGCGACCTCTGCATCGGGAACGTCCACGTCGACGTTCAAGTTCAGCCTGCCGTCCTTTGTCGTGCGGGCCCGCGTTTCAATGGTCTTGCTCGCCATGCCCCAAGTGTACCGGAATTGGTGCGCTCGATCCAGCGGCGCGATTCAAGCAGGCTGGCAGCATCGACCTCAACGGCTGCATGAGCTTCGTCCCAACAGAACCGAGGAGAAGACTTCTACGAGGACGCTGGAGCAGAGGACTCAAACGCCGTCCCCTGCTCCAGACCTCATCCCCGGCTAGGAAAGCGATGTCCCAAACTCAATCCAATGGCACGTGTGTCATTCAAAACTGTCTCAGCATGGGGGTTCACCCCACGGGTTCACCCCAATGACCTGTATTACTAATCCGGAAAATGTTTGCGACCTGCGAAGATTTTTGGGGTGCATGGCTCTAGGCAGCAACGGCTGTGAGTTGAGCTGTGGCAGGGGTGAGTTGGGCAAGGGTGGATCGTAAAGCACTGAGGATGGCGACAATGACCTTGCGTCCTGTTGAAGTTAGCTGATAGCGATGGGTCCCGCGAATCTTGGTGATCAGAGCGTGAGCCCGCAGCAAGCGGAGTTTGCGGCTGATCCAGGCGGAGCGACGGCGAATCTCCTCTTTGTCGTCGGTGGTTTGGGGAAAGAAGAGGACGCGGAGATCGCGATTGCGGAAGCCGTTGATAGCGAACTCGCCGTGGTTGATGGCGGATAGCAGGGCTCGGTCATCGGCTAAGGGACGGAGGGCACGGACTCGGCGGCCGCGCCATTGCTGGGGTTGTTCCAGTTGCTGGAGCAGTTCGTCGAGCGTGGTCGTGTCGTCGACGGTGGCGAAAGCATCGAGATAGCGCGCGGCGGCTTTATGGGAAATCTGGGCCCGGCGGTGGAGGTCGGCAATGCCGCGGCGGAGCGGCCGCCAGGCCATGCGGCCTTTGCGGTCGCCCTCCTTGCGCCGGTAGACGCGGAAGTCGTCGCCGTTATGGATGGTGGCCTCGGCGCGCAGGACGCTGCCTTGCGGGGTGTAAGCCTTATCGTAAAGTTTGACGGAGTTGCGATTGACGCTATGTTTGACGCGTACTCCCTCGGCCCGGCGTTTGAAGTCACTGATCACTTCTCCGGAGAATTTCTGGGATATCTGGCCGTTCAAGGTGAGGTGTTTCCCCAGAAAACGCATGACATCCGGGCTAGAGAAGGTGGTCATCGCATGGTTGACCCAGCGTGGATAGAAGCGCCGCAGGTCGGCGGCGTGGTGGAAGACCACATCGATTGCCCACTCGTGCTGGTAAGTCGACCAGTAGTAGGAGATGGGATGTTTATGGAAGATCTCGGCGTGAATGGGGTTGAGCTGACGAGCGATGCCGTTGAGCAGCTTGGGCCATCGGGTTTTGAGCTGACGATCCAGCAAGCGCTGAGCTTTGGTCCAATCGGCAACCCAGGGGAAGCAGTTGTCCTGCTGCAGGTAGTCGAGACCCGCGGCTTGCATCTGGCGGGCCAGCCATTCCCGGCCGTTTAGGCAGATCTGAATGGAGAAGGGGAACCAGGTTTGGATGCGGGCATTGAGGAAGCCGAAGAGTGGGTGGACTTGGTAGTGGTAGAGGAACAGGCATTTGCCGGGGCGCAGTTGTAGCTCCAGTTTTTTCGTCAGGCGATTGCGATGGATCTCAAATTTGGAGCAGGGTTCCAGGCAGCTGAGCACGCAGACCAGCCCGCTGCGCACGCCATCCTGGGCCAGGATCTTGCGGGCGATGGTTTCTTTATCGATCTGGCTGGAGTTCAGATACTGCACGGGGCGTCCGGAAGCTTTCGCTTCAGCCAGGGACGCTTCCTTCAGGCGCTCCGTGACCTTCTCCACATGGGCGCCAAAGTTCTTGAGTAAGATCTGGTTGGTCCAGAGATAGTTCATCATTCCCTGCGGATGGCCGATGGAGCGCAGGTATCCGCGAAACACTAAGCGGTCAAATCCTGAGAGTGTGCCGGCGATCTTGTCCTGGTGTTTGGCGATAAACTCATGCATGGGGCGTTCTCCTCCGTATCGTTCGTTGAGTTTGGCAACTTACAAATGATACGCAGACGGGGAACGCCTCTGAGCTTGTCGTCGGTCCATAGGCTCGCGAGGACTTTTATTTCGCGGATTGCAGAAGGATATCAGCGATACACTTGTGGCCTAAAGCTGAAAGCTGAGCGCTGACAGCTGAAAGCTTGCCGAAGTGTTTTGGTTGCGGCTCGGCCGCGCTGGGTCATAAACGTGCCATGCGCTTCGAGCCCATGTGCGCCAATGTGAGCGTTTTTGTTACGTCGCCGAGATGCTTCCGTGCGGGCCTGGTTTTGGGTAAGTAGTTGATTTCAAAACGGGATTTCAGAAGAGAACCTCATTCAAGTTTCTCTGACTCTTAATCAGTAGGTTGAAGGTTCGATTCCTTCCGCGCTCACCAACTCCATTGTTTGCAGCGTTGGTTCATCGCTCAACCTCGGCTGGGGAACAACTAGGGAACAACTCGTTGACCACGAGCGCGAGCGGCTGCATGAAGTCCTGCATATCCGTCCGGTCGTAAACGTCCATCGCGAGATTCACCTTCTTGTGCCCCAAAATATCTGAGATCTGTGGCTCGCCGAAATGTCATCTGCCGAGAGTGGCATCGATTCTTTCTCGCCCAAGCGGGAACTTTGAGCCTGCATTTGACCAAGCGTTTGGATAACGCGCACGTGCCCTTAACCCAGCCATGCGCTTCCCTGCGGCCCACACCTCGACAGGGCACACACATATATTAAGGATGGACGGAAAGGTCTTCGGGCGAGGCCGCCCGATCATAACGGTGGTGCAACCCACCCAGTCGATCATGGGAAAGCACGCGACCAGAGGCTACGCAGCGAGTTCTGTACTGTGCCTCTCGAAAACTTCGAAATATCTGAGCGGTCGGGGATTAAACTTCTTTCATAATTCTCTCCTCCGATGCTCATTTATCTCAAGACACTGTGCCTCTCGAAAACCTCGAAATGTCTGAGCAGATGCGAATTATACTTCTTTGATAGTTCTCTCTTCCGATGCTCATTTTTGTTGCGGCATTCCTTCCCACTGTGTTCTCGATCTTCCGTTCACGCGCTGCCCTTGAGTTGGAGAACCTGGCCCTACGGCACCAAATCGGCGTGCTTCAGCGTTCCGCGAGAAAACGTCCCAGGTTGACTCCCGTGGACCGCCTTCTTTACGTGTTTCTGGTAATGGCCCATGATCGTCGCCGCATTCTTCACTGCAATGTGACCGCCCACCCGACCGCGGAGTGGACGGGACAGCAACTGCGAGAAGCCTTCCCCTTTGACCAGCCCCCGCGCTACCTGCTGCGTGACCGTGATGCCATCTTCGGCGATGCCTTCCAGGGACAGGTGCGAGACATGGGTATCCAGGAAGTGCTGTGCACCCCTCGATCCCCCTGGCAGCGGGCCTACCTCGAGCGCGTCATTGGTTCGATTCGACGCGAGTGCCTAGACCATGTGATCGTGTTCGACGAAAGCTCGCTACGTCGTATCCTTCGTTCATATTTGGATTACTATCACCGATCGAGAACACATCTCTCATTAGGCAAGGACTCGCCCGAGCCGAGATCGATCCAGCCGGAGCAAATGGGGAGAGTCGTGGCACTGCCCCAGGTCGGCGGGCTGCACCACCGCTACGAACGACGGACCGCCTGAGACCCTGCCCTCCTTAAATATAGGTGCTGACGACGCCCGCCCGACGCAAAAGCTACGCCCGAGAAGCTGACGTTGCCGTTTTCGCGGCAGGCGAAGCAATCATCGGACCTGCAAACCGAGTGATGCGCTTTCCGCGGCTACTTTTACTTCCCCCTCCTTTTTTACTGAGATCGAGTTTTCGGTATGGACACTCGGAACGAACGTCGGCTGGCACACATTCCGCCACACGTACCGCACCTGGTTGGATTCGACCGGAGCGCCCATCGCGATGCAGCGTGAGCTGATGCGGCACGCCTCGATCGAGACGACCATGAACGTGTACGGACGGGCGATGATGTCGGATGCGAAGCGTCAGGCAAACAGCAAGGTAGTTCGAATGGCCCTGAGGCCGGTTTTATCCACAAAAGCAGAAAGCGGAACCTCCGAAAAGGCCCCGCCTCTTAATGCTCCCTTTTCCTCCCTCGCGGGAGGGCCGCGATCAACGGCAAATGTATGAAAACGTTGGTTGCGGGGGGTGGATTTGAACCACCGACCTTTGGGTTATGAGAGCAAATAGGATCGGCCATATGAGCGAAAAAGCGGCACGAGTGGCGCTTGAAGGAATCGCTGGAAAGCCCTGGAAAGGGGTAATGGGGGTCTAATGGGGGTTTGCGGCAGCATTGGATTCTCACGGAGTCAATGTCTATACTCGCTATCATTCCCGCGCACTTTTTTCGCCCAAGAGCGCTGTGTGCGGGATGTCGTCCCTACTCTTTCGCGCTGCTCCCCTTCTGGTGCTGACCCAAGCCCGGCAACATTCGAAAAGGCTTGTTTTTACCCCAGCGGTAGACTCCGAAATCCCGGTCCAAGGTCAGTATATCCTCAGCCCCGAACTCGTCCGCCAAACAGATTAGGCATGCATCGGCGAGATCAATCTTCCGGTCACGGTACTTCCGCAGCACTTGCCTTACGCCAGCGGTTTCTCGCGAAAGCTGGAAGGGAATCTGAAAAATCCCTGCGGCAACGTTTTCAATCACCGCCTCCGACGCACCCAACAAGTTGCGCAACAAATAGCAACTCTCCACGATAACCGCTTCGCAAGTGATCAGGGGCGCCTCTAATTCTCGAACCGTCCTGGCGCACACCCGGTGCAAACTCTCACTACGATCCAGCAGTGCGACGATAACACCGGTGTCGAGCAGGACCGGCTTCACCGCCCAAAATCCCTTAGGTGCTTTTTGCTCGATCCCAGGTCCGGCACGTGAGACTCGAACTTACCGAGGCCAATGATACCGCGCTTCTTGCGCCGCAAATAGTTCGTTTCCAGAACACGTAGCCCCTCCCGTACCACCTGCGAAGGAGTCCAACCCAATTCTCTTACTAGAACCGCGAGTCTCTTTCGCGATCGGTCATCCAGCCTCGCTTGAATCGCAGATCTCATAGCCTCATTGTACTACAGGCTGCCATCTGTATGACATGCGCACTGCTGTGGCACATCGAAAGCCAATACGGTCATGGTTTCGACGCAGAGCAAAGGCTTAGAAGCACAATGCGCAGCCACAAGGGAACCCCGCGGCTGCTGCCAAGCAGCTAAAGTGCTGGTGTGTTTTGCCAAGCACCGAGGATTAACGGCAGTGCGGGTTCCAACCCCCGCCTATCCTCGCCCGGTTCGGCAACATCTCCCAAAGCGTGTTCCATTGTGACGGCATCGGGCATACTCTTCCGTTTTCCTGGCAATACTGCACTAGGGTCGTCTTTCATTTTTGCCCCATACTGCCCGCTCGAACATCAGCAGTTACGTCAGTTCATCTTGGAAACATCGCGTTCCTTCAAGATAACCATTACCCCAACACCATTCTTCTGTGCGAGTTCGCCCGTGATGACTTCCAGCACAGTAGCGTGCTTTCCGGCTCTCGGACCACCGGGGTAAGTGTCACCCGGCTCAAACACGGGGTCCGGCGAACCCCAATCCTGCCCTGCGCGAACAAGTTGCCCGGTGGTCTTTACGAAGTAGCCATATCTGACGAGCTTGTATTCTCGGTCAACAATCTCACGACCTGAAAATCTGCCTTCTGCATCTGCTTCCTAGCCACCCTGATCACCTCGTCGCGCTCCACTCGACATTGAAGGAGGACGCCGATGCATCCGCTGGGCTGGTCACAAAGGCTCCCAGCGCCTCTGAAACGCCCCAGCCGATCCGAATCCCATCCGGCATCCAAATCGCCTCAGAAACGGCTTTCTGAGAGGTCACGCAAGGCACAGCCGCCCATGCGAAAATGAAGCCCCGATGAATGCCACAATCCCTGAACACAGGCCCGGGACGGAGGAAATCTCCGGCGTAATCGAGCGGGTCACTTTCCACAACGACGACAGCGGCTTCTGCGTCCTTCGCGTGAAAGCACGCGGGCAGCGGGAGGAGACGACGGTCGTCGGGTCGCTTCCTTCGGTGACCGCAGGGGAATGGCTGAGCGCGGAGGGCTGCTGGGTCAGGGACAAGGAGCACGGGCTGCAATTCAAGGCGAGCGCCATGAAGACCGTGCCGCCGACCACCGCCGAGGGGATCGAGCGGTACCTCGGCAGCGGCTTGGTGAAAGGGATCGGACCGATTCTCGCGAAGAAGCTGGTCGGGAGGTTCTGAGCCGAGGTTCTAGCCGTGATCGAGAACCGCGCCGCCGAACTCCAATCGGTCGATGGCATCGGTCCCAAGCGCCGGGAGCGGATCGCGCATGCGTGGCAGGAGGCGAAGCAAGTACGGGAAATCATGCTGTTCCTGCACAGCCAAGGCGTGAGCACTAGCCGGGCGGTGCGAATCTTCAAGACCTACGGCGAGCAGGCAATCGAGAAGGTGCGGAGCAATCCCTACACGCTGGCGAAAGACATCTACGGGATCGGCTTCGCGACCGCCGACCAGATCGCGCAGAAGGTCGGGATTCCGAGAGATTCGCTCAACCGGGCAAGGGCGGGGATCGACCACGTCCTGCTGGAAGCGACGTCCGATGGTCACTGTGCCCTCCCTCTGGAGAAGCTCAAGCTCGCGGCGGTGAAGCTATTGGAAGTGCCCGAAGGGA
>Ga0209154_1001473_pt1 | contig 13817 bp, 16 predicted proteins | sample GraSoiAngelo_121_FD_185878 | JGI IMG/M metagenome (GOLD analysis project Ga0209154, IMG submission 185878) | Grasslands soil microbial communities from the Angelo Coastal Reserve, California, USA - 14_0919_12_20cm (SPAdes) (version 2) | ecosystem: Environmental > Terrestrial > Soil > Grasslands ... | reverse complement strand
TGTCTGTGAATCGGGCGTTGCGTGCACCGGCAACAGGGACCTTCTAGACGACTTCGGAATAGCAGCCAGCCCAACGACTGGATCGGCCGCCATCATCTACACCAACGACCAATACCTGAACACAGCGGCGGAGCCAGCTACGACCAGGACCAGCGGCAGCGGAGTCTGTACCCAATCTGTCAGCAACAGCTTCGACTGCTCCCACACGGACATCGCCGTCCAAACAGGCGGCTCAACTCTCCTAACTACACCACACCACGTCAAAGCCAGCATAAACTTTGAACAGCTAAACCAGGCGCCCAGCCTCACGATCCAAATTTCGAACATCGGAGACGGGGCGATCGCATCACTTTCCGTCCAGCTCTCCGGCCAACCGCTAACACTTTCCTGGAACCCGGCCATGCCACTCCAGTCCGGACAGACCACCTCAACGACTACGACGAGCCCTCCATTAGGACTAGTCTTAACGGTTGGAGGAATCTACCAAGTGACCATCACCGCTGCACTATCCGACGGAACGACAGACAGTCAGACTCTGAACGCAATCTATACTCTCGGAGCAGGAATCGGACTATAGGAGGTCAATCCTCCTTCCCCCTTTTTTCCACTAATCGAATAGTCCGAACAGTATCATCCAAGATTCAGTTTCTGAGACCTCACTAGCTTGAAGTAGTCGCCTTACGTGGTCGACTGCTAACAGTAACTCGAACCTAATCGAACTTCAAGCGTCCAAAATAGTGTCAGAACTTGACCGAACTAACCCAAGAACCTCCCAGAGTAGAAACGCTAACCAGAACTGGAGCCAGCAGAGCCGCCCTGGCGTTCATCTTCGCAACAGTCCTCTTTGATACTCTTGGATTCGGCATCATAATTCCCGTACTCCCTGGCCTGGTCGTCAGCTTCGTCGGGGGAGACCCAGCTAGAGGCGCGGAGATCTTCGGGCTCTTCGGCACAACCTGGGCACTAATGCAGTTCCTATTCGCACCCTTGCTAGGCGCATTATCCGACCGGTACGGTCGACGACCCGTCCTCATCCTTTCGGCATTCGGCCTCGGAATCGACTACATGATCATGGCCCTCGCACCCAACCTAACATGGCTCTTCATCGGGCGAGTCGTCAGCGGCATCACAAGCGCTAGCTTCACCGTCAGCTTCGCCTACGTAGCTGATACTACTCCAGGCGAAAAACGGGCCGGTGCCTACGGTATGATAGGCTCGATCTGGGGAGTAGGATTCATTATCGGACCCCTCGTCGGAGGAATATTAGCGGGAATCGGCCCACGCTTCCCATTCTGGGGCGCAGCAGCACTCTCACTAGCGAGCGCCGCTTACGGACTGGTCGTTCTACCAGAGTCGCTCCCTCTCGCGCATAGAAGCCCGGTCTCGCTTAGGAAAGCCAACCCGATCGGCTCCCTATCTATGATACGAGCGCGAAAGGGACTCGCCGGCTTTGTTACTGTCAACTTCCTAAACTTCCTCGCCTTCCAAGTCCTCCCTAGCGTCTACGTACTTTACGCCGCTTACCGTTACGGCTGGGGATACGCAACGGTTGGAACAGCACTAGCGTTAGTTGGTGCTTGCAACATCATTGTTCAGGGACTTCTCGTCCGACGAGTCGTCGGTCGGTTCGGCGAACGCGTAGCCCTGCTCATCGGAATAGTCTCGGGCACAGTAGGGTTCGTGATCTGGGGCCTCGCACCCAACAGCCTCCTGTTCCTGATAGCAATTATCTTCTACGCACCCATTGGGTTCGTCCAGCCTGCATTGCAGGGCCTAATGACCCGGCGAGTCGGCCCGTCAGAACAAGGAGCACTGCAAGGCATCAACGGCAGCCTCATGGGCCTCACCGGCGTAATCGGACCCACGTTATTCACGCTAATATTCGCATTCTTCATCGGTAGCCAGGCACCAGTCAATCTTCCAGGCGCACCTTTCCTGCTCTCTGCGTTCTTGATGATCGCATCGCTCCTGTTGGCGTTAAAGGTCACTCGCGCTATGGAACGAGTCACGCCTAGTGAGCAGTTCCAAACTGTAATTGAATGAAAGCGTCACCGTCCAACATTTTACGCTACATTAGGAGTTCGGTAACGAGGCAATAGCAGACGAAACCCTGCAAGAGTAGCAAGTACTGCACCGCCGGTGAGTGTGGCCCAGCTCGGCAGAGATGCGACCAGCAAAAGACAGCCGAGCAACCCAAGCCAGGAGAACAATGGGGTCGTCAGTCGCTGTTCTTTGCGCAACTGTAGGGCAGAGAAATGAGTGATAATGTACCAGGTAAGCGTGAAGATGCTGGCAACGGCCAACAATCTTCGAAGGTCGAAGCTCATAGCTAAGACTAGGACAATCAGGCCTATGGTCAGAACAGCATTTCGCGGAATACGAAATTTCGGGTGGACCGAGCCTAGCCAGTGCGGAAGTTCTTTTGCCTCGCCCATCGTGTACGCGACTCGCGATGCGGTTAGAAGATCGCCAATTAGCTCGCTTAGAGATGCTGTCCAAGCCGCTGCCAGAATCACTAATCCTCCCCAGGTCCCGACAGCCTGTATTGCGGCTCTGAAGAGCGGCACATCGTCTGTCCCCATCGACTGAGAGCCTAGAACTCCAAGGGTTGTTGCTGCGACAGCGAGGAAAACCACTGCTGCAACTGCAATACCACCGACGATGGCGACTGGAATGGTCCGTCGTGGATTCTTGATTTCGCCAGCCATGATGGCGGTTCGCATGAAGCCATCCCAAGTCCAGAAGAATATGGCTGCTCCCGCAAGTACGCCGAAAGGCCCGTTATCTCCCAAGAGATTCGAGAAATGACCGGGGTTTACGGCAGGGGTCGAAAATGCGACAGAGAGTCCCAGTAGAGATACGTTCACAATCATGAGAGTGATCAACACTTTGGTTGTGAGTTGAACATGGAAGAGGTTGAGGACTACCACGGCAAGGATCGCAACGCCGGCGAACAATTGTAGAGGTAGACTTGGTATTATTTGGACGGAATAGGCTGCAAAGGCGAGCGAAATCACGCTCAGAGAAAAGATTCCCTTTCCGAGGTATGCGCAACCGGCAACGAATCCGATAGTCTTATGGTTGAACTCGCGCGCCCAGGTAAAAGCTCCTCCTTCCTTCGGATAGTTCACTCCTAGTTGTGCGGCACTGATTCCTGTTGCCAGCGCAATGAGACCTCCTAGAACCATTGCGACGAGGATACCACTACCAGCTTTTGCTGTCGCTGACCCTATCGCTCCAAAAATGCCCGTGCCAATAATCATGGCGGCTGTCATTAGCGTCGCCGTGCTACGCCCGAGGGTGCGGGCTAGCGACGTTCGCGATTCAGCCTCTCCAGACTGTTGGCCGGATGCGACTTCCGCAGGAGTTGGTTCCTTGCTCATTCTCGAGCTACAGTCCCGAACTCCATCAAATAAGAAGAACTATCGACCACCACTTGAGTCCAACGACACCAGATCTTTGTGCATTGACCCTTAGGACGGCATCGTCCCGAAAACTTTCGTAAGCTTTTCGTCGTAGAAGTCCAAGCCTAATGCCCTTGTAATTTTGACTACGTTCTTGTAGGCTATGCCTAGGCATCCTGACGCGCCGGGGGACGGAGCCATGTTTGCACAGATATTCACTCCGTCCTTGGGAGCCTCTGGAAGAGTGAATTCACCGAGCTTCAACTCTCGTGTTCTTTTGTTGATACCTACGGTGCGTACTCCTCCAAATTCTGGCGCTGGTTTCAGGTCAGCGTACGGAATCGAGGGCACAATCTTTCTCGCCTCATATTTCCAAAAAAGATGCCTTCCCATACCCGGTACTGAATATGCTATGTTCTTGATCATGATGTTTCGGATTGCTTTCTTTGAGACGACGGTATGGAGAAGTACGGGGTCAAGGTTGTCGATGAATTCTCTGATATCTAGCCTATTCTTTTCAAACATCAAAGTCGGTGTTGCCGTGGGTCCATATCGGGTAACCGCGCCGTCCCACTCTCTGTCGGCATGGGTGGCCGCGAAGGGCACGCCTTCTTCTTGAAACGTGTACACCTTCCCATTAATTACTGAAGGGGAAGTGTAGAATTTTCCTGCTACGGGAAAGGCAACGAAGTCTCCGCCCAAACCAAGTTGTTTCGCGAATGAGAGCGTGTAGGAGCCGGCGGAGACCACGAGATATCGGGCCGAGAAACCTCCGCCGTTGCGGGTGTGAATTTCATAGCCGTCTGAGACATCTTCAATTCGTTCCACCCTTGTGTTAAACCTGACATGGATTTTCTTGTCTTGATGTCTGCGTGCGTTGTCTTCAAACGACCTCGCCAGCTCGCCAAAATCAACTATGTCTGCTTGCAGTTTGATTATTCCTATCTTTTCCTCCTTCTTCCGCCCTCTCACAATATACGGTTCCAGTTTCGCGATCTCTTCCTTGTCTTCCATTAACTCTGCATAAGGGAAGACCGGCTTCACGGTGTCGTGGAATTTTTTCCCTAGGTACTCTTTCTCATTCCTCCCCACCGCAAGGACCATGCCACTTTTCGTCCGCCTGAGAATGTCGTACCCACGCCCGTACTCGCTGTTCGCGTAAGACGGGATCATGTCAGAATATCGTTTTATTGCCTTCATCACTTTAGGCGAGTAGTTGAGTTCGCCGCCGAAGGGATGGCGAGTCTGACTGTTCGTTCTCCTATCGGATGCGATCTGGCCAGCGCTGTTTTCTTTTTCAAGAAACAAAAAACTCTGTACGTTGGTGAATTCTGCGAGCAAGAATCCCGTGGCGGTTCCCACTGCACCCATTCCTATGATTGCGACATCGTAAACATCTGTCATCAATCATCACGAGACAAAGAGTCTTCTAATGATCTCATACACTTTGTGGAGGCATCATATCCAAAGCGAGAGTTTGCCCAGTACTGAAAACCAAACGAAAGTGGGCTTTTGTGAACTGGTTCGACCAACAGACCAAGTAATTTAGCAAGAAGCATTGTCTTCTTGCGGAGATCAAAGAAAGAAGAGGTCAACAAGCGTAGCTAGCAATCCGGCAATCCCTGATGCGCCCAGCACCCGCAAAGCTGTCTCATCTCTGTCTGTCAGCAATCCTAGAGCGATGACGGTCGCTACAAAGGCGATTACACCACTACCAACGTCAGACCAGCTCATAGGGAAGATCGGCCAGTCAATATTCAGTGCTTGGTCGGCGCCTGTCGCGTTTTGCACCAAGTTCCGTGCTGCGAAGCCGAGAAACGTGCTTAACGAGGAAACAGCGAACCGGAAATGAGCTTTCGACCATTTCCAGAAAAAGAGGATAATGAAGACTAGCACTCCGGAACCAAGTGCTGATAACAGAATGTTACTTACCTGAAACAAATTGCATTACTTCCACAGAACCCCAAGAGACGACAACGCTGTAAAAGATAAGTCGAGCAAGGACGATCATACTTCCTGATAGACCGTAGCTCGATGACTTGCTGGCGTGAACGAGTATACTTTGTCCGTCTCTGGGTTGTAGGCAATAGTATGTGCTCCCGGCTCTGTCTTCACCGTCTGGATCAGTTTCATTGTGTCAGTGTCGAAGACATCGATCACTCCAGGCTCTCCGATAGCCACGTAGAGGTGGTGCAGCCGGAGGTTGTAGAATATCACATCAGGAGGGCCACTCAGGTCTGAAACACGCGATACTCTTTCTGACTGCAAATCGACATTGAATAGGCCGCCTTGGTCACAGGCGCAGAACAGTCTTCGATTCTCAAAGTCAATGTCGAGCCCATGGGGACCCGTCGCAGGAATATTGTAGCTGACTGTTATCCCTTCAGGATCTTTACTATCGATAGCGACTATCTGTGGGGGTTTGGAAATGTTGACGTAGAAACGGTCCGTCTTGTTGTCGAAGACAGTCCATCGTGTTCTTCCTGGCACAATAATGTCGGCGGCTAGAATCTTCTTCTTCGTCTCAACTATTGATACGGTGATTGGAGCCGGATCGTCCTGTTTGGATACGTTTGCTGCGAGAAGATTGTCCCTTGAAGGATCGAAGGCCAATCCGTTGGGAAAGCCTCCTACCTGCACTTTCTCCAGCTTTCCTTCTCGACCATATGGAAATACTCCCACGGTCTTCTCGCCACGGTTAGAAGTGAACACCAAGTCCTTCTCGTTAGAGACGAGTACGCCTGCTACGCCGGGAAGGCCAGGAATCGAATGAAGATATTTGTCGTGCCGGGAGTCGATGACGTCTACTGCGTCATTCGAAGTATGAGCAACGTACAGCGTCCCTGACTTGACGTGGACGGCGGCATGGTCGAACCCGCCGTTTTTCTGATGTGTTGGTAGTTCTACGTAGCCGAGGTGCCTGAGGCTGAAATGGGAGACCTACCTTGCAGGTTGCGCAACGTTGTACTCGAGCTTCTGGGTTCCTTCCGTTTTGAGCTGGCAGTATTTGTACAATGCATCATAAGTGGGAAATTGTAGTCGCATGTTGTCAAAGTCGTCCTTAGCAAGGTTTCGAAAACCATGCGCTACGGCTTCGAGGCCAGCAGATTCTGGTGGAGGGTTTGGGATCTTCGCATCGGCTCCTCTCACTATCTTGGCGAGCTCCAACAGTGCTGGGTCCGTTAGCCTGTACTTTTTGATGATGGCGTCGAAGCTGACGCGCTCTTCGCCGTCCTCTTTGTAGTGAGTTAGCTCTACCCCCTTCGCGTCATAGGCTATTGCTCCGGTGTCCTTGACGACTTGTGGAATTGTCTCGGGTGGGACGAAGAGGAATTCGGGGTTCTTGTCTACGAATTTTTTGATTAGCCAGGGACATGCGATGCGGTCGACTTTCGCCTTTTCTCGGGTAACCCATTTCATGGGATTCGCCTCCCTAGATTCCCTATCTAAACCGTTACCTCACATTGCGCCGGGTTCAGAAGTCACTCCATGACGGTCGTCTCAGGTCAAGTCCATTAGCACTCTGGGTGAAATCAAAGGCTCCTAAGCTCTCTAGAGAGACCGTAGCCATCATTCAAGTCTAGCGAGTCATTCTACTAGCATAGTAGAAGCGAGGAGATCGAGAGTTGCAACTGCGAATTCTCAAGGGCAAGATCCACAGAGCAAGACTAACAGGTGCGGACCTCAACTATGAGGGAAGTATAGAGATAGACTCGTCACTGATGGAGGCCGCAGGAATCATACCTTTCGAGCAGGTTGACATCTGGAACATCACCAACGGAGAACGATTCTCAACATATGCACTGTCCGCTCCCAGAGGAAGCGGGACCGTAGCAGTCAACGGCGCTGCCGCCCGCAAGGTTCAGCCCGGCGACGAGGTCATTATCACAGCATTCGCCTGGATGAGCGAGAAACAAGCTCAGAATTGGAAACCTCACGTTGTCTTTGTCGACCGCGAAAATAGGTTGAAGCCTGGCCCACATGTTCCCCGCTTGCTTGCCAGACGAGAAACCCTTCGCTAAGGAAAGAAGCAGGCCTAATTTCGCCAACTAAATATTACTGATTCTGTGGCAATCCACCATAGGGATGTTGCGTGGAAACACCGAGTACGCGCTACTCTAGTAAGGCTACGCTCAGCGAGCTCCTATTTTTCGACAAAGGAGCTATGTCGTTTCTCGACAAAGAGATTCCACAGCCTGTCCAGGAGGAGATCCTGAAAGCTGCCACTTCCTGTACTTGGCTTGGTAGATGGAAGCTTTTGATTATCACGGACAAGAGCCAACGGGTGAAGTTGGTGAGCGCGTGGCAAGAAGACCTGAGGAAGATAGGACGACTGAAGGATGTCGATTGGATTGAGAGATGGAAGGTGGCTCCTCTGTTCATCGCGTTCTGTCAACCCAAGGATTTCAAACCATTTCAATGGGTCCCAGGCGACTACGCCAGAATTGGAGAAATTCACGAAATAGGATCCGCGGTAAGGAGTATCGAACTCAAGGCTCTTGAGTACGGCATCGGGCTCCACGGGCCGATCATGGGCCTGCTCATGCCCGAAGTAAATAGAGGCGTGAGGGCTGCGCTCGGAATACCCGATGACTACGAGCTCGTGCATTTTGGAATAATGGGGTACCCAGGAGAGCAAGTGGTTCAGAAGTTTCCAGATCTGAAAGAGATGTGTTATTGGGACAGTTGGGGACAGGTTGGTTGAAAGGTCATCTCGACATAGATCCCTATGTTCTGCCTAAAGGCCTCCCTGTTCCTATTGACGATGGTGCCTGCCGCCATCTTCGTGGAATGAAGATGCCCTCTTTCTCACTGCCCTCTACAGCGGCACATGACGTTAATTTGGCGGATGCTTCTAGACGGAACGCTGTCTTCTTTTTTTACCCGGAAACTGGAAAACCTGGTGCTCTTATTCCGGATGGTTGGAACGATATCCCTGGAGCCCGCGGTTGTACGCCTCAATCGTGGCGCGTTCCGCGACCACTATCAAGAGTTCAAGAAATTAGGCCTCGAAGTATTTGGTGTGAGCACTCAGAATCTGGATGAACAGATAGAGTTCGCAAAGGGGACAAGCTTCCCTACCAGCTCTTGAACGATTCGGATTTCAGACTGACGAAGGCTTTGCAGTTACCAACGTTCAAGTTCGGGTCCAAGACGTTCGTTAAGCGGCTTGCGCTTGTCGTCGGACGCGGAAGAATCGAAAAAGTGTTCTATCCCATCTTTCCACCAGACAAAAACGCGGGACTCGTCTTGGAGTATCTTCGAGGCAAATACGTTCCATCATAATTCCATTAAATGATGCCTTTCAGTTCCTTTCCAAGCCTGCTGTAAAATTCGTCCATGAAGACCGCTCTTTCCCTAGCTAGCCTCTTACCTGTCTCCGTGTACATTCTCTTCGCAACCTCCTTGAGACTTAGCTCGTATTCCAGGTTCGACGAGTGCTGAGCAAAATCGATGACTGTGCCGTCTGGTCGAATATTTCTGCGCTTGTAAGTCTCAATGTCTTCTTGTTTGTAGAATTCTTGCCCCTGTTCAAGAGACATGAAGGCACTCCGGACAATGCCGATCGCGCCTATGCAGTCAAGCTTATCGGCATCAAAGAGACACTTAGCCTCTACTGTTTGAGGTTGGACTCTTCCCGTTCGTTTCCGATGAGATTCAATGCAGTGACAGACCGCGTCTACGGTCCTATCTGTAAATCCAAGATTCTTCAGAATATTCTTTGCTTCTTTCGACGCTTCAATTTCGTGTCGGAATCCTTCAACGTTCGAACGCTTTTCCTCGTTGGCAAAGATATCGTGGAGAATCGCTGATAGTTCGATTATCTCTAGATCAGCGCCCTCTCGCTTTCCGATCTCTACGGCGGTCCTAAGGACACGTTCGATGTGGCTCTTCCCGTGAGCCCAGTCGCGCTTCGGATAGTAGGAATCCGCTATCTCCCAAACCCGTGTCAGAATAGAATCGGCCAACGTAACAGAAGTCCCGCTCTTCATTGCGACTGTACTAGCATGGAGCAGTGCTTAAGTTTACAGAGGAACCCTTTAACTAGGGTATCGCTACGACGGTGTCAGTTTGGCGTCTCGGTTTAGAGTCGCTGGCGTGACCTTCGACTTCTGGGAGACTCTCTTCATGGACACTCCTGAGCTAGACCGTCGGCGTGACGAACTCAGATGTCAAGGCCTGCAAGAGAATCTCGCGAAACTGGGCATCGAGGTCTCAATTGAGGATCTCGCACTGGGGCTCAGAGAGAGTACGCCATGGCTTGCCAGCATATGGAAGAAGGGGGAACAAGTATCGACACTAGAACAGATTCGCTACATCGTGAACCATGCCACAAAGAACCGGCCAATTCTCCTCACCGATCCTGAAGCCCTAATGAGGCTTGAAAAGTCATATTGGAGCCCAAGCCTCACAGCACCGGCAACACTAAACGCAGACGCTCCCAAAGTACTCCAACGACTCCGCGAACTCAGTTTGAAGATAGGATTGATCTGCAACACCGGTCGCGGCCCAGGCCATGCTCTTCAAGAACTGATGCGGAGAGAAGGCGTCTTAGATTATTTTGACGCAACAATATTCTCAGACGAGGTCGGATATGGAAAACCGGACACCCGAATATTTCTGGCAGCGGCCAAAAGTCTCGGATCACCGGCAAGCGATATTCTGCATGTCGGCGATAATATTGAGAATGATGTGCGAGGAGCCCAGAGCGCAGGCATGAAGACCCTACTGTTCGACTATGAAGTTCCTTCAGGCTTCAGACAGCAACCTTCCCTACTTGCCCTTACGAGAGCCTCGGATTCGAACACCGTTGTCAAGCCTGACGGTAGAATAAAGTCGCTGAGCGAAATTCTGAACTTCATTTACTGACACGTGTTTCCCCTGCCCATGCGAGGTTGCCAAGGAAGGATATTGATTTGAGAGTGGATCTATGGGAGATAAGCAGACGGAAATAAGATGAAAGTTGCGAGGCTCGTAGGTCCGCGGAAGCCGTTTGCCATAGTTGATGCCGACAGGCCGGAGCCGCGGCCGGGCGAGGTTGTTGTCAAGATTGTTGCCTCAGGGGTCTGTCACAGCGATCTTCACATTGCCAAAGGGGAGTTCGAATCAGTCAGGTATCCGATAACGCTCGGCCACGAATCCGCAGGATATGTGTACGAGGTCGGAGAGGGCGTAACCAGCCTCAAGAAGGACCAGCCCGTCATAGTATATCCGGGACGCGGTTGTGGACGATGCTGGTTCTGCCTCCGCGGAGAAGAGAATCACTGTGAGGACGGAAGATTCATCGGATTCGATCAAGACGGAGGATACGCCGAGTACCTATCGGTGGAATCGCCTCGCTACCTCTTTCCTCTTTCCGGGCTGAGCCTTGACGAGGCAGCCCCACTTGGCTGTGCCGGGATAACTGCCTATCACGCCGTCAAAGCAAATGCGCTGCCTGTAATACACGCCGGAGACTATGTTGTCGTAATAGGTGTCGGCGGACTCGGACATGTCGCGATTCAACTTCTCAAAAAGATGAGCACATGCTCGATAGTAGCAATCGACGTCAGACGGCGGAGCCTCTCATTGGCAGAGAAGCTGGGGTCAGACCAGACCATCCTCGCGGGAAAGAACATGGACACTCAGGTCCGAAGAGTAGCGAAGAAAGGAGTTGGCGCAGTCATCGATTTCGTAGGGTCAACATCGACCCTCACAGCATCATACGAGATGCTCAGAGCAGGCGGAAGACTCGTAGTCGTAGGAGCAGCTGGTGGCCACTTGAAAATGAATAGCGGTTCAACCAATGGACGAGAGGTTCACGGGTCCATATCAGGGTCGCTCACCGAAATGAAGGAACTTATGGAACTGGCAAGACAGAAGCAGTTCAAGGTTGTGGTCAAAGCCTATCCATTAGAACGGGTCAACGATGTTTTGAAGATGTTGGAGGAAGGGCGCATAGAAGGAAGAGCAGTCCTCAAGCCCTGAATCTTATTATTTGAAACCCGCATCGGATGCGACCGCATGCGGCGGTCAGAACTTGATACGGAGCCCATCATAAGCAAACTGAAGTTTGTAGCTCTTGTGCTTCTTCTCAAGTTCCAGGTAGTCCTCGTAGGAGCGAGCCCATAGCTGTTCTATATGGGTCAGCACAGCCTTCCGAGGATTGACCCGCTCGATTATGCCTAGAGTTTCCTCGAAAGACGCTTCCTCGTTGCGGATCGAATGTCCGGGGGGTACGATGACTTGCCCCTTGGGGTCTCGTTCGAACCATCCGGTTTCAAGCACCAGAAGGTCTGGCTCCAAAAACTCAGTGCTTGGCGTCCAGTCCTTCGTATCGTCAAGCGCTAACACCAGCGTTCTAGATTCTCGTTCTAGAACGTATGCAGTCAAGCCTGGCTGAGCCATCCTAAACGGACGCACATTCATGCCGTCCAACTGAAACGTTTCTCCTTCTCCCACCTCGTGGATTCTGGCTATGCCTGCCTTCTCGAAGTACTCGAGATTCTCTTCCAGACCATGTCTCTTCCGAAAGTCTTCGCGAACCCAACTCGGAAGCCAAACGTGGGTTATCCTTCTCGCTTTAGGGTCGAGCCAGTCCATATTCAACTGTTCCAGCACTCTCCGGCCTCCAGTATGGTCAGGGTGCCAGTGAGTGTAGACCAGGTGGCGAGCTTCGTGGATTCCCTCACGTTCAAGGCTCTTGTCAACATCTTCTGGTGTGTCAAACAGAACGCTTGCTCCAGTGAGAAAAACAGAAGGCCCATTTCGAACGAACCGTCCTCCTTTTCGCCGAGCTTCTTGACAGACCGCGCATAAGCATCCAACCTTTGGAGTGGTCTCTGCTCCTCCCGTTCCGAGAAATACTAGTTCCATGGGAATTTCATCTGTCTTTCGGAACACGATAAGATCGTGCTCCCTTCCCTTCCTATCCTCTTCGGCCACTCGCGAGGAACATCGGAATCTTCACTTGGCCATGCTCTACTGTTGTTGAACAGCAAGACTCCAAGGCGTCGACCCTAATGTCAGCAAAACCGGCCTGGTCCAACATACTTCTAACGTGTGGGATATCGAAACCGAGCCATATGTCAGCGTGTTCCTTTCGCAGAAACTCATAATTGTGCTGCTGAAGATCAGACAATGCAAGTCTACCACCAGGCAAGAGTACCCGTGCCATATCTCCAATAGCAATATCCGGATTCAGACAATGGTGGAGAATCATATTCCCGATTACCGCATTAACGGACGCATCAGGTAGAGGGATGTGTTCCACATTTCCAATCTTGAATTCAACATTCTGACCACTGAGTTTTCCTCTTGACTCGACCGTCATTGCCTTTGAAAAGTCGAGCGCTATGACCCTCCGGGCAATCTTCGCCGCTACTTCTGTCAGAAACCCCGTCCCTGCTCCTACATCTAATACCGTGTCGCTGGGTTGGACCCTGGCTGCATTGAGACCCGCGTCTCGAACTTCGTCGCCATAGAAGCTCTTTCTGAGAATATCCCATCTTCCCGAGACCTCTTCGAAGTACTCCTCGGCTTCACGGGACAAGGCGCTATTCCACACATTATTCAACGGAATAGGTTAATGAACGCATTCTCCGAATATCATAGCGAAGGCCTGGCGAGTTCATGGTAAAGGTCGATCGCTATCGTGTCGTAGCTAGATTTGCCCGATTGTTCCCAGACCCAGCTGTCTTCGAAGATCAGGATCACCTGGTGGAAAGATACTTCACGCAGAGTGGTCTTCCGCGAGAGAAGGCATTCTATCTCTACCAAAACCAAGATGAAATAATTCCGATTGATGATTCCGGAAAACCAGCTGTCGCCTCAGGCACGGCAAGTTTTCGATTTCAGGGCAAGAACATAATCGCCGAGTTCATGCCCAACGCCAGCCTAGCGCTGGAATACTATGATTTTGGGACAGGACTCTCGCCAGAGGATCACTCGAGATTATGGAAGAAACAGCGCATCGGTGAGATGGCCTTCCAAATCAGGGACTTTGTGCACGAAACTCGCACACTCAATGTCACGAATGTCTCGGAGTTGTACGAGATAATGAAGAAGCAAGGTCAAGCGACAAGCCTTTCGAGCATAGAGCTTGCCAAGATGCCTGAGGAGGCACTCCAGGTAACAGTCGCATACCTGAAGAGCCAGTTGAGAAAGAGTGCGGGAGAAGATGCACTTGAGGTTGAGGTCTACGCCGCAAAAGATCTCTCAGCAAGCGAGAGGAGCTCCTTGGAAAAAAGGCTGACTAGAGAGTCCACTGGCTCAACCGTTTACGTGATACTCTCGAAGCCTTCGCCACTGATGAAAATTGAGACTCACTAGATTGCCGATCTACGCGATCTGTTTGTAGGATTCTACAAATTCGGGGTCGATGACACCCGAGATCACGGTCTCTGAACCGTCGGGAAGAATCACAGGTGTCCC
>Ga0209154_1001472_pt1 | contig 13818 bp, 9 predicted proteins | sample GraSoiAngelo_121_FD_185878 | JGI IMG/M metagenome (GOLD analysis project Ga0209154, IMG submission 185878) | Grasslands soil microbial communities from the Angelo Coastal Reserve, California, USA - 14_0919_12_20cm (SPAdes) (version 2) | ecosystem: Environmental > Terrestrial > Soil > Grasslands ... | reverse complement strand
GTCCGTATACGTGCCAGCGTTTGCCGGCCGGTACGTCCATGCGCTCGGGTCGAACTGCGCATGCTGCGAACCGGCGCCGGGCAGCATCGGCAAGTCGTTCGTCAGCACGCTGCTCGCGCAGTAGCTGCTCAACGAGACCGGCGCCGTTCGTTGCTTCTATACCGATCAGGAGAACACCACCTTCACGCATTACGAGGCGCTCGCCGTGCGGCAGGTGACGGTCGCCGACTCCTCCGGCTGATCGAGCCGAAGAAGTTCGACGCGCTGATGGAGACACTCTTGACCGAGGAAGGCAACTTCGTCATCGACACGGGCGCAAACACCTTCTCGAACCTGCTCGCCTACACGGTTGAAAACGAGGTGTTCCCGATCCTCGCGGACGCCGGCAAGACGACTCACGTTCATACCATCATCCGGCCATCGCGCAAAAGGCTCATTGGAGGGAGCGGAAAACCATGAAGCACCAAGTAGCGCAGGAAAAAACTGATCGAGTTTTTCGACCTGCAGAGGCGGCAGTGAAGCTCGGCATCGGGCGCGCCACCGTGTACCGCCTGGTCAAGCACGGCTTGCTCGTAGCGCCGCGCAAGCTCGCGTTCGGGCGCGCTAGCGGCTGGCTTGAGAGCGAGCTCGACGCATTCCTCGAGCGCCAGCGTCTCGGCCGAAGTATTACGTAAGGGCTGTTAACGTGGCGACGACAATAAAAGAACGTATCGAACAAATTGCGGCAACGCGCGCCAGATCGCGCCGCGGACATCGATACCCGTGCTGCTTTGCCAGCCGGTCATACATGCAGGAGCTACAGGTCCTCACTCGTCGGCGCGCGCCTCTCCGGTGAAGCCCGACCCGTCGCTATTTCCCCGCCCAAAGCCGAACAGGGTTCTGAAGGCTGCTGATGCCTTTGACATGCCGAAGGTAGAGGCGGAGGAGCGCAGGCGCTTGATGGAGGAGAGGGTCGTCATGGCGAGCCCAACCGAAGGGGGCCGGGGCGGTGCGTAATTGGGCCATATGTGATAAAAGCCACATGTATGGGTGCACAGCGTTGAAATACCTAGATATTCTACTGAACTACATGCTTCCTTCATGGACGCTCTTCTCTCCCCGGTCGCGCGGAGCGCATCTTGTGAAACACACTAGTTTCCGCCCGGCGGGGGCACACAAAAAAAGACGAGTAACAGCACCGACGAGAGGCACTCCCTGCCACAGCACCGCAGCACGCTAAGGAGCCTGCCGTAGGGTCGAAGCACCGCGGCCCCGAGCACCGGCAGGAGGTTCTGCGGAGGCTAGGCATCGCCCTCAAGGGGCGAGGGGTGGGCGTGTGCGAAGCGGACTCGCGCGGGCACCTGCGTCTTGTTGCTGCAAATCGCGAGGAGGATCTTGGCCCCATCGCCGTCGACGATGTGAAGGCCGCGCTGAGCAGGCTCGGCGAGGTGCGTGAGGCGGACCGAACGCCCCACCTTTGGGTGGCGGGCCACCTAACGCCGCGAAGCTGGTGCGTCGCGCGGGTCCGGAGCGCGCTCCCGCAGCCGCCGCCCGCCGGCGTCGAGCGGCGCAGCCCAGAGCGACTGACGCTTGAACTCGGCGGCGTGTGCATCGGGTTGATTGAGGCCCCGGACCGCGGAGCGCGCGCATCCCAGGACGCCGGCCCTCAAGCGCTGCTCGCCTCGGTCGCCGAGCAGATTCCGGCGATTGTCTGGACGACCGACGCTGAGTTGCGCGTCACCTCGCGGTCCGGGGCCGGTCCCAAATCGCTGGGGCTCCTGCCCAGCCGCGTCCTGGGCGCATCGCTCCTCGAGCAATACAATCGCGGCGAAGCGACCTCCGACTCGGTCGACGCGCACCGACAGGCGCTCGCGGGCAAGTCGGTCTCTTACCAGATCCTGTCGGCCGAGCGCTACTACGATGCGCGCGTAGAGCCTCTCCGGAACGAAGAGGGCGCGATCGTAGGAGTGCTTGGCCTCGCGGTAGACGTGAGCGATCGCGAGCGGGCCCTCGTGCAGGCGCGCCGCAGCCAGCTTGAGCTCGAGGACTTCGTCGAGCACACGCCAGTCGGGATGCGTTGGACGGCGGCGGACGGCACGATTCTACGCGCCAACCCGGCCGAGCTCGATATGCTCGGCTATCGGACCGAGGAGTACGTGGGGAAGAACGTCGCCGCATTTCACATCGATCCGGAGGTCGCGGCGGACACGCTGCGCCGTCTGCGGGCCGGGGAGGCTCTGCAAGACGTCGAGACCCGCCTGCGCCGCCGCGACGGCTCGATTTGCTACGGTCTCGTCAGTGCGAGCCCGCGGTTGGAGGGCGGGGAGTTCGTCCACGCGCGCGCGCTCACGCGCGACATCACGGAGCGCAAACTGGCGGACCTGGCCCTGGCACAGTTCAAGGCGATGGTGGAGTCCGCGGACGACGCCGTGATCGGCAAGACGTTGGACGGGATAATCACCAGCTGGAATCCGGCCGCGACGCGCCTGTACGGGTACACCGCCGAGGAGGTGATCGGGAAGCCGATCACGTTGCTCGCTCCCCCAGACCGCATCGATGAGATCCGTGGGATCCTCGAGCGCCTGCGGCGCGGAGAGCGGGTCGAGCGCAAGGAGACGACCCGGGTGCGCAAGGACGGCGCGCAGATAGAGGTGTCGCTGACCGTATCGCCGATCCTCGACCCGCACGGTCGGGTCATCGGAGCCACGTCGATCGCCCACACGATCGCCGAGCGGAAGCAGGTCGAGCAACAGCTGCTGCACGCGGCGCTGCACGATGCCCTGACCGACCTGCCTAACCGTGCCTACTTCGTCGAGCGGGTGTCCCAAGCGCTGGCGCACGCGAGGCGCGATTCCGATTACCGGTTCGGTGTGCTGTTCCTCGACTGCGACGACTTCAAGGCGGTGAACGACAGCCTCGGCCACGCGGCGGGCGACCGCTTGCTGACGGAGATCGCGAAACGCCTGCGGGCATCTGTGCGGCCGGGGGACGTCGTGGCGCGGCTCGGGGGCGACGAGTTCGCGGTGCTGCTCGAAGAGATCGTCGGCGCGCCCGACGCGGAGCACGCGGCGCGGCGCATCCAGCGCGCGCTCGCCGCGCCGTTTGCACTCGAGGGCCGGGATATCGTCCCAAGCGCGAGCATCGGCGCGGCGCTGAGCGAGCGCAACCACCGGCAACCCCAGGACGTACTGAGCAACGCCGACCTCGCGATGTATCACGCCAAGCAGCAGGGGCGCGCCCGCTTCCGGGCGTTCGATGTCGCCATGCGAAAGTCGGCCCAAGCCCGCCAAGACATGGAGGCCGACCTGCGGAACGCCGTCGAGCGCCGCGAGTTCCGGCTGGTCTTCCAGCCCATCTTGGAACTCGAGTCCGGCCGCGTGTACGGGTTCGAGGCCCTGTCGCGGTGGCGCCGCCCTGGGGTGGGTGTGATCCTCCCGCCCGACTTCCTGCCCCTGGCGGAGCAGACCGGCCTCATCCTCCCCATCGGCGCCTGGGTGCTCAAGGAGGCGTGCCAGAACGCGCGCCGTTGGCAGGACCGGGACCCAGCCTCCGCCCCGGTCCGGATCAGCGTCAAACTTTCCGCCAAGCAGCTCGCGCACCCGGGCCTCGTGGACGAGGTGCGGACCGTCCTGCAGGACACGGGGCTCGAAGCGTCCTGCTTGGCCCTCGAGATCGCCGAGAGCGTGCTCGTGGAGAACGTCAAGTCGGCGATCGCCGTGCTCAATCAGCTGCGCGAACTGGGCGTCGAGCTGTACATGGCCCACTTCGGCAGCGGGCGCTTATCGCTCAGCTCCATGCCGAGCTTCCCGCTCCAAGGGATCAAGGTCGACCCGATCGTCGTGCACCGCGTCGGGGGGCGTCGCGTTGACCTGGACGTCGTGCGCTCGATCATGGATCTCGCGCGGTCCCTCGGGCTGCGAACGATCGCGGAAGGCGTCGAGACGGTGGCGCAGCGCGAGCGGCTCATCGCGTTTGGGTGCGAGCTTGGACAGGGTCGCCTCCTCGGGAAACCGCTCGAACCGAAGGCTGCGATCGCCCTCCTCAAGGCATAGCATGAAACCGACAAACTGCGGCAAACCAAGCCAGGCACTCTTAGCCTCTCGCAACCAAAGGGAAAGCAGGATGGCAGCCGACGATCTCTGCGACGCGGGTGGCCCTGGAGAGCGCCCATGCTTGACAAGCATGTTTACCGTGTCTTCGCGGAAACCCGCCGCTACCCGCTACCGAACAGCTTTGCCGCCTTCCACAGCGCGGCGAGGACGACTCGCGAAGTTCGTACTATCGCTCTTTGAGGAACCTCGATGAAGGCGGGACTGCCCATCACCTTCTCATGGAAATGGCTTGCGCAACTCGCCGGGTTCGCTGGCTTGTATTTCGCGCTTGCACGCTTTGGGAACGTCGCGCTGGTGGCCGAGGGCAACGTCTCGACGGTGTGGCCCGCCGCCGGTATGGCCGTCGCCGGCCTTTGGTGGGGCGGCTATCGGCTCGCGCCGGCGATTGCCTTGGGCGCGTTCGTCTTCGCCTGGCTCAACGGCGTTCCCGCCCCGCTCGGCGCCGCAGCCGCCTTGATCAGCATGCTCGGGCCGATCGTGGCGTTGTTTCTGATGCGCCGCTATATCGACGGGCCGCGGCTCTTCGATCGCGTCGGCGACGTCTTTCTGTTTCTTCTCTGCGCGGGAGCGGCGCCTGCGCTCGTCGACGCGCTTGGCGTGGCGAGCTTGTGCTGGGGCGGGGTGGGCAAATGGGATGATTTCCGCGGGCTTTGGCTGCTCTCGTGGGCGGGCGACCTGATGGGCACGCTGATCGCGGCGCCGGCACTGCTGGTCTGGACGTGGCCCGACAACCTGCGCTGGACGCCGCGCAAGCGGTTCGAGGCAGCGGGCGGATTCGCGCTGCTGGCGATCTGCTCCATGCTGATCTTTGCAGGCAAGCTGGCGTCAACCGGAGTCGGGTTCCCGTTCCTGGTACTGCCTATCGTCGTGTGGATCGCCCTTCGCTTGGGCCAGCGTGCGACCGTCTCTGCCACGCTGCTGGCGTGTGCTTTCTCGGTGTGGGGAACGCTCCACGGGATGGGGCCATTTGCGCAATTGGACCCGTCATCGCCGGTGGCGGAGCTCTTCATGGCGGTGGTGGCAATGACCGGGCTGGTGCTCGCAGCGAGTGTCACCGAGCGCGGGCAAGCACTATCGGCTATAGGGCAACTCGAGGAACGCTTCCGCCTGCTGGTGGAGGGCGCGAAGGGTTACGCGATCTACATGCTGGATGCCCAAGGCCGCATCGCCACCTGGAGTGCGGAGGCCGAGCGCATCAAGGGTTATCGGGCCGAGGAGATCATCGGAAAACCTTTTCGCACCTTCTTTACCCCCGAAGACGCTCAACGCGGCGTGCCCGAGCAGGTGCTGAGAAAGGCGAGTGAGGAAGGCCTAGCCCGCTACGAGGGTTGGCGCGTGCGCAAGGACGGGTCCCGCTTTTGCGTCGAGGGAGTCATCACGGCCATGCGGGACGAAAGCGGTGCCCTCACTGGTTTTTCGAAGGTGGCGCACGACGTCACGGACCGCAAGCGGGCCGAAGAGGCTCTGCACCAGAGCGAGACGCGCTTTCGCACGCTGGCGGAAGGCTTGCCGCAGCTGGTCTGGACGTGCCTGCCCGACGGGCATTGCGACTATCTCAGCCCGCAATGGGTTCGCTATACCGGCATTCCCGAGGAGCAGCAGCTCGGGTTCGGCTGGCTCGCGCAGGTTGATCCCGATGATCGCGAGCGGGCGGTGGCCGCGTGGAAGCGGGCCGTCGAGACTCGCACGACGCTCGACGTCGAATATCGTATCCGCGGCGCCAACGGCGCGCCTCGCTGGTTCAAGGCGCGGGGCGTGCCGCTGCGCGACGCCGAAGGTCGCGTCGTAAAATGGCTCGGCACCAACACGGATATCGACGACCAAAAACGCGTCAACGAACTCCTCGAGGCAAAGGTTCAAGAGCGCACGGCGCAGTTGCAAGCGAGCCTCTCCTCCGTGGAAGAGCTGCTCTACACCATTGCCCACGACCTCCGCGCCCCCAATCGGCACATGCAGGGCTTTGCGCAACTGCTGCTGCTGGAGCACGCGGACCGGCTCGACGACAGGGCGCGCGACTACTTGAGCCGCATCCGCGATGCCGCGGCCCGCAGCGACGAGTTGATTCGCGACTTGCTCGAGTACGGTCGGCTGTCGCACGAGGCGGTTGCGCTGGCGCCGGTGGACGCCCGACAGGCCGTCGAGGCGGTACTGCGCGCGGTGGCGGGGGAAATCCAGCGCCGCCGCGCGCGTGTTCACTTCGGCCGGGAGTGGCCGCGCGTGGTGGCAAATGAGCGCTTGCTCGAGCAAATCCTGACCAACCTCATGACCAACGCCCTGACCTACGCGCCGCCCGACCGGGAGCCCGAGATAACTATTTCCGCTGAATCGGAAGGCGGCAAGGCGGTGTTGCGCGTGCAGGACAACGGCACCGGGATTCCACCGGAGCAGATCGACAGGGTATTCGAACCGTTCATCCGCCTTTCGAATGCGACCCATGCCCCGGGCACGGGCATGGGCCTGGCCATCGTCAAGAAAGCGGCCGAACGGTTGAACGGCACGGTAGGCGCAGATTCCACGCCGGGGAAGGGCAGTTGCTTCTGGTTGGAGCTGCAGGCCGCGTAAGTCGGTCCGAGGTCGAACGACAACGATGAAAACGCTGCTGTTCGTGGATGACGATCCGAACGATAGGCTCCTCGTGGAGCTAGGCTGCGGGAGGGCGGGCGTTTCCTTCCTTTTGAAGACCGTGGAGAGCGGGCTCGAGGCGATTCGCTATCTGAGCGGCGAGGGCCGCTTTGCCGATCGCGTCGAGCATCCGCTTCCGGATCTGATCTTTCTCGACCTGAAAATGCCGGAGATGGACGGGTTTCAAGTGCTGCGTTGGATCCGCAGTCATCCCGCAACGCGCGTGACTCCGGTGGCGGTGTACTCCGCTTCGTTCATTCCGGAAGACATTGCGAAAGGCTACGCTGACGGGGCCAACTACTTCATCACCAAGCCGTCGGACCTTACGGTGCTCATCGATATCTTCCGCGCGGCAGACAAACGCATGGTGGCTGACCCGCGGAACGACGATGCGCTCGCGCAGTTCTCCGCGCGGGACCGGAGAGCTGTCCTAAATAGGGAGAACGCGTATCACCCGGGACGCCGGCGGACGGATTGAATTTCGCGAAGTAGCGCCTGACACGGAGCGCTGTGTCCGCGCCCATGGGCGAGCTCGCGCGCCTTCTCCTGCGCCTGATGGAAGTCGAGCACGTCGACACCATTCGCGTTCTGCTGGTCGTCTGCAGCGCCCTTCAGAACGCGCAGGACGTACTTGCCGCCCGGCTGGGCCATATCTTCACCACCCAGGTGCCGAAGCCCTCGCCAGTGCGCCTGTAGATGATCGTGAGGCCGTTACCGATCGCTTTGTAATGCCGCTTGCCGCGAGGTAGCTCGGCGGGGCCGCCGAAGTGGCGTTGAACGGCACCGCGCCTCGCGCGATTCATCGAGAGCGTCGAGAAGGCGACCGGCGCGATGGGCCGGCCCGAGCTGCGGGAAGAGCGAGAGGAAGAGGCCCTTGAGCCGGCCGCGCCGGGACCCGAAGCTGCGCCCGCCGCGCCGCGCGCAGGCGCGACGGGCGATTCATGGGCGGCGGTGCTCGACGCGGGGCGCAATGGCTTTCGCGGCTCGCCGCGGCTGCGGCGCTTCCCGCCGAAGGCGAGGCCGCTCCGTCGGAACAGTACCAAGGTCTCGAAATCGACCCCAGAACCGGCCGCCGCTATCTGCGCCTCCCGGTACCTGATCCGCGCGCCCTCGCCAAGCTTGCCGACGCCCTTAGCGCTTTGCTTGCATCCGCGAACGAGAGGACTACGCCGGCGGCGTGACCCGGTTTCGGCCGAGGTTCGGCCGCAGGGCGGCGCCGGCTGCCAGAACGCGAAGTGCGTGTACAACCTCCAGCATGTCTATTCGGGGCCTACCGCGCCAATACCATTTCAGCCGCTTTCTTGCGGAGGTAGATCTTGGTGATTTCAGCCGCTATGGAAGCGAGGCACATGAAGGGAATCATGAATAGCCAGTCGCCGGCGCTCAGCGGAACGGTACTAAAGAAAGGATTCAGGAATGGCACATAAACAGAAATCAATACAATCAACAAAGAACTTCCATTCGCCCAGAGCATCCAGACGTTCGAGAACAGTCCGGTGGAAAACATGCTGTAGTGTTCGGAGCGGGCCGTGAACGCTCGCAACAGCTCGGACACGCAGAGCGTCACAAATGCGATGGTTTGGGCATGGGCTAGATCGTCCGGGTAGGCCTTAAGGGCCAGGAAATAGGCCCACAGCACGGCGGCCGTCATTACGACCGCCTGTACCGCGGTACCGATCTGCATCTCCCAGTTGATGATCGGCTCTCTTGTCGGGCGGGGGGGCAAGTTCATGATGTCCGGATCGCCCTTTTCCATGCCGAGAGCCAGTGCCGGTGCGCCGTCAGTGACCAGGTTGAGCATCAGCAGCTGAACGGGCCGCAAAGGCAACGGCCAACCGAAGAGCATCGCCAGGAAGATGATTAGGATCTCGCCGATGTTGCAGGAGATGAGGTAATAGACGAACTTCCGGATGTTCGAATAGATTATCCGGCCCTCCTCGATGGCCGAAACGATGCTGGCATAGTTGTCGTCCGTGAGCACCATATCGGCTGTTTCTTTGGAAACGTCCGTTCCGGTAATTCCCATTGATATGCCGATGCTGGCCCGCTTAAGCGCCGGCGCGTCGTTCACCCCATCGCCAGTCATGGCGACCACGTGGCCTCTCGCCTTAAAGGCATCGACGATCTTGGTTTTGTGCGCCGGGGAAACTCGGCAGCACACGCTCACCTGATCGATAATTTTCGCGAGTTCTTCATCGCTCATCTTGTCGAGCTCGGCTCCGGTCAGGACTTTTCCGCCAGGAACGACGATGCCGATCTCCCTCGCGATGGCTTCCGCTGTGTCTTTGTAATCTCCGGTAACCATGACGGTCTTCAGGCCTGCCTTTCGGGCTGTCATGACGGCTTCCTTCACCTCTGGCCGGGCCGGGTCGATCATTCCCAAAAGTCCAACGAAAGTAAGGTTCTTCTCGACCACATCGGGATTCATCCCGCTCGGCACGCCATCCATCGCCCGGTAAGCCACTCCTAGGACGCGAAGTGCCTGGCGGGCCATGTGTTGATTGGCGCTCAAAACCTCGTTGCGCTTCTCGGGCGTGAGCGAAATGGGTTTTCCGTTTTCGATGATGCTGCCGCAGAGATCCAGAATGACATCGGGCGCTCCCTTGACGAAAGCTAAGGTGCCCGGGCAATCGAAGCGGAATGCAGGGGTGCCCTTGAGCTGGTGAATCGTCGTCATCCGTTTCCGATCGGAATCGAACGGGATCTCGGCGACGCGGGGTAATATCTTTTCCAGCTCTTTGCGCCACACGCCGGACTTCGCGGCGACGACCACTAATGCTCCCTCTGTCGGGTCGCCGACAATCCTCCAAGTCTTTTCGCCTTTTTCTTCACCGCTTTGCTCCAGTATTGCATCGTTGCACAGTGTGCCGCCGTGAAGTAAAAGCGAAATATCGGGAATGCTATTCGGATCTAATGGTTGTCCTTCAGCCGAAAATATTCCTGTTGGGCTGAAACCTTCGCCGGTGACTTTGAACCTCTTGCCGCAGACCCATCCTTGAACGACCGTCATCTCGTGCTGGGTCAGAGTGCCCGTCTTGTCGGAACAGATGACCGTGGTACAGCCGAGGGTCTCGACGGAAGCCAGCTTGCGGATCAGGGCATGGCGCCTGATCATTTGCCGCATGCCTAGGGCCAGGCAAACCGTAACGACGGCAGGCAATCCTTCGGGAACCGCGGCGATAGCTAAGCTCACAGCCGTCATGAACAGCTCGACGATGGTTTTGTTCTCCGCCTTGAGGTAGGCGAGCACACCTTCATTGAAGATAGTCTTGAAGTTCGTGTCGATGAAGACTCCGTAGGCAAAAATTACCCCGCATATCGCGAGGCAGATGATGCCGAGCGCTTTCGCCAGCTGGTCGAGTCTTGCTTGCAGAGGTGTCTCTTCTTCTTCGTAGGATTGGATCATCTCTGCGATGAGGCCAATCTGAGTGTGCATGCCGGTAGCGGTGACGAGCCCCTTGCCGCGCCCATAGGTCGCCATGGTTGACATGAAGGCGGTATTTTTTCTGTCGCCGAGCGGAATCTCCTTGTCCAGGACCACCTCTGCCACTTTCTCCACCGGCACGGATTCACCGGTGAGGGAGGCTTCTGCGACTTTGAGATTGACGCTCTCGACCAAGCGCATGTCGGCCGGAATGTTGTTCCCGGCCTCGACGAGAACGACATCTCCGGGAACCAGTTCCCGCGATGCGATGGTTATTTGATGTCCGTCTCGCAGGACCTGCGCGTTTGGCGCCGACATCTTCTTCAGAGCAGCCAGGGCCGCATCCGCCTTCGACTCCTGGATGACGCCGACGATGGCATTCAAAGCAACGATGACAATGATGGCACTGGCGTCGACGTACTCCCCCAGCAGGAGCGAGACAATTGCCGCTATGATCAGCAGTATGACGAGAAAGTTGTTGAACTGGTCCAAGACCATCGAGAGAAACCCTGGCCGCGGCTTCTCTCGCAGCTCGTTCGGCCCGTGCTCTTGCAGTCGTTGCCTGGCCTGTTCTTTGGTCAGCCCGTTTTCAAGATGCGATTCCAGTTCGCGGGTCAGATGCCCGATGCCTTTGCAATGACTATCGTGAACCCTCATACGAGCCCCTTGTATTGAATGCAACACGCTTATTCGTCGTTCCGCTTAGCTGCTACTTTCCACTCCCACGGTAGCCCGACCGCGTCAAGCGTGCGGCTCTGTGGGGACGCCATACAGATCAAGCTTTTATTAAACGAGGGCCTGCATCGCCGCCGTGTCGCTTCGGTGTCAGAGATGCTCCTCGGTGCGCAGGGAAAGTTCCACCATCCGCTCCAGCAATTGGTCGGCGGGCAAGCCGACGAAATTGCGCAACACCAGCTCCTTGGCGTAGAGACGTACTAGGTAGCGCAGTTTCAGCGACTTGTTGCGCGAAGCGTAAACAAAGTCGCGATGCCCGCTATTGACTACGATGATGTTTCGCGCGGCATCGAGTTTTGAACGCCATAATTCGCCCGGTGCACGCTCGAAGGTGTAGCCAGGCAGACCTTGAGACGACACGGCGGTCGCGCCGATCTGAGCGAGCAGTTCGTGAGTCACGGTGATCAGGGCCTCGGCTTCGCGGACGACATCGCGCTGACTGACGGTGACCTTCAGTCGCGTGAGTCCAGGCTCGTGCCCTGCAAGGAACATGACCGCTTGATTATGTGGTCCCTCCAATGCGCCGACGCCCTCCATGATTTGCCAGCGAAATTCGATGTCCTGCTCCACTTGGCGTCTGGATTGGTCGCGCGGTATTGCACGAAACTCCTTCTTGTCGCCGATACGCACGACGCTCGAGGCGGGAGATACGGTCACACTGAACAACGGGCCAGGGAACTCGAAAAACTGTCGCTGCCGTTGCTCAGCCGATTCCACCGCCCCCTCAAACGCGTCCTCAGTCAGGGCGGACGCCGTCGCAGCGGCCCGGTCCACCGAATCGCCAGGAATCGAGCGCAATGCTCGCGCCCGAATGTCGAACCAGTCGTACTCCTCGGCGGGCAACGCGAGCAGTGCTTCCCGGAACGCTCGCTGGATCGCGCGCAGCAGCTCGAGGCTAGCCTGCTCTTCCTCAGCGCGGCGCTGCTCGTCGATGACCTCGATCAGCTTGCGCTCGAGCGGCTGCAGCCCCACACACAGCGCCGCGTAGGCGGAGTCGTGTACCACGCCGCTGCGCGTTCCGGGCGTTAGGTTTACGAACGGCGCATCGATATGGCCCTGCAAGTAGCGCGTTGACCAAGGCGGATGCGCGAAGTCGTCAAGCAGTACCAGATCCTCGATCACTCGTGTGCCATGTCGGAACAGCGCGACGCGGTTCGAATCGGACGGCTCGTTCAGGTAGATCTCGGCGTACAGATCACCGAGATCGGTACGAACGGCCGGCAGTCGATGCAGTAATCTGCCCGCGTACTGGCGCGGTTCGACTACGTATTGCTTGCGTGCGAGTTTGTCGACGACGTTGATCCGTATGGCGGACTGACGGATACGATCGCGTAGCTCCGCGGCAAGGTACCACTGAATTTTCTCCCCTGAAAGCGTGCGAATGCCGTCAAGCAAGGGCGCGATCCGCACCTCCGTACCTGCGTCGGCGAAGAGCGCACGCCTCGGCATCATCTCGTATCCCGGATCCCCTTTGCGCATGACCATTTGGTAAGGGCGTTGATCGGCTCCCGTCGAGGTCATCGTAAGCTCATCGCCCAGCGTCCAGAAACTTAGCAACCCGATGCCGAATTCGCCTTGCAATCCGCTTGCCCCGTCGGCCTTGAGACTACGCTTGATCGAATCGCAGATATGGGTCGCGACGTAACGAAAATCCGGCCGCCCGTCAGCGTCGCGCGGCACGCCCTCGCCGTCATCTCGGATTGCGAAAAAATGGCGGCCGTGTTCGCGACCGCGGGTAATGGTAACCGTGCGGGCTTTCGCGTCGATGCTGTTCTCGACCAGCTCCGCAATCGCCTTGAGCGGATTGCTCTGAGATAGCGCGATGATGGTTATGGCGTTCCAGTCATCGCCGATTCTGAGCCGCCCACGCGCCAAAGCCTGATCCCGCACCTTCGCTTTCCGATCTGCACTTGCCATATCGAGGGTTCCTTCACAGCTCAGCGACGAAACGCTCCCATGGCAGCGCGCGCACTCCTGGTGCCACCGTCTGTGTCGAGGCTCCCGCCTTGGGAGCTTGATGGACGAGGAGCATCTCCATCGTTGTTCTGCTGCCGCGCTTCCTTTTCATCGCCGCTCCCAGCTGCCGTTGCGAAACTGCCATCTGCGGGGTAACGGTCCGGCTCGCTTTGCACTCTATCAAGACTATAGCTCCACCGCGGCGTCTTCGTTGTAGTGGTCCAATATGACTGCCTCCAAGGGACAGCCGGGCTGCGCCGCCTTTCCCCGTTCGATAATAGCCATCACCGTTCAATACCATGCACTCGCAGTTTCAGGTACTGCTTTACTCTTGGGCCCGCACCCGATCAAGCTCCCATTTCGATTTTTGCGCCGCTGCTCATTGCTGTCGCTATACTGGGCGCCGCCACGATCTCGCGGCTGGCCATGCCGCTCTCCTTCGAGGCGCAGAGAAAAGATGACGCACTCGATGAAAAAGACCTTTGCCCTCGCCTGTTTCGCCGTTTTCATTCCATTCGCGTTTGCCTACGCAGATCAAGGTGGTTTCACCAACTCGGGCGGCTCGTTGTCGGGAGGGAGCAGCGTAGCGAACCCGCCGGGCACGTTGACGATTGGCGGGGGAACCCTGACGTTCCTGTCCACCGACGGGATGACGGCGATCGACGCCAGCTTTTCGAGCAGCTCGACTGTGGAAAGTTGCTCGGGCGGCGGCAGAGGCGGTCATGTGACCTGCGCCTTCACCTTCAAGGGCACCTTCAGCGGCACGTTGACGGTGAATGGAGCGACGCAGGCGATCAACGGCTCCACCTCACAGGTCTATAGAACAAACGGGGTCGTTGTCACGGGAACGACCGGCTACAATTCCGCGTACACGCCGTTCTACTTCTCGAACAGCGGCCAGATACTCCGCTCCGACGACCTGAACGGTAGCAACCTGATCTCGTACGGAACACAGGGCAGCGATGTCGGGCAGTTTTACGGCGCCTACGG
>Ga0209154_1001471_pt1 | contig 13820 bp, 10 predicted proteins | sample GraSoiAngelo_121_FD_185878 | JGI IMG/M metagenome (GOLD analysis project Ga0209154, IMG submission 185878) | Grasslands soil microbial communities from the Angelo Coastal Reserve, California, USA - 14_0919_12_20cm (SPAdes) (version 2) | ecosystem: Environmental > Terrestrial > Soil > Grasslands ... | reverse complement strand
GAACCGGGTCGCAGATCACCCAAGGCGAGGAACTCTTCCAGGAGCTTGGATCTTTGGGTCTCCAACGTGGCGAGGTCATCAGACATAAGGGTCTCCTTTTGTGTAGCGGATCTATTCTGTACGTATATATCCGTTCAGAATCATGGCACAAAAAAAGGAAACCCGCTAGATGCCCCTTCCATGTCGCCCGCCCCCTCTGTTCGATCTTCTTGACACCAAAGGGGCTGCGGGTGTAAAGCTTCTCCCGCAAATCGCGTGGGACCGGAAACTTCTGTCGCCTGCCAGTCGGAGGTAACCGAGGGGTGAGTCTCGGGTTCCGAGGGGTCCGCGGTGAGGACTGCGCCAAGGCAAGTCGCGTTCTGTTTGTTGTGCTGCGTGCTCGGGTTCGAGAGCATTCCGAACAGCCTTGCTGCGCAGAGAGTAAACCAGTCCGAAATCGAAATCACTTCAAAACAGGCGCAAGAGGCTATGGCCGCGAAGGATTGGGCCGTGGCCGTCAAGGCCCTGGAAAAGCTCGCCGGCCTGACCCCCGGTGTCTTCGAAGTTCAGGCAAACTTGGGACTAGCTTACTACTCGGACAATCGAATTTTGGAAGCCAGTAAGGCCTTTGAACGGGCACTGAAGCTGAATCCGAAGATGACTCAGGCCGAGATGATGTTGGGCCTGTGTTATGCCGAGTTGGGACGCAACCAGCAGGCGGTTTCCATCCTGTCCCCGGCGTTCCGCCACCCGCCCGACAAGCAGATGGGACGCCTCCTCGGCTTGGACCTTCAGCGCGCCTATGAAGGCCTCAACCAGCACGATAAGGCCGTGGCAGTTGCCGACGAGCTGCTGCAGCGCTATCCCAATGATCCGGAAATTCTGTTTCACTCCTCTCGCCTGTACGCGGACCGGGCCTACGAGCTGATGACGCAGCTGATGCAGGTCGCTTCCGGCTCAGTGTGGCTCCGCTATGCGACAGCGGAGGTTCATGCAAGCCTGCAGCGCTATGATCTGGCCATCGTGGAGTATAGGAATGTTCTGGCCATGGAACCCAGAATGCCGGGAATTCACTTGCGGTTGGGGCGGGCAATTCTGCAGGGTTCCAAGGAAATGAATGCGGTTGACGAAGCCTTGCATGAATTTGAATTGGAACTCAACTTATCGCCGGATAACTCCGATGCCGAATATGAAATCGGCGAGATCTATCGACAACGAGGCGAGTTCGAGCCCGCGCTGGCACACTTCTCGAAAGCGGTTCAACATCATCCCGATTTCACTCAGGCTCGCATCGGTTTAGCCAGCACCTTAATCAGTCAAGGAAGATCGCGGGAAGCGCTCGGCCATTTGTTGGCAGCGGTTCGGATCGAGCCTCGAAACGACGTTGCGCATTTTCGGCTGGCCGCAGTCTACAAGGCGCTGGGCGACACGGCCAATCAGCAAAAGGAGATGGCAGTCTTTCAGAAGCTCCATTCTGCTGCAACTAGCAATGTGCTGCCGTTATCGGGTCCGTCCGTCACCCAGCAGATGATCGAGACAGAGAATCACAGGCCACCCTAGGTTGCAGAGAAAACGAGAATCCAAAAGCCACGCGGGTCGCTTGGTTGCGACAGACCGTTCCAGAGCGGCAGCTGGCAGTCGATCGGGCATTACAGGTGAAACGCAAGGTTGGGGGAGGTTTTCATCATGCATTTCCCGAAAGTGCTTATTCCAGTAGTGGCTTGGATATTCCTGGTATTGGCCTTCTCTGCTGCCACGGTCGGCCAAGCGGTGTTTGGCAACATCACGGGCACGGTGACAGATCCCACCGGGGCGGCAGTGCCCAACGCAGAAATTGCGATAACCGACCTCGACCGCGGTATCGCTTATACGACCAAGACCTCCTCGGTCGGAAACTTTACGCAAACCCACTTGCTGGCTGGACGCTATCAGGTGAAGGTCACAGCCCCCGCCTTCTCGGAATATTCCACGATCGCAGACGTGCAGGTAGATGCGACCACGCGGGCCGACGCTCAGCTCCGGGTCGGCAAAGCGGAGACTTCTGTTACCGTAAGTACCGAGGGCCCGATCCTGAAAACCGACCGAGCAGACGTCAGCAATACCCTGACGGCGAACGAAGTGGAGCGACTGCCGATCCTCAACCGCAATGTGACTACGCTGGTCCTAGCGCTGCCCGGGTCGCAGCTGAACGGATTCCAACATGCCTCCAGCGAGAATCCTCAAGGCGGACTGCAGATTAATGTCAACGGGCAGTATTTCTACTCCAATGGATTCGAACTGGACGGAACGGAGAATCACAGCAACATTTTGGGTATCGCCGTGGTCAATCCCAACCCCGACGCGCTACAGGAATTCAAAGTAACCACCAGCAACTACGATGCCGAGTTCGGAAACGTGTCAGGCGCGTTACTTCAAGGAACGACCAAGTCGGGAACCAATCAGATTCACGGTTCACTTTTTGAGTATGTTCGTAACGACAAATTCAATGCCGCAGATCCCTTCACTCAACTTAAGCCTCCTTTGCGGTGGAATCAATTTGGGGGCTCGCTGGGCGGCCCACTGCGGAAGAACAAGCTCTTTGGATTCTTCGATTATCAGGGAACACGGCGCAGGACAGGAGCAGCCTTAATTGAAACGGTCCCCACAGCCGCGGAGCGCACGGGCGACCTGAGTGCGCTACTGGGTGATTACATCTGCGCAAACGGAAGCACGTCACCTAGCCCCTGCGCTAACCCGGTCACCGTATCTACCACCGAAGGTGCTATGGTTCCGGCCCGGGCAGGGATGGTCTTTGATCCGACCGGTAGTGCCGACGGGAGCGGGCGCAAAGCGATCTCCTCGGGCGGCCAGGTCAATGTGTTACCCGCCCCGAATGCCTCCATGATCAAATTGCTCGGTTTTTTGCCGGCGCCGAATTTTGGTGCTCCCGGTGATGTTGCTAACAACTTCGCGGCCGCTTTTTCCGAGTCGTTCGATAGCGATCAGTACGACGGCCGCATTGATTACACTTTTTCTGAGGCACATCACTTTTTCGGCCGTTACAGCATCGCCGACTTTACCAAGGAGTCTCCCGGTGCGTATGGGGAAGTGGCGGGAGGGCCGTCGGCCTTCCACTTCGCTGGCCGCTCGCTGACCCGCAACCAGAGCCTCGCGCTGGGTTGGACCTATTCATTGAATCCGACATTAATTACCGACGTCCGATTTGGCACGTATAGGTATCGGGTTCGAGTGCGGCCAGGAGGCTTCGGATTGAATCCTGCGAGCGATGCCGGACTGATTGGGCTGAATCGTGGCACTAGCGACACCAGCAGCATGCCAGCCTTTTACGTCACTGGCGATGGCGGATTCAACTTCGGATACGGGCTCAACGTCAACCAGTGCAACTGTCCCCTCAGCGAAACCGAGAACCACTTCCAATGGGTTAACAATTGGACCAAACAAACCGGCAATCACACCATCAAGTGGGGGGTCGATATACGCCGCGCGCAAACCACCCGCATCGATAGCGGTAACCACCGCTCAGGCGAATTGACCTTTGCCGACAGTGTGACGGGTAGCAAGGACGTCGACGACATCGCCGGGGGCAGCGCAACGACAGGTCTTGGCCTTGCGACCTATTTGCTCGGCCTCCCCAGCTTCATCGCACGCAATTTCACCACTCCTGGTTTTTATCCCAGCATCCGGCAGACACGGCTCTATTTCTTCGGACAAGATTCCTGGCATGCCACCTCCAAGCTGAGTATTGACTATGGGCTTCGCTATGAAAACTATCTGCCACAGACCGGCGCGAAACCCGGCAGTGGAGGAGGCTTTGATCCCACCACCGGCGAGGTGCTCGTAGCCGGCGTCGGATCCGTGCCTGCAAATTTCGGAGTCAAGCCGTACAATGCCGGGTTTGCGCCCCGCATTGGACTGGCCTACCGGCTCCGGCTGGGCACCGTCCTTCGCGCCGGATATGGCCGCAGCTTCAATGCGGCGGGCGTGGGCGCCGTTTTCGGCCAGAATCCAGAACTTGACCCGCCAGTGCAGTTCCCCCAGTTCCTGAGTGCGCCCAACATTTATTCACCCGCCGTCCCCACTTTCCTCACGACTGGCCCGCCGCTGCCTCCGCCGTTCCCGATCGGCTCAAACGGACGCTTTCCGCTTCCCGACGGCGTGGGACTTTATTTCTATTTTTATCCGCTGGACAGCTACCGCATCCCGCTGGCGGATTTCTGGAACTTGTCGGTACAACATGAAATTCGCTCTGACCTGACCGCTGAAATCGCCTACGTAGGCAACGTCGGCCGGCACCTCTTTGCTAATCGCAATACCAACCAGGCAGTTCCCGGCCCGGGCGATCTTGGCCCGCGTCGCCCGTTCAACAAATTCGGTCTATCGCAAGGTGTGTACGACGTCTGCAATTGCGACAACTCAAGCTACCACTCACTGCAGACAAAACTTCAGAAGCGGACCTCCTACGGGTTGGATTTCCTGCTGACTTACACCTGGTCGAAAGCCATGACCAACTCCGAAGGCGGGTACAACTTCTCGGACAACTACAACATCCGCGGCGACCACGGCCCCGCCAGTTGGGATCATACCCATGCCTTGACGCTGCTTCATACTTGGGATCTTCCTTTCGGCAAGGGGCGCCGTTGGGCGGCCAAGACCGGCAAGGCAACGGAGGCGTTGGTCGGCGGTTGGCGTTTCAGTGGCGTCACGACTCTGCTGTCGGGCGCTGCCTTCACGCCCTTCGTATCCAACGCGCCACTGCTGAACACGGATTTCAACAGCGTTCGGCCGGACATCATAGGGAATCCCCATGTCCCGAATCCCAACCGTGACTTGTGGTTTAGTCCCGCCGCTTACACCTCCCCACAGCAGCCTTTCCGCAACGGTACGGCTTCCAAGGGCTCGCTGCGTGGGCCACCGCAGTACCTGTTTAACCTTTCCCTGTCCAAGAATTTCGTCATCCGGGAGGGAAAGACCCTGGAATTCCGGTGGGAAAATTTCAACGCCTTCAACCACACGAACCTTGGACTTCCGAATCCGACTGTGGACGTGTCCGATGCAGGACGAATTACCAATGCTGCGACCGACATGCGGCAGATGCAGTGGGGCCTGCACTTCCGATTCTAGCCATGTACACCCGAGGCGGTTTCGGCCGTGCTTGCTACTGGCCCGCGAGCCCGACGTCTCTTGGATTTCGGGGATTGCATGACTCTTCTCCCTGTGCTGATTGCCGCGCTTACGGCAAGCGTTACCCCTTGCGCGCAACCGCCCGGCGGCCGGCCCCATTACGTCATCCCGGGTGCACTTAGCGACGTGCCCTTCTATGGCCAACTCACCCTCGATGCTTATGCGCCCGCAGGTGAGCCGCGCCCAGCGGCCATCATCATTCACGGCAGTCAAGGCACCAAGAGCACCCACGTGACGCAGCTCTTCGAAGTGCTCGACCGCGCCGGCTTCGCATGGTTTTCCGTCGACTACCGCTCTACTGACGACGTAGCCGAAGCGATCCGTTATGTCCGTTGCCCCGGTCGGTTCAACATCACGGCTGAAACGGTTTTGATCGGCGAGGATAGGGGCGCAGCAGTCGCGCTATCCCTGGCCGCGCGCGGCGGGTTCAGAGGCGTGGCGACGTTCGGCGCAAAGCCGGACGATACCGCATTTTCCCTCAGGGACGAAAATACTGGAGTGAAGGATGCGCCGACAGTGCTCATGTTTCATGGCACCGAAGATGAAGAATCGTCAGAGGCGGTGCTAGAGGCTCTCTGCAAGCAGCTACCGCACTGCGTCTTTTATCCGGTGGCAGGCGCCATTCACAATTTTGAGAACTGGCATCCCGCCCAATGGAGCTGGAAAGAGGATCTTACCGCCTGGCTGAGGGGCGAACGTCGCGGGCTCTGGAAGGACATTGTCTATGACCGTCCCGACGGCCGCGAGTTGCTCATGGATGCCTATATCCCTGAGGGTCGCGGGCCGTTTCCCGCGGTGATCATCGTTCACGGTGGCGGCTGGGAAGCGGGCAGCAAGGTGACCTACGTCCCTCCTTTATTCGAGCCACTAGCCGAAGCCGGATTCGCGTGGTTTTCCATTGATTACCGTCTCACGCCCTACGTACGCATTCCCCAGCAATTAGAAGACGTTCGCGCCGCCATCCGTTATGCTCGCGCGCATGCTGATCGCTTTCATATCGACCGAAACCGCATTGCCCTGCTGGGTGAATCCGCCAGCGGCCAACTGGTGGCGCAAGTCGCTTCTGAACCGTGCACCGGCTGCGAGGTGCAGGCAGTGGTTTCGTTCTACGGTGCGTATGACTTCACGAAGTGGTCCGAAGGTTCGAAATGGGAAAGAGCGGCCTTAAGACGCCTCTTTGGTGACGCAAGGAGCGAGGACCTGCAGCGCTATTCGCCTCAATTTAACGCGCGAGCCGGCCAACCCCCGATGCTCCTCATCCAAGGGACCCAAGATGAACTCTATCGAAGCACGATGGAGTATGCCCGAAAACTCAAAGAAGTCGGTGCCCCGTTTAAACTGATCCTGCTGGAAGGCGCGCCCCACGGGATGGAGAATTGGGAAGGCCACGCAGAGTGGGCATTCTACAAGCAGCAGTTTGTGGAATGGCTGCGGGCGACCTTGCGAGTGCAGAAATAATTGCGGCGCGAGTGCGCTTAATCTTGAGAGTCCACTCATGAAAGCTAAGAGTTCTCGCCGGATTTTTTTAAAAAACTCCGTGATCGCCGGCGCGACCTACATGGTCGGCCCACCTGCATTTGCAAGCTCGCTTCGCGGTTCGGTCATTGTCATCGGCGCCGGCGCGTTCGGTGGCTGGTCGGCTCTCGATCTTCTGCAAAGAGGCCGCAAGGTCACGCTGCTTGACGCTTGGGGTCCGGGAAATTCGCGTGCCAGCTCAGGCGGCGAGACTCGAGTTATTCGCGCCACGTACGGAGCTCAGGGAATCTATACCACGATGGTGGCCCGAGCCTTGCGCCTGTGGCAGGAGAACGAACAGCGATGGAATGTGCAACTTTTCTTCCGAACTGGCGTGCTCTGGATGGCGGGCACAGATGATTCCTACGAACGTGCAGCCCTGCCCCTGATGAAAGAGGCCGGCATTCGCTTCGAGAAACTTTCTACAGCAGATTGCGCCAAGCGCTGGCCACAAGTTAATTTCGAAGATATCTCCTGGAGCATCTACGAGCCCGATTCCGGTTATCTAGCCGCACGCCGCAGCTGCGAGGCCGTTTTGAATGCATTCCTCAAACAGGGCGGCGAATACCGGCAGGCGCAGGCCGCTCCCGGCCCGATCAAGGCCAACCGCATGCAAGGAATCAGTCTTACGTCCGGTGAGATCCTGAACGCTGACTCTTATGTTTTCGCCTGTGGTCCATGGCTCGGGAAAATCTTCCCCGTTTTAGCTCCGATTATCACGCCCACTCGTCAGGAGGTTTTATTCTTCGGCTCTGCCGCAGGCGATCTGCGGTTCACCGAAGCCCAGCTGCCGGTCTGGATTGATGGCAGGCGCCGATTTTACGGTATTCCTGGAAATCAATGGCGCGGATTCAAGATAGCCGACGATGCGCGCGGACCGGCGATTGATCCCACCACCATGGAGCGACGGATTTCTGACGAGGCTCTGACAGAGGCACGCACCTATCTTCACCTGCGCTTCCCAGGATTGGCCGCCGCTCCGCTACTGGAAAGTCGCGTGTGTCAGTACGAGAACTCCCCGGACCTGAATTTCGTCTTGGATCACCACCCCGAGGCAGAAAATGTCTGGATCGCGGGCGGAGGTTCCGGCCACGGCTTCAAGCACGGTCCAGTGGTAGGCGAGATGGTCGCGAATGCCGTCTTGGGCCTGAAGGCGCCGCCTAGGGAAATGAGTCTAGACCGGTTGCTCAAGAGAAATTCGAGTTGATGGTCCTGAATCCCGGCCGGGACAGGTAACCTGACAACACAATGAAGTAGAGAATGCACAAAGATCTAGGTGAAACATTGAAAGATGGAACTTTGCAGGGAAACGCAGGGCAGACGAATTCCGAACTGCTCCGCTGTGGGCTTCTGAACCCTCACTCCTCTGCTCGCCGATAGCCTGCGTGGTCCCTTGTGATTGCCTTGGTTACGAGACTTCTGGATGTGGCTCACCCCCGGGTAAATGTCGCAGGGCTTCGGTCTCAGCAGAAGTGCGGGCTAGGCTGTGGGTAAATCACTGAAAAAAATGCTGAGTGCCGAAGGAATCGAACCCGCAACGAAACGTAGTTTCAATGACATGCAGGGCCACGGATGACACAAAAGGCCATGGAAGTTCATGCTCGGCCAACTAACAGAGCGCAAATGGAGCGCCACGATTGCGGGCCGAATCCAAAGCCGAAACCACCCATCCCAATTTGCCGGCCGAACCTCTGCGAAAAAGTTTTGGACCTCCTGTGACAGAGTCGCTGGTTCGCAAAGCGCCACTTTTTCGTCCGACTCGGACGTCATGTTGGTGGGCGATGCCCGCAGGCCGAAATGCGAACTCGGCAGCATCAGAAATATCAGGGCAAAGGCAAGACCTAAAACATTCATGTGGAACTCCCTCAAATCATTTGTCACAACACTTGTTGTGCGGGAGGTCGCCGTGTCCGCCATGCTTACCACGCGGAATTTGTAAGTGGATGTGTTTCCCGGTTGACTCTTTCGATGGATGCTTTGCCTCATCCAACCCAAAACCAGCGCCACAATTTGCCGCTACACACAAGATTTTATCGGCATTACCTGGATCACCCCCGATATCAACCGCGAGACCTCTCCTGTGGGGAGTGCCGGGTGGATGTTCCGGAATATCCTCGGAAGTTGAAGTGACCAGGAGATGAAGTCGCCTTCGACGGTCGTTGACTTTCCCTTAAGTTCCTCTTTGTTCATGTGCACCTCCGCACGACAAATGTCGCTCCTGCTTTCGAATGAACCGCCTGCGGCCCCTATTTCAATCCATCTCGGCAGCGCCGCTGGCTGTGGATGTGGACTTGTGAAGCGTCGAGCAGATCGCTGAACGTTCCGCCGAAGTAGCTGCTGCTCCAATAGGCCTTCTTTGCGATTTCGGAGGCGACTTGGTTGGCAACATTAGGATCATCAGCAAAGACCACGATGCGCGCGCCTTTATCGAGTAGCGGCAGGCGCCCGTCCGTATTGGCCACATCAGCTTCGCCGGGTTGGATGTTCACGGCACAGGCGACTGTCTCTGAGCGGGAATCCTGGGGCGAGCGAGCATCGACAAACACGGCAGTTTCATCTCGATTGAAAATGTAGGCGAACCCCTGGAGGTCGGTCTGGACGGTGTTGCCCAGCGCGCGCCACACAGGCATTCCAAGCTGATACCGCAGAATTTGCTGGTAGTGGTAGGGTGCCGCGATCAGCGCCTTTGCTACACGCTTGCTCTTTCCACAAAAAGGCCCATTGCAGGTCAAAACAAGCGGCGCGCTCGTGTCCGGAAACCGCGCTGCGATCCGCTCTACTTCACGCTGAACGTTGGTCGGGTCCGCAGTTGAGTCGGGCGGGATGTTGATCGCGCCCGGGATATGCGAAATTGCGTACTCCTGCGGGAAACGCACGTCGAGCACGGGGATGGTTCCCGCCGCCAGGATTTGCTGCAGCGTGGCGGTAGAAATTTCCGTTCCGGGCTGGTTCTGCTCGAGCAACGTGGTCTGAAAGATGTTCGGGATTGCCGGACACTGCGCCTGCCCCGGCAGCAGCGCAGCGGTCAGCAGCACTGCGATGACAAGGAGCGCTCCTGGCCTCGCGAACTTCGTGATTGGGTTACGCATGATCTGTACCTCCGGCCGGCAATTTCGCCCGAAAATAGTCGTGATCACAATGTTTGCGGCATGATTTGCGCGTGATTGCGCAGTGATGATGTAAATAGCTGCCAGCAGGGAATTTCTAGGCTAGAATCAGGGCCGCAGCAACAGGCCTTCAGCCATGTCTCAAGGGCTTCAGCTTCCAAGGCTCGTCAAGTTTGAAGAATACGAACTTGATTTTGTCCGAGAAGAGCTGCGCAAGCATGGCTTTGTCGTCAAGCTCCAGCCTCAGCCGTTCAAGATATTGGCGTACTTGGCCAGCCGGCCGGGCGAACTGGTCACGCGACAGGAGATACGCGATCACGTCTGGCCGGGCGACACATTCGTCGATTTCGATCTGGCGATCAACCAATCCATCAAGCAGATTCGCGCTGCGCTGAACGATGACCCGGAGACGCCCCGAATTATCGCCACAGTTCCGAGGCGTGGATATAGGTTCGTCAGCACGGCGGTCGTCGTGGCGCCAAATAGGGACCCGCAGCAGGTCGCAGATGCACGTCCGGCCAATCAGCAACCAGAGTCGCCAGCGCGAACCATACGCGCGCGCCGGCGTTTGGCTTCGCCGCTGATCGCGCTCGCCTGTGCGGGAATGCTGGCTCTGCTGGTATTTCTACTTCGCCGAAATGCACCAATCATCACCCAGCCGCATTCCCTGACCGTGTTGCCGCTGGCCTCGCGGGGAAGTGAAGCCGATCAGCAACTCGGCCTCGCGCTCGCCGATGCCATCATCACTAAACTCGGGCACACCGGGCAGGTGCAAGTGCGTTCTACCGCTGCTGTGCGGAATTACGTTAGCCCTGAGCGTGACGTTCTGCAAATTGCCCGCAACCTCAATACCGAAGCTGTGCTCGACGGCCATCTAGATCGACAAGGGAATCAAGTTCGAGTCAGGCTGCAACTTATTTCTGCGCGTGACGGCACCACGCTATGGAGCACAGAGATTGAGCAGGCAGCCCGCCCGATGTTTGAGCTCGAAGAGCAGTTGGCCAGTCAGATAACCGAAGGCCTACATCTGCACCTCACGGCTGTGGAACAGGCGGCGCTGATGCGTCGCTACACCGGTAATCCCGAGGCGTATGCGGCCTATCTCGCCGGACGCGCAGAACTGTTGCGCTACACACGCGAGGGCACGTTGGCGGCAGTCGATCACTTCCAGCAGGCGCTGCGACTAGACCCTGACTACACGCTGGCGCGGATCGGCCTTGCCACCGCTGCTGCCGAGATGTATCTCCGTTTTGCCAGTGAGTCTGAACTTCGTTACTGGTCTAGCGAGGCAGAACAGGAAAATCGCCGCGCTGTGGAACTCGAGCCGAACCTGGCTGAAACTCACCAGTCGCTTGCCGCGGTTTATCGGCAAAAAGATTTCAACTGGGATGCAGTTCTCTCGGAGAGTCGCCGCGCTCTGGAGCTGAATCCGGCGCTCAGCCAGCCGCACTACTACATCGCGGCCGCATATTATCATCGTGGTCTTCTAGAGGAAGCGACTGAGGAGGTCAAACGCGCATTCAAGCTGGCGCCTGAGTCGCGTGCCGATATGCTTCGTGCTCAGGGCGTAATTGCGCTCTACTCGGGACGGTATCAAGACTCGATTGCCGCTTTGGAACAGGTGCAGAACCTTGCCAGCAAGCCCGTTTCCGATCCACATCTGGGGATGGCTTATTTTTATGCCGGTGAGCGCAGTAAGGCGATCGCGCTTTTGCAAGGTCTGCTGCATAGCGGTTCGGCGTCAGCGGAAGCCCGAGCAAGTGCGAACCTCGCTGCTATCAGCGCAGCAACGCGGGACATTACGACAGCACGGCAGATGCTCGGCGAATTGGACAAACGCGCTTATCGCGATCACCACGTGACCTATAGCCTTGCGGCTGCCTATGCCGGTCTCGGTGAAAGTCGCGCCGCGGTGTTAAACCTGCGCCGCGCTGCCGACACCGGGCTGCCGTGCTATCCCTGGTTGCAACGCGACCCACTGCTCAACCCGGTACGCTCTGATCCTGACTTCCAGAGGGTGATGCGTGACCTGAAGGCTCAGTGGCAGCAGGCGGAGCAAGCGGCACATCAGCCATCTTTAGAACGATTCTAGTCACGCGGCGCTTACCGAGACAGAGGGAGTCTAAACGCGGCAAGCTTCCTAGGTGCCTCGTACTTCAGTTCAGTGCAAACGACCCAAATGAACCTTCATCTTCTCTTTATAAAGATCAAAGCAACGCCAAGGCTTCGTTCTTGTTGATTTCAAAGGGGAAGCGGCTGCAGACAGCAAGTTTAGGGAACCAGGTGTTTGACCACGGATAACAGGCCCTCGCGCGTCCCATCGCCGAAAACAAAGGAGTTAGTGAGCGCGGAAGGAATCGCAGCGGATGACACAAAAGGCCATGGAAGTTCATGCTCGGCCAACTAACAGAGCGCAAATGGAGCGCAAAGGCGGTGTTTTTAAAAAAAGCCGCAGCGGCACGGGAATTGGTCCATACCCTATTTCGCTTCAGTCCTCTTTCGCTTGGCAGCAATTATGATTATGACAACGATTATGGCCATCCCAATCAATAATCCCTGGGCCAAAAAGAACAGATTGCGGCATGCGGAATATCGCATGTTGTCATGCGTGATCCCATATAAACTTAGTCCGCCGTAGGCTAAAGCAATCAGTCCCAGCGCCGTCGCATGTCGCGAGTTTCGAAAACTCCTGCCCGGCCAGAGAGGCGCCACAGAAAATATCAATCCACTCACAAACGCAACCATAACCACGATATACCTGATCCCCATCGCTGTACTCGGCTTGCTCTCGATTGACCGCAAGAGGCGTTGAGCATCTGGGTAACCGTGGTCGGCGGCCTCACGGAACCACCGTATTGCGGTGGCATAATCCTGCGGTAGACCCTGACCGTAGTAATACATATAACCCAGATTGTATTCAGCATCTGCATTCCCCTGGCTTGCAGCCTTACGATACCAGCCAATAGCCTCGGAATAGTCCTGCTGAACGCCCTTTCCGTCACGGTACATAGATCCGAGATCAAACTGAGCCGCCGCGTCACCCTGCTCAGCAGCCTTGCGGTACCAGAGGGCTGCTTCGGTGTAATCCTGTGGCACTCCATGGCCATCGTAGTACATCGAACCGATAACAAACTCGGCCAAGGGGTCACTCTCCTCGGCAGCTTTGCGGCACCAGCGGGCCGCCTCAGCGTAGTCCTGCGGCACTCCTTTGCCATAGAAGTACATGGAAGCGAGGTCGAACTGACCTTTCGCATCTCCCTTTTCAGCGCGGGCGCGCGTCACACTTGCCGCGTGCACGAGCCTACGTCGCTCAACCCTCTGAACATATATGCCTACAACCAATCCTGCGGTGCATACTGCGAGGCATACTCCTATTCCAAGTTTCCAATGCCTTGTCATTTTCAACAATCCTCCGCACTCGGCAGCTTATGATGTGCGTTTGAGTCAGTCGCTTCCCGACTCGCGAGCAGATGGTTTTCTCTTCGAGTGCTTGTGCGGATTCCTGCCTTCGCTCAGGAACCCGATCGCAATCACAGAAATCCGCAGCTTGCATGGTTTCCCTGGTATCTCCACCGCAGTCTTGCATTGCAGTATCCCAAATTAAATTAAGGTTAGCTGCATCTGTGCCTGGCCCGTATGGTATCTGGTTACGCCATGCATTAGTGAAAACTTAGTGTTGTTCTTTGGTCAGTGCCACAGCAATTGTGCAAGCCGAAGTTATTTTCACTGATGCGCTGCAAGCCGTAAGCATAGGTGCGTGTCACTGCTCCGTTGACCAGTTCATCCATTACTTGCGCGTATCCAGTTGGATTGAGCGTGTCCACCAGGTACTTCGTCGTGACTCCGCCCGCCGTTTCCGATACTCGGTTCCCATCGCCGTCGTAGACAATAGTGACCGCTCCTCGGGTGAGCATACGGTTCTCGAAGTCGTAAGTGGAGGAGATTCCTGCCGAAGAAGTTGTATTACCGTTGGCGTCGAACGTATCCCCGCCGATTCGGTCGTTGGCATCATAAGAAAAAGACCCGCCTGGAATGCCG
>Ga0209154_1001467_pt1 | contig 13831 bp, 9 predicted proteins | sample GraSoiAngelo_121_FD_185878 | JGI IMG/M metagenome (GOLD analysis project Ga0209154, IMG submission 185878) | Grasslands soil microbial communities from the Angelo Coastal Reserve, California, USA - 14_0919_12_20cm (SPAdes) (version 2) | ecosystem: Environmental > Terrestrial > Soil > Grasslands ... | reverse complement strand
GAATTGCGTCATTTGCCACGGGGGAGTCCGCCAGAAAAATGGTGTTTCGTTCATATTCCGCGAGGAAGCGTTGGGTGTCGGCAAGTCCGGGCGGCGCACCATAGTGCCAGGCAACCCCACAGCTTCCGAGTTGATGGCGCGTGTGACCTCCACGGATCCCGAAACGCGTATGCCTTATCATGCTTCACCGCTGCCGCCGCAGCAGATTGCCCTACTTCGCCAATGGATCAAGGAGGGAGCCAACTGGGAGGACTATTGGGCGTTTGTACCACCCAAGGCTCAGCCCTTGCCGAAAGTTAGGCGAGCGGATTGGGCGCGCCAAGCCGTGGATCAATTTATTCTGGCGCGGTTGGAGAAAGAAGGGTTGGCACCGTCTCCTGAAGCCGACAAGGCAGCCCTGTTGCGCCGGGTGTCTTTCGACCTCACCGGACTGCCGCCTACAGCCGAGGAAGAAGCAGCGTATCTGGCGGATTCCTCCCCCAACGCTTACGAAAAACAGGTGGATCGTTTGCTGGCTTCGCCACGCTATGGCGAACGCTGGGCGTCCATGTGGCTGGACTTGGCACGATATGCGGATACAAAAGGTTACGAAAAGGACCGGGAGCGCCCGGGAGTCTGGCCCTATCGCGACTGGGTGATTGACGCCTTCAATCGCAATCTGCCTTACGATCAGTTCGTGATCAAACAGTTGGCCGGAGACTTGCTTCCCGAAGCCACCTTTGAGGACCGCATCGCTAGCTCCTTTCATCGGCAGACTCCAGGCAACGACGAGGGCGGCACCGATGATGAGGAATTCCGCATGGTCGCGGTTATGGACCGCGTCGCCACAACCTGGTCGGTGCTGAACGGGGTCACAATCAATTGCGTGCAGTGCCACTCGCATCCCTACGATCCAATTCGGCATACCGACTATTACAAGTCCTTGGCCTTCTTCAATACGCAGCGTGATGAGGACCTTGACGATGACAGCCCGAACCTGAGGGTTCCAAAAGATAGGGCCCGCTATCCAGAAGCGGCGCAAATACAAGAGGAGATCGCCAGATTGCTCCGCGCGGTCGAGACCTCAGACCGCCAAGTGGAAGACAAAGCGCAATGGAAACCACTGCCTATCCAGACTGCCGTAGCCAATGAGGCCATGGCATTGGAGCAGGTGGTTCCGGACCTACAGCAGAAGCTAACTGAACTGCAAGAAAAGAAGAAGATTTCGCCGAAGGAAAAGGCCGAGCAGCTGAAGGGTCTGCACGAAGACATCGAACGGACCAAGACAAGGCTTGCTCATGCCAAGATCACCGGCTCGGCAAAGACTTTCCGCATCCATGACGGGGAGGCTCTGGCCAATGCAAATACTCCACCGCAATCTTTCTATGAGTTGACAGCGAATGCTAACCTTCCTCTTCTGACGGCGATTCGCATTGCGGTGCCGCCTCTGAACGAAGAAAAAGCCCGTCACACGCCCGAATACGGCTTCATCGTGGACAAGGTGCAGGCTTGGTTGATTCAGTCAGGTGGCAAACAAGACAAAATTGCCTTCCGTTACTTTGTGCAGGATTCGGAAACGAACCTGGAAGCCGCCGTATCGGTCGGTAGCGATCCAAAGCAAAAGCTGAAAGAGGTGGATCCGGTCCCGAGTGCATTTGCGGCCCTGCCCAAACTTTTTCGAACTCGCTGGATTGTAGGAGTTCCCACCACGCCGTTGCAATTGGCACGAGGCAGCCGCATCAAGGTTGATCTCAAACAAATACAGCGCATTAACGACAAGCCCGCTCTCATTCAACGGGTTAGTCTCGCGGTAAGTGATGACCCATCCTGGACATCTTTGGCGAAGGCCCCCGTGCGGGCTCGGAACATCGAGCGTCTCAAAGAGCTCGAGAAGCAATTGGCGAAAATTCCCAGTGTGCCGCTTCCGGTGATGGCGGAAGAGGCGCCATATGAGCAAAGGGCCACGTTGGAATTCGAGCGAGGCAATTTTCTAACTAAGATAGGTCCAGAGTTGGAGCCGGACGTACCTGGAATTTTCCCCAAGCTTCCCGCAAGTGCTCCACGCAACCGGCTGACCCTCGCGAAGTGGTTCTTTACACCCGGACAACCGCTCACCGCGCGTGTTGCGGTCAACCGTTACTGGGAAGAGCTTTTCGGGACAGGGATCGTTGAGACGTTGGAAAACTTCGGTAGCGTTGGCGAAGAACCTAGCCACCCAGAACTTCTGGATTGGCTCGCACTACACTTCCAAAACGACCTCCATTGGGATATGAAGGCGCTGTTACGCGAGTTGGTGACCAGCGCGACGTATCGGCAGAGCGCGACGACAACGCCGGCCCAGACGGCGAGAGATCCGCGCAATCGTCTATTGGCTCATGGCCCGCAGCAAAGACTCACCGCAGAGATGGTGCGCGATCAGGCGCTGCTAGCCAGCGGCCTCCTGAGTACCGAGATGGGAGGGCCTCCGGTCATGCCGCCGCAACCGGCCGGAGTTTGGAATACGGTTTATAACGACTCCAAATGGACCGACGCGACCGGCCCCAACCGTTATCGCCGGGCGGTCTATACCTACGTCAAGCGCACCAGCGGCTATCCGAGCTTCCTGATGTTTGATGCCTCGGATCGCGATACAAGTCTCCCCAGGCGCATTCCGACAAACACCCCGTTGCAAGCACTTGTGACGTTGAACGACCCGGTGTATCAGGAAGCCGCCGAAGCACTGGCGAAACGGGTAATGGAGACGATCCCCGCAAAGACATCCAGCGCCTCTGGTGCCGGTGAAACTCTCCCTGCCCGCCTTGCCTATGAAACGCGCCTAGTCCTGTCTCGCGATCCTACGCCTGGCGAATTGACAGCCCTGCGCGCGTTCTATAGCAAAGCCCTGGGAACGCCAAGGGAACCAGCTTTGGTAAATGCAAGTACCAAGCTTGAAAAATGGCCGACGAAACGAATTTCAAGCAGAGAAGAACTGGACGCGCTCACAGCGGTGGGTAGCATCCTGTTGAATATCGATGCCGCTCTCACTAGGTGATGCTTATGTCAAATTCCAAAATCCCCGATCTGCACACTACAAATGGCCCCTGCGATGGCGAACCTGTCCGAGAAATGCATCCAGAGGAAACATTCGCGCGGCTGCAAGCGCAAACTCGACGTCACTTTCTGCGCAGCCTCACCGCGGGCGTGGGCACCATGTTCCTCGGCACATTGGCGTCGCAATACGGCAGTTCAGCAAGGGCCGCCGAACTGAACCTCGATGGGACGCGGCGGCTCGATTTCACGCGCGATCCTTCCCGCCCACTTGCAGCCTTGCCGCCGCAATTTGCCGCCCGCGCTAAACGCATCATCTATTTGCACATGGCGGGTGCACCCAGCCAACTGGAGCTGTTTGAGTACAAACCTGAATTGACCAAGCTCGATGGTCAGGACTGCCCCGCTTCATTTTTGCTTGGCAAGCGCTTTGCCTTCATCAGCGGCGTGCCCAAGTTGCTCGGCTCGCAGTATCCATTTCACCAGGCCGGAAAAAGCGGCCAATGGATATCGGATCGCTTGCCGCACTTGGAAAAACACATTGACGACCTTTGCATTATCAAGTCCATGCGTACCGATCAGTTCAACCATGCGCCGGCGCAGCTCCTGGTGCAGACCGGCAATGCACGTCTCGGCTATCCCTCGTTCGGCTCGTGGGTGATCTATGGACTGGGCACCGAAAATCAGAACCTTCCGGGTTTCATCGTGCTGCTATCAGGCGGCAAGTCGCCGGATGGTGGCAAACAACTGTGGGGCTCTGGCTTTCTGCCCAGTGTTTATCAGGGCGTGCAATGCCGTTCTCATGGAGAGCCTGTGCTCTACCTCCAAAATCCACGAGGTGTGAGCCGTTCTCTGCGCCGCAGTGAACTGGATACGATTGACAAAATCAATCAGCAAACCTATGCCGCCTTCGGCAATCCTGAAACTATCACGCGAATTTCGCAATACGAGATGGCGTTCCGCATGCAAATGGACGCCACTGACGCCATGGACATCCACAAGGAACCAGCCGCCGTACTCACAAACTACGGCTCAAAACCTGGCGAGTCCAGTTTTGCAAACAATTGCTTGGTAGCGCGCCGGTTAGCGGAGCGGGGGGTACGTTTCATTCAGCTCTATCATTGGGGTTGGGACTCACACGGGTCAAATGCAAAGGAGGCGCTGAATCTCGGTTTCGCCGACCGTTGCCGTGAAGTCGATCAGCCCATTGCTGCACTGCTGGCTGATCTCAAACAACGCGGCATGTTGGAAGATACCCTCGTGGTCTGGGGCGGTGAATTCGGACGCACGTCCATGCGGGAAAATCGCTTCGGTCAAGTCATGCAATTTGTCGGGCGCGATCACAATCCGGGCGCCTTCACCATATGGATGGCCGGCGGTGGAATTAAGCCAGGCACAACCTACGGCGAGACCGACGCCATGGGCTATGAGATCGTGAAGGATGCAGTGGAGATTCGAGATCTGCACGCAACCATGCTCTACGTGCTGGGGTTTGATTATCACAAACTCAACTACTCTTTTCAGGGGCTGGAACAGAAGCTCACCAGCGTGAAACCCGCGCGGGTTGTGGCGGAGGTTCTGGCGTGATTACGTCTGCCGGCTGTCGTTATTTTTGCCATCGAGGCTGTCTGCCTTCATGACATTTTCGCTTCGTCAGATGTCCATCCGAACTCGCTTTGGTCTTCTCGCGCTTGCGCCACTTTTGTTGCTGGTTACCCTATTACTCTTTCTCCCACCCGACGGAGTCGAGCGTGCTGAGTGGGCGCAATTCATCGGGCGCTTTCATCTATTGTCCATACATTTCCCAATCGCGCTCATCCTGCTGGTACCTGTGTTGGAAATTGCCGGAAGAATTCGCCGCTTCCCCGATCTTCGGGCCTCGGTCGATTTCTTATTAGCGCTGGCCACTTTCAGTGCCATCGTAGCCTTAACTCTGGGGTGGTGCCTGGCTCGAAGCGGTGGTTATTCGGGCTCGCTGGTTACGCAGCATATGTGGGGTGGAATATTTGTTGCAGCGCTCAGTTGGTTATGCTGGATGTTGCACGGGCGCTTCCTCGGCCAGCGTTTGGATTTCATCTACGCTTTCGGACTTGTAGTCGCTGTTGGTCTCGTATCCTGGACGGGGTATCGCGGCGGCCAGCTCTCGCAAGGCGAAAATCACCTGACCGAACACATGCCGACGGTTCTGCGCGATTGGCTAAGACTGCCGCAAGAAGACAAAGGTCCCACCGCCGCCGCCAGCACGTCCTTCTTCACCATATGCGTCGAACCGGTTTTCGCCGGACACTGCAACAGCTGCCACGGACCATCTAAACAAAGATCGCGTTTGCGACTGGACAGCTATGAGGCGGTTATGCGGGGCGGCAAGCACGGCGTGATCGTCAAGGCCGGAAACCCACAAGGCAGTGAATTGTTTCATCGTGTCACCTTGCCGGCCGGCGACGACAAATTTATGCCCGCCGAAGGCAAGCGTCCATTGTCTGCGGATGAGGTAAAACTGCTAGAGCTATGGATCGCCGCAGGCGCCTCGCCATCCCTGGCGGCGGACGCAATCAAGGGCGCACCCACGAATGCAGTGTCCACGGTTGCCGACGTTACTTTCGAGGAGATTGACACAGCAGCCGTCGAAAAACGCCGTGCCCCGCTCGCATCCGCAGTTGCACAATTGCAGAAGCGCTTCCCGGACGTTTTGGAGTACGAATCGCGGGGCTCCGCCGACCTCGTAGTAAACGTCTCTCTTATGGGCGCCAAGTTTGGGGACAAAGATATGGCGGCGCTGAAACCCTTGGCCGAACAAATTGTCGTAGCCGACTTCTCCGATACTGCCATCACAGACGGCTCGGCCGCTTTCATCGCCGTTATGAAACGCCTGCGTGTACTGCGTCTCATGCATACCCAAGTCACGGATACTACCTTGCACATGCTCGGTGACCTGAATCAATTGGAGTCTTTGAATGTCTTTGGCACAGCTGTTACTCCTGGTGCCCTGCAGGTCGCTGCTCGGTGGCCGAAATTGCAACATCTCTATACAGGAGAAACCAAGATTCCAGCTGATGTTCAAGTGTCCGAAGCGGTGAGAGGCAAACTTGTGTTTTGATCACCGCGGTTGAGATTAAAGACAAACTTTGTCACTCCGGACCGCCCGGCCGCGACAGTAAACTGTTGGTGCTTGCTACGTCATAGGCGAGGAGGCGAAAACATTCCGCTGCCGAACATTTTAACACCGCGCGGGGGTTCATTCAGGAAACAAACAGGGGGCCAGGCACTGACGCAGCAGCGCTTTGGACAGACCCGGGCAAGCTCATAATGTCCTCCTAAACTTCCGTTTGGCCGCTGACGAGCTTTTAGCTCCAGTAAGAATCTGGAGATTCATGGGGTGGCTCGCTCTTCCTTCCTGATCGTCACGTCAAACATCGAATCGCATTACTTCCTTACAACCTGTTCAGCTCGGCCAAGCCGGAGTGGTCGCATTGTAGGTGATCACGAAAAGGATATCTTGAATTTGGTCGTTTTGAGAGGCACAGGTGCGCGTAGTTGCGAAACGCTCTGCTCAAAGACGTGAAGCAAGCTTGCGTCAGCTGTGCCGAGCACCATTGTTTAGACTGCGACTGCAAGCGGTAATTTCTGATCAAATATCAAGAGGCTGCTCTTCGCCTTAGCCAATCATTTTGGCAGCCGTCATTACTACCACTCTGGGATTGCCACTTTCATTTGCCGTCAAAACGGGCCCCATCTGGCATAATCGTTCCATGTGCGGTCGCTATCGGCTTTCGCGAAGAAAAGAGATTCTTGAGGAATACTTCGATACCGCTTCCTCCGAAGAAGAATGGAATCCGCGTTACAACATCGCCCCCATTCAGCTTGTCCCAGTCATTCGCCGGAATCCCAGGGAAGCGGTCCGAGAGCTGTCACTGATCCGCTGGGGACTCATTCCGTCCTGGGCAAAGGATCCGTCCATAGCTACCAAGACGATCAATGCCCGCTCGGAGACAGCGGGCACAAGGCCGGCCTTTTGCGATTCCCTGAGATCTCGCCGGTGCCTGGTTCCCGCAGACGGTTTCTATGAATGGCAAAGGACTGGGAGAGCCAAGCAGCCCTACTGCTTCGAAGTTTGTGACGGTGAATTGTTCGCCTTTGCCGGAATGTGGGACCGGTGGAAGAATCCAAGCGGTAACACGGTAGAGACCTGCTCGATTCTGACTACGACACCAAACGCGGTGACCTCACGAGTCCACGACCGCATGCCAGTCATCCTTCGACCCGACACCTACGATCTGTGGCTCGACCCGGGGATGCAGGATTTGACGGCAGCGTCTACGCTATTGAGGCCATACGACGCCCGCTTCATGCGGTGCTATCCCATCAGCACTCGGATCAACCACGTCGCTAATGACGACGAAGAATGTTCGCGACCAATGGAGTTGCCCGAGATCCAAACCCCGCTATTCTCCTAGCGGGTCGCTGAAGAACTACTCCCCATGCATAGGCGAGTCATGGCAGCAGAGGGCAAGCGTGGAAAGGATGATCAGCAGAAGAGCAAGGACAATACAGAAGCGAGTTCGTTGATCATCGAGAAGTCTACGATCCGCGTTTCTTCATATTTTGCCTCAACCACTGCATTGGTGAGATCTCGTGCGCCGATATGTTTGAGCGCCGCGCTGAAGAGTTCTCGCTGACAAACAGGCGTGACGCTGGGAACAATGATGATCACTCCGGCATGCAGTGGTTCTCGGCCATGGAGAGCGAGGAAGTCTGAGCGATTGTTTGTCACAAACGTATACTCCTGCTGGCGGATGGTGGCCATGAGTTTTGCCGGTCCAGTGTCAAAGCAGCGCGCCCTCGAGAACGAATTGCTCGAAACAGGCGCAAGAATCTTGAAACAATTAGGCATCGACCGCCGGCAGTTCTTTCGTATGACATGTGGAATGGCCGCGGGCTTTGCTGCCATGAACAGCGTGTTCGGGCGCTTCTTCCGGCTTGACGCCGCCGAACTGTACGATCCCGCCGCGGTTGCGGCCCTGAAGACGGACTATTTCATCTTCGACGTGCAAACGCATCACGTCGCCGTGGGACGGCATTTCATCGGGCCACTGGATGTTTTCGATACCCGCCGCTCTGCCCGTCGATTCAATCCTGTCCTGAAGGGGAAAGAACCAAAACAGTCCGATTTCGAGCTGGAAAACTACATCAAAGAAGTTTTCCTCGACAGCGACACTGACGTCGCTTGCCTCAGTGGTGTTCCTGACCAGAGCGAAGACAAGATGATCCTGTCTCCGGACCAGATGGCAAGAACGCGCAACATCGTGAACGAGCTGACACGTTGCGAACGAATGATGAGCCACGGCCTCTTCTCGCCTGACTTGGGGACCAAGAATTTGGAAAACATGCACCGGCAGGCCGAGTCGCTAAAGATTGACGCCTGGAAGGGCTACACCGGGCAGGGACTGGGAGCGGATAGAGATGGATGGTGGATGGATGACGAGAAGATAGCTTATCCGGCGCTCCAGTATAGCCGCGATAAGCTGAAGATCCGGAACATTTGCCTGCACAAGGGAAAGGCTATCGGCGTCTTTAACGAGGCGCATTGTCACCCGAAAGACATGGTCAAGGTGTCAAAAGACCTTCCTGAGCTGAATTTCCTGATTTATCACTCCGGCCTGAAGAGTGTGGAGGACGCATTACCTGCCTCAGAGGACGGGTTCCGCAGGAATCCCTATGTCCCCTGGGTCTCCGATTTGTGCGAGTACCGCAGGAAGAACCCGCACATGACCAACGTGTACATGGAACTGGGAACCAGCTTCGGCACGGCGGTCGTCACCAGCCCTATGCTGGGGCGCACATGTTGGGAATGATGATTCAGGCGTTCGGCGACGATCACGTGCTCTGGGCAACCGATTCCATCTGGTGGGGATCGCCACAGTGGCAAATCGAAGCTCTGCGCCGCCTGGAGATGCCGCCAGTGCCGATGGAGCGCTTCGGCTACGCGCCCCTTACCAGCCAAGTCAAAGCCAAGATCTTCGGGCGTAATGCGGCCCGATTGTATGGAATTGATCCCCAGGCAAGGCGCAATCCGGTGCCGGCAGATTACGTAGACCGGCTGCGGAAACAATACAAGGAAGCCGGAAATCCAACGCCGAGCAACACACAGTACGGCTGGGTGCGCGCATGACGCAAGCGCAGGCTGCGAGCTGTCCGCTTCTCCGAGGAGCGTGAGAGATTAAAATTAGGTTCAGTTGCTGCACACAGGAGTGGATGGATTCTGTGACAACACGAGTTTCGATCAGACCATATGCCCGGCCACCCAAGGGTAGTCAACCGCTGTCCTTGTATGAGCCTTACCGCGCCACCATTAAACGCGCGCCATTGAAGCCGCTCATTGTGCTGCCGCACACGCTCTCGCAAATTACCGGACCGATCTTTGGGCATGAAAAGGTCGGGGGAAAGGATAACGACCTAACCAGTCAGCACGCAGGTGAGCCATTGGGTGAGCGCATCATCGTAAGCGGACGCGTGCTCGACAGTAACGGGCGGCCCGTCCCCAACGCACTCATCGAGATTTGGCAGGCCAACTCCGCCGGGAGGTATAGGCATATTAAGGACCAGCATCCCGCCCCGCTTGATCCCAACTTCAGTGGTGCGGGTCGCACCCTGACAGACGAACATGGAGCGTACCGTTTCATCACCATCAAGCCCGGCGCATATCCCTGGCTCAATCATTACAACGCCTGGCGGCCAGCGCACATTCACTTCTCAGTTTTCGGGCCAGCTTTTATCGCGCGCCTGGTTACACAAATGTATTTTCCCGGCGATCCTCTGTTTGCCTACGATCCCATATTCCAATCTATACCGGACGAAGGAGCGAGACAGCGACTGATTTCGAAATTCGATCTGGAGACCACGCAGCCGCAATGGGCGAAGGGCTTCAAGTTCGACATCGTGCTGCGCGGTCCGGAGGCCACACCCTTTGAAACCTGACCCAGATCTGGTCCCGACACCCTCACAGACAGTTGGCCCATTCTTTGCGATTGAGCTGACCACTGATGAGCACTGCGTCAGGTGTGTCGCAGGTCCAGAGGCCAAAGGAGAGCGCATATGGATCACTTTTCGCGTGCTGGATGGTGATGGCACCCCGGTGGACGATGCCATGCTGGAAATTTGGCAAGCCGACGCAAATGGCAAGTACAACCACTCCGAGGACCTGCAGCCGAAAGCGCTTGATCCGGGCTGGATCGGCTTCGGCCGCCTCGCCACAGGAGAAGATGGTAGTTGCGTGCTGGAAACGATAAAGCCGGGACGCGTTGCTCACAACAGCCTGCAGGCGCCGCATCTCACCGTCGCCGTTTTTGCCCGCGGAATGCTGAAGCAGCTCTACACGCAAGTTTATTTCGCCGGAGATGCCAGCAACGACGAGGATCCTATCCTTCAGCTGATTCCGCCCGACCGCCGGGAGACGCTAATGGCTCGACCAGATCCAGCCCGTCCCGGATATTGGCAGTTCGATGTGCGACTCCAGGGAAATCAGGAAACTGTCTTCTTTGATGTGTGATGCGGCTGATCGCAACATTCGGCGGTCATCCAGAGTGGAGCAGGGTGCTGTGCGAGGCAAAGCACCTACGGAGTCGACGGATCTTTACCCTACGGATCTAGTGAGATTCCCGGGCCGTGTCGAGAGGACGAGCTACCAGTAGTCGGATGCGGTACGATTCACCTTGCGATTAGCATTTTTGTGCAGGATGACGGCACAAAGGATATGTCCCGCTATTCTCTGAAACGCTTGCGATCCATCGGCATGTTGACCCGTTGAGGTGTACGGATATGACGGAGGCAGAATGGTCCAGGCAAAGGTCCTGTTCAGCGTCATCGTTCTCACCATCATCCCTGTGGTCAGCAGCGAACGAACGGTGAACCTGCACCATCACCCGCTCAAGCCTGCCGACCTCAACGAATTCCGCGTGCTCCATGCAGATCGCGAGCCGGGAAACTGGATGACCTACGGCCGCACCTATGACGAACAACGCTTTAGCCCGCTGAATCAGGTTAATGACCATAACGTCTCGTCCCTCGGTCTCGCCTGGCATTACGACCTGGACACGGATCGCGGGCAAGAAGCGACTCCTATCGTGGTGGATGGCGTAATGTACTTCACCAGCGCCTGGAGCAAAGTCTTCGCCCTAAATGCCGCGACCGGGGAATTGCTATGGTCGTATGATCCCCAAGTTCCCGGCCACTGGGCGATAAACGCATGTTGTGATGTAGTGAACCGTGGCGTCGCAGCATGGAATGGAAAGATTTTCGTGGGTACTCTCGATGGCCGCCTGATTGCCCTTGACGCTGCCAATGGCCGGCGTGTCTGGGAAACGCTCACCATCGACCCTGACTTTCGCTACACAATCACCGGAGCCCCGCGCGTGGCCAAGGGCAAAGTAATTATCGGCAATGGTGGCGGGGAATTCGGCGTCCGCGGTTATGTTTCGGCATACGACAACGAAACTGGAAAATTAATCTGGCGCTTTTACACCGTCCCGGGAAATCCCTCCCAGCCATTTGAGAGCCCGATTCTCGCAAAAGCTGCCCCGACGTGGAGTGGTAACTGGTGGAAGCTCGGGGGCGGCGGTACGGTGTGGAACGCTATTTCTTATGATCCCGAGCTCGATCAGCTCTATATCGGCACCGGCAATGGTACCCCGTGGAGCGAAAAATTTCGTAGTCCCAAGGGCGGCGACAACCTGTTCACCTGCTCGATTGTTGCGCTTAAAATGGAGACCGGAGAGTACGTCTGGCACTATCAGGAAGACCCCGCCGACGCTTGGGATTTCGACTCCGACGAAGATATCATCCTCGCTGATCTCGTCATTGAAGGGCAGGCTCGTAAAGTCTTAATGCAGGCGCCGAAGAATGGCTTCTTCTACGTCCTCGACCGCATCAATGGCAGCCTCATTTCCGCCAAGCCCTACACGTTTGTTAACTGGGCCAGCGGAGTAGATCTCTTAACCGGTCGCCCTGTAGAAACCACCCTGTCCAGATATCAGGGTGCCGATCCTCGACCGATCGTGCCCGGGCCGCTTGGGGCGCACAGCTGGCAGCCGATGTCCTATAGCCCGGCTACGGGCCTGGTTTATATCCCCGTCAACGATGTTGGCTTCAAATACAAAACCCCTTCCAGTTTCGAAGCGAAGAAACTGGCACCGAATTATGGAATCGATGTAGTAGCGGCCGGTTTGCCGCAGGATCCCAAGGTCAAGAAGGCGATCTTGGCGGCCGTGAAAGGAAAGCTGGTGGCTTGGAACCCTGTTCAGCAAAGAGCCGCTTGGACTTCGGAACGGCCCGGCCCTTGGAACGGCGGTACGCTCGCGACAGCGGGTAACCTGGTATTCGAAGGAACGGCCAGCGGAAATTTCGAAGCCTATCGTGCCGATAATGGTGCGAAGTTGTGGTCATTCGCAGCCCAGACCGGAGTAATGGCGGGTCCGGTCACGTATGAGGTCAGCGGCAAACAGTACATTGCCGTACTCGTAGGTTGGGGTGGCGTTTTTCCCCTGGCCGCGGGAGAAGTCTCGTTTGCTTCCGGGCGAGTACGCAACCGAAGCCGCATGCTGGCTTTCAAAATCGGAGGGAAGGCCAGCCTGCCGCCACTCGAAGCTATCGAGGAACCGCGCCTGGCGGCGCTGCCCAATCCAGCCAGCGCAGCCACGATCCACAAAGGCGAGCAGCTTTTTCAAAGCTATTGTGCTGGATGTCACGGCGATGTCGCCGTGAGCGGAGGAGTGCTGCCGGATTTGCGGTTCAGTGACATGCTCACCAGTGACACCTGGTTCGAAGTCGTCCGGCAAGGGCTGTTGCAATCGCAAGGAATGGTTTCCTTCGCCCAGGAACTTTCTCACGATGACGCAGCCGCAACCCGCTCCTACGTGATCTTTCGCCGCAATCAGGATGTGCTCCCAGAAAGGCATTGAAAAGGAGGGTTCCGTGTATCGAAGCGATGTTGTCGGAAGTCTCTTGCGCCCTTCCTATTTGAAGGAGGCCCGCGAACGTTATGAGAAAGGACAGATCAGCCCTTCGGAGTTCAAGTCTCTCGAGGATCGGGCGGTTGACGAAGCGGTTGAGTTGCAGAAGAGCGCCGGGCTGGAAGTGCTCACCGACGGCGAGATGCGCCGCTACGCATTCTTTGGGCACTTGATTGACGCTGTCGAGGGCTTCGATAAATTTGGGGGCTGGGCCATTGCATTTCGCAATGAGCAGGGCGACGAAATGATTTTGCCACGGCCAGTCGTAGTCTCGAAACTCCGCCGGAAACGCCCCTTATGTGCGGAGGAGTTCACCTATCTGCGGGCACGCACGAGTCATCCTGCAAAAACTACAATCATCAGCGCACAACAAGCAGCCGCGTATTACGACAATAAGAAGTCAGCCGCCGCTTACCCCAAGATTGACAGTTACCTGGCCGATCTCGTGGACATTTTACGAAGTGAAGTAGAGGAGTTAATCCGGCTCGGATGCACGTACATTCAGATTGACTCGCCGCAATACGCCGCTTTGCTGGATCCTCAGTTGCGCGAGGGATATCGCCAGCGAGGCAATGATCCCGACCGGCTTCTCGAACTTTCGACCGAAATGGACAATGCGGTCATTGGCAATCATCCCGGAGTCATTTTCGGCCTGCACCTTTGCCGCGGTAACAATCAAAGCAGGTTCTATGCTTCGGGCGATTACGGCCCGATCACCAAGGTATTCCAGAAGACACGTTTTCACCGCTTCCTCCTTGAATATGACGATGAGCGCTCGGGAGGGTTCGAGCCTTTGCGCCAGGTTCCCGAAGATCGTACCG
>Ga0209154_1001463_pt1 | contig 13845 bp, 16 predicted proteins | sample GraSoiAngelo_121_FD_185878 | JGI IMG/M metagenome (GOLD analysis project Ga0209154, IMG submission 185878) | Grasslands soil microbial communities from the Angelo Coastal Reserve, California, USA - 14_0919_12_20cm (SPAdes) (version 2) | ecosystem: Environmental > Terrestrial > Soil > Grasslands ... | reverse complement strand
CCAGGTGAACTGGGTGCCCGTGACCGTGATGTTCATCTGGGTCTCGGCGTCGGTGGGCTTCTGGAAGTCCTGCTGGAGCTCGAGGAAGGAGAGCGTGGCGATCAGCGCCACGATGAGGGTCGGCGCCATGAACCAGGCGATCTCCAGCGGCACGTTGCCGTGCACCGGCTTCCCCACGTGGTCCGGGCCGCGGCGCCGGAACCTGAAGATGATGTAGAGGAGGCCGATCTCAACCCCCAGGAAGACGATGACCGCCGGGATGGTGATCCACTGGTAGAGCTGGTAGATCCGCTCACCGTTCGGCGAGACCGGGTTCGGGAAGATCCAGCTGGTCCCGCCGGCCGCGAACACCGGTTGGGCGGCGGCCAGCGCGGCGGGAAGCGCGATCCAGGCGGCCAGGATGACGTGGCGGAGGCTGAAACGCATCCAGGCAGCAATTTTAGAAGGGCGGGTTGAAGTCCGTCGCCGGCCCAGCCGAGGCCAGGATGGGCCTTGGTAGAATCGGCTTCAGTGAAGGCGAGGACAGTCGAGTTCGTCGACGTCTTGAACCCCGCCGTCGGTCTGGACTGCCCCCGGTGCGGGCTCTGGACGGCTCGCTTCGGCTGGTTCTGCCGGAACTGCGCTTACCGCCTCTGGCCCAACGCTGAGGCGGCCGGCCGCGCCTATCGCACCTGGCGCCTGCACGACTCCTCTCGCATGCGCGTCCACCAATGGGACGACGAGCTGCCGGTTGAGGAGACGGTGCTCGTGGTCGACTTCCGCCAGCGCGCGCACGAGCTCGGCATCCACGTCTTCCCGTCCAGCCACTGGCCGATCGTGGTCTGCGCCGGCCTCCTCTTCGCCGGCCTGGCCGCGGTGCCGCTGCTACCGGTCGTCCGGATCATCCTGGCCGTGATCGGCGTGTTCCTCTTCGTGCTCGGCGTTGGTGGCTGGATGCTGGAGGACGTCCGCCTCTACCCGGCCGAGGACGAAGGCGCCCACGGCGAGGCCCACGGCGTCGAGACGCACCGCGAATAGATGGCGGTAGCCGCCCTTCCTCGCGAGCGCGCGCCCGAACACCCACGCCTGGCGCCGGGAATGATGGGCATGTACATCTTCCTGGCCTCCGAGATCATGTTCTTCGGAAGCCTCTTCGCCACCTACTTCTACCTGGCTTCATCTCACACCCACTGGCCTCCGGGGGGTTTCACACCGGTCGAGCCGATCCCGGTGCCGGCGGTCAACACGGTTGTCCTGCTATCGAGTGGCGTGACGATGCACATCAGCCACCTGGCGATCCAGGCGGGCAACCGGCGCCGGTTCATCAGCTGGCTCGTGGTGACGATCGTCCTGGGCACTGGGTTCGAGATCGGCCAGGTCTACGAGTTCCTGCGTGCCGAGGTTTCCGCACCTTCACCGCAAACGAGTTCGCGACGGCCTTCTTCACGATGACCGGCTTCCACGGGCTGCACGTGTTGGGCGGCCTGATCTTTCTAGTCATCGTCCTGGCTCGGGCGCTGGGCGGCCAGTTCAGCGCCCAGCACCATGTCGGGGTCGCCGCCGGCGCCATCTATTGGCACTTCGTCGACATCGTTTGGGTCTTCCTCTACGGAATCCTCTACTGGGTGATCGTCGCCTCGACCGGCAACCCCGTCGCCCACGTGTTCGGCTTCTAGGGCGAGGGGGAGGGCGAGGGCACCGGGCAGGACCCGTCGGCGGCGGGACTCGGCCCCGGCTGGACGCTGATCAGCTCGACCACGAACACCAGCGTCGAGTTGGCCGGGATCGTGGAACCCTGGGCCGAGGAGCCGTAGCCCAGTGCCGGTGGGAGGGTCAGCTTCCGCTTCCCGCCCGTCCGCATGCTCTGGATGCCCTCGTCCCAGCCCTTGATGACCTGGCCCGCGCCGATCTCGAAGGTGAAGGGCTGGTTGCGGTCCCGGCTGGAGTCGAACTTGCTCCCGGTGCTCAGCCAGCCGGTGTAGTGCATGGTCAGGTTCGAGCACTTCTGGGGCATCTGGCCGGCGCCGATGAGGAGGTCGATGTACTGGAGGCCGTCGGGAAGGGTCACCGGCGTCTTGCCCGCCCCGGCGTTGAAGTCGTCCGCGCCCGCGACCGGGCTCGGCGAGCCCGCCGTCACCACGGCCTGCCCCTTCGGAGCCGGCGGCGCGTAGCCGCAGGCGCCAAGCAACCCCAGCACTAGCAGGAGGAGCCCGGTGAACCTCACTGGACGGTTATGTCGATGCCCAGGATCTGGTCGCCGATCTGGATCTGTTGCGCCACTTCCATGCCCTGGCTGACGACTCCGAAGTGGTTGTAGGCGCCGCCGGCCAGGTGCGGCGCGTCCCCGAGCAGCACGAAGAACTGGGAGCCGTTGATGCCGGCCGGGCTGGAAGCCATTCCCACCGAGCCGGTCTTCCAGGGGGCGGGGTTGGCCTCGTTGGGCAGCTTGTATGCGGGCCCGCCGGTGCCGTCGCCGCTGGGGTCGCCGCCCTGGAGTACGAAGCCCTCCACGCGGCGGTGGAACGTCAGGCAGTCGTAGAAGCGCTGCTGCGCCAGGAACACGAAGTTGTTGACGGTGACCGGCGCGGCGTTCGGGTCGAGCGTGATCTTGAAGTCGCCGCGGGCGGTCCGCAGCGTGGCCGTGTAGCTCTTGCCGCGGTCGATCGTCTGGGCTGGGGGAGAGGTCATCGACATCAGGTGGGTCCGATCTCGATTCTGGCATGCGGAAGGGGTTGGACTGCCGGAGCTCGTCGTCTGGCCCGTGTCTCCCGAATTGCCGCAGCCGGCCAGGAGCAGGACGGCAACCGACGCCAGCAGCGGCCTCATCGCTGGGGTTCCCGAGCGGCGGCGCTCAGCAGGACGCCGAGGAGAAGCGCGACCCCGGCGGTCGTGAAGAGGGCGGCGGAGACGCTGACCACGCCGGCCATCGTCCCACCCAGGAGCGGGCCGAGGGCGAAACCGAGAGCGGTTGCACTGGCACTGAGGCCGAAGATGCGGCCCTGGACAGCCACCGGCGCCTCGAGGCCGAGCATGGCGGAGGTGGCTGGACCGATGGTGCCGAAGCAGAAGCCCGTGAGCGTTGTCGCCAGGATGACCAGCGCGACGCCTGGCGCCACCCCCAGCAGCGCCAGCGCGCCGGCGGCGAGGGTCGCGGTGGCGGCGGCCAGGCGGCGGTAGCCAGTGCGGGCGGCGACCCGGCTGTAGAGGACGGCGGCCGTGGCGCTGGCGACTCCCGCAACGCCGAAGGCGAGCCCGGTCACGGTCGCCGTGTCGTGCGGGACGATCGCGATCAATTTGAGCGGGATGACGGACTGGGCCCCGCTGAAAGCGAGCTGGAGCAGGGTCTGCGCTGCGAGCAGGACGGCGATGGCGGCCAGGCTGCCGCCGCCGGCCGCGCGGAGGCTGGGGAGCACGCCGAGGCTGCCTCGAGCCGGCCGCTGGAAGGGAGCTTCGCGGACGGCCAGGATGACCGGGGCCACGGCCAGCAGGAGCAGCAGTCCGCCCGCCAGGAAGGTGTTGCGCAGGCCGATCCTCCCTGCCGCCAGGCCGCCGGCGAACGGGCCCACCGCGCTGCCCAGCGCGACCGCCGAGCTCAGGATGCCCATCGCCCAGCCGACCCTTGCTCGGGGGGTGCCGGTCGCCACCAGCGTGGTCGTGGCCGCGACCGTGCCGGAGAACGCTCCCTGCAGCAGCCGCAGGAAGACCAGGTCGAGCGGACCCCGGGCGAAGGCCATCAGACCCACGGTCACGCCGCCTCCCACCATTGCTCTGATCAGCATCGGCTTGCGTCCATAGCGGTCGGCGAGCAGGCCCCAAACGGGGCTCAGGAGCGCGAGCGCGAAACCCGAGGCACCGCCCGCGGCACCCGTCCAGAGGGCCAGCTCGTGCGGATCCGCGACGCCCAGGGACTTGATGTAGAGCGGGAGGAAGGGAAAGGCGAAGGAGAAGCCGAAGATGGCGGTGAACTGAGCGAACCAGAGCACGGCCAGGTTCCGGCGCCAGCTGGCCAGCGACGGGGCCGGCGGGGGCGGGAGCGCCTCGCCGGTCAGCCCAGGGTCTCGAACAGGCGGGCGGGAGTGATCGGCAGCTCGCGTACCACCGCTTCCGGGCGGAGCTGCCGGATCGCATCCTCGACGGCATTGGCGATGGCGGCCGGAGCCGGGATGGTGCCGCTCTCGCCGGCGCCCTTGAAGCCCTCCGGGTTATGGGGGGTGGGCGTTCCCAGCGAGACCAGCTCGGGCGTGATGCTCAACTCTGGCGCGCTGGCTATCGTGTAATCGAGGAAGCTGGCACTCTGGAACCCACCGTCGGGCTGGTAGACGGCTTCCTCGAAGAGGGCGTAGCCGAGGCCGTGGGCGTAGCCGCCGTGGAGCTGGCCGTCGACCAGCAGCGGGTTGATCGCCTGGCCGGTGTCGTGGACGATCACGTAGCGGACGATGTCGACGCCGCCGGTCTCCGGGTCGACCTCCACCACCGCCAGGTGGCAGCCGCTCGAGTAGGCGTTGGCCAGCTCAGGCTCGAAAGTCTCGACGACTTCCAGGCCGGCGGCGGGCAGCACGTCGGCTGCGGGCAAAGACGAGCTCGGCGTCCCCTTGACGCTGATGACGCCGTCCTCCAGGACCAGGTCAGCCGGGTTCGCCTCCAGGGTCTCGGCGGCGTGCTCGAGCAGCCAGCGGCGGGCCGAACCGGCGGCCAGCGCCGTGGCATTGCCGACCTGGACGGCCGTCCGGCTGCCGGCGGTCATCTGGCCCCAGCTCACGGCTCCGGTGTCGCCGGCGGTGACCTCGATCCGGTCTTCCGGCCAGCCCAGCCGGTCGGCGAGGACCTGGGCGGCCGCGGTCAGGTGCCCCTGGCCCTGCGGTGTCGAACCGATGAAGAGGTGGGCCCCGCCGTCCTTCTCAACCCGCAGGCGGGCGGGCTCAGTGCCCCAGCCGCTCGATTCCACGCAGCAGGCGAGGCCGACGCCGAGCAGCTTTCCCTGGCGTGGTTCCCGCTGGCGTTTGCGCAGCTCCCCGTAGCCGCCCCGCTCGAGGGCGGTCTCCAGCAGGCGGGGGTAGTCGCCGGCGTCATAGATGACGTCCTTCAACCCGGTCGAATAGGGCATCTCCTCCGGCTGGACCAGGTTCCGGCGCCGGATCTCGGCCGGATCGAGGTCGAGCCGGCGGGCCAGCCGATCCATCAGGCGTTCGATGGCGAAGTTGCCGAGCGGGCGGCCTCCGCCGCGCACGAAGCCGGTCGAAGCCGTGTTGGTGAGGACCAGGTCGTAGTCGACCTTCATGGCCGGCAGGTGGTAGGCCGAGACCATGTGCGCGGTGATCAGGCTGGGCTGGTTGCTGCCCGAGGCGGGATAGGCGCCGACGTCGTGCCAGAGGCGGCCGCGCAGTCCCCGCAGGCGGCCGTCAGGGCCGGCCGCGAGCTCGAGGTCGAAGCTGCTGCCGTGGGCGTGGACTGTCGTGGTGGTGTCCTCGCTGCGAGTGGCCGTCCAGCGGACCGGCTTTTGGAGCCGCAGCGCGGCGAGCGCGACCAGGATCTCCTCCGGGTAAGAGGTGGCTTTCGGTCCGAAGCCGCCGCCGACGTCCTCGGCGAGCACCTCGACCCGCTCCTTTTCAAGGCCCAGCATGTCGGCCAGCCGGTCGCGGACGCCGTACGTGTGCTGGGTCGAGGTCCAGACGGTCAGCTTCTTGCCGTCGAAGGTCGCGGTCACGGCGCGGGGCTCCATGGCGGCGCCGCAGATCCGGGCCAGCTTGAAGCGCTCCCGGATGGCTATCGAGTCGCCTGCAAAGGCCGCCTCGATGTCGCCGTAGGCACGCTTGGAGCTGCCCATCACGTTGGAGCCGAGATCGTCATGGACCAGCGGCGCTCCGTCCGCCAGCGCGGCGTCGACGGTTCCCACCGCGGGCAGCGGATCGAGGTCGGCGAAGACCGCATCGGCCGCGTCGCGCGCCGTATAGACGTCGCTTGCGACCACGACGGCGAGGGGATCGCCGACGTGGTTCACCTCCTCGGCGGCGAGCACCGGCCGAGCGCGTGTCTTCATGCCGCGGGGCACCCAGTCGGCGAACTCGCGGGCGGTATCCGGAAGGTCGGAGGCGGTCCAGGCGGCAACCACGCCGGGCACCGCCTGGGCGGGAGCGAGGTCGATGCTGGTGATGCGGGCGTGGGGAAGGGGCGACCTGGCCACGGCCAGGTGGACCAGGCCGTCGAGGCGGATGTCGCCCGAATAGCGGCCCCGGCCAGTGATCAGCCGGGGATCCTCGCGCCGGCGCGCGGGCCTGCCGATGGCTGAGGGCACGAGCTTAGAATAGGGGCTCGGCTGAACCGGGCGGCTAGCTCAGCTGGGAGAGCGCTAGCTTGACATGCTAGAGGTCGGCGGTTCGATCCCGTCGCCGCCCACCACCTCCCAACCCCTCTGGCCCGTTCGTCTAGTGGACTAGGACGCCGGCCTTTCAAGCCGGAGATCGCGGGTTCGAAGCCCGCACGGGCCACTCAGTAACATCAATGCGCGTCGCGGGTGTAGCACAGTGGTAGTGCGGTAGCCTTCCAAGCTATTTACACGGGTTCGATTCCCGTCACCCGCTCCGGAGTCAGGCCAGATTCGGAGCTTCCTCCTCAGCCTCGCTCCAGGGGAGCTCACCCGTCTCGGACAGTTCGACCCCGCTGCGGAAGTGGGCCATGATCTTGGCGTCTGAGAAGAAGGCTTCATTCTCGCGCCCGTAGGCCGCCCAGTCCGGGTACTCGGACTCCACGATGAAATGGTTGACCTCGCCGAAAGCCGGCGTTAGAAAGCGGGACTTGGCCAGGCCCTTCTCGACGCAGAGCCGGTCGAGCTCCTTGGCCCACGCCAGCATGTCATTGAAGTGGCCAAGCTTTGCGATCGTGTGAAATCTGGTCCGTACCATGAGTCGCACCCTCCATCTTTCGTGAGCTGAACGGCAGCAGGGCCGTTCCAGCCAGAGCAGGATACTTGGCTTCAACTCGACGAGAGAAGTTGGGTAGAGTTGGGGGCCGGGACGCGGGAGTAGCTCACTCGGTAGAGCGCAACCTTGCCAAGGTTGAGGTAGCGGGTTCGAAGCCCGTCTCCCGCTCCATATCTTCGTATTCGAACTTGACGCGGTCCTTGCCAGACGACGGCCCACTCAACATCGCCCGGCAGCGGCCGTACGGCGATCGGGTGCGCTGGATCGAAGGCGATGCCAGCCGGCTGGGCACGCCGGACGCGGATCTCGCCATCATGACCGGCCACGTGGCTCAGTTCTTTCTTACCGACGAGAGCTGGCAGGCGGCGCTGAGCGCGCTTTTTGCGCGCTCCGCCCGGATCCCGATCGTCATCCTGGACGCGGCCGGCGCCTGATCCGTCGCGCCAGCCGCGAGCCCAGGAAGAGAAAGAGCAGGAACAAGACCGGCACCAGGATGGGCATCAGTAGGGCCGCCAGCACCAGCAGCATCGAGGCGACATCCTCGCTCAGCGAGATCGGCGGACCGAGCAGGGCGAGGTTTGCAACAGGTCGGACAGCGGCCCGAGACGTGTGTACCCCTCCCGCCGTGATGCCGCCCACGAGCAGGCTCAAGACGATGACGAGGCCAGGGTTGACGCCCGTGACGGTGCCCGTCTGGGAGGCGAAAAGGATCGCCCCTGAGGCGACCGAGACGGGAAGGAGCACGAGGTGGGCGATGGAATCAATCGCCGGCACCTTGTCAGCCGCAAACTCGAGGACCGCGAGCGCGATCAGGCCGTAGAAAGCCACGTCTGACTGGAGCGCGTCATAGGGGCGCGTCAAATGGATCATTTGCAGCCGTGCGAGGAGGCTCACGATGAGCAGCGGGAGGGTGGCGTTGAGCCCGCTGGCGCCGGAGAGGCCGAAAGCCGCCGGGATCTGGAGGAGCGCTGGGTTCAACGGACCTTCTGCCCGCATTCTGGCAGAGGAAGGGCGGAGTGGGGTTAGGATGGAGCTCAACCCATGGGAGCTCTAAAAGGCGGGCTCGACCGCGTGCGTCGCGAGCTCGACAAGGTTCGGGAGTCCTTGCGGCGCCTGCACGAGGATCTCGGGCAGGCCGGCCTCGGCCGGACGCCCGCCGGGGTCGAGATCCCGGTGCCTTCACGCCCGCCGCGGCGCTGAGCGAAAGCAAGCCAGCCCGCCCGAGCCGGTCGCGCTGGCGCCGCCGCCGGCCCGGGCGCGGGGGCGGCGGCCCGCAAGCCGAGGCCCGCGCCGGCGTCGAGGTGAGCGACCAGGCGACGCTGGAGCGCCTCCGCGAAGCCGGAGCCGACCTCGACTCCGTCCACGAGATCACCGCCTTCCTCTACTTCTCCGGCGAGCAGGCGGCACGCCGGGCTCTGCCTGGCCTGGAAGCCGCCGGCTACGTGACCTTCCCTGCGCCCGTCGGCACGCCAGACGGGAAGTGGGTGGTGGAGGCGGCCATGAAGGCCGCACCTACCTCAGAGCGGATCGCCGCGATGCGGAGCGAGCTCCGCCGCCTGGCCCAGCCGGGCGGCGGTCAGTACGACGGCTGGGCGGCGCATCCGCTGCCCGACGAGGAAGTCGAAGCGGCGTCTACGCCCGAGTAGCGGTCAGCGAAGACTCGTACCAGTCGATGGTCCGGCGGAGGCCGGCCTCGAGCTCGACTTGAGCCTCGAATCCGAAGGCTCGCCGTGCCCTCTCGACATCGAGCTTGCGCCGCGGCTGCCCGTCCGGTTTGCCGGCGTCCCACTCCAGCTCACCCGTAAAGCCGGTGAGCCGGGCGATGGTCTCGACCAGCTCCCGGATCGAGATCTCTCGGGAGGTGCCCAGGTTGACCGGCTCGGGCCGGTCGTAGCGTTCGGTCGCCAGGAGGATGCCGCGAGCCGCGTCGTCCACGTAGAGAAATTCACGAGTGGCGCGGCCGCTTCCCCAGACCGTGATGGCGCGCTCGTCCCGCGCCCTTGCCTCTACGCACTTGCGGATCAGGGCCGGGATCACGTGAGAGGAGTCGAGGTCGAAGTTGTCACCCGGCCCGTAAAGGTTGGCGGGAAGCACGTAGATCGCGTCGAATCCGTATTGCTCCCGATACGCCTGGGCCTGCACCAGTAGCGCTTTCTTGGCGACGCCGTAAGGAGCATTCGTCTCTTCCGGGTAGCCATTCCAGAGGTCGTCCTCTTTGAAAGGCACGGGCGTGAATTTCGGGTATGCACAAACGGTCCCGACCTGGACGAACTTGGTCACGCCCTGGCGGCGCGACTGCTCCATGAGCTCGATGCCCATGATCGCGTTCTCGTAGAAAAAGCGACCCGGGTTGTCGCGGTTGGCGCCGATTCCGCCCACGCGCGCGGCCAGGTGGATGACGACGTCCGGTCGCGTGTCGGCCAGCAGCCGGCCGACGTCAGCTTGCAGCGTCAGGTCGTACTCGCGGCTCGAGAAAGTCGCCACGTGGAGCGGCTTTTTCTCGCGCAGCATTCCGACCAGGCGCCGGCCCAGAAATCCGTTGCCGCCGGTTACCGTGACGCGACGGCCGGCCCACCAGTCGGGCGTACCATCACCTCCTCGGGCTTCAGCCCCTCGGCGCGGAGGTCGGCTTCGACCATGATCCGGACCAATTCCGGAAAGGACACCGACGGCTCCCAGCCAAGCAGGCGCCGCGCCTTGCTGAAGTCACCCTGGAGCGCATCGACCTCGGTCGGGCGCAGGTAAGCGGGATCGACGCGGACGTGGCTCTCCCAGTTGCGGCCCACCGCCGCGAACGCGAGCTCGGCGAACTCGCGCACCGTGTGCGTCTCCCCGCTTGCGAAAACGAGATCGAGCGGCTCGGCCTCCTGCATCATCAGCCACATCGCGCGCACGTAATCCGGCGCGTATCCCCAGTCCCGCTTGGCGTCCAGGTTGCCGAGATAAACGGCGTCCTGTTTGCCGGCGAGGATGCGCGCCACGGCCTGTGTGATCTTCCGTGTCACGAACGTCTCGCCGCGACGCGGTGATTCGTGGTTGAAAAGAATGCCGTTGCAGGCGAAGAGGCCGTACGCCTCGCGATAGTTGACGGTCATCCAGTACGCGTAGACCTTGGAGGCGCCGTAAGGGCTGCGCGGCCTGAAACCGGAATCCTCGCTTTGCGGCGGCGGCACGTTGCCGAACATCTCCGACGTGGAGGCTTGATAAAAGCGGATCGCGGGGTCGCAATGGTGGATCGCGTCGAGCAGCCGCATCGTTCCGAGCCCGTCGACGTCGCCCGTGTACTCGGGCGCTTCAAAGCTGACCTTCACGTGGCTCTGCGCGGCCAGGTTGTAGACCTCCTGCGGCCGCACTTCGTCGATCAACCGGTTCAAACGCGTTGAGTCGGACATGTCACCGTAGTGCAGGATCAGCCGCCGATCGGACGCATGCGGATCCTGATAAAGGTGGTCGATCCGCCGCGTGTTGATCGAGGACGAGCGTCGGATCAGGCCGTGAACCTCGTAGTCCTTCTCGATCAAGAGCTCGGCGAGATAGGAGCCGTCCTGCCCGGTGATGCCGGTCACCAGGGCGCGCCGGCGAGAACCTGACATGGATCTCCAAGTTTAGACGCTGCCATTTTCGGCCCCGTTGCGTGCACGCGTGTTCGCACGGGAGGGCAGCCGGAAGCCCCGTCCTAGAATTGGAACCGAGTTGCCAAATCCCGGCGCCCCGCCCACCGCCAGCCTCCGAGAATGGGTGGCCACGAGCCGGCTCGCGGGCGTGGTTCGGCCCGTTTACAGATACCTCGAAGTGCCGGCCTGGTACCTGACCGGACGTCGGTCGGTGCCGCCGCACATGTTCAAGCAAAAGGTGCTCAGAAGTTACGCGCGGCGGTACCGGCTGAAAACACTGGTGGAGACGGGAACGTATGTAGGGGACATGGTCTGGGCGCTGCGCCGCGACTTTGCGACCATTCACTCCATCGAGCTCTCCGAGGAGCTTTACGAAAAAGCCCGCGCAAGATTTTCGGGCTTCGAGCACATCCACCTGCACCACGGTGACAGCCGCGAAGTGCTCGGCCAGGTCATCTCGACGCTGGCGGGTCCGGCCCTCTTCTGGCTGGACGGACACTACTCGGGAGAGCGGACCGCGCGGGGTCCGGTCGTGACTCCCGTCATGAGCGAGCTGGCCCACGTTTTTGGAAGCGATCGCGCGCACGCTCATGTCGCTCTCATCGACGACGCCTGGGAATTCACGGGGGCACGCGGCTATCCGGCGCAGGAGGAGCTCGAGCGATCCCTGCCGCCCGACCGCGGTCTCTCGTTCTCGGTCGCCGACAACATCATCCGGATCACGCCGCCGGACCCGTTAAGCTAGGCGCCTACCCGCACATGCTGAACTCGCATGCAAGGGCCGCCGCGAACGCCTCCCCGCGCGTCCTGCCGCGCCGGACGGCGCTCAGCATCCGCGAGCGGCAAGTCATCCTGGCCGTGTCAGACGCCCTCGCCGGCGGGCTCGGCTGCGCCGTGGCTTACCTGGTCGATGAGCGGCTCCTGGGACGTGCTCTGGTCGTCCCCAAGTTCGGGCCGGCGTTCTATGCCCTGGCCTGGGTCGCCGGCCTCTTCCTGGTCGACGGCTACTCGTCACAGGGCCTGAGCCAGCGCCAGAAGAGCCTCATCGCCGTAGCCAAGGGGTCGTTGATCGCCGGCCTCCTGGGCTTCGCCATCTTCTTCTTCCAGCCTTACCGGATGAACCGGCCGGTCATCGTGCTCGCGGTGGTTTTCGGAGCGCTGCTCATCTTCCTGGAACGGATCAGCGTCGGCCGGCTTCTCCTCCACGAGGCGCTGGCCCTGCGGTCGGTCCTCGTCGGCGCGCAGCCGCCTGGCCCAGACCTGACGGACACCCTCCACCGCGCCCGCCACGAGGTTCACCTGGCGGCTGAGCTCGACCACCGCAGCGCCGGCCCGGACAAGGTCCGCGAAGAGCTGATCGAGCTGGTTCACGAGCACCAGGCCAACGAGGTGATCCTGAGCCGGGAGGCGATGGAGCTGCCGGGGCTCGTGGAAGCCTGCATCAACGAGGGCGTGCGGGTCATCTCGGTCGGAGCGATGGTCGAGCGCTACCAGGCCCGGGTGCCGCTGGACGAGGTGGATGGGCACTGGTTCGTCGGAGTCCCGGAGTCGGATCTCTGGGCACGGCCGTACTTCGTCATCCGGCGGGTGATCGACCTGGTCATCTCGGCGCTCATCAGCCTTCCCTTCCTGTTGGTCCTACCCCTGCTTGCGCTGCTGATCAGGCTGGACTCCCCGGGACCGATCTTCCTGCAGCAGCGCCGGGTCGGCCAGTTCGGCCGGGAGTTCGACCTGCTCAAGCTGCGCACGATGCGCAGCGACGCCGAATCCGATGGTCCGCGCTGGGCCGTGGCCGGCGACCCCCGGGTCACGCGAGTGGGTGGCATCCTCCGCAAGACGCGCCTCGACGAGGTCCCGCAGGCGCTGAACATCGTCCGCGGCGACATGAGCTTCATCGGCCCCCGTCCCGAGCGTCCGGAGTTCGTGCACCGGCTCGAGGCTGAGATCCCGCACTACCGGACCCGGCTGCTGGTGCCTCCTGGGCTGACCGGCTGGGCCCAGGTTAAGGGGGACTACGCCGGCTCGGTGTCGGAGTCGATTCGCAAGCTCGAGTACGACCTCTACTACGTGCGCAACCGCTCGGTCCGGCTCGATCTCCAGATCGTGGTCGGGACGGTCTTCACCGTGCTCGGCTTCCGCGGCCGCTAGTCAGCCTCAGGCCGCTGCTTTTCGAGCGATCAGCAGGAGCTCGTCGCCTGCCTGGTTGCGGACGAGCTGAAGCAGGCGCTGGGCCTGCTGGTAAGGCAGCCCGATGATCTGCGAGACCACGCTCGTTTCGAGGCGCTCGGCTCTTCCGAAGCGCTGGATCTGCCGGCTGAACCCCCAGATGCTGCGCGCGTAGCGGACCGTGCTTCTCAGGCGAAGGATCTCCAGCCCGGGAACCGCCTCCAGCGCCCGCCGCATCGAGGTGACGCTGTACAGCATCAGGTGCCGCGGGGGATCGAGGGGGTACCAGCTGGACCCGAAAAAGCGGCGGCCGAGGCTGTTCGCGTTGGGAGTGAGGATGATGAGCGATCCGCCCGGCCGCAGGATGCGGCTCGCCTCCGCCAGCACGCCGAGCGGGTCGTGAAGGTGCTCGAGCACGTGCTGGAGGACCACGGCGTCGGCGTAAGTGTCGGGAAAGCGGTGTGACTGGAGCTCGCCCAGATGCACGGTCAAGCCCTTCGCCCGCGCCGCCTCGGCCGCCCGCTCGTCGACCTCGACTCCCTCCGCCTCCCAGCCCAGCCGCTCCATCCTGAGCAGCATGTCGCCGCTGCCGCAGCCGACCTCGACCAGCCGCGCGCCAGGCCGGGGCGCGGGGAGATAGAGCACCCAAGCCGCCAGCTCGGCCTCCCCTCCCGGGTGCACGAACGCGAGCGGTCGCAGCCAGCGATACCAGGGCGGGCCGACGTCATGCGTGTAGCCGAACCGCGACTGCACATAGCCCTCGGCCATCACCTGCTGGAAGCGCTTCGCGGTCGAGGTGGTGATCGTCGGCGCCTCGGAGTGCGTGTAGTAGGTCTCGTACGCCTTGCCGATGTCCTCCGGCCAGGGCATCGGGTCCAGCCAGATCAGCCCACAGCGGGGCCCGGAGCACTGGCGATGTCCCCAGACACCAGGCGCCTGGTAGATGCGATCGCGCTGGTTCGTGTGGATGGTCACCCCGGGGCTGCCGCAGAGCGGGCAGAACTCGAGGGGCGTGCTGCGAATCTCGGTCTCGACGGTCATTCGCCGCCCGGGCTGGGCAGGGCGGGCCGCCACCGCCGCCGGATGAAAAGCCGCTCGGGAGCTTCGAGCATGAGGTTCCAGGCCACAACCGTCCCCGCCAGCAGCGCGAAGACCAGGAACCCCAGGCG